>Ga0335397_10010185_pt1 | contig 11643 bp, 10 predicted proteins | sample MAT04_FD_205740 | JGI IMG/M metagenome (GOLD analysis project Ga0335397, IMG submission 205740) | Freshwater microbial communities from Lake Fryxell liftoff mats and glacier meltwater in Antarctica - MAT-04 (spades assembly) (version 2) ...
AGGGGCGCCATCGGTTCCTCGGTGTGCTCGTCGATCTCGCCCCGCTGTGGGCGGCGGCCGACGTGGTGGTGCTGACCAGCCGCACCGAGGGCATGCCCGGAGTGCTCATCGAGGCTGCGTTGCACGGCGTACCGGCGGTAGCGGTGGATGTAGGTGCGGTGAGCAGCGTGGTGATCGACAACGTGACCGGCCGCGTGGTGCCCCAGGATGCGGGCCCGGCAGCGCTGGCAGCGGCGGTGACCGACACGCTGATGAACGCCGAGAGGATGGGCGATGCCGCGGCCGAGTACGCCAACGAGCACTTCACGTGGACGGCGGTGGCACCACAGTGGTTTGCGCTGCTGAATCGAGTGGGAAGCCAGCGGCGCAGCAGATTAGGTTAGCTAGTTCGACCATTTAGGACGCCGCTATACAGCTCGGCCATCCGGTCGGCTGAGCGTTCGAGCGTGAACCGGTCGAAGAAGTCTTGGCGGCCTTGAACGGCGAGGCGTTCACCGAGTGCGGGATCGGTCAGGACTCGACCTATTGAGTGCGCCATGCCGGCAACGTCGCCAACCTCCGCGACGAGGGCGTTGGTTTCATCGATGAGAATGCCTTCCATGCCGTCGAGGCGAGTCGACACGATCGGGGTGCCAAGGGCCATGGCTTCGAGGGCGACTCCGGCAGTTCCCTCGAAGCGCGACGGGAGCGCCATGACGTCCGCAGCGGCAAGCAGGTCGGGCACGTCGTGTCGGTGGCCCAACAGTAGGACGTTTCCGCGCAGTGACGGTCTTGCCTCGATTTCGGCTCGAAGGTCCTTTGAGGCATTGCCTTCCCGTCCGACGATGAGAAGCACGGCGTTCGGATGCTGCTTGGTCACTAGTTCCATTGCCCGCACGAGGTCGGTGTGTGCTTTTTGGTGCTCGTGTCGGCCGACTGCCACCACAACTGGAGTCAAGCCCTCCAGGTCGAGCGACGCCCGCACTCGCTCGCGGCGTGCCGGGCTGCGTTCGCCGAGCGCGTTCACCGGACGACCCCTTTCGACAACGGTCACCTTTCTCGGATCGATCCGATAAGCCTTCGCATAAAGGCGTGCAACGCCCGGCGTAACGGCATGAAAGCGGTCAACGAACAGGTGGCAGGTCAACGCATCTGTCCCGTTCACCAGTGTGGTCTTCCATCTGGGTGGCCCGTCTGGTGGGAGGAGCGCTCGCGTTCGAGGGACGTTGACGAAGCTCGAGATCACCTTGACCGGCAATCCCGCTGCAGCGATCCGGCCGATCTGGTCTGCAGCGAATAGTGCCGTGTGCAGAATGTCAGGCTGCTCTCGTTTCAGGATTCTTCGGAGCTCAGCGATCCGCTCGCGGTATCCGGAACGACAAAGCACTGTGACCGGGATGCCAGCGCCTCGCACATCAGCCTCACTGCCTTCATCGGCCGCATAGAGCGTCACGACGGACACGTCAACTCCGAGTGAGGCGAGGCGCGGGAGCAACAGGGCCGTGGAGTGCTCGGCACCACCGGCACCGAGGCTGTCGAGAAGGAACAAAACTTTCATGCGCACGTCGGATCAGAACGAGGGTTTTGCGAGCATGTGCCAGGCAACTTGCTTGTCAACGCCCGCAGCGAGGGACACTCTGGGGCTCCATCCGAGCAGCTGAGTCGCTCGCTGAATAGAACCACCGGTGCGTGCAACGTCACCAGGTTGCGCAGGTAACCAGTCCACCGGCACTGCGCGGCCGACCGCCGCACCCACCATGTCGACCAGATCGATCAGCCGAGTACTCCCTCCGCCAGCGATGTTCATGACCGTCCCCGGCGGAAGATCGGCCGCAGCAGCGAGGACGTTGGCCTCGACGACGTCACCAACGTAAGTGAAGTCACGGATTTGTTGTCCATCGCCGTACAACGGGAACGGGGTACCACTCCGGGCCGATTCGATAAGGCGGTGCGTTGCCATATCGGGACGCTGACGTGGGCCGTAGACGGTGAAGTAGCGGAGCGACGTCGTCGGCACACCGAAGTTGGCGGCGTATGCGCCGCAGAGCAACTCACCGGCCAACTTGGTCACGCCGTACGGGCTGTGGGGCCGGGTCTCCGCCATCTCATCCGTGGGCCAGCTTGGGGCCTGCCCGTATACCGACGAGCTCGACGCGTACACGAAACGTCGCAGCGGGCGAAGGCGGACAGCCTCAAGGAGGCGCTGCGTCAGGTTCACGTTGAGGTCGTTGTAGAGGCGAAAGCCATCGGCCCAGGAAAGCCGGACACCGGGTTGGGCCGCCTGGTGGAAGACGACATCAACGCCATCCAGGAGAGGACTTAGCTCGGCCGTCAGCATGTCTGCCTCGATAAGTTCGAAGGTTGATTGGGACATCAGCCGTTCGAGATTGGCACGCTTCTGGGATTCCTCGTAGTACGCGGTGAAACGGTCGACACCCCGCACGTCCCAGCCGTCGTTGACCAGCTGTTCGGCAAGGTTGCTACCGATGAACCCGGCGACACCTGTGACGAATGCGAGCACGCCACGACTCTAGGCCGTGCGGCTCCTGAGTTGATTGGCAACTGGGCAGAGATCGGCCGACGCGGATACTCTGAGCGTCGTGGGAGTTTCAGTGCCGATCTTGAGGAAGACCCAATGATCATCTTTGGCTCCTGCGTGCCTGAGAACTCCGAGCGATACAGGGCCGTAGCGTTGCCCACGATCGAGAGGGCGAAGACGAGCGACGATCTGGTGCTGACCGGACTCGGCGATCGGGGCATCGCGGCGGTGTACAACGAGTTCATCGATGTGGCGCGCTCTCGGCCGGACTGTGATGCGCTCGTATTGCTTCATGATGACGTTGAGATAGTCGACAGGAACTTTAGAGCCAAGGCTCTCGCAGCGGTTCGGGAGAGTGAAGTTGGTGTTGTAGGAGTGGTCGGCGGCCACGGTTTGCGATCGATCGAGTGGTGGCGCGCCCGTCGCGTTGCAGGCCGAGTGTTTGAGTCGCGCGGATTGATCGAGTTTGGATCGGTTCGAGCCGACGTCGATGTCGTCGACGGCCTAACGATGGTGCTTTCCCGGGAGGCGTTCACGAAGTTGACGTTCGACGAAGTCGGATTCCCGCGCTTTCATGGTTACGACGTCGACTTCTGTCTCCAGGCTCTGTCGGCAGGGCTGCGAGTTACTGTGAGGCCGCTAGAGCTGCTACATCGAACGAAGGGCGGATACGGGGACCAAGCTGATTTCGATGCCGCGTCTGTCGCCGCCGGTCTCAAGTGGCCAGACCGAATTCATTCGCCGAGTATCGGTTGGCGGGTCGCTGAGCGGGCACGTCGTACCCAGAAGATTGCGCGTCGCGGGTGGATTTCAGCTTTGCATCGTGCTGGTCGGATCCGGCGGTTTTTCGATTCGGTGGGTTTTTCCTCCGTCTCGCAGCCGAGCGCGGCTTGTCCAGCCTCAACTTCGCTGGGGTTCGGTGAAACCGACGAAAGGCTGTGCCCGGCGTGTCTCGTAGCGCCTTTGGTGCCGTCAGGCCTCGAAAGTGAGGTTCGAATCCTAACATGTGACGGCTGCGGTACCGGTCGGACTTGGCCTCCACCCGGCCGAGACATTGAGGGGGATGGTCTGTGGCAAGAAATGTATGGGGCGGCTCGGCTGTCGCGACGAGAGATGTGGTTGAGCGAGGCTCTAAAGCGAGTCGAATGGATGCAGCTCTATGCCTCAGACGGTTGCCTGCTTGAAGTTGGTTGTGGAACGGGTGAGTTCCTGAAGGTTGCTCAGGACCAGGGGTACGAATGTTACGGCGTTGAGCCGAGCGGGTGGGCTGCTGAGCAGGCCCGCGCTCTAGGCGTTCAAGTGGAGACCGGCATGATCGGTGACTGGGTAAGGCGCTATTCAGGTCTCCGTCCGAGCACGGTGGCGCTCTGGCATGTGCTGGAGCACATCCCGGAACCTCATCAGGTTCTCGGGGATATCTTCGCAATCCTGGAGCCGGCGGGATTTCTCCTTATAGAGGTACCGAATTACGCGTCGAGCGAGGCACTTCGCCTCGGCCTCGGTTGGGAAGGTGCCCAACCGAACGACCATTTCTTCCACTACACGCCTGAGGGGCTGGCGAAGCTGCTCGCGCGGGCGGGGTTTGAAGTGATTCAGATTCTGCCCCTTCCTCGGCGCCTTTACTCGACAGCGTCGGGGTGGGCAAAAGAGCGCAACCACGCCCTCCTCGACCGGCGGGATTGGCCGCCATTCGATCTGCTTCGGGCAGTGGCGCGTCGCCCGATCGCCTCAAGTGGGCAACCTGAGGCACCCTCGCACTGACAGCCGTTTAGGTTTGGTCGAGCGGCTCTGAGGACTCGCCGTCAAGTTGACTGTTCGTTGCTGTGTCCGAACGAAGAAACAAGTGCCGTCCACCGACAACTTGCCTTATCGTCATGCCGGCCTTGGACAGATGGGCAGCGATCGCTTCCGCTCCCAGAGTGTCGGTGTCCTCGACGTCTAGCCACAATGCTGCGATTCGCTCGAGGTCATGCGGAGCGGTGCTTGCGATGATCTCGCCAGCCATTCCTTCGATGTTGATCTTCACCAGCAGAGGCGCCCCTGCTGCGCGCTCTGCGGCGTCATCGATGACGGACTTCAACGTGCGCATCGACACCACCTGCGTCGCAACGATGCTGCCACTAATGGGCTGCCGGGAAGAGTGGCTCCACGACGCAGTTGAGATGTTGAGCGGCATCTCACCTGCATGCGAACCAACGGCATCGCCCCATATTGTCCAACGGGTGGAGCCGATCGCGGTTGACCGCAAAGCCGCCAGGTTCTGAGCCTCCGGCTCGTACGAGATGACTTGAATTGCGCCCTGTCGCAGAGCGTTAGCTGCGTAGAAGCCCTTATGAGCGCCAATATCAACGACACACATCCCGGCGAACGGGGCATCAAAGACCCGATCGACGACTATCCCGTACAGCGTGCAGTAGTCCACATACCAGGTCTCTGCCGACAAGACGGCGCGTAGTCCCGCCATTCGGATGTACGTATCCGTGGTCGCCACACGGTGTGGATCGTGAGCGAGCGCTGTGGCCCGAATGAGGTCGACCGTCGTCGAAACTGGTAGCCGCGAACCGATGATTCGGCCGAGCCTCTTCGCCGAACGAATCCCATTGGAGGGTAGATGCGAGAGTGTCCTACGCACGGCAGCATCGTAGTGACCTCAACCTTGTCGAACCGCGTTTCGAATGGCTCGGCAAAGCGCTCAGTCAGCCAGGCGGTTCAACCTTGCGTCCGCGGACCCCACGTAGGCCGTGCAGTGTCCCAAGGGCGGTTGCGCCACCGCGTGCCCGCGTTTCGCTGCGTGCACCGTCGCGAGCTGCTCGAGCGAGCGACCTCACGGCAGCGTGGGCCCGACCGCGTCGGGTCCCGTAGTCACTCGCAATGAGCAGGAGGTTGCGATTTGAGTAGTAGGAGCGCCATGGAGCATTCGCCGTAGCTCCAGCACGAAGTTCTGATCGACTTCGATTGGTTCGTCCAGCTGAGGTCCGCGCTTGTAGCCAACTGTTGCCATCAACGCGTAGCCGCCACCCCTGGCGGCGGAGGCGTAGGCCGTACTCGAGGTCGTCGAAGCCGAAGAACAATGCGTTGTCGGGCGGGCCAACTTCACGAACTGCGCGGACGCTATACAAGGGAAACTGACCTCCGCCGATCCAATCGACCTCCACAGGGCCACGCAAATCATTGTCGGGGACGCGTTCAGGCTGTCCCGATCGGGGGTTGTACCGAGCACCGACGAGGCCGGTTGCGCCTAGGCGCAACGCCGGATCTGCCGCCTCGATGATGGCGACAAGGCTCCTGATCGTGTCGTCGTCGGGGGGCGGATCGTCGTCATCAAGAAAAAGAACCCAATCGTTCTCGCTGGCGCTCTCCAGCACGTGGAGGATTCCAGCCGCCAGTCCACCGGCTGGCCCGAGGTTCTCGCCTGTTGCGAGGTATTCGGCTCCGGCTGCTGCGGCAACCTGTCGTGCGGTCTCCTCGGTGTCATTGTCGACCACCACGAGCGAGTGGAGTGGAGCCGTCTGACGTGCCAGCGAATCAAGCGTTGCGGCCAGCACTTCGGCTCGACGAAACGTCACCATGACTCCGTGAACGCAATCGATCTCCATTCAGTCGAGTATGGCCCAACTGCTGCAGGTTTCGGCTGCGGCTCAGGAACTCACTTCAGAACCGCCACGGATGCTGTCGTTCGTGGCGGGCCCGCCATGCTTGAATGGCTGCTCCGGTTGGTTGATGGATCGTGGAGAACGAGGATGGCCAGCGCTGTGATGACGCAAATTCCTGTTTACGTGATCCACTGGAACGCCCCGCAGTGGTGTGCAGTGGCAGTGCGCAGCGTCTTGGCCAGTCAGAAGATAGAGCTTGCCGTCACAGTGGTGAACAACAGTCCGACGCTGTCGGCCGAACTCGCAGATGCACTTCCCCGATCGGTGACGGTTCTCGAGTCGGGACGCAATCTCGGGTACACGGGCGCGGCCAACCTCGCTACTCGTGACGTGGCGATCCGTTCTCCCGAAGCGGATGTCTTTGTTCTTGCGAGCCATGACCTGAATGTTGATCCAGACACGTTGTCCCGGTGTGTGCTTGCCTTGCGGGCTGACCCAGCGTTAGGAATCTGTGGGCCATATGTGCCCCACAGCTCCAACATTCCGGTGAGTGTCCATCGGGCTCTGGAGGCGGGCGAAACGGTTGACGCCTTGATTGACGTGGCGTGGCTGAGTGGTCAGTGCATGATTGTCCGAACCGAATGTGCTCGCGCGATTGGCCCATTCGACGAACGACTCGGTTCGTATGCCGAGGACGTGGATTTCGGCTGGCGCGCCCGGCAGGCGGGATGGAAGGTCGGAGTAGTTTCGACCGCTTACGCTCATGGTTTGGGCTCCGCGTCGCCTCATGCGTGGGAGCTGACGAGAGCGAACAACCTGCTCCTTGCCTTCAAACAAGGAGGCTGGATCGCCTACGCCACCGACTTCGGTCGGCTCGGAGCGCAACTTATGCGAAACATCTGTGGTTCGCTCGCCGTGTGGCGGCCACGGACTGCCCGACACGCCTCAAAGGATCGAGCGTGGTCTGCGAGTCGAGTTGCCCGTCGGGCGACAGGCCGGCTCAGGAAGTTTCGCTGCAGCCCAATGACGGCGACCCGATGAGATGTCTGAGCCAGTCGTTTCTCTTGGTGCAGTCGTGACCAGGCCTAGGGCCCTGGTATTTGCTCCCTACCTGGCGACGGCTGGGGGTGGCGAACGGGTGATCGCAGCAATAGCTGAACAGGTCGCGTTGACCCACGATGTGCGCATCGCTGCGCCACGCAGGCCGGACCCGCAGCGTTGGCGCGATCGCGGGTTTACGGAGCTTCCGGTGGAGGTTATGAATGCACGCGCTGTCTGTCGAGCCACACTAGGCGTCGATCTGTTCGTGACCCAGACCAACCACCTGCCGTTACCTTCATTCGCAAAGCGCTCGCTCCTGGTGGTTCAGTTCCCGTTCGACGACCTTCACCGCCTCGCTCCGATCATGCGATTCGCCCATCGACGGGCACTGGCGACTTACGGCGTCGCGACATACACGCAGTTCTGTAGAGAACACGTCATGCGGCGCTGGGGACTCTCCAAAGTTGATCTGCTCGCTCCCCCCGTAGAGCAGTTTCCCTATTCACCCGAACTCAAGCAGAAGCTGATCATTTCGGTAGCGAGATTCATCTCGGCCGGACATGTCAAGCGCCAGGACGTATTGCTGGACGCATGGGAGCGGTTGCACCCGTCTATGCCGGACTGGCGATTGCAGCTCATCGGTGGCGGTTCTGCTGGCGATCCATTCGTCGACGGCATCCTGGCCCGTGCTGCAACCCTTCCAAGGGTGACGGTGAGCCTCGATCTTCCTGCCGAAGAACTTCTCAAGGTGTATACGACGGCCGAGATCTTCTGGCATGCGACGGGCTTCGACCGATCGCCCACAGAGCCGGAGACAGCTGAGCACTTTGGCATTTCCACCGTCGAGGCGATGTCTGCTGGTGTTGTTCCGGTCGTGTTCGATGATGGGGGCCCGGCCGAGCTGGTCGCCCTCGATATCGGCAGGAGATGGCGGATCATTGATGAGCTGACAGCCGCGACGGTTGAGTTATCGAACAGTCTGGAGTTGCGGCGTCTGCTCCAGTCCAACGCGAACGCTCGGGCACGCGACTTCACAAGGGATCGTTTCAACCGCCGATTGACGCAGTTGCTAGACGCCGGCTAGCGACGGCTAGCGACCGTCCGTCGCGAGTTCCCACACCTGCGTCCGTGCAATCGGAACAGCCGTCAGCAGGTATCGAGCCCAGGCTGTTGGGTTGAAGGGCTGAGCCCGTATCGCTTGCTTGAACCAACTTCGTGCTACTGCATACTCTCCCAGCTGGGCGGCGCTGGCCCCAGCTATTCCGCAGTAGCCAGCCCTTACTCTTGGATTCGCGTCGAAGGCTTCCTCATGCTGCCTGAGCATGCGCTGGACGGAGACAAGCCGATCGCGGGGCCCCGTGCGCCGCTCTGCGGTTCGGCGGCGCGAGATCTGGACGAGCGCCTTGGGGATGCTGACGAGTCGTTCGCCCGAATGCTCGGCTTCGGCAAGTAGCCGCAGCGACAGCTCACTGTTTTCCGAAAATCGCAACTGTTCGTCGTATCCGCCTGCGGCGAGCAGCAAATCCCTTCGCACCGCGAAGCTTCCTGCGAGGAAGAGGCCGACGGCATCGCCGAAGAGCGGGCCCAGCGCCTCGGGTAGGTGGGTTTGTTTGAAGTTGCCCTGCGCATCAACGAAGCGGGCGCCGACGCAAACTACTCCGACGTCTATCGCGAGTTCAGCTTCGACGGCCCGAAGCCAGCCATCGAGAAGTTCGTCGTCATCGTCAAGGAAGGCGACAAATGAAGCTGAGGTGGCAGAGACACCGGCATTTCGTGCCGCACAGACTCCGCCGTGTGTGACGTACATTAGGCGAAGCCGCAGGTCCGCCGGCAGCGTGTGGCTCTCGATGGGTGGATCGGAACCGTCGTCAACGACGATGACCTGGCCTGAGGGTGGCACATTGCGAAGGGCCGACTCAACGGCGCGTCGTATCGTCGCTCCACCATTGTGCGTCGCGATGACGATGTCGACCGTTGGCCTGTGGGCGACGTCGCCGGCGGGGCGGTTAGGGTCACTTAGCAAATGAGGATCTACCGACTCGTCATTCGGCCAAGAGACGCTGCGCGACTCGCGCTGGCGTGAGGTTTCGCTCGTACCACTCGAGTGCGCCGGCCTCCAGCCGTGATCTGTATGGCTCGTCACTCGTGAGACGCAGGATTGACTCGCGCATGGCATCGACTTCGTCATCCACGAAGTGCACGTTCACCCCATGCTCGAGGGGCTCAGGCAGGACCCGGTCTAGCGGGGTCGATACGATCGCTTTACCGAGCGCCAGATACTCGCCCAGCTTCCAACCCAGGCAGCCGTGCACAGCCGGACAGTTGAAGACGAAGGCAGACCGTTTCGTGCGTTCGAGGTAGTCACTCAGCGAGATGCGGTCGTCTGTGAGATCGAGATCCTGGCGGACTTGTGTTGAACTCACGGCCTCGATGAAGCGCTCTCTCGGGGCGTTCGTGTCGCCGTGCCGCCCTGCCCATGCCCGTGATCTGTGGAACACGAAGTCAGACTCCGAACGACCAGGTCGGTACGCGTGGAGCGGTTGCCTGGCGATTCCCTGGAACCTAATGCCGGACAGGGCGCTACGAAGGTCGACACCTCGCCGAACGAAGTGGCGCCACTGTGCGTAACCCCCCGGCAGCGGCCACAGTGTCGTTCCAAACACTGGCCCCATAACACGAAGCTTCTGGTGCGTCGGCACGTCCTTCGCGACGACGTTGACCTTGCCGAACACGTCGCTCCAGTCGTACGCGTCCTGATCGAAGCGTGCCATGTCGTCGGTATCTACCCAAATTCGCCGTCCTGCGACGAGTGCAGCCATTCCATTGCCCACGGGCGCGTCCAATGTACTGAAGCGGATCGTCATGCCAAGGTCAGCGAAGCCCTGCAGAACGTAGGTGAAGTAGGGGAGCCGCAACCCAGGGTCAACGACCAACGATGGATTGGATCGACCCATAGAGTTCGAGTCTCGCATACCGCCTACAGTCGGATTGCGCCGGTGTTGGGAGCCATGCGTGTCTCAGCCCGCCAATCACCCCTGGGTTACGCGCTGGTACAGCGATTGGAGCGCTGTTGCAGCGTCTTCCCATGTGGGCGCTGAGCTAAGGGCGGGGGGGATGGAGGTGCCCCCAAGAACGAACAGGATTTTCTCGGCGATCGCAGCGACAGTCGCGTCGATGGGCACAAGGCTGGACTGCGGTATGCCGAGCATCCGGAAGATCTCACGGTGTGAAGGGATATCCGCAGCAATAGGAAACGCACCAGCAGCGATGCCATCAGCGAGCCCGATGCCGTAGGCCTCTTCAGTTGAAAGCGCGAGGATGACTTTTGACCTCCCCATGAGATCGGCGAGTGTTGCATCATCTACGCTGCCGCACAAGACTTGGTCGGTAATGAGTCCGGCCTCCTCGCACAATGAGGCCAGAGCTGGCCTCATCGGGCCCTGCCCGACTACCCGGCAATCGGAACCTCGTCCGGCCTCGATGGCTGATCGGAGGGCCAGGTCCGGGCGTTTGTGGGCGGTGAGCGCACCGACGATCGCTATCTCTGAACGTGCGTCACTGCCAAGCCTGGTGGGCGAGAGCGCTGAGAGGCCGGGTCTGGCAACTACATGCATTGAGCTGCGTCCAACGAGTGAGGAGTAGACGTCTCGCTCGCTGTCTGAGTCGAACACGATGCCATTGAACTGAGCGGCAACGAGACGAAGTTGAATTCGACGGCGAAATTCCCGTGCGCCACCACGGTACCCAGGGGCGTGAACATGAGCGCTGAGAACGCGGGGTTGCCTGCTTCGTATCGCCGCAAAAGTTGTCGATGCGAAGGGTTGGTGAGCGTGGACGAGCCCATCGAATGAACGCAGCGCAGCAACAAGGGCGTCCAGATTCGCAAGACCCCCGTAGCGCAACGGGCTTTCCCTTGCCTCGGCCTTGAACCACCGAATGTTGAGGGAGGACTCCGCTGCGTCATTCGATTCGTCGGGTGAACCGAGTGCGAAGATCTCAACTTCATGCCCAAGCTCAGTGAGAGCCCTGCTCACTTGGCGAATGTAGGTCTGGATGCCCCCCTGGCCATTGAGGAATGGGGCGACCTGAGCGATCCTCATTCGGAACGAGCTTCTGAAAGAAGGAGAACATCATTCGCAAAGCAGTTGAGGCCGTGGTGCCCTTGAACGCTGGCTGGCAATCGATCGGAGCGCGCTGGAACGTAGCCGAGCCGGAGCGGCCCGCAAGATTCAATGCGAGCCGTCTGATGCCCTTCGGTGTCAGGCCACACGAGTGCCATGTCTGCAACTACACACTCTGCAGTGGCAACAATGCTTGTTACACGGCGTCGTCCAGACTTCAGTCTGGCTTTGGTCGGCCCAGGTTGATGCGTGCCCCCGTACACGAGATTGGATGCGAATTGACTGGTGCGACAACTTGGACGCCGCCTCAGTGGACCTTGCGGTCCATGTCAGCCCAGTACGGCTCGCGGAGCTTGAACTTCTGCAACTT
>Ga0335397_10010188_pt1 | contig 11642 bp, 9 predicted proteins | sample MAT04_FD_205740 | JGI IMG/M metagenome (GOLD analysis project Ga0335397, IMG submission 205740) | Freshwater microbial communities from Lake Fryxell liftoff mats and glacier meltwater in Antarctica - MAT-04 (spades assembly) (version 2) ...
GTCCCGAGTAAAACCCGTAACAACGGAATGGCGGCCAGTTCCTAAAGGCATTTCGACAATTACTCCATTGTGTAGCTCGTAGCGTTTGACCGAGTTCTCTGGATACCAGGCTGCGAACTCGTCAAACGTGACTGGTTTGGTTATGGTTTCGGTTTGGGTTTGCATAATTTCTCCTGTGTTTGGTTGCCTTGTCCCAGCCCCTGGAAGTCCCCACAGGTCGATGCCGTGTTCTCGCAGCAGCCGTTCGTAATGGTCACGTTCCATCCTAATCCCATCATCCACCCAAAACGCCTCGCTAATATCGCGTTCAAGCTCAGCCAACCCGTTGGCTCAGTAGTTGGTTGCGATCAAGTTCGGTGCGAGTGATGCCAAAAGCTTCACCCGTACCGACGCTCCAAGGTTTCAGCCATCAAAGCGTCTACAAGAGCCAGAGCTTGCTTGTTTCCTCTGTGAGCTTGCCAGAGCCAATACTTTCTGACAACTGCTAGGGGCAGCGCGTTAATCCTAGACTGTCCTCTGAGTTGCTATAAGAGCTGGTCCTCTTTCAGGAATTTGAGGCGTATAACCCTCACCAGCTAAGGCTTTAACGGCTTTTGAATGTAAAAAATCTGAGACGTTCTGAACCTTTAATCCAACACATTCCGCCGCCTGTGTTGGGCTGCGTTCGGTAATCGCCATCGGGCAACATGAACCCATCAACTGTTAGGGAGCCTATCTGTACCGAGGCTCTGACGGCTCTGACTGATTCGGTCATAAATCATCCTCACGCTTTGCCAAATATCGTGTATACACCAAACCTTCGATAGGTGAGTCTTGGTGTATACACCCCAATGTTCAACCTGGTTTTTTAAGTAGCGCAAAACCTCCTCCGGTAAAGTTTTAATGTTCGGCTTGCTAATTGCTGCTGTGGACTTCCCGCTATCGGCGATCACAGGAAGTTTTGGTGCTAAGAGTGCTGTGTTAGCGGAGAACAGGGAGTTTTGACGATAGATTCAATGATATCATCGTGTAAATCCAAACGATTGTATCTCCCTAGTTTACCATAATATATAAGGTAAGCGAGGGAGTTTATGTTTGCAGCTAAAAGACGTTCTATAGAGAAATTGGTAAAGCCTGTGAAAGCCCGTGAATTCTGTAGACTTTGGTTCGATGCCGATGCCCAGATGGAGTCTGCGAGGGGCTATAGGGCGGAATGCGTTCGTTTGTTGAGTCGCATTTTGTCGGTTCAAACAGAAACCATCTCCAGCAAATGGGGAAGCGGCATTGATTTTGAGAAAATGCCAGAACACTACGAGCGGACTCTCGCTTATGCTAATTCGCTGCGTTCTATCCTCGATGCAGCCGGTAACAATGAAGAGCTTGCCAGCATCGTGACGGAACGCCTCAAACAATCGCGTTAAATTAATACCAGATAGTTTATGGTAAACTACTTGACCTGCAACAGTGCAGGTTTTATTGTGGCAATTAAGCCTAGCTAATAGCTGACTGTGTAAAACCAAACCCCGCCCCCTGTGACTGGAAATCTAAAAGGGCGGGGTATGGCACATCAACAAGGATGCTCCGATAATCATGACACAACCACCGCCTATACCCATTGAAGCGGCTGCACCTTTCCCGACCTCACCTGCACCCGCACCTGCACCCGCATCACAACCAGGTACACCAACAACTGCCACTTTGTACCGCCAGTTGTTGACATCAGTTAACGCGATGCCCAACTCGGAGCTAAGCGCCGCTTTGGAAGCCGCAGTTTATTCATTCCGTCAAAGCGACACCCTCACCCGCGCTATCAAAGAATGCGGAACTATCGAACTGTTCGGAGATAAGTGGCTTGTTGCTTTCGACTTCTTGCCAAGCACTGCTGAAGCCTTGGGTTTGGTGAGAGCGATCGCCGACCAATTCTCATGCCGCCAACTCCATCCATGCTGGCGAGATATTTTGAGAACCTGCAACCGCATTCAAAAGAAGGCGCTAATCGAAGCCATCACTTACGCCCAACATTACTGCTGCACGGTGTTGGAGGGGCTGGGAGAGTGCGAACTCTTAGATTTGTTTCCAACATCTGAGCATTTAAATGTTTGGATGTCTGAGGCTGAAGCGCTGCAAATGGTTCACTTACTCTCCGGTTCCTTATTAGCCGAAGGTTCTGAGACGCTACCCAATGCCGGTGATGGGAGGGATGAAAGATGAGAGCACTCAGAAGCCATCAAATCCAATGGAGCGTTACCGTAACGCGCAAGTACAACCCGCCTCGGGAGATTAAAGTTTGCGGGCGATCGCCAGAAGAAGCGCTCCTGGGTGCCGTCTCCTCTGCCCGCGAAGTCTGGGAAATCTGGGATGCCAAATCGTTCAGCGTCCCGGTGAGGCAATGATTTTTTTTGAGATTCCTGCGGTTGTTAATGGGTTGTTTAAAAGTCAGCAATCGATTAGCAACCGCAAACCAACTCAATAACGGAGCTAAGCCGGCGCAATAGACATCTCCTTAACTCAACGCGGGCGCGGGATTCGCCGACTTTGAGAGCAGCCACATCGAGGTCATGCCATCCGCGACGATGGCTTTAAATCGAGGCGAACGCCCCGGATGGAGCCTACGAACCTGTAACCGTAGCAGTGAAACCCGCCGTCCGCGGCAGTGAAAATTTCATAGAACTTGTAGAACACATTACAGCCGCACTCAAACCGACGGCAAACCCGCTGCAACATTATGAAGCTTTGGAAAGAGCGATCGCTTGCGCCTGGATTTTGACGACCGCCGAGGTGCAGGGACTGATTAGAGCAAAACCAACGGGCGATCGATTTGTGCGGGGCAGCTTTGTGTTTGTGCGATCGCATTAGCCCCGCTTCGCTACGGGTATGGTCAAGCAAAAAAACCAGTACAAGAAACAATTAGCAAATTGACCCTAAGTTATGAGGAAACGTCAAAGCTGGAAACCCTCTCTCTCTAAGGTTTACAACTTCATTAGGATAAATCACAATGCTCAAAATGATAGTCAGCGACAAAAGTGGCACTCCGAGCTTACCTAGCAATAGCTCATCCACGATAACTTTTTTTTATGGCAAGCGCAAAACCGCCAACCTAAACATCCAGTCCACAATTTACTACGGAGCTTTTACCATGAAATCCAGAAAATCTTTAGCAATGAATGTCCTGTTAGCCTTGATCACTATGGGATCTATCGCTTGGCTTTATCAAGATCGAGAAATTCCAGTAAAAGATAAAATAGCTGGTTTTGTCACTGTCGCTACTGTGATTTTCTCCGTTTATACTTTCAAATCAAGTTCCGACCATGATCAAACATGGAAGACTAGAGAATTTGTAGCACAAATTATGAAAGAATTTGAAGAAAAAGCAGAAACAATTAATGTCAGAAAAATGATCAATACTGAATCACAATTAATTGATTTATTCCCCACATCTACTCCGGCATCGAATCGATTTGTTTATATCGATGACCAGACGCTAAATAATGCTTTGAGAAATGATTATAATTATAATAAAAAGTTATGTGCAGCACAAAAAAGATATCAAAAAGAAACAAAATCTAAGCCTGATTATGCGAGAAAAAACGAACAAAAATTAGTCGATGCCGCAATTCGAGATAATTTTAACCGGTTTGCTGAATCTCTCCAACTTTTTGAAGCGATGATTCAATCAGAAGTTGTAACAGAAGAAGAGTTAGCACCTTATTTAAAACCCTTATTCAAAATAATTTATCTGGTATCAGAACGACCCACTTGCACCAATTTTTTGCCCTATTTTGGTTTAAACAACGAAGAAGTTAAAGAAGCCATTTTAAATGAAAATAAATCGATAAGTTCATTGTCAGAAGTTCAACAAAATATTAAAAGATTAGCAAAACGCTATGACAGTAAAAAGTCACAGAACAAAAAAGTAAACATCCTACAACATTCATTAAAAACTTTGTGCTTATAAATGGAATTACGGACGTTTTAGCTTGTTTCGTAAAAGGCTTATTGATTCGGTATGGAGCCATAGACAACCATTATACCTCTTGCGAAACTAGCTGAAACTCGCATAATTCCCTTCACAAGAATCAGGCTTAAAGGACTTTCGCAAGAGGTCTATCGATCGTGTCCCATTACCCTTCCACATCAGACAGCCCCTCTTTCAACAGTCGCACAATATCAACCTTTTTGCGTCCAGTCCTCACAACTCACAAAGAAAGCTTACGGTACAGTTTCAATCCCTACTAGGGAATCTGGGGTTTATTCCGGCTTCGGATCTACGAGTCAAACCTTTGCAACATCTACTTTACACCTATTGATTCCCCAGCACTAATGTCGGCAAGTGTCGAACTGGGAACCCAGATTTTTGAGAGATTTCTTCACGACTCTGCGGTTTGCCATCTCAGCCGGTTCCCATGCCAGCGATCGAATGAAATCTAGTTGCTCAGCCGTCGGGAACAGAATCGGCTCAGGGACTGGTTGGGGCGATCGCTTTGTAAAAAGGTATTTGCCCTCACTGTGGTTTGTACTTTACAAGTACAGACAGTGTAGAAGTTGACCACATAACACCTAAATCATTAGGCGGAAAGGATGAGTATAAAAACTTACAACTTCTACATAAACATTGTCATGACACAAAAACGGCATCAGATGGTTCTCTAACTAAGAGTTATGACGATAATCTGTTTTGAATCGTACCCATAACAAGGGTGGTTTTATCAAGGAACCGGATGAGGTGAAAGTCTCACGTCCGGTTCTGAAGGAGAGGTAGGGGTAGCAATGCCCCTATCGACTCTAACATTGAGTGCGCGGTTTTCCTAAACTCGACCCGCGATTCCGATAACTCGGCAAATAACTTGTGAAGCAGTTTTGCTGCGTCAATATTTTCGTTAACCCATTGAGGATTTGATAGTTCCTGCTGAGTAGTATCTTTCGAGAAGAAATTCTTATTGGACTTATTGGTATCGAGCCATTCTCGAACTGCAACACGATCGAGAGGTTGTTCTCGTCCTGCATCTTCACGTTTGAGTACGGCTGCTATAGCATCGGAATGAAGCAGGTAATTTTCATACATCCGCCTCTTCAAAAATTCAACCGGGTGCTGGCTTCTTTTCTGCAAATCCTTCATCTCCTCTTCATCCCTATCTTCCCGGTCAAACAGAAATCCTATAGCGGGAGGATACAAATTATTGCCGCCGCTGAGCCGTTTGTATAAATCAAACATCACATCAACAAAGCGAGCCTTTTTTCCCAATAAATCGCCCGTGTTTTTGATGCTGATGATTTTAGTGCCTTTCAAGAGTTTTGGCTCTAACTTGTCCAATACGAGCGGAAAGCACAGTTCCTCGGTCGGCCCTTCCACCCAGAGGATGCTGTCTGCGCCGAAAACGTCAGACAAACTCACTCCCAATTCAGCTAATAGAGAGCGCTGTTCCTTGATATCTTGCGAATTCATCATTGATGCTTTGGTTTCCCCGCCCTCAAACCGCAGCTTCACAATAGTTGAGGGATTGGCAGCAGCAACAATCTCAGCCGAATGAGTGGCAATAAAATATTGGTGCTGCGGAAACTCTTTGAGGATTTCTATCAGCTTCTTTGCCGCCCCCGGATGCAAATAAGATTGCGGTTCGTCAATAATAATCGGTCTCGGTTCTGGGGAACCCAAAACTGCGTAAAGAATCGCCAGTACCTGACCCGTACCCGTCCCGCAATCTGACAAAGACAATGCCAAGTCCTCTCTATCACTTTCGACAGATTTTGTCGGCCAAACTAATATTTCAAGGTTCGGCCCCTGACGAGTCTGCTTCGATAAAATTTTAGTTGAAACTCTTTCAAACTGTGGAAACATGATAGAGACGTACTGATTGAAACGCTCGTACAACTTTTGTTTACTTGGCGATTCCAATAAATGAATAACTTCGGCCAGATTTGAAGCTGTTGAATTTAGCTCCTCGTTGTCTCCGACAGACCATTCTCCAACGAATCGCTGCGCTTGAAGTTGGGAAACGCGACTTCTGAATTTGTAGAAAAGCGTTACGAAAAAATCTTCTCCTGTATGACTGTCTGCTTCATTAGTTTCTTGGCACAATGTAAAAATACCGCTCTCATCTTTTTTGATAAGATTTTTGTTTCGGTTTTTTGAAAATCCCACCCACATTTTCTCTTCTCGGTAGTACATTAATTCAAAACCCGGAACTAAATCTTTGATTGAAATGTCAGCCCGGGTTATCGAACTAGCTGTTGATTTTGAAACAGTTAACTCTACATCCTCGGGATTGTCCATCCAATTTTGAAATAAAGCAAGCGCTTCGTCTGTTGGCAAGTACGAATTGCGAACGGAAGACAATCCTACATAATGGTTAGCTGGTAGATTGTCGAACAGGCGGTGAATTTCTGCTTTTGTGAAGATTAAAGTTACTTGAGCAGCAGATTCTCGGAGCGGCATTGAATTGGGTTGAGCCTGAGTTTCGATACTGCGGTGCGGGCTGGTTTCAAAACTCAGGGTCAGAGCTTCCAATAGCGCTGTTTTTCCTGCATTGTTGGCTCCTACAATAATATTGATGCCGGGTTTGAACTCTAACGCCCCAGAATCGCGAAAAGACTTGTAGTTAAATAACTGGAAATGGGAGATGTGCATACCTGTGGTTTAGGATAAACGATATTGTAAATAACAGATTTTCCGCTCTCGATTGCAGGAACGAGCGCTCTTTTTGCCTAGTTAATCCCCTCCGGCAAATACAGTTCATCCCCCGGAAGCCGTCGCTCGATAACTTCTTGTCGGTTCTCCAATAGAACTGACTGATAGGTCTGAGTAAAGCGCGAATTATACTCAACCTGAGTGCGCTTGATGGTGAATGCCGCGTCAGCCCGCCGTTCGATGGATTCTGCCATGCTAGCTTGGACTAAAGCTTGGGCTCTCTGATTGCCTTTGTTTGCTTGATTGAGCCAGTATGCTGTAGCTAATAAAATGGGAATAGGCTTGATTAATTGAGCGTTACCCTCTACGGGAATGCTTTCAGCTTGGGTAAAGTTATAGCCGCTAAAAGGCAGAGCTAAGGGTGATTTGCCGTTGATAAACCGGGTCAGCGATTGTTTTTGTTTATCTACAGCACCCATAACTCCAATCGCATCGACTTTGTAGCCACCATCGGGGAGCTGATAAACAACCAACGGAATTGCACCTAAAAGGATGGTGGCAGAAATAGCTTTAACTGTCATCTGTTAGTTCAAATAAATTATAATGACCGGAGGTTAGTTGACATTGACTAATTAATCAATTATATTTATGAGCAAAGAATTTAGTTAGCGGACTACCGAACCCAGCAAGTACGGTTTACTACACTGGGGTGTTGTACACCTTAAGCCGCCCGTACCTGTAATGTTCCGCAGCCTCTGTCTCCGCAGCCATCGCGTAAGATGCTACAGTTTTGGCGATCGTACAAAATAATTTGCCTCCGTTGAAGGTAATAGTGGAAAGCACTTTACAGGAATTGGGAAACATGAATTCAGCAACCGGTTTTGAGCGATACCTGGAAAATATTCATGACAGCGATCGCTCTTTGAATCCATCCATGCCTTCCAACCGTAGAAAACTTATTCTATCTGAACGTCCACCAGCAACAATGGTTGCTCCATCTGGAGAAATAGCACAAGCGTTTACCTCTCCCTCACAGTCAAAGGTCGTAATATCCTCACCACTATTTAAATCCCAAACTTTAATGGTTTTGTCCCATGAACCCGAAACGACAAATCGCCCATCTGGTGTAATAGCAACTGTCCGCACCCAATAATAGTGACCACTCAGAGTATTCAGTTCAGTTCCACTATTGATATCCCAGACCTTAAGGGTATTGTCATTAGATGCTGAAACTGCTAATTTTCCGTCTGGAGTAATGGCTACTGCATTTACTAAATCAGTATGTCCAGTAAGAGTATGCAGTTCAGTTCCACTATCGATATCCCATACTTTGAGGGTTTTATTTCGTAAAGCTGAAATAGCTATTTTTCCATCAGAAGTAATGGCTACTGCTGATACGGAGTATCCTTTGAAGATACAAAGTTCACTTTCACTATCCAAATCCCCAACTTTTAGGCTTTTGTGAGTATATTCATAAATAATAACATTTTGACCATCAGGAGTAATGGCAAGTACCTTTCCTGAATAGTTTTGACTGATAGTACGGCGTTCGTTCCCACTGTGCCAATCCCATATTGTAATTTCAATATATGGATCGTCTGAAGCGGAAATAACGTATTGATTGTCGGGAGTAAGTGCCACTGCATTAACATGACCTTGATGTCCAGTTAAGGTATGTATTTCAGTGCCATTTTGTAAATCCCATACTTTGATAGTACGGTCTTCTGAAGCTGAAACAGCGAGTCCTCCATCGGAACTAATCGCGACTGCATCTACCCAGCCATTATGCCCGCTTAGAGCAACATCTTCGGCATATAAATTCCAGACTTTGAGGGTGTTATCATAGGAAGCGGAAACAGCCCATTTACCTGGATACGGGGTAATAGCAATTGCACTCACACATAAGGTATGCCCATAAAAGCTTCGCAGTTTCTGCCTTGTTTGTAAATCGTAGACTTTAATGTGATTAGCATCTGAACCACAAATAGCCAGTTTCCCATCTGGAGTAATAGCTATTGAGTGGAAACGATAACCCTCTTCTATGACAATAGATACTTGATTTTCACTGCTTAGGTTCCACAGTCTCAGAGTATTATCATCAGAAGCCGAAACAGCAAAGTTGCCATCAGGAGTAATGGCAACTGCCCGTACTGCGCCAGTATGTCCGGTGAGAATACGCAATTCGGTTCCGCTTTCTAAATTCCAAACTCTCAAGGTTTTATCCCATGAGCCAGAAACCGCTAGTTTACCATTACGAGTGATGGCGACTGTTGTTACTGAATGATTATGACCGTTAAGAGTATGCAATACTTCCCCAGTCTGTAAATTCCAGCTTTTTAGAGTATGATCCCGTGAACCTGAAACTACTAATTTCTTATCGTTAGTAATAGCAACTGTATTTACCCCATCGGTATGTTCTGTAAAGGTTTTCAATACGTCGCCACTAGATAAATCCCAGACCTTTATAGTTTTATCTTCGGAAGCCGAAACAACTAGCTGCCCATCTGAAGTAATGGCAACAGCCTGTACATAATGATTATGTCCAGTTAATGTACGTTCGACACCACTAGATAAATCCCAGATTTTTAGAGTTTTATCTTCAGAACCAGAAACAGCTATTTTTCCATCTGGGGTAACAGCAACTGCTTTCACCCAGTCACGATGCCCGGTGAGGGTGCGGACTAATGTTCCTTCTGGTGGTGTCAGATTAGATGTCAAAGGACGCAACCAGGGATATCCCAATTCCTTTGTTTGAGCAAGCATTGCTTGAATTTCAGGCTGTTTGAAGGATCGTAAACGACCCCAGAGTTGTCCTGCTAGTTGTGCTGGATCATCAGCCAAAACATTTGCAGCTAAGTTAATTGCACTTTTAATTAATTTCAGACTATCTTTTTTTTCATCAGATATCAGAATATCAGGTGCTAAAGCTAAATCATAATCTTCAATTAATACCTGTGGTGTTAAATCATAAACCTTAGCCTCAATGAAATCAAAATCAGTCAAAAAGCGAAATAATTTATTGTTATTACCAGCTTGTGCCATGTGAATTGGTAAGTTTTTCAAGGCATAATTTCGATTATCATCAGATAAACTGGCTAACCAATCAAATATCTTCATCATTATCAAACAATCCTTTTGTTAAACTATTGACTATTAATTGATTTATCCCTGGGATTGTCAGCCCTGTTTCCTCTAAAATGTCCTGACGGTGCAAAAAATCCCGAAAACTGGTGTGGTAAACGCTATAGCGCTTTTGATGCTCTTTGATAAAATTGTGCAAAAACTGTTCCCACTCATTCAATACAGGTTGCACTATACGACTATCCTCTCCCGAAAATTCACAAATTTGTTGGCGAGAAACAGGCTGCTTTACTTCTCCTAAAATGTAGACAATTTTAATTTTGGCATCTGGCAATGGATTAGCTGTCATTCCCATGCGTCGCCAGTGAAAACTATAGTAGCCTTGCAGACCTTGGGGAAAGCTTTCAAGAGTTAAATCTTTATATAATCCTTTTTCAATGTCTAGCAGGACATAGCGCAAGTACATGAAATTGTTTTCACTTTTATTTGCTATGTTATCAGTAAATACAATGATTGTTTCTTGGCGTTCATCAATCTGCTGGCGTAGATTTTCACTGCCATCAACTCGGTTGTGGATATACAGGCGCACATCTCGTTGGCTATCAATCTGATAGTCCAGCAAACTGATAATCTGCACGGGTGCGTAGGTTGTAAACGGCACTTCAACACCCCGTCGCCTGGTCATTATAAAATATACCCCATCAGGCAAATGAAGCGGCAAATATAAAATATTCGCATCTCTGTAGCTACCGGAGTCAACCTCATCTAAAGCATCAACCGCAATCACTACAGGCTTACCATTCCTTCTTTGAGCTACTTCATCCAAAAGTTGCCCCAGAAATTCTCCATCTTGTGTTGCATTCGATGGTAAAGGGTCATAAGGAAGTTGGTAACGGGCAACCAGTTGCTTGCAGACACTTTCCAAGAATTGGTCTGCGCGATTGGGCCCTTGCAGTTGCACGTTGAAATGGGCGATGCACCCAGTATCTTGCACGTACTTTGCCAAGATTGCGCTTTTACCCTGTCCGGGGTCGCCAATAATAGTGAAGTACCCCTTTTTGTTTTCTTGTATGAAGGCTTGTATGGCATCAAACACGTACTCGCGTCCAACGAAACCTTCTGTTTTGTCTTGGATTAGTGACTGAAACTGGCTGAGAACAGTTGATGGTTTCTGGATAGCGCGGATGAGGGCTTGCATGGCCTCATCGTTGAGTTCCAAGTAAGTGCGATCGCCTATCTGTACCCCTTGCCCCTGCCCGATGTTGACGTTGTACTTGCCAAATTGGGTAGCAATTTGGCGCTCGCCCGCACTCAACACCTGACGCAAGATAGCTATATCTGCTTCAGTCTGCTCACCAGCAGCAATGTGGTCAATAATGTTACTTAGCTCATCAGGGTTGATCATTTTTCAAGCTCTCCATGCTTTTTCTATAGCAACAAATAAATCGATAACGGTTCAGTGAGGGCAAGCTACTCATTTTTCTCAAACGACTCGATACAGAAATTAGCCTATATCTTTGCCCTTTTTATGCAGAAAATCAATCTGCTGAAACTGTGATATCGCTATAGCGATAGGGCTTGATGATTTAGAATTACCCTTATTGTAGAGAATAAGTAACGCGGTGATCGCTAACAACCCAGCAGAGCAAAAGGGCGATCGTGACTGGTTGTGCGATCACCTTCATGGAAAACAGAGGAATGGCGATTAATCTGAATATCAAATAGTTCATTGCATACCTGGATTGGATGACTCTGGAGCCGAAGAACTGAATAATGCTTGCTTCATCGCACTAAATCAAAGCATCCTAACTACGTCATCTTTTATTTGCCGAAACTCTTTGGCTTCGAGCAAAATTGGATTGACATCAAACCAGTGATCCTCGCCATAACGATATTCAAAAACCCAGAGGCTGCGAAGCAAGATTTGGTATTTAGTTTCGCCACTAACTGTTTTGGT
>Ga0335397_10010191_pt1 | contig 11640 bp, 10 predicted proteins | sample MAT04_FD_205740 | JGI IMG/M metagenome (GOLD analysis project Ga0335397, IMG submission 205740) | Freshwater microbial communities from Lake Fryxell liftoff mats and glacier meltwater in Antarctica - MAT-04 (spades assembly) (version 2) ...
CTTATATCTACGGATTTCCAACAAAAAACGTTTGATTTTGGGAATAAAAGCAAATCCCAAAAGGCCGCCAACTATTCGTAAATACATTCCAATGGATTGAAAGGGATAGGTAACTATCGCCCTTAATAAATATTCTACAGCGTTCCGCCTATTTCCTTCAGCAGCATAATGGACCGATGTTTCTAGTAATCTCCTGCCAACTGCCCATTTCCCATAAAACCAACCTAGCTTCAAAATAAATAATTTACCGTACCGATCAATGATGATTTGGTTAGATACTTCCATTAATGAACCCGGCGCTAATCCACTTCGGCGCACCCTGGCTAAAACATCTTCCAGCACCCCTAAATCAAAAAATTGTATATAACGCAATAGCCAGTCATAATCTTCGTGGCGAGGCATAGATTCATCATAATAGCCTACTGATGAAAAACAAGTACTCTGTACCACAAGTGTTACACCAGGCGCTAAACGACATTCCTTCGCCAGTTCATGCAACCAGGATTTGCCCGGTTTGTGTAAAATTCTTACTTCAAAACCTTCTTCTGTATCATATTCGTAACCAGTTATAGATGCATAAAAGTTCATGCGCTGCATAAATTCGGCCTGTTTTTCCAACTTGGTTGGAAACCACAAGTCATCCGAATCGAGAAAAGCAATTAACTCACCCACGGCAGCTCGAATACCTGTATTTCTAGCTGCCGCTGCGCCACGGTTTGTTTCATGACGAAGAAGTCTTATTCTAGAATCAGCACTCTTTAGGACAATCGGCTCTGGTGAGCCGTCGTCAATCACAATAATCTCAAAGTCCTGATATGTTTGGGCAAAAACGCTTTCAATAGCTTCTTCTAGTTGGTCTACACGCTTGTATGTTGGAATAATTATGGAATATTTCATTTAATAATTCGAACCACCAATCTATAAGAATAAACTCAATGACAATTAAATTTATAGAATTTAGAATATACCGCCCAAGCATAAAATTATCATCATTGATAATTTTATGCCTTTTATTCGACACTTACCTACCAGAAGCATTCATAATAAAAAATCCCATACTGGTGTATTTTTTTACCTATTTTGAAGTTAGCGCATGAGGATTTGATGGTCGTATCGAAAACAATAAATATAAAAATAAACGCACAAGCCGAGGCTGAATAGCACTCAGCCCAAATTGTAACCCCTTACGCATATAACCCAGGCAAGCTCGCTTGTCCCCGCGTTGACTGGCCAGGTCAGCAGCATATAAATAAGCAATTGCTAATGACTTGGAACGATATCCCAGAATATTGGTTGGCAAGTCAGTCTGATCCCAAAAGCGTGAATAGATTTGGATCAACTCGCGAGCCCGAATATCGCCGCGTTGAACATCCCAGGTTTTCGCAAGTGGATATACACGATAAATTGACAAGTCTTCTGAGAGATGGCCAAATTTACAAACTCTCGAAAGACGAAGCCAGTAATCAGTATCCATTCCATAATGCAGGCTCGCATCCAAGCCACCCATACGATCGAATACACCCTTCCTCAAAAAAGTAGAACCGCTGGGGATAACCGTACCGACCGTTATCATGCGCACTACATCAAATTCTTCTGCGAGGAGGTGGTTCATCCCTCGGCCATCCTCACCCACAACGATACAATCCCCGTATAGAATATCGTGTTCAGGATGACTGTAAAACCAATCAACAGCCTTCATCACCGCCCCTGGCAGGTATGCATCATCTGCATTCATCCAGGCCCAGATCTCGCCAGTAGCATGCTCTATACCTTCGTTAATCGCAGCCGATTGACCGGCATCCTTCCGACTAACCCAAAACGCCAACTTAGATTCGTATTGCTTAATAATTTCAACACTCCCATCAGTCGAACCCCCATCCATGATTATATACTCAATGTTTGGGTAATTCTGGTCAAGCACTGAGCGAATACACTCATCGAGATAAATGGCCTGGTTAAATGACGGAGTAATAATAGATACCCTGGGGAAAGTTTTCATCTTTGTGCTTTTAGCCAACCATTGCTATCCAGCCATTCAATACCATCAATATCTTTCAACATTGATCGTACCAGCCAAATTCTCAAAAATTAGTTGATTAGAATAATATTCATGTTCGAATACTTGCTCAGTTCTGCTAGATTCTTATCTATGGGATATGTTTATTTAATTGTTTTAACGTTTTCTTTCCCTTAAAAATCAAACTTTTTATGAATCCTGAAGTTTGTAAAGAAAAGCTAAAAGGAGAGATCAAGGAGTTTTTGTTTAGCATAAACAATTAATAGACTTTTTCCCTACTCTGAGAAAATATATCCAGAAAATTTATTTCGTAACAAGTTGAGCCATGTTCCCCCGAATCAAACCTGAATTGAAATACATTTTTTAAATCCTTAGCCAATTCACTTTGAAAGATATCCTGAGTGGAATGATACGGATAAAAATAAAATATTTGGGTCTTTGAATTATTTAGCCATTGGACAATTGAATAATATTTATTGTACTCAATATCATTTTCAAACTTTACACAGATCGGATTCCTGATTCGATCCAATTCTGTTTGAAAAGACTCCAAAATAGAAAACTGTCCGCAAAAATTAAAAACATGGGAAGCACCCAGAAGATGACCAATCAACGTTGCGGCATACCCACCCGCCGAATTCCCCACGCAAATAACATCCAGCCCAATGGTCTGATCCCTCAAAAAAGAAACCAGCTTATCGATGCTATTTATTTCAAAATTAATTCCTTCCAGATACCACTGTTTCTGCACATCTCTCAAAAATATTGCTTTGTTTGCCGAATAAAGAATATTCTTCTTCCATTCGAAGCGATTTCCCAACACTATATCTCTATGAAAAACACTTCGCTCGTTAGGAAAATAAAGGCCGTTACTTGAAAAATAAATAATGCAGCGGTTATCTTTTTTATTTAATTCCAAAATTTCATAATTATTATGATGCAAGTACACATCTAACATCTCTGGAATATCAAATTGGGTATCAAAATTATTTTGCATTTTCGCAGCTGATTTTTGGGAAAAGTTAAGTTGGCGTAGGTCAAAATAATAACAGTAAAAACTCAGAAGACTCAAGCGGCTGACTCGCACACCACGGCAAGAAAAGCTTCGCCAAATTCTTTTGCTTTGGCATGCATCGTCTCTTTGGAATTATTCTCGATATTTTTATCAACCCCCGGTTCTAAAGTTGTAAATAAATGGGAAAGGCATTTCGCCAAATCATTGGGATTATTTCGCTCAAAATATACTGCACCGGGGGCATTCTGTTCAAAATGAACATCCAGATCTGAAGCAATGACAGTTTTCCCCAACGACTTGGCTTCCTCTATGCTGCTGCTCCAACCTTCAAATAAAGATGGTTGTAATAAAGCTATAGACTGGCGTATAAGTGCATACACATGTCTGCGAGGAACCATTCCCAAAATAATAAATTCTGAACGTAAATCACGCCGCGAAATATCTGCAAGAAGCTCAAACGGGTAAGATGAATTTCTATTATCTTCCAGAGGCCCACTCGCCACAACTGTTACTGAGTGTCCGCTCTTTTTTAACAAATCTAAAGCTTCCAAAACTACCCTATGATTTTTGTGTTTCCAAAACTGATTCGGCATAAAAAAGAATTTTTCAGGGAGATGATATTCACTCACTACCGAAACTGGGTTATCTAAATATACATTTTCATCGATAAAGGTAGTAAAGGGTATAATTCGAACCTTCTCAACAAATTCCGGCAAGGTGGTCATAAAATCTCTTCTTACAGATTCGCTGCTGAGCATTACCCTTGTAGCAAATCGTGCCGTGTTGCGAACTACACGGGCATATACACGCGCATCTTCTGAAGTGAACATTTCTGGCATATGAAGATATTGAAAATCCGGAAACCAACAAACAGTTGGAACACGAAAGTTCGCGAGTGGATCCTCTTTTAGAAAAACGACATCTGCATGAACATGGCGTAATGATCTGGATAAAGGCGACTCGGGCGAAAGCCAGGCGGTAGAATTCTTTTCTGAAAGAATACGGGAAAAATTGTTCACCCCCTTTCCAAATAAACTAGCGGGTGCTATTTTGTATACTTCATCAAAATGACGCGCAATACCATCAAAACGAATATCACCTGTTGGTAATAACCCGATCAAACGGTATTTTTGTGGATCTCGTTCACGATTAACTATGGTAAGTAAATTATCATAATAGGATAATCCACCAATCCATGCAGCACCCGGGCTAAAAGCAAAAGCAATACGTGTCACCCGCTATCTCCTCTTTCCCTTATAGTATTCTCAAACCAGGCTACGTAGTGCTTAATGCCATCCTCGAGTGCAATCTCAGGTGAAAAACCTAACGCTGAAATTTTAGAGATATCTGCGCACCAATTTAGAGGAGTCCCCTCAGGCAAAGAACCTGAAAATTTGGGAATGATAGGAATACCTAAACTCCGAATGATCATCTGAGAAAGGTGAAAAATATTTGTCTCCTGCCCACTCGCAACATTGTATGCTTCCCCTTGTAACGGTGCAGAATTAATAATGGTCTCAAGTGCCAATGCGATATCGAGAGAATGAATAAAATCGCGGCTTTCGATGCCAGTACCTTGTAACACGACTTCCTTCTCAACCGCAGCCTTGTAACATATATCCCACAACACCTGCCTGCGCAGCCATGGCCCATAAGCAGAAAAAAGCCTGGCGCTTGCTGTCTTTACTCCAAAAAGTCGCGAAAATTCTTCACAAAGGATTTCGCTTTGCCATTTATGGTAACCATAAGCAGAGATAGGCTGCAAAAGTTGATTTTCTTGCACAGGCAAAGACAGCGGGTTTCCATAAACAGCTGCACTCGATAGATATACGAAAGAGCATTGCGGACAATATTGCCTGATCATGTCCAGTACATAAAATGTTAAAGCAGGGCCTTCAGAAAAGTCTGATGCTGGATCTTGCATGGATAAAGGCACTGATGCACGCCCTGCTGCATGGATGCAAGCATCTGGTTTCCAGACACGTAGAATTTCTAAAAAATTGGGGTGGGGTAATTCTAAATTAACATAAGTTTTCAAGTCAGCAAGTGGGGCTTCTGCTTCCGAAATTTTATCTATACCAAAAACCTGCCAGCCTTTTCTAGAAAAATAGCGAGAAAAGGTTCTGCCCAAAAATCCCGCAGCGCCCGTAATAAGAAGTTTCTTCATAAAGGTTTGATGGCAACAAAAGTATAAAGGCGCCCTGGAGTGTCATCAAAACGGGTCCTTAATGCAGCCATTAGCTCCACTAATTTATCAAACCAGGGGGCTTGGGAATTGAAAAGGAAATCTGTCAATCGCGAACCTACTAGTTTTCTTACGGGGCTGCTTATGATCTCACACAACCTGTCTTCAGATAATGGAAAATAATTAATGGCTGTCTCGTAGTTCCCATAAATCCTTTTAACTTTTAGCCCACTGGTGTGTATAGCTGCCAGATATTCACCGAGAAGGAAAGCATATTCACCCCCATACAAATGATGAAGAGCGTGGTTTTCTTTAAAAACTTGCAGATCCAGTTTATTACTTATAACATGTTCACGACAGGCAAAGAACATTCCTCCGGGTTTTAGCACACGGGCTGCTTCACACATCATACTGTTTAAATCACGCGCATGGTGGAGAACCTCGCGCGTATACACCAAATCGAATGAATTATTGTCAAATTCCATCTCTTCTGCGTAACCATTTGCAACGGTAATAGGAAGTTGCGATTCTTTGGCCAAAGCATTAATCGCCCCCGTGCCTACCAGATCACTCGAATCCGGTTCAAGAGCCGTCACTTGCCACCCAGCTGCTGCGAGAGCATAGCTGCTAATACCCCGGCCAGCGCCAAAATCAAGCGCACGTCCAGGCATATGAGGCAGTAACTTAACTGTGGCCAACCATTCAATACTTGCCGCAAATCTTTTGGCAGCCGCAAACAAAGGGTCATCGTAATAACAGGAACACACCAACTCAAGCTGTTCCGGTTGTTGCCTGAGCCAAACTACAGCTTGTTCCCAGGAAATAAAATTGTCAGTCATAATGCGCAGGCTCTAGTTGTTTGATGACTCGTGCAGGGTTGCCACCTACAACGGTCCAGGGAGGTACATCTTTTGTGACAACAGCCCCTGTCGCAATCACTGCTCCAGTCCCAACAGAAACGCCCTTTAAAATTATGGCGTTGAATCCGATCCACACTTTGTCACCAATTTTGATTGGCGCCCTCGGAACTACATCCCAATCCTTTTGGCTGGCTGCTCCAGCTAAATTCCCATTTAGATAACCTTCGCGCCATTGGTGAACATCGTTTATTCGTTTATTCCAGTCCAAGGAATGAGAATCGTGATCTACTATCGTTACACCCCAGGCAATTAATACGTCAGACCCTATTGTGATATTTTCACTACAAATTATTGTAGAAGCACCTATATAAGTATTATTTCCGATCACAACATTGCCAATTTTTCGCTCTAAAACAATCGAACACCCCACAACACTATTATTACCTATATAAATTCTTTCCAGGACTGGGTTCTCGCGAATATCAGTTCGAAATTCAGGTGCTAAAACTGTATTTTTCCCTGTAAGGCATATTGGTCGAGGCGGAAAAACTCGTCGATATATAGCCTGTAAGAGATTCAATTTTCGCCTCGGTTTTGAATTGGAGTAATTATCGGCTGGATGAGATTCCTATAAAAGGAATTAGGTGGAATGTCTGATGTAACCAACGATCCTGCCGCGACAACACTACCTTGCCCGATAGTTACACCTTTTAAAATAGTCACCCCAAAACTAATCCAAACATCATCTTCTATGACAATTTTTCCCGAAGAAATACCTGGTAAATCTGCCCAACTCGTTGGGTGGCCTACCTCAATCATATCTTTAAAATGCTTATGCCTTTCCATTGCATTTGTTGAATGGGCCGAGCCGTCATGAATATTAACATCATGAGCAATTAATACCCGATTTCCAATCGTAATCGAATCCATTGACCAGATTTCGCTTCGAACTCCAACATAACACCATTCACCAATATTGATTTGACCGCCATGTGCATAAAGGATAAGTCTGCCTCGAATATGTGTATTCGCTCCTATCCTGATATGATCAGGGTCGCCCGATAAATTTTCTATTCCTCCTTCTTCGTATACGCAAGAAGACGGCGCAACGCGGGCCAGGTCCACTTTACCTTTCATCTTCTGCAAGATCTTCCAAAAATGAGACATAAATTTCATATATACTTCCTAAAGAAATAATTCAAAATTCGCTTGATACGAGATGCAACTTTCTGATAAATATTTGGGTTGAGGTGAAGCAGAAAGCTACATATCGCCCGATAGGCTTTTTGGTTTACCACCAATGCTTCAGGAAATTCAATACTTGAATTAATATTAAATTTTTCCCAATCAGCTTTTACGAGAATAGGTGTACTAAGATCTATTGTTAAATGTTTTTGGTTTTCCGCTAAATTATCTAATGGATATGAATGTTCTGGATAAATTGGTGTGTGATAGCCACTTCCATCCATACCAGTATTAATAACCAGGGTTGTGGAAGGATGTAAGACTAATAAATTTTGCGAAAAAACCCACCAATAAAATAAAATTCCCCAGGATTGGTTCTTATTTTTCAGTTTATCCCTTAACATCTGAGTATGTGGATATGAACCATTCAGATCAAAAAGACGGTTAGTATTTGAATTTTCAAGCATTTCCAGTGACCCAGCCGCCGACCAATCCACATTTTTCCATATATGCTGCCAGGTCGCCCACCCCCACGTGGAGGTAAAAGGTAAAAAGAACGATCTGAGTCCTGATTTTTTTTCAATTGGGTACATGTAACCCGAAATCTGCGCAATGCCTTCTTCACTCTCATATTGATCAAGTGACGAAAGCATAAAATGGATAAATGCAGGATGTAGAATTAAATCATCTTCCACCACAATAACCCGTCCATACTCTTCACATAAACGTGATACACCATCCAAGATCGATCGCGCTAGACCAATATTTTCACTTTGTTCAACCAACTGCGCCTTATGAGCTGATGCCCAGACTCTGACAATAGATCTAACCTGGCTAACCCCGTTCTCATGCTCAGAAATACGTGGTCCATCACTAAAAATAAAAATATCGCATTCTTCCAACCGCTGACAGGCCTCTAGTGATGCAAGAGTATTGCGCGCATGTTCTGGCCGATTATAGACAAAAACAGCGACAGGGGTTTTTGCTTTCAATCTCTCGTCCTGCTAAAAGAGTATTCGCTAAAAATATTGCTATTTTTTATCATCTGTCTTGCCCAAATCTCCAGCACAAGGATTTTAAATCTCATATTGGAGTTACTAAATTCCGTAATGGGTATAGAAGCATTTGAAAAAAAGTCCCCAGCCGAAGATGAAATAATACCCGATTGAACCAAAATCCCATCCTTAATCATCCTTCGATATCGCTCCCCAAGTTGATCGTGCCATTCAGCCGGTGTATGAAACCCTCGCTTTGGTCGGGTAAGAATATCTTCCGGGATCAAATCTCGTACAGCCTCCTTAAACCAGTGCTTGGCCGGCAGGGTTTGGTCAGGGTAATTCCTGCGCAGTCCAATTACGGTTTCGACCAGGCGAAAATCCACCAGCGGTAAACGCAATTCTAACGAGTTCGCCATACTTAATCGGTCCCCCTGAGCAATGCCGTTTTCGAATAAGTAGGTTTTCGTAATCAAGCTAGTTATCGTGACTGGGATATTAGGCCAGGGCTTCGAAAAACGATACAAAGATTCGGGGCCAATGGCACGAACGCATTCAAAAAAATCAGGCGTGTAATATTGGTAAATATCATTTTTTTGCTCAGAAAAAGATGAGAGCGCATCCATAAAAACTATGTCATCCGGATTGCTGCTTCCATCACGATAAAAACTTCTTAACGCCTCGGGAATTCCAAATCCCAACTTTGCCCATTGCCATAAATCCCGCGGATACAATCCCGTTGGCTTTATGGAATTAAGATACTCATACCCATTCCAACGACCAAAATGAATTCTGGCCTGTTTACGAAGAGTTTGCGCTGCTGCTTTCCGAACCCACTCGTACCCCCAAAATAACTCGTCGCCCCCCTGCCCTTGCAGCAAAACAGGCACACCCATCTCATGTGCTTTCCGCGAAACTGCATAATAACCAAATCCTGAAATATCCGCGATCGGGTCATCGCGTAAAAATACCAGTTGTTCAAAGAATTCAGTATGCTCTTCTGTGGATAATTCGACTTCATGAAACGGTATCTTTAGCGATTTTGCCATCTACCGGGCCTGATCGCGCTCATCATGCGCTGGCCGGCCAGGGTAACCTACCGAAAAAGCCTGCAATATACCAGGATATTTGCGCGCAGCCAGTACAGCAATCACACTTGAATCTATTCCGCCGCTAAGTGCCACTCCAACTGGCACATCTGAACGAACAACGATTTCGCTCATGTCCTCCAATTGTTCGCGAATGAGCTTAATCGGATTTCCCTCCAAGGGAGGAATATCATCCATATTCCAATAAACACGTTCGTCTACACGCCAGGTAGTTGTATCAACCAGCATCAAATGCCCGGCTGGTAATTTTCGGACACCCTTAAGCGGAGTGAGTGGTTCAGGGACATAGCCATAGTGAAAATACAAATCAATTGATATCGGATCAAACTCAAACTTAATCTTATTTGATTGCAACAAGGATTTTAATTCTGAAGCAAAATAGATTGTTTCGCCTTCTTCATAGATGTATAAAGGCTTTTCCCCCATTCTGTCACGCACCAGGAGCAATCTTTGCATGGTAATATCCCACAATGCGAAGGAAAACATGCCACGCAGGTATTTAACGCAATCAATACCGTAATCTTCATATAAATGCAGGATATTTTCAACATCGCTATGTGTGGAAAATATATGATTCTTCTTTTCCAACTCCGCACGAAGCTCAATGTAGTTGTAAATTTCCCCGTTTGCAACAATCACCAACGATTTATCTTCGTTGAAAATGGGCTGCCAGCCATCATTCAGCCCAATTATGCTTAATCGTCGCATTCCCAGCGAAATATGCTGAGAATGAAAATAGCCTTCCCCATCTGGGCCACGATGAGTAAGATGAGCATTCATTTTCTGAACAATGCCAGGGCCGCTATCGTTGTAGGTAGTAACAATACCGCAAATTCCACACATAATACCATCCTCCGAATAAATTTTATAAATCCATCATCCCCTTTCACTAAAAAAACAGGCTATTTTAACTAAAAGATATACATCTCATTTTCTACATGTCAAGATGACAAATATAAAATTGATCAGTCTAAAAAATCAGAACTATAGAATCACCTTACTGAAGAATCAACAAACCTGGCACCTGGAGCGGGTTTTTTGGTTTCAACGCGAGTATATATGCTCCTGCCATCCCCAATTTTCGAAACGATAAAAGCCACAAACCAAAACCCCAACGTTTGGTTTTTCACATCAAAGAATGTCCAGGAGAAAAATGTCTCAATAAACGTACTAACGACCAGTAGGAAGAATAGCAGCCAATATTCTTCCTGTCGTGGATCTCGCGCTCTAAAGTAATTTTGCAAGGTACGAATACCAAGAGAAAGGAATAAGAGAAAAAATAATGCAACCCCAACCAACCCAAACCGAAACAAGACTCCCACCCAGGTAATGTCAGCCGTCCATTGAATAAGGTAGGCGGCGGCAGGATGAGTGAATTCAGTTTCCATACCGAGTCCCTGCCAGATATGCTGGGGGCCAATCATTTCATAAGCATTTGTTAGCCAATCTACCCGCATTGCAAAAGTACCATCTGACGAAAGTTTCGTCATGTCCTGGTTTATAAACCGGTCAGTCAAATAAAGGACTTGCACTGGATAAAAAGAATAAAGCATTATATACAACATAATCCCAGCCAGTATTGTTATTAGCGTTCTACGGAGCGCTTTAAATAGCTTCCGCTTAATCGCAGTAAGGACAAGCGCTAAAATGCTGATGACAGCAACAATAAGAAGGATGGTACGAGTATAAGTAAAGAAGATACTTACCAGATTGATGCCCAGGATAATCCAGTAAATCGGTTTCCATTTAGTTCGTGTAAATAGGTAGGCAACAGTTAGGTAATAAAATCGTGGTAAAAACCAGAATGAACGCTCAATCGTAACGCCTTGAAATTGTTGCGTGCTCGCAACAATTTGCTGATAAATTGGCAGATTAAAACCACTATCGAGTATATGCAAAATCACGGCAATGCAATTTGTTATGACAAGCGCAAACAGAAAGGAATTTACATCCTTGCGCGGGGCTTTCGCAACAATACCCCTGACCAAAAAAAAGCCAACCAACATCCCGCCAACACGAAGACCCGTCAGCGCCACACCATTAAAATCCTTTGTGTCATATAGACTAAAAAAGAAATTAAAGAGCCATAAAAGCGCTAGAGCTACCATGATAGCATCTTCTGGCAAGCGCATAGAAGGTCCAAAAAGATCTCTTAAATATAGGCGCCTCCCCTGGCGGAAATGCCCTATACTAACCAGTAAAAACCACACCAAAACCAACCATATCAATATGTTTACAGGAGCGGTTATCCTACCTGGAATCCAGAAAGGCTTA
>Ga0335397_10010192_pt1 | contig 11638 bp, 7 predicted proteins | sample MAT04_FD_205740 | JGI IMG/M metagenome (GOLD analysis project Ga0335397, IMG submission 205740) | Freshwater microbial communities from Lake Fryxell liftoff mats and glacier meltwater in Antarctica - MAT-04 (spades assembly) (version 2) ...
TGGTGGAGGCAGCTCTTGCCTCGGGCTCATTGATTACGGCGCGTCAGGCCGGTGAGCAGGGGCGCGAAGTCTTCGCGATTCCCGGCTCGATCCATTCGCCGCTATCGAAGGGTACGCATTTGTTGATTAAGCAGGGCGCAAAGCTGGTCGATGATGCAAGCGACATATTCACCGAGCTGCGGTGGGAGACTGCATTACAGGCGGGCCTGCCCGCTGAGGGCCGCGACCAACACGCGTTCTCCCAGCTGATGGAAGTCTTCGGCTATGACCTGATCACCGTCGACGAACTGTCTGCAAGAACAGGCATGCAACCCGACTTGCTGATCAGTCAGCTCTTGGAACTGGAACTCAACGGACAAATCGCGCAACTGCCGGGCGGCCGCTACCAGCGTCTCGCATAGCCTGATCCGAGCCAAAATTAATTGCTTGCTTCCGCCTGATATCCCCGTCTATCATGGGCGCCCCACGAGGTCGCTGTGATGGCGGCCGCGGATGCGTGAACAGAACCTACGAAAGCGCAAAGCATGTCCAAGAGCCTCATCATTGCCGAGAAACCGTCTGTTGCAAACGATATTGCAAAGGCGCTCGGTGGATTTACAAAGCACGCCGAGTATTTTGAGAGCGACGAATACGTTCTTTCGTCGGCGGTCGGGCATTTGGTGGAGATCGCCATGCCCGAGGAGGAAGAGGTCAAGCGAGGGAAATGGACGTTCGCGCATCTGCCCGCCATCCCTTCCTATTTCGCGCTTAGACCCATCGAGAAAACCGAAGCGCGCCTTAAGGTGCTGCTCAAACTCATCAAGCGCAAAGACGTAACTGGACTCGTCAACGCCTGCGACGCGGGACGGGAGGGTGAGCTGATCTTTCGTTACATTGCCCAATACGCGAAGGCCAAGCAGCCGACCAAGCGACTGTGGCTCCAATCGATGACGCAGTCGTCCATCCGCGACGGCTTCAAGTCGCTCGCGAGCGGTGAATCCATGCAGGGGCTTTCCGACGCGGCAGTGTGCCGCTCCGAATCTGACTGGTTGGTCGGTATCAACGGCACGCGCGCCATGACGGCGTTCAATTCAAAGTCCGGCGGGTTCCAACTCACCACCGTTGGCCGCGTCCAAACGCCTACGTTGGCGATCATGGTCGAGCGCGAAGAGCGGATAAAGGCCTTCAAGTCGCGAGACTACTGGGAGGTTCATGCCAGTTTTTCTGCCAGCGGCGGAGACTACAGCGGCCGGTGGCTAGACGAGAAATTCAAGAAATCTGAAGACGACGAACAACTCAAAGCCGAACGCCTGTGGAACGAGAAGAGTGCACGCGCACTTGTCACGAAGTGTCTCGGCAAGCCCGGCCTCGTCGAAGAAGAATCCAAGCCGACCACGCAGGCGTCGCCACTGCTGTTTGATCTCACATCGTTGCAGCGCGAAGCAAATTCGCGCTTCGGCTTTTCGGCGAAGACGACGCTGGGCCTGGCACAGGCCCTGTATGAGAAGCACAAGGTGCTTACTTATCCAAGAACCGATGCGCGTGCCCTTCCGGAAGATTATTTGCCTACCGTCAAGCAGACCCTTGAGATGCTCAAGGAAGGGCCGTATAACGTTGCGGCGAAGAAAGTGCTCGACAGCGGTTGGGTCAAACCGAATAAACGGATCTTTGACAACTCAAAGATTTCCGACCACTTCGCCATCATTCCCACGATGCAAGAGCCGAAGTCGCTCAACGAAATCGAACAGAAGTTGTACGACTTTGTGGTGAAGCGCTTCCTCGCGGTGTTCTATCCTTCGGCCGAGTTTATGCAGACGACGCGAATCACGCGTGTCGAGGGAGAGGCGTTCAAGTCCGAAGGCAAAGTGCTGGTTAACCCTGGATGGTTGGCCGTGTACGGCCGTGACGCTGATGACGAAACCGCTTCCACCAATCTGGCGGCGGTTGCCGCGGGCGAGAAAGTCAAGACGCAGACGGTCGAGGTCAAGGCCAACGCAACCAAACCGCCGCCCCGCTACACGGAAGCAACTTTGCTTTCTGCAATGGAGGGTGCGGGAAAGGCCATAGACGACGAAGATCTCCGGGCCGCCATGAAAGAAAAGGGGCTAGGTACCCCGGCCACGCGCGCGGCAACGATTGAGGGGTTGCTGTATGAAAAATACATCTATCGTGAGGGCCGCGAACTTGTGCCGACTGCCAAAGCATCTTCACTGATGATTGCGTTGCACGGACTCGGCATCCCCGAGCTGTATTCGCCGGAGCTCACAGCCGAATGGGAGCAAAAACTTGCGCTGATGCAGAAGGGGCAGATGTCGCGAGAGAAGTTCATGGAAGAAATTGTCGACATGACAGCGCATATCGTCGGCCAAGCGAAGAATTTCGAGCACGACACCATTCCCGGAGATTTTGGCGCGCTCGCTGTCGCCTGCCCAAAATGTGGCTCTGAAATACATGAAAACTACAAGAAGTTCGCTTGCGTGAAGTGCGACTTCGGCTTTTGGAAAATTCTTGCCGGGCGCCAGCTGGAAGCGTCAGAAGCCGAGGCGCTTGTCACCACTCGCGAGATCGGTCCGCTTGAGGGCTTTCGTAGTCGGCAAGGCCGTGCATTTTCGGCAAATCTTGTTTTAAACAAGGACAACGTTATCGAATTTTCGTGGGGCGATGGCGCGTCAGACGATGAAGAAGTCGATTTTTCCGGACAAGAAACGCTGGGTCCGTGCCCCAAGTGTAGTGCCAACGTTTTTGAGACGCCGAATTCTTACACGTGTGAAAAAGCGACAGGGCCCGCCAAGACTTGCGACTTCCGTTCCGGCAGAACCATCCTTAAGCGCACCATCGAACGCGAAGAGATGATTGAGCTGCTCAAGAAAGGCAGGACGCCCTTGTTAGAAAAGTTCATTAGCAAAAAAGGGCGTCCGTTCTCCGCTTTCCTGGTGAAGCAGCCTGACGGGAAAATTGGTTTCGAGTTTGAAGAGCGTGACCCGAAGACAGCGAAGGGCAAGGCCGGGGCAAAGGCGTCGGCGGGTGCGCTACGTATCCTCGGAAAGCATCCCGAAGATGGCGCGCCAATCAGCGTCTATGCCGGCCGCTATGGACCCTATGTGAAGCACGGCGACGTTAACGCCACCATTCCGGACAAAGAAAAGGCGGATGGTATTACGCTGGAAGAAGCGCTCGAGCTTCTGGCCGAAAAGACGGGCGGTGGCTCGGTAAAGACTGCCAAGCGTGGCGCAAAGCCGGCGACCAAGGCGGTAACCAAGACTGCTGCCAAACCGGCAGCGGCGAAAGCTAAGCCGACCGTCACTCGCAAACGTAAAGCCGCCTGATCAGGGCGGCATAGAAATGCGAGTCTTTCGGTTCATCCGCATCAGTTCAGTGGTCGTGCGCTTTGGCCTCGACGAGTTCTTGCCGCCGGGAATGGTGCGGACGGTGGTTGGTGGCATTTTTTTCTGGCGAAACTTTGCGCAGCCGCGAGCGGTGAGGCTGCGACGCGCGCTTGAGTCGCTAGGTCCGATTTTTGTCAAGTTCGGCCAGCTGCTGTCGACGCGTCCAGATTTAGTGCCAGTGGATATCGCGCGGGAACTGGCTGCTCTGCAGGACAACGTGCCGCCCTTCCCGGAGCACGAGGTGATGGCCATTCTGGAAGCGGCGTTCACAACCCGGGATCCGAGTGGCACGGTTCGTACCTGGCGTGATGTCTTCACTTGCTTTGACACGGTGCCGGTGGCGGCGGCATCGATTGCACAAGTGCACTTCGCCACGATGGGTGCGGGCAAGTTGGCCGGGCGCGAGGTGGCGGTGAAGCTGATCCGGCCAAATATTCACGCTGTGATCGGCAAGGACATCGGATTACTGTACGTGGTTGCGGATCTGGTGGAGACGGTTTTTGAAGACGGCAAGCGTCTTCGCCCGCGGGAAGTCATTGCCGAGTTTGACAAGTCTATTCACGATGAACTGGATCTGGTTCGCGAAGCATCGAATGCATCGACACTGCGCCGCAACTTTGCAGACGGCCAATTGCTCTATGTACCGGAAGTGTTTTTTGATTACACATCCCCCAACGTCATGGTCATGGAGCGCATCGACGCCATCCAGGTGAACGACGTTGAACAGTTGCGAGCTCACAATATCGACCTGGCACGATTGGCCACCGACGGGGTCAAGATTTTTTTCACGCAAGTGTTTCGTGACGGGTTTTTCCACGCCGATATGCACCCAGGGAACATCTTTGTCGGTCGAAATGGTGTTTACTCGGGCGTTGACTTTGGCATCATGGGCACGCTGTCAGATGCCGATAAAACCTACCTCGCGCGCAACTTCGCGGCGTTCTTCGAGCGCGACTACAAAGCGGTTGCGGTTGCTCATCTGGAGGCCGGATGGGTGCCAAAGGAAACCCGGGTCGACGAGTTTGAAGCCGCGATCCGAAGTGTCTGCGAGCCTATTTTTGACAAGCCACTCAACGAAATCTATTTTGGCAACGTACTGCTGAGGTTGTTTGACGTTTCGCGGCGATTCAAGATGGAAATTCAACCGCAGTTGGTCCTCTTACAGAAAACGCTGTTGCAAGTGGAAGGCCTGGGTCGCCAGCTATATCCCCAGCTTGACCTGCGACCAGTCGCGCAACCTATCTTGAAGCAGTGGATCGATGAACAGATTGGCCTGCGCGGTCTGCTGCGGCAACTGCGCAAGGAAGGCGTACTGTGGACGGCAACGGTTCCGCAACTGCCGAGGCTCATCCACCGCGCGCTGGAAAGCAATCCCAGTGAGCGGCTGGCCGGCATTGAAGCGGCCATCGAACGGGTCAATCGGACGCAACGCTGGCAGTCCGGTTTGCTCGCGTCGCTGGTCGGCCTGTTTGCCTTTGTTGCGGCAGCCTATCTGTATTTGGTGCTTTTTTGGGGCGGCTAGTTGTTCGGCGGCGCGGCCTCGCGTCTTTTCAGCTCTCAGTTTCCACGCTATTCTTGAACCCTGTTGATTTCTTGGTAACCGCGCTATGACCGCCTTGCTCGCCTTCGTCGTTGTTTACATGTTGGGTACATTGGCAATCGGACTGTACGCAGGCACCCGGGTAAAAACGTCGACCGACTTCGCCTTGGCGGGCCGCAGCCTGCCACTGGTGATGATCATCACGACGACATTCGCGACTTGGTTCGGTGCGGAGACCGTGTTGGGTATTTCTGCCAAGTTTGTGCAGGGCGGGCTCAATAGCGTCGTCGAAGACCCGTTTGGCGCGTCTCTTTGTTTGATTTTCGTCGGCCTATTTTTCGCCACGAAGCTGTACAAGATGACGTTGTTGACCATCGGCGACTACTATCGAAGGCGGTACGGAAAGACCGTCGAGATTTTTTGCTCGGTGGCGATCATCCTCTCCTATCTGGGGTGGGTAGCGGCACAAATTACGGCAATCGGTCTGGTGTTCAGCCTCGTTTCCGGCGGGGCCATCAGCATGGAGACAGGCATGGTTATCGGCACCCTGTCGGTGCTGATCTATGTTGTGTTTGGCGGCATGCTGGCAATCGCCTGGACGGATTTCATCCAAATGATCGTGCTGGTGGTGGGATTGACCATCATTGCCGTGATGGCCGGAAATCTGGCAGGTGGTCCTGATAAGGTGCTGAATCTGGCGGTATCCAACGATTGGTTCCGGTTTTTCCCGGAGCCAAAGTTCCATGACGTGGTCTTCTTCCTTGCGGCAGCAATCACCATGATGCTCGGATCTATTCCGCAGCAGGATATCTTTCAGCGCGTCATGTCCGCCAAGGATGCGAAGACGGCCTCGCGGGGCGCCATCATAGGCGGGCTTTGCTACTTCGCGTTTGCATTCGTGCCGATGTTTATTGTGGCGTGTGCGGTGCTGGTAATGCCCGAGGAGTCGAAGCAGCTGTTGGCTGATGATCCGCAAAAAGTGTTGCCCACCTTGATCCTCAACCACATGCCGTTTTTTGCCCAAGTACTTTTCTTTGGCGCATTGCTGTCCGCAGTGAAATCAACGGCATCGGCGACCTTGCTAGCGCCGTCCACCAGCTTCGTGGAAAACATCTACAAGAACATTCGCGGTGGTTTGACCGATAAGCAGGAGCTGCTGGCTTTTCGCGTCACCCTGGTTGTCTTTACCGCCGTGGTGTTGGTGTACGCGATCATGATGAAGGGCACGCCCATCTATGAAATGGTGTCCACGGCGTATCAGGTGACCCTTTGTGGCGCCTTCGTCCCGCTGGTCGCCGGACTGTATTGGAAGCGCGCCAACCGACACGGCGCGCTAGCCTCGATTGTCATGGGCATTACGACCTGGCTGCTGATGCTGGCAACACCATTGGGTCAAGAATTCCCTGCGCAACTGGCCGGCGTCATCATGGCGGCGCTGGCCATGATCATCGGATCATTGGTAACCAAACCCCACGAGCATCAGGCGCACCCGCCTGCCAGCGGGCACCCAGCGCACGCTGCCCCGCACTAAGCCGCACAGCACCTGGCTTCGTCCCAGCCAGCAATCGCGGGTACGCCGGCCATCGCCGCGTCAACAGCTGTGTCAGCGAATCCTTTATTTTTGACGCTTCGCGCCGTCATTCTTGCGTTTCGTCACTTCGCGCTCGCGCCGTGAAGGCGGGAACTTTATTCTGTCGACATTGAAATCGTAAGCGCGTGCAGGAATTTTTTGCTGCGCCCGATCAGGCAACTGACAGGAGAGTTCCATGCAATACCAATTTCATGTTCGAAAAAACCGCCTGGTGGCCGCTGCGTTGTTTGTGGGCGCGCTACTCGCGACTGGTGCCTTGTCGGCTGGCGTGGCGACGCTCGCAGATTCCGCCATCCAGCAAGACACCACCGCTCTCGTTGTGACCGCTACCCGCCTGGCACCGTCATCGGCCAACGGCGCGCGCGTACTGCAGGCGGCGGCTGGCGGTGCCGCGAAGTGTGGTGCGATCGTCTGTTAGGTGCAACCGTGCGGCCCAAATTTGTGTGAGTCCCCTAGTCGAACCTCCCTCGACTACTTCGCCCGGGCAGAATATTGCCCGGGCATTTTTTTCCTCTCAACGGGAGTTTGCAAGAAAGCAACAGGTATTGCTTCAAGCACATCAATGTCACCGCATTTTCACAATTGAATTGCAACATATCGACTGACGTTTCCAAAAGTTTTTTAGGCAAATGCCGTTAACACCATCATGACGAGCTTTCTCAATCCCGTTTCCGTCTTTTCAGCCGTACTGGCGCTAGTGGCGTGCGCTGCCGCAATCCACCACGTGCTGCGTGTCGGACGCCTTAAACGTGCGCTTGGAGAAAAGTTTTCCGGCACAGCATCTGCTGCGCTCGACGCGGGTTCGTCTACGCGACGTGTGGCCGCCCTTAGCGTAACGGGTGTTGCAACCAGCGCAACCCTTCGCGCGGCCGAACGTCATGCTCTTCATGTCGGCGCACTACGTGTGCCAGCCTTCTCGGGCAGAGATAGCCAATTCGACCTCTCGCAATCGCCGCTGTCGGCCATCTATAGGCGGCCGGGCTTGACTCGGGGCGCTATGCGTACCGAGCGACGTCTGGTCGTCGTTCGCTAGGCAACGTGCTGCACCGGTGGTGCTACCAAGCGCACAACGGCAAACCAAACAAAGCGCTCCACTCGGAGCATGATTCAGAGCGATGCTGGCGAGTCCACCGCTCGACCATCGCCAACAGCCGGGCGATCGCTGGTGCGGTTCGCGGCATGCGCGACCAAGCCGATCCGAGACGCAGGCCTTGGCGGGAAGCACGCACCGCTAGCCGTAACTACACGGCTCTATTCAAGCCGATGTAAGCGTCGGCATCGATCCGCGCCGCGCAGAGCTGGCTGTTGAAGTCCTTATTTGGCGGGCGTTTCCAGACCAAATGCCGCCAAACCGTCCGCCAATAAACGACTTTTAATGGTGAAAATCGATTGCGTGGCGTGATCGTCGATCGGATCAGCGTTGGTTATTCCGCGCCGCTCCACAGCACTCCACGCCGCAGATTCTGCAATCCGCACTGCGCGGCATTGAGTCTTGCCGCTACCGCCCCCATGCTCCCTACATCGCCCATTGGGCAGCAACACATGAGGGAAAAATGGAATCATTTGACTGGATCACTCAACTTTCACCTTCGACGTGGGTGCTCTTCTCGGTTGTCACGTCAGCCGTGGCCCTGTTGTGGGCGGTTGGCGAAGACCGCTAGCGTCAATATCCATCGAAAAACGGAACAATAGCGATCCACCGTAAACTTCTGCCATGTTCAAGACAATCAGCGATGCAATCTACGAAACGCCCTGGTGGGGCATGGCTCTGGGAGGCCTATTCACGCTGCTGTTGCTGGCCGTGTTTACGGTACCGTTCAACGTCATCCGGCTGAGTGAGGCTGGCGCCAGTCGGGCTGAGAAACAGGCTATTCAGCGCGAGATTGATCACACGTTCGGCGACAGCGCCCTAAGCCTAGCCGAGAAGGTCGTGGGTGCCATCGGTGCCCGCACCACTGACCCTGCGCGCAAGGCTGAATTGGATCAGGCCCTCAAGGATATCGCCGAGGCGCGCAAGGACATGTTCAACGCCGAACTTGTGCAGCAGCGCACCATGAGTGAGGCCAATAGCGAAGCCACGCGCGAGGCAAAGCGTGCAACCAAGGAGGCGATCAAAGCCGCGCGTTCGGTCGCCCGTGAGGCCGCCACTTCGTCGCGCGACGCTGCCCGCGAACGCATTGAAGAACTGAAGACGGCGCGGAAGGAGGCGCTGGATCTGCAGGCGCGCGTTGGGCTCAAGGATGGCGCCGCGCTGGCGGGGTTCGACAAGGCGATTGCCGCCGCGGAAGAAAGCGAACGCACTGCGACCCACGCGCTGAAGCAACTGCGGTCAAATTCGACGTCGCTCTCATTCGGGTTATCGTCGGAGTCAGGTAAGGCTGGCGCTGGCGTGGACAAGCCGGCGCCCGGTGCGCCAGCCGCTGCCCCTAGCGGCAGCAAGTCAACCACCCCGATGCCACCAGCGCCGCCAACCAAGGCACAAACCAAGGCTGAAACAAAAAGCGGAGACGGTGGCAATTTTGATGTCGGCAGCAAGGATCAGCGAGTGCGCGGCAGCATTTCGATCGGACCTGACGATAAGCCGCTGATCAAGATTGAGACCGCCGATCCACCTGCGCCCGTGGCACCCGTGGTAGCCGCCGCACTGCCCGCCCCGCCGCTGCCGCCCGAACTGCGCGATGAAATCCGACGCAAAGTGACCGGCGATTTTCGTCGTGTGGGAATCGGTTCGGCCATGATCGTGACATTCGTGCCGCTGTTTTTGATGTTGTTGATTGCCAAGTTCTACATTGGACGCTCCCGCCGATCCCAAGAGTTGGCTTTGCTGAAGACCAAGGAAGCCGATTCGGCCAACATCAACCGTCAGATCGTTGAGGCTAAATTGATGGCCTTGCAAGCGCAAGTCGAGCCGCACTTTCTCTACAACACGCTGGCAAATGTGCAGGCGCTGACGGAGGTGGATCCGCAGCAGGCCAACAAAATGACCGGGCACCTGATCCAATATCTTCGAGCCTCGTTGCCGAAGATGCGCGAGAACATTTCGACGGTGGGACAGGAAATCGAGTTGGCTACGGCCTACCTGAACATACTGAAAATGCGCATGGGTGCGCGGCTGGAGTTTGGCGTTGACGTGCCGGACGAGTTGCTCGCATTGCCTTTCCCGCCATTGATGTTGCCGTCCCTCGTGGAGAACGCCATCAAGCACGGCCTCGAGCCGCAGCGTGAAGGCGGTCGGATCGACGTTGTCGCCGAGCGAATCGGTCAAGGTGATGACGCGACCATACGCATCATGGTGAAGGATACCGGCCGCGGTTTTTCAGATGCGCCGATTCAAGCCGGCGGCGGTGTTGGATTGGCTAATATTCGTGAACGACTACTCGCGTTGTTCGGCGACCGTGCCCACCTGACGCTGGAGTCGAATACACCAAGGGGCGTGGTGGCGATCATCGAAACGCCGGCGCGTGGAGCCACGATGTTTTCTTCTGTCGCGACCGGGCCGACTCTGGAAGAAGTGCCGAAAACCTGGAGTGGAAAAACGCTGCGCATCGCCGCAAAAACACACAGCGTCTGGGCGGGGATCGTAATGAAGCTGTTTGTGGGGATCGTGGCAATCCTCGGCGTGCTCTTTATCGTTGGCATGATCGCACTGGCCACGGGATCGTTGCCGCTGGTATTGGGTGGGAACCGGATCACCGGGATTGAGGGAATGGCGCTGGGCACCTTGGCACTGCTGCTCGGCTTCTGTGTGCTCTCCATCGTGGCACTGATTGTCGTCGCGGTGATTTATGGCTTGGGATTTTTGTTGCTTGCCCTCGCCATTGGCATCGCGGTCATTTTGCTGATCGCGTCATTTCCGGCGCTATTGCCGTTTGCCCTGCTGGCGTTTCTCATTTATTGGTTCTGGTGGCGAAAGCGGACCAAGACAGTGGTCATCGGTCCGCCAAAAGCGTGATGTAATCTGCAAACATTCGTCTGCCAATTGGGTTGAACTGCTAAGGGTGCGTGCCCGCCAATAGGTCCGCAAAGGGATTGAGAAAAAATGAATTTAACTGCTGTGATCGCTGAAGACGAACCCATACTGCGTGCGCAGTTGAAGGCAAAGCTGGCCAAGCTGTGGCCCGATTTGCAGATTGTGGCGGATGTGGGTGATGGCGAAGCGGCACTTGAGGCCATCGCAGAGCACCAGCCATCATTGGCGTTTCTCGATATCCAGATGCCGGAAATGACGGGCATCGAAGTGGCAAGAAGTCTGGCCTCGAACAAGGAGTTGAAGTGTCACGTCGTATTCGTCACCGCCTTCGATCAGTACGCAGTGGATGCATTCAATACCGGTGCCATCGACTATGTCCTCAAGCCATATTCAGACGAGCGCCTCGAAGCGGCAGTTGCCCGCCTGAAGGAGCGGCTTGCCGCGGTACCGGCGCAATCGCAGAACTTGGATGCGCTGATGCAGCAACTCGCGGCCAAGCTGAACCCGGCTGCAGAAAAGCTGAAATGGATCAAGGCCAACATTGGCAGCAATCTCCGACTGATTCCGATCGACGATGTGTTGTTTTTTCAGTCCGATGAAAAGTACACGTTGGTTGCCACGAAGGAATTCGATGCCTTGATCAAGACGCCAATCAAAGACATCCTCGACGGCATTGACTCCGAGCGCTTCTGGCAAATCCATCGCTCCACCATCGTCCAAGCGTCTGCCATCGAATCCGTGTCGCGGGACTTCCGCGGTCAGGCGACGGTCAAGGTCAGGGGCCGCAAGGAAAATCTCACCGTTTCGCGGCCGTTCTCGCATTTGTTCAAGCAAATGTAGGGTCGCGGCAGGAGCGGCGCCCGTTTTCGCTCGACGCTACCGGCACGGGGGCGTCTGCACTCGATTGCTTTGGACGGTGTTCGGACTGTAAAAAATCACTCTCTAGTTCAGCGAGATGTCAGCTGCTGGCATCGACGAGGGCTTTGCGCGAAAATGGGTCCCTGACCATCGATAGCGAGCCGCCATGATCTACCGCCTCGGCAACACCGCGCCTCAACTCAAGGGCAACAACTACATCGCACCAAATGCCGTCGTCATCGGTGATGTGGTGCTTGAAAAGAACGCCAACGTCTGGTGGGGCGTCACGATTCGTGGTGACAACAACACGATCA
>Ga0335397_10010195_pt1 | contig 11635 bp, 11 predicted proteins | sample MAT04_FD_205740 | JGI IMG/M metagenome (GOLD analysis project Ga0335397, IMG submission 205740) | Freshwater microbial communities from Lake Fryxell liftoff mats and glacier meltwater in Antarctica - MAT-04 (spades assembly) (version 2) ...
GAACGAGCTATGGGACCATCGCTGCCCAGAAAGTCCTTGCGCACACAAATGGGTGCATTCCGTCTCGGTTGGCGGACTTGGTGTCAAACGGTCCAGAAATGGCGCCCCACAACGCGCGAACGTTCGTGGACAGAGCACTAGGTGTGGCGGATGGTCATGCCGCCGTCGACGGGGATGATGGCGCCGTTGACGAAACTGCTCGCGGGCAGGCACAGGTTGAGGGTCATGTGCGCCACCTCCTCGGGCGCACCGTAGCGACGCAGTGGCACCCGCCGTTTTGCGTACGTGTCCTTCGCCTCGTCAGGGATGCCGGCGGTCATGCCCGTGTTGATCGGGCCGGGGCAGACGCAGTTGACGGTGATACCGACGCGACCCAGCTCGACGGCAAAGCTCTTCGTCAGCCCGACGACGCCCGCCTTCGTCGCCGCGTAGGCGGCCAGCCCGGCCGTGGTCACCATTGCTTCTGTCGATGCGATGTTGACCACTCGCCCACCACCCTCGGCGGCCCGCAGGAACGGAAGACACAGCCGGATCAACCGCGAGTGCGACGTGAGGTTGACCTCCAGCGTGCGCGCCCAATTGAACTCGTACTCCGCCTCCTCCATGAACGCCGAGTTGATCAGCGAGATGCCCGCATTGTTGATCAGGACCTCGATGCCGCCGAGCGTGTCCAGCACGCCGGCGACCATCCACTTCAGCGCGTCGTGGTCGCCAACGTCGACCACGAAGCCCACCGCCGCGTCCAGGCCGTGTGCGGTGCGGATCTCATCAACCACCGCCTCGACTGCCTCACCGCCGATATCGACAACTGCTACTCGTGCGCCTTCGTCGGCAAAGAGATGAGCCGTAGCACGACCCATTCCGGAGCCTGCCCCGGTCACGATGACCCGACGTCCGGCAACCGAACGGGAGAGCTCCGTGAGCCTGGTCACGAGGCGGTCCAGCGTTCACTGCCACCCATCCCATACGTGTCCAACCAGAGTGCCCGCTGCGGCGTGATGGCAACGAAGGCCGTGCCCGGAGAGTTGTCAGGACCGCCCGGTGCGAACGCGTCGAGGTCGTAGTCGAAGACCTTCCACAGACGACGCTTCGTTTCCACATCTGCGTGCACGGTGGCAGTGCCCCAGACTTCCAAGCCGTCGCCTTTCCCGGTGACCTGCCAATGCAACGCAACGTTCGAGTTTGCCTGCAGGTTGCGCACCTTGACCGACGTTTCGCCACACATCACCCACAGCACGTCCCCCTCCCAACAGGGGTGCACCGGCACAACGTCGGGGCTGCCATCGGCACCGACTGTCGCCATGTGCGCCCATGGGCTGAGCGCGCTGCCCTTCACCTTCACATCGTCGAGTTCCATCCACAGATCATCGCGTTCAGCGACGGGTGGCGCCGGTATCGTGCGCGCAGTGAAGAAGCCCACCGTCGCCGAGCGTCGCGCCGAAATCCTTGAAACCACGTGCGAGGTGGTGATCGAGCGCGGCTTCGCCGCCACTCGAATCGCCGATGTGGCCAAACGGCTGGAGGTCTCCAGCAGCCTGATCCATTACCACTTCGACTCCAAGGAGCAGCTGCTCGCTGAGGCCTTCGCCCACTATGCCCGCAAGGACGTGGCCGAGATGGAGGCCGAAATCGGAGCTGCCCCAAACGCTGTCGCGCAACTCGACCGAGTCATTCACAACTACGTGCCCGAAGGCAGCGGCGACGTCGAGTGGATGTTGTGGATCGATGGCTGGGGCGAGGCGCTGCGTAACCCGATGATGCGCAAGATCAGCCAAGAACTCGACGCTCAATCAGCGGGCCTGGCCGAGCGAGTCATTCGCCACGGCGTCGATACCGGCGAGTTCGTCTGCGTCGACCCGGCTGCCGCCGCGCTGCGCTTGACTGCGGTGGTCGACGGCTTGGCCGTGCAGTTCGCCGCCCACGATGGCACCCTCACCCGCGACCAGTTCATCGAGCACGTGCGCACCCTGGCCGCGTGGGAAGTGGGCCTCGAGCCCGCCGCACTGCGCGACGGCAATGCCATCGTCGCGTTGGCCGGGCCGCCCTCGCCGGCCACCGACAACTCTCTGCGCCAGCTGATCGCCCGCTACTGCGACGCGGTCGTGCGCAACGACGCGGGGGCGTTCGCTGCCTGCTGGACCACCGACGCGTCGTGGATGCTGGGCAAGCCGATCGTCGGCCGTGAGGTAATCGCTACCGCCTTCCGGAAGCTGATGACGAGCTACACATGGCTGGTCCAGACCGCGCCCAACGCAGTCTTCGAAGTCGATGAAACGGCCGGCACGGGTACCGGTCGCGTGATGATCCATGAGGCCTACCTGTCGAAGAAGGACGGCCGCGGCGATCTAGTAGGCGTGTACCACGATCGGTATCAGCGCGTCGGTAACATTTGGTTCTTCGCCGAACGGCGCATCCAAGTCATCACCCGCGGCTAGCCGTACTGCCGCGAGGCGCTACGGACGAACTTCGTAGAACGCGTTGACGCTGTGCTCGACGTCGAGCTTTCGGAAGCGGGTGAACCCCGCCGCCTCGGCCATCGCCCGCGCCTTGTTCTCCGAGAGACCCAGCGTGCCGAGCCCCTCGCCATCGGCCTCGCTGAGCGCTGACGACATGCACGAGAGCACGCTGATTCCGTACATCAGTGACGCCATTGGGTTCTTGCGGGCGTTCTCCTCGAATGTGTCGAGCGCCTTGATGTCGACCAGCAACCACATCCCGTCGGGTTTGATGGCGTGACGGATGCGGCGCATCATCTCGGTGGGCTGGGTCATGTCGTGAATGCAGTCGAAGGTCGTGATGAAGTCGACGGAGTTGTCGGCGGGCATCGGCGACTGGCGCGGGTCATCGAACACAGCGTTGTGCAGCCCGCTGTCCTCCAGCTTCTGAGCGGCGCGTGCGAGCGCGTACTGCGAGATGTCATAGCCATGGAAGGTCGACTGTGGAAACGCCTTCGCCATCAACAGCACGGCGCTGCCAGCACCACAGCCGATGTCAACGACCCGAGCGCCGGCCTCCAAACGAGCGACCAAACCTTCCACCGAGGGCAGCACCGTCGGCAGCAGATTCGCGTTGCTCCAGGGTTCGAAGCTGCGCTCGATTCCGACCGCGCCCTGCGGGCCGTGACTGTCGTAGTCGTGGCCGACACCGGTGCGGAAGCTTTCGCGCACGTCTTCGAGTGCGTGCATCGTCTGCGGCAACCGGTGGAACATACCCATCCCGTAGGCTGGGTGGTCGGGAGTGGCGAAGACGACCGCTGCCTCCGGGGTCAGAGAAAACCTGCCCTCGCTGTCGGCAACGATCAGCCGCGCTGCCGCCTGATTGTGCGCCCACTCCCGCACCCACCGCTCGGCGAGGCCGGCTCGATCCGCCAGCTCGGCGGTCGTCAGTGGCTGATCGGCCTGTTTCATCGCGGTGTACAGCCCCAGTTGGTCACCGAGGTAGATCATGCCGGCGGTGACTGCACCCTCCAGCTTGGTGAACACCTGGTACGAGAACATCTTCAGTGCGTCGTCGTCGATTTGGTCAGTCATGTCGGTGCCTTTCAGCTGGCGTCGGTGAAGTTGGGGGCACGCTTCTCGAAGTTGGCCGTGACGGCCTCCTTCTGGTTGGCGCGTCCGATGAGGGAGCCAATGGCCTGACGCTCGGCATCGAACTGCTCGGCGGCACCCCGATTGAACAACCCGTTGAGCAATGCCTTGCCGGCGCGCACTGCGTCGGGGCTGCGGCTGGCGATCCCGCGTGCCATCTCCATTGCGTCGTCGTACGGCGTCTCGGAGAGCTTCGTGGCAATACCCAGCGAGAACGCTTCGCGACCATCGAACATGCGGGCTGTCAGCACCAGTTCCTTGGCCACGTCAGCTCGCACCAACTGCGAGAGCATCATCGTGCCGGTCATGTCGGGCACGAGACCCCAGTGAATTTCGCGGACACTCATCTGTGTGTCGGGGTGCACGATGCGAATGTCGGCACCAAGCGCGACCTGAATGCCGCCGCCGATGGCATGGCCGTGCACCGCAGCAATCACGGGCACCGGCACTTCCTGCCACACCCAGCAGACCTGCTGACCGAGGTGCGTGATGCGACCTTCCTTCATGGCACCCGGGTTGCCGCCCTCTGGACGATCGCCGCCACCGGCCAACGCCGACATAGTGGCGAAGTCCAGCCCAGCGCAGAACGACGAGCCCTCACCGGACAGCACTGCCACGCGCACGCCTGGCTCCGTCTTCAACCTCTCGCCAGCGGCGGCGAGCGCTTCGAACATCGCACCGTCGAGTGCATTGCGTTTGTCGGCACGAGTCATACGCACGTCGGCAATGCCGTCGGTGATGGTGATGGAGACGCGGTCTTCGGACATGTCCGAGAGTTTGGCAGGTCAGTTCTTCACCGCACGCAGCGTGTAGGTCGCTGCCAACCGTTCGGGGTTCTCGCGCAGCCGGAACTCACCCAACTCGTCCTCGACCATTGCGTCGTCGAGAGGGTTCCACGGCACCGACTGATGCTCCTCGAAGAGCATGATCGTCAGGCCAGCGTTCCACAGCGCGTTGAACACTTCCGACAGCGAGTGGTTGAAGCTCACGGTCGTGGGCGAGTCGAGTACGCCATCATGCTCGACGTAGGAGTGCTCCTCGACGAACACCGTGCCCGCGGACTCGAAGTACGCGAACTCGATCACCGGCAGCCCGTCGGGGCGCGGATCGCTGAGTGTCCACAGCATCGGGTGACCCTCGCGTATGAACAGGAAACCACCCGGCTTCAGTAGCGCAGCAACAACCTGCGCCCACCGGGCCACGTCGGGTAGCCAACACAACGCCCCAATACCGGTGAAGACGAAGTCGAACTCGCCGGCGGGAAGGTGATCGAGCGCTGAGTACACATCGTTCTCCACGTAGTCGATCTGCTGGCCACAGTCGGCAGCGAGCCGTGCCGCTACCTCCAACGCAGGGCCCGAGAAATCGAGGCCGGACATCTGCGCGCCAAGGCGCGCCAACGACACGGTGTCGGTACCGATGTGGCACTGCAGGTGAACGCCACGCAGTCCGGCGATTTCACCGAGCCGCGGCAGGTCGAACTGGACAACGCGCGAGAGATGAGCGGGGTCGTCGGTTAACTTGTGCAGGTCGTAGCCACGCTCGTGGTGGGGCACGCGACTGTCCCAGTTGGCCTTGTTGATGCGCTGGTAGTCAGAGACGTCGATCGGTTCCACAGCGACCAGACTGACACGCCGTGCAACACTGTCGGGATGGAATTGAATCTGTCTGCCGATGAAGTCCTTGCCACCACTCGCGCGGTACGCAAGCGCCTCGACTTCGACAAGCCCGTCAGTCGCGAGGTCATCGAGGAATGCCTGCAGCTGGCGCTCCAGGCGCCAACGGGCAGCAACACACAGGGTTGGCAATGGATCTTCGTGACCGACCCGGCGAAGAAGCAGGCCCTTGCCGACATCTACGCCAAGAACTTCGCGCTCTACCGCAACTTCGCGGCCGCGACCACCTTCGAAGAGGGCGACCTGCGCGGCGAGCAGAAGGATCGCGTGACGGACAGCGCGCAGTACCTCGCCGACAACTTCCACAGGGTGCCCGTGCTGATGATTCCGTGCATCACCGGCAGCCTCGATGGTGTGCCCTCGTTCGCCGGGGCATCCATGTGGGGCTCGATCCTGCCGGCCGTGTGGAGCTTCATGCTGGCAGCCCGCGAGCGTGGCTTGGGCACGGCTTGGACCACCATTCACCTGATGAACGGCGGCGACAAGGAAGCCGCTGAACTGCTGGGTATCCCCGACGGCATCACGCAGGCGGGGCTGTTCCCGGTGGCCTACACCATCGGCACCGACTTCAAGCCCGCCAAGCGTCTGCCGCTCGGACCAATCACTCACTGGGAGCAGTGGTAACCGAACTCGGCAGCGCACGGCTGCCGAAGTTCTGCACGCAGAGCGGGTTCGCATACCGCTGCGATTGGGGTCTCGAAGGCCTGGAGGCCTTGGCCCCCGATTCTGCAGTCGTGATCGTGGTGGACGTGTTGCGGTTCACTTCTGCCGTCTGCTGTGCCCTGGAAGCCGGCGGCGTGGTGCTGCCCTATCGGTGGAATGACGCAACGGCAGTCGAGTATGCCAGCCAGCACGACGCCGTCCTCGCCGGTCGGCGAGAGGACGGTGCGCTGTCGCTGTCACCCACTGACCTGCTGACGATGCCGGCCGACACGAGACTGGTGCTGCCGTCCCCGAACGGATCCACCATTGCATTCCGAGCCTGCGAGTTGGGCGTGCGCCACGTCGTGGCAGGTTGCCTCAGGAATGCGACGGCGACGGCTGACGTGGCGCGACAGCTCGCCGATGGTGGCGCGATCAGTGTGATCGCTGCCGGCGAGCGCTGGGGCTCACACGATGGATCGCTACGTGCCGCCGTCGAGGACGTGCTCGGCGCCGGTGCGATCCTCACCGCACTCGACCCGTCAGCGGCGGCGACCGCTCCCGCCTGCTCGCCTGAAGCCGCTGCCACACGCGCGGCTTTCGTGGCCGCTCGCCCTCGTCTGTACGAGGCCCTGTGCAACAGCGCCTCTGGTCGCGAGCTCCTCGAACGCGGCTGGGAGGACGACATCGCGACCTCCGCCGCCTACGACGTCAGCACCACCGCCTGCCACCTCAACGGCATCGAGTTCCAGCGAATCTGAGGCGTGTGTGCACTTTCGCTCGGAAGCCGACCGAAAGTGCACAAACGCTGGAGGGTTACTCCACCAATCGGAGTCCGCTGGGAAGGGCCGACGGTTCGGCTTGCGGTAGCTCGACCACGAACTCGGTACGTCGGGCCGGGAAAACGTGTTCGCTCATCAGCACGGCTCGCCCGTGGGTGTCGGTGGTGATTCGTTCGCAGCGCAGCACAGGACTGGCCACCGGTACACCCAACAATGCTGCGTCGACACCGTCGACGGAGTCGGCGCCAATGGTCTGCGTGGCGCCGCGCAGCGCGACGCGCAGAAGCTCGTAGAACGGATGGCGCTCCACGTCGCGACGGCTGAGATGGTGTCCCAGTTCCGCAGGGCACCAGACCGTCACGACTGCGAACGGGATGTCGTCGGCAAGGTTGAGCCGCTTGACGCGCAGCACCTGATCGGTACCGAGCACCGACGCCACCCGCGGTGGAGCAACGCGAAAGTCGAACTCGATGACGCGGCGTTCGGTCCGAATACCGCGCGCTTCCAGCTGGCCCTCGATGGTGCCCAGCTCGTCGAGGTGCTGGCGCACGGGCTCGCCCGCCACGTACCACCCGAAACCTTGACGGGCGTCGACCAAGCCTTCGTCGCGCAGGATCTCCAACGCGCGACGAATCGTGACGCGGCTGACCCCGAACTCGCCGGAAAGCTCGCTTTCGCTGGGGAGTACGCGGCCAACGCCCACACTCGTCAGGCGGCCGCGAAGCTCATCGGCGATCTCCTGATACCGAATGGTTCTCATCCCACACCCCCCCGACCCGAGCGATTGTTGCACGGTCAGGCTGCCGTTCCACACGCACTCCGTGCGCGCCGAGTCCTGCCTGAATCACTCGCCACCCGCTGCGGCCCTCTATGGCGGCACGAAGCGCGGCATTGTCCTCGACGTTGGGCGGTCCAAGTACGACCATCGAGCCGCCCTCACCACCAGCGCCGTTGACCTTCCATCCGCTCGCGCCGAGCCTTTCGGCAAGGTCACCCAGCTCGAGGGCGTCGCGACCGATCAGACCTGGATGCATGATGCGCACAGCCTCATTGTGAGCCGAAAGCGCTCCGCCGTAGGCATCGAGGTCTCCGTCGGCGAGCGCCGCAGCGGCGGCGATTGCGGCTGCGCGCATCTCGTCGAGGCACCCGGCGCGCTGCGTTTCCAGCTGAGCGATCACTTCGTCGTGCAGTGCGGACGACGCGTGCGGTGAGCCCAAGTAGACGGTGTGCAGTCGCCGCGTCAGTTCGGCAGCCGTGGTGTCCGTGATCGCAACCTGTGTGCGGACGACGGCCGGGTACTCGACCGCGAACAGACTGATGCCACCCCACGCCGACGCCCAATGGTCCTGCACTCCGGACTGTTTGCCCGTTGATGTCTCATAGAGATGGGCTCTCGTCGCGATATCGGCCGGGTCGACGCTGCGCCCGTCGCACGCCAGCAGGCCGGCAACGAGTGCGACCATCACCGCCGCCGAGGTGCCCAATCCGGAGCCCGCCTCGATGCTGTCATCGATGTTGATGACTACCGAGCCACTCGGCATCGCCGCCGCAATGGCGTGCTCGATGATGGTGTGCCGGCCCGGCGCTTCGCCCGGCCGAAAGGAATAGCGCTCGCCCGTGATCGCCAGCGCAAGGTCCACCATCGGCGACGAGTCCGGGTCGTGCACGATGATCACTTGCGCTCGGTGCTCGATGGCGATGTTGCACACGGCCCCGACGCCGGCAAACCACGTGTCGGTCCAGGCGCCGATGTCCGCGGTACGCACTGGTGCCGACGCCAGCCAGGTCGTCGCATTGCTCGTCATCAATCAGGCCTCGATCAGTTCGATCCGATTACCGAACGGATTTTCGATGTGACAACGGACCGTACCGACGATCTCGTCGTTCCACGTCGCCGAAAGTCCCTGGGAGGCGACGATTGAGCGCAGGTTGCGCAGCAGCGCCGGGTGTGCCTTGCGCGCAGCAATGAACTCGGCCTCGGCGCCCAGATGCAATTTCACAGTCCCGGCCTCGAACCAACAGCCGCCGCGGGCTGCCATCACCGGAGGCTTGGGCATCTCGACGAAGCCCAGGACATCCACGTAGAACTGTCGAGCTACGGGCTCACCACCCACCGGCATCGCCAGTTGCACGTGATCGATGGCGACCCAATTGGGCCGATCGGTTGCTTTGAGTTGCTCGCTCACTTGTATTATGCTTGTATACATAGGCCGCCGATGCAAGGGGAACTTGTGATGACTGTTACCGCTGGAACGCCGATTGAACTGGTCGAGGGTGTCTACGCCACCCTTCCCGAGCGGGTTGCCGCTGGCCGCGAACGCTTCGGGCGCCCGCTCACCCTCACCGAGAAGATTCTCCTCAACCACCTTTACGATCCCACCGAAGCCATCGAGCGCGGCGGCACGTACAACGACTTTCACCCCGACCGAGTTGCAATGCAGGACGCCACTGCGCAGATGGCGCTGCTGCAATTCATGACTGCCGGCCTGCCCACGACGCTGGTGCCCAGCACCGTTCACTGCGACCACCTCATCTCCGCCAAGGTCGGCGCCAAGATCGACCTCGGCGTCGCCATCGACACCAACCGTGAGGTCTACGACTTCCTGCGCAGCGTCAGCGCCAAGTACGGCATCGGCTTCTGGGGCCCCGGCAGCGGCATCATCCACCAAGTGGTGCTCGAGCACTACGCCTTCCCCGGCGGCATGATGATCGGCACCGACAGCCACACCCCCAACGCCGGCGGCCTGGGAATGGTGGCCATCGGTGTCGGTGGCGCCGATGCCGTCGACGTGATGACCGGCTTCCCGTTCAACGTGCGCTGGCCGAAGGTGATCGGTGTCAAGCTCACCGGCACACTCTCGGGCTGGTCGTCGCCCAAGGACGTCATCCTCGAGGTCGCCCGCGTGCTCACCGTCGAGGGTGGCACCGGCGCCATCGTCGAGTACTACGGCTCGGGCGCCGACTCCATCAGCGCCACCGGCAAGGCCACCATCTGCAACATGGGCGCCGAGATCGGTGCCACGTGCAGTGTGTTCGGCTACGACGACAACCTGGTGCAGTACCTGAAGGCAACCGGGCGCGAAGCCATCGCCGACGCCGCCGACAAGGTGGCCGAGCACCTGCGCCCCGACGACGGCGCTGTCTACGACCAGATCATCGAGATCGACCTCGATGCTCTCAAGCCACTGATCAACGGGCCGCACAGCCCCGACCGTGCCAACCGTATTGGTGCCGCCGTCGGCGCCGAGGCCCGTGCCAACGACTGGCCGCTCGACATCAGCGCCACCCTGATCGGCAGCTGCACCAACAGCTCGTACGAGGACATCACGCGAGCTGCATCCATCGCCCGCCAAGCATCGGCTCGCGGGTTGATGGTGAAGACGCCACTGTTGGTTTCACCGGGCAGCGAGCAGATTCGTGCCACCATCGAACGCGACGGTCTCATCGCCGACCTGGAGGCCATCGGCGCCACCGTGCTGGCCAACGCATGCGGCCCATGCATCGGACAGTGGGACCGCCCCATCGAGGCAAACAACAAGCCGAACACCATCGTCAACTCGTTCAACCGCAACTTCCCGAAGCGCAACGACGGTTCGGCGCTCACGCTGTCGTTCGTCACGTCACCCGACACCGTGGTGGCACTTGCGTTGTCCGGCCAACTGGACTTCGATCCATCGGTCGACACGATCACCGCCCCGGACGGCACCGAAGTCACGTTGAATGCCCCCATCGGCGAAGTATTGCCGTCGCAGGGCTACGACCCGGGCAAGGACACGTTCACCGCTCCCCCGGCTGATGGCAGCGACGTCTCGGTCGAGGTCTCACCGACCTCCGACCGCCTGCAGCTGCTCTACCCGTTCGCACCGTGGGACGGCCAGGACTATCACGCGCTTCCCGTGCTGATGAAGGCCCAGGGCAAGTGCACCACCGACCACATCTCGGCCGCCGGCAAGTGGCTGAAGTACCGGGGTCACCTGGAGAACATCTCCGGCAACCTGTTCCTCGGTGCGGTCAACGCGTACGCGCAGCCCGACGGCAGCGAGTACCCGGTGGGTGTCGGCAAGGACTTCCGCGATGGCAGCAACGACACCTACCCCAGCCTGGCCAAGAAGTACAGCGAGGCAGGCGTACGGTGGGTCGCAATCGGTGACCGCAACTACGGCGAAGGTTCATCGCGCGAGCACGCCGCGATGGAGCCGAGGTTCCGCGGTGGCGTCGTCATCATCACGCGTAGCTTCGCCCGCATTCACGAGACCAACCTGAAGAAGCAAGGCCTCGTGCCGCTCACGTTCGCCGATCCGGCCACCTACGACTTGGTGGGCGAGGACGACAGCATCAACGTGCTCGACCTTCCTCCTGTGCCCGGCCGCAATGTCCGTTGCCAGATCGTCAAGCCCGATGGCAGCACCGTCGACTTCGAGGGCGTGCACACATTCAGCCCCGAACAGATCGAATGGTTCAAGGCCGGCAGCGCACTCAACGTGGTGCGCAAGAAGGTGGCCGACGCGGCAGGGTGATGCCGCGTCGGCGCTGCTTCATGCCGCCGGGTGATAGCCGTTGACGTCGACGAGCAGGTGCGCCGAACCTGCCGTTCCCGACACGAACAAACACACCTTCCCACCAGCACCGATCTTCGTCGTCACCGCATTGGGCACCGTGCCACCACCAGTCGTGTTCAAGTTCGACACCAACGGCAACGCCGACCCACACGGAAACACCGACACATACCCCGCACCACCAGCACCAACCGCCGTCACGTTCAACACCACCGCCGACGCATCCGCCGGCACACCACGACGACCAGTCACCTGCAGCTCCACCGTCGAACCACCCGACACCACACCACCACCAACGAACAACCCATCAACCGTCGACCCACCCACACGGGTATCCAACAACCGCGCCGGATCCACCGCCACAAACCCCACACCCGTGCCGCCACCTCCGC
>Ga0335397_10010200_pt1 | contig 11631 bp, 9 predicted proteins | sample MAT04_FD_205740 | JGI IMG/M metagenome (GOLD analysis project Ga0335397, IMG submission 205740) | Freshwater microbial communities from Lake Fryxell liftoff mats and glacier meltwater in Antarctica - MAT-04 (spades assembly) (version 2) ...
TAGGAAGCATTTTGTATATGCAAAAAATATATTGCTATAGGATGGGTAAGTGAATTGATGAGAACTATGCCAATTATCCATTGCAGTACATTTTTAGGTCGTTGTATTACAAGAATAATAATAGTTTCTGAAACTATTGTGACAGCATAAGCAAGTAATATTGCTTGTTCAATAAACATGACTGTTATTGCTTCTTTCTAAAAGCAAGAAAGGAAAGTAGTCCTATAAGCGCAATAATCGGGAGCCAAACATATACTCGCATAAGAGGATTTGACGAATTAACAAGCATATCCTTTTTTTTGTCTGGCGTGGGCTCGTCTAAGACTGTTTGCGTAATATTTTGTGGTGTTTGTGTTAGTGGTGTTGTGACAAGTCCTGATGTGGTACTAGGATTATTTTCGAACGCAAGAATTTTTAAAATTTCAGCACTATTTCTTAAACTAATTGGGGACAAATAATCATTATCACTTTTTTTCAAAGCACTAGGATATTTTGTAATAACTTCTTGTGCTAAACGATCAATCGTGGCGAAGTCTGTTTGATGTGCTTTTATAAAAACACTAAAATCAGTTGCACAACCCATAAGTTTTACCTCGTTAAGAATATCTGGCGTTGTAAGTCCTTTGGGAAAACCATTTGCCCCAATACCTAAATCAAATGTTTGAACAATTGCGTCTTTATTGTTAGAGAGTCGCCAAACAATATTTCCGACATGTAAAGACAAGGGTTCTCCATATGAAGCAATAGTATCAAATCTATATTGACGTTCCACACGAAGGCGGCTATCGCATGATTGCAGATTAATAACTAATTGTTTGGCGAGAGAGGTATATAAATTACTTGCTGAAACAAAAGATGAATAATTAACTATTGGTTTTAACTCCTCTGGCATGGTCGAAATAAAACTTGTTACAGGAAATCCAAAGTCATATTTTGTCGGGAAAAGTGCGTTAGCTGTAATACCAGTAAAATGTATTGATTCTGATGCGCTAGTAGTTACCGAATTTTCTCCAATAATATATGTCGGCACTATTGAATACCCAAGTTTAGTGGTACGGCAATCATAATCATGATATTGATTATTACTTGCGTTATCTTTGCAAAATATTTGCGGAACACTATCAGTTGGTGAATAAGAACTATACTTTGAAAAAATTTCTCGCTCGTTACCTTTTACGATCTTCACCAAATACATTTCTTCACTTCCGTCATCAATTTCATAGCATTTTCCTTTTTCAACGACAGTCCAAGGTTTACCGCGAGTTTGACCGATCTTCGCAGAATAATCGAAGACAAGAAAAGCGTTATCCCCTGTGGCTTCTGGATTGATAACACTTATGCAATTTGTTTTATGGTCGATTACCCAAAAAGCACTGTTTGGTCCACCATCATCGGCTTTTACAGTTCTTGCTCCAACGATTAGAAATGCCAGAACAAAAACTAAACCTAGTGTTTTTTTCATAATTTCGTAAAAAGTTAGTTAATAATGTTGAAAATATAATGCATTTTAAAACAAAATTATTGTAGCATTTTTGGGTTATTTTTTCCAATGCCCGCTCGCCCAAAAAACCAAAAGCCGAAGCCCGCGCGGGCGAGTCCATCACTCCGCCTCATCAGCCCCCAGATAATTAGTGGCGGGGTGCGTATGCGTTTTACCCGCAACTTTCCACTTTGGAAAGCTCTGTGCTTCACACAGAAGCGCGTAGCGCGCGGGGAACGCTAGTCCTTCATTTTTTCTTGGAAATAAGTTCGAGCAAATGCTAAAATAACACCACCCGTTGAAAAAAGAAACATGCGAAAGCATGTCTTTTTTCTTGGGTGGTGTCTTTTAGACAAAGTCCGAACTCATTACGAACAAAATCCTGATGCGGACTAACAAAAGGACTCGGTTTTGCGGAAGCATAATTCTCTGGGATATGGATTCCGCAAAACCTCGGCTGATTTCGGATGTCGCAAGCGGAGGAGGAGGGTGTGGGGGGAGGAATTTTCCATTTGCTCCTCTTTTTGTTTGGGGGAAATTCGGGGCGGACATACCCTATTACATTATACTATAATATTGGTGTATAATGTAATCAATAATGCTATACTGTGGATTATGAAAAGTGAATCTGTAAAATTAGGTAAGAACCTAAAACGCATTAGAACAGAGAAAGGTATCACACAAGGCGATATTGTTCGATCATTGGGCTTTAGTCGGAGCTTTGTTAGTAACATTGAGAACGGAAAGACAAACCCAACACTTTCAACTATTACGAATTTGGCAAAAGCCCTCGAGGTTTCGACTGACGAGTTATTAAAATAAATTATATGGATCCAATTCTAGAAACAAAAAAAATAATTCATAATGTTATTGCTGAATACAAAGCGAAGATAATTGAAATATCAGCAAGAAAACAGAAAATAGTAAAAACTGTTACCGACAGAATTGAAAAAGATAAAATTGATGATTTGCAGAAAAATTTAAATATTAATTGATATGGAAAAAGAAAAACTTCCAAAACTTAATACTCGGATTAAAAAAACTGATCCCCAAGAAAACCAAGAGCAATCTAAGGAAGTATTAGAGATGGTCAAAAAATCAGAGCAAGAAATAGAAGCACTTGCGGAAGCTGAATTAAAGAGAAGTCAAGAAATAACAAAAAGACTTATTGCACTTGGCGCAAGTAAGGAAGAAATAGAAACTGTAAAAGTGGAGTTAGAAAAAGCCGATTCCGAAATTGAAGAAGTGAAAGAGATTTCAATGGAAAAACTTTTTACAAACTTGGGAAATTTTTATACGGAAAATTTACAAAATTTAGATAAATCTCTTGTTGCCGAATTTGCGATCAGACCGATTCATAGTAAATATGATAAGCTTCAGAAAAAGATAGAAAAAAAGGAAAGACTACATGGAAGATATTTCTTTGCTTATGAAAAAATTGGAGAGGATGCAAAATTACTATCTCAATACCCCGATCTTGTAAGTAAAAAACTTGAAAATAACGTTGAAAAAGATATAAAGACATACACAAAAATGTTTCAATACAGAAGGTTTGAGGACACGCTCAGGAGTTCTTTTCGTGGCTACACCTCATACTCTGAAGAAAGCACAGATCTATCAGCGCTCTATTCTATGCAATTAAATAAAGTTAAAAACAATTTTGATAACCCAAAAGAATTAAAAGAGCTTGCGGATGTTTACTTCTCCCCATCTGCCATTGATTATCAAAATCAACATTGGTATAGGGAAAAAGGAATCAGCAGAGAAGAAGCTCGCGAGCAAGGTAAATATTATGTGCATAGTATTTTAGAAAGAGTAGGTGTTTTTTCAGACTATGTCCTTAAAGAAAAAAACACTCTTTCAAGTGAACAGAAACATGTCCTTCAGAGTACAGTCGTTGATATTCTTGAAAATCAAAATGATGATATTTCTCGTAATATATATGAGGTTAAAAAATTAATCAAGTTTGCTGATCTCTGTGAATTTTCAAACGATCAAAAAAAATTAATACACAAGTCCATTCTCAATTTACTGATAAAACATAAAGACCGAGAAGGAAAAGATGACTTTGTGAGTTACCTGAGTTCGTATGATATGAATCTTTCTCTTGATACCGAAGATCAAAACAAAGTGTTTGTGATGCTAGAGAAAGAAGGTATGGGTACTAAAGTAAATATTTTGAAAAAAGATATTTTGTCCAGAGAACAAAAAACTGAACTCATAAATCAGCTTACTTCAAACGGCACGTTCGAAGAACTTTTAAAAAATAACTTTCAAGACAACATATGGGCAACATATGATCTAATTGAAGAAGCAGAAAAGTTTGGTCTCATTGCCGAAGATGCAAAAGTTGCTGTAATTCAAAAAGCTTACGACGGTTTTATCGAAAGAAGAAGTTTTTCTCATCTTGTTGGACTTCAAAGTAGGTACGAGAAGTGCCTTTCTCCTGAGCAAAACAGTTACATAAAAATAGTATCAAGAATTTATAATAATCCATCTAAGACTCTAAAAAATCTTGCCCCAGAAATTGCCCAACAGCTTTTAAATAAAGAAGTGTTGCCCACAGAAATAGAACTTGATGAGGAGCTTAAAAAGATCGAGGAAGTTTTTGTAAAAAATAATATTCCATATGTTGGAAAACAGTTTAAAGTTTTTCAAATACTTTACCCTGATAAAAGATTTAAAGGATCATTCAAGGGAATATCAAGCCCAGAATTAGCATCTCATCAAAATTTAAATGAAAAAAGACTCATCCTTTTTAAGGACTTGTTGAAAATTAACATTCGTAGTTTAAATGGAGATTTAAAAAACTACTTAAATATATTAAGCGAAGGAAGTGAAATACTTAATAAGTATGAATCAAATGCTGAATTGAACGAAGATGAAAAACTTCAATTGATAAGATTTTTAAAGAAAATAAATACACTGGCAGATAACATTAAAACACAAGACAAGAATCATACTGTTACTGATCAATCCAATATTGACTCAGAAATATCTCGACTGAGAGAAAGTTTTGGGGTTAGAGAAAATGAAAATTTAATTGATAAATTTAATAGAACATTTTTACAAAGAATTGGAATAAAAGATGTAAATGAAGCTCTTCGATACTTTGATTTACTTAGAGAGCAAACTGACTTTAGAAATAGAAATAGAATAAAAGATAATAAAATTGAAATTGAAAATGGTGATTTAGTTAAAGCGGTACATATTGAATTCTTTGATCAGTTATTAGAGCGTGGTGTTGTCTCTCCAGAATTTATTGGAGCAGAAACATCGGAAGCAAAAAACAAGTCTTTTCAGAGTGATGCTACTCCATGGGATACTGACCTAATTAAATATTCAAAATCAGCAAAAAATTTCTTTTCTTCTAACACTTCGGGAAGTACCAATAATATGTCTTTAACTTCTCGCTATGGTGGAGTAATGTTGTTAATGAAAAATAGAGGTCAATTTAATGAAACAAATAATAAAGAAAAAGTTGAAGAAACAAAAAATAATCAAATGGAGCTGTTTTCAACAGGTGTTATAGATAAATCTCATGTTGGAATACGCACAGGATTTCCTTCAACAGAAATTGATGCAATTGTTTTAAGTAAAGAAAATGTAAAAGACGGAGCAATCCTAGACAGCTTAAGGTACTATATCGCAAGAAAAGGATTTTATATTCCTATTTGTAAGGAATCAGGTGAGGTGGTTTTTACCCCAGAAGAATTTGACAAATATCGTAATGTTTTCAATGGAATAGATCAATTCAACTCAAAACCAGTTGAGGTTTCTGATCAATGGGAAAAAACAAAATTTGCTGATGAAATAAATCAAAATATAGCTAAGCCTGAAGAAAAACAAGAAGTCATTTCAATTAGAAAAGACCTAGTTCAAGAATTTAAATCGGTTTTGGGAGACTTAAATATTAAATTGCATGGCGGAGAACTTGATGACTCTATTGTTGGAGCTCAGATTTTAGATACGGGTTCAACAGCTCGAGGATCAAATTTAGAAAAAGATTATGATTTTGATTTCGTTGTTAAGATCGATGAAAATGATTATTCTCAAGTATCAAAAATTATTGAAAAGTTAAAAGATAAATTCCCATTAAATACTCAGTACGAGGTTGATTCTGTTGTGACAGCTCGTTTCAAAGATGTTCCATTTAATAATAAAATTATAGATTTAGATGTTAGTTTTTCAAAGAAATCAGAGATTAGTGGCTTTGATGCAAATAAAGCCATCATTGAAAAGTACGAATCTATTAAAGATACGTACGGCGAAGAAAAACTCGAGAAGGTTCTTGCTAATATTCGCTTTGCAAAAAAGAAATTAATTGAGTATAAGGCTTATAAAAAAGGTACTAATGAAGATGTGGGCCAACAGGGTGGGCTTGGCGGTATTGGTGTAGAAACTTGGATTTTACAGCACAATGGTGATGCCGTAGAAGCGTTTAAAGAATTTTATAATGCTGCCCATGAGAATGGGAAAATTCTTTCTTTTGATAAATTTAAAGAAAAATACAAAATATTTGGAGCTGGGGAAAATATAAGAGGTAAGAAAGAGCCAGAGAACTTTACTAGAAATCTGACAGAGAAAGGATATAAAAAGATTGCTCGTGTTGCTAGAGAAATTATGCAATCTGCATAATTTCTAGGGAGGCAATCTATACGCGCTAATGGGTGGGCAAAGCGTATGCGTGTACTCACGCATACGCTAGGATCAAGCGCATTTGCATCTGAGCCTCGGGCGTTTCCGCTAGTGGCGTACATGGCTAAAGGATGAGCACCGTGGTTATATATCTCACAGAAGTTTAATAGCGAAAGCGACACCACATACTCTAACTTGCAAAGCGTAGAGTGGGGATGGCGAGGGCGCACTCCGAGTACTCGAGGAGTATCATCGCACTACCCGGGTGGGATGAAAAGCAAACTGCTTTGTTTTTCATCCGGTTCTTGCGTAGCAAGAAATTGCCGTTGTGAACGAAGTGAACAGGCAATAGGTGGGAAACTTCTCTCCCCAAGAAGCACGGACTACTTGTCCGCACAAAGGCACCTAGGCGCGAGTAGCCCTAGCGGAAATGCCCGAGGCGTGAGGTCGGGCTAGGGACCCGACCGCAAGACTTTTTGAGACGGTATTCCGTCCAAAAGGTGTACAGTCCCTGTAAGGGATGCCGAGGGTGTAACTCTTTAGACTGGACGAAACCATAGAGAAATGACAAAGGCACAATATTTGAAGTTTTGGATTTGTATTTTTGTCCGCCCCAAATTTCGCTAAAAGAAAAAGGTTGGAGCAAGCGTAGGATTCCTCCCCAACCCCTCCTCCTCCTCTTGTGACATCCAAATTCAGAAAAAAAAGAATCAGCCGAAGTTTTGCGGAATCCATATCCCCAAAAAAAGATTTCGCAAAACCGAGTCCTTTTGTTAGTCCGCATCAGGATTTTGTTCGTAAAAAGTTCGGACTTTGTCTAGAAGACACCACCCAAGAAAAAAGACATGCTTTCGCATGTTTCTTTTTTCAACGGGTGGACCCTACAGGACTCGAACCTGCCACCCCCTCATTGCAAATGAGGTGCTCTACCAGATGAGCTAAGGGCCCAATTATTTTATTTACAAAAGACTATCAACCATTATAGTTGCTCTCACGAGGCGCTACAGATGAGCTAAGGGCCCAGAAATAATTACGAATTACGAATTACGAATTAAATTCACTATTCACTAATTAATATACATCTTACCGTATTTTCATTTTTTTGCAAGTCTAAAATAAAGATATAATTGCCGCAATAGCAGTGATACTCATTAAAAAGACGGCTAACCAGCCTATGATTTTTTTGAAAATTGAGTTTTTGTAATGTCCCATTATTTTATGGCTACTACTAATATAAACAATAAAAATGATAATAATAGGAGCAATTATTCCATTTACGATAGCTGAGTAAATTAAGGTTTTTATCGGATGTAGTCCAATAAAATTTGTAAAGATTCCAACCAAAATAGAAAATATTATAATTGTGTAAAAAGCTCGAGCTTTTTTAAATTTACGGTATAAGCCTTCTTTCCATCCGAAGCTTTCTGATATTGCATAAGAAGTTGAGCCAGCTAAAACTGGCACTGCTAAGAGTCCAGTTCCTATTATTCCAATTGCAAATAATAAAGTAGCAAAGCTTCCAGCAAAAGGAAGCAATGCCAAGGCGGCGTCACTAGCTGTGTCAATATTTGTAATACCATTTACAAACAAGGTATTTGCGCAAACTGCAATAATAAAAAACATAATAGTGTTTGAGAGAAACATGCCCGTCCAAATATCCGCTCTCATTTTTTTTATTTCAGACGGGTTAGTTCCTCGGCGAGAATGAACAGTTGTTTTACCTTCTGATATTTCTTCTTCAACTTCTTGAGAAGTTTCCCAAAAGAAAAGATAAGGGGATATCGTCGTTCCTAATATTGCTGTGATTAAAAGAATTTGTTCTTTTGAAAAAGTTATATGTGGAATAAGGCTATGATAAAACAAAGAAGACCAATCCATTTGAATCATAAAACCCGTGATGATGTATGAGAAAAGTGTAATAACTAACCACTTGAGATATCGGGCATATTTTTTATAAGGAATAATTACTGGCAAAGTTAAACATATCACTCCAATAAAAATAACAAGGAAAGAAAAAGATATTCCCGGAAAAATAAGCTGGACAGCTTTAGCCATAACTCCAAGGTTTGCCCCAATATTAAAAGTATTTGCAATTAAGAGAAGGATAGTAATGATTTGAAGAATTTCTTTTCGGAAAGAATGTTTAATATTTGCGGCAAGCCCGTTACCGGTAACCAAAGCAATACGAGCACACATTTCTTGAATGGTTATTATAAAGGGTAATGTCCAAACAGATAGCCATAAAAGCCCCGTTCCAAACTGAGCCCCAGTTTGAGAGTAAGTTGCGATTCCTGAAGGATCATCATCGGCTGCACCAGTAATTAAACCAGGACCAAGTTTTTTTATATATTCTTTTCCTGTTTTGAAATCTTTTTCTATTTCTTTTTCCAATAATTTTTCTAACGGCTCTTTTTGATTTTCTGTTTCCATAGTTATTATTATACCTGGTAGCAGAACTTTATGAAAGCTGGGTTATGTTTTTTATTATAATTTGATACAATATAATATATGTCTTTTAGTAAACCAAATAAAATTCAAATAATCAAATATGCTCCACCACCACCTGATCTGCCAGCCCTTGGTAGGTCAGACCCAAGTGACGTAGTTTTCTTTGGCCGGACAAATTATGTAGCATCTTTGGAAGAGAAGAAATTTGTTTTCGGTATTAAGCGTATTGATCGAAGACGTCATATGTATATTATTGGTAAATCGGGTGTCGGTAAATCTAAATTACTAGAATTGATGATCCGCCAAGATATTGCTTACGGTCAAGGTGTTTGTATTATTGATCCACACGGGGAATTGATTGAAGATATTTTGAATTTTATTCCGAAAGAAAGAATTGAAGATGTTTGTCTTATTGATCCTGGTGATATTGAATATCCATCATCATTTAATCCACTGGCAAACATTGACCCGACTTTTAAACATCAATTGACCCAAGGTTTGATTGAAGTTCTACGCAAACAATTCGGAGCAAACTGGACACCACGTCTGGAACACGTTTTTCGATTTACCGTTTTGGCCTTACTTGATTATCCCCATGCAACGATGCGGGGAATGATTTCTATGCTTACAGATCGAAATTATCGTCAGAAGGTAGTTGAATACATAGAAGACGACATGGTTAAACGTTTCTGGGCAATTGAATTCGCGGACTGGTCAGAAAAATTTGATACCGATGCCATCATTCCTTTGGTGAACAAATTAGGACAATTTTTATCTGACCCAATGCTTCGAAATATTTTTGGGCAAAAACAAAACAAAATTGATCTTGAGCAATTGATGAATGAACAAAAGATTTTAATGATTAATCTTTCAAAAGGAAAAATTGGAGAAGAAAACTCTTCTTTTTTTGGAGCAATGTTTTTAACAAAAATTAAACAAGCAGGAATGGCTCGTGCAAAACTTGAACCAAAAGATCGTCATGATTTTTATTTGTATGTTGATGAGTTTCAAAATATTGTAACCGATACTTTTGAAAATATTTTATCAGAGGCTCGTAAATATGGCATAAATCTTGTTGTTGCTCACCAATACGTGGGGCAACTTTTACCAAAAGTTGAACAAGCTGTTCTTGGAAATACTGGTTCGATGATTACTTTTCGTGTTGGAGGAGATGATGCGGTAAAGTTGAAAGCCGATTTTGCCCCAATATTTGAAGTTAAAGATATGATAAATCTTGGAGTTGGAGAATTTTTTATTAAAATGACAATTGACGGGGAAAGTTATGATCCATTTTCAGCTGAAACCCTCAAGGTGTTGCCAGCCACCCATTCATCTTATCGTAAAGATATTATCGATGCTTCAAGACGTAAATATGCAATTTCGGCTGGTGAGGCTCAACGTTTAATTGCCGAGGAAGAGGCTACAATCATAAGATCAGCTCAAGAAAAGGCAGCGATTACAGCTGTCGGAAAAAATGACACAACTGAAAGTTCTTATAATAATGAAAAACCAACTGTAGATAATCCGAAAGAAGAAAAGGGAAGTGAACCGTTGATTTAATTAAAAATTACGAATTACGAATTACGAATTACGAATTGAACTACAAAAAATGAATTAATTAGAAATTATGGACAGATAGGTTTTTTAAATGTTATAATTAAAGCTTAAGGTCGGAGTCTAATTATCTATATATTTTATGGTATTTATATATACAACATGTAAAAGTATGGACGAGGCCAAGGGACTTGGAGAGTTGATTGTTAATAAAAAAATCGCAGCCTGTGTTGATTTTTGGCCCATATCTTCTTGTTATAATTGGAAGGGGGGATTGCAATGTGTCTCTCAGGCGATGCTACTTGTCACAACCTTTGAGTCTAAGCTTGAAGATGTGAATCAGATTATTTCTGACAATCATACATATAGTGTTCCTCTCATTGCAGGTGTCGATGTCCGTCGAATAAATCACCCATACAAGGAATGGATGATGGAGGTTATTGAATAATTATGATAAATAAAACCGTAGCAATTTTTGGAGTTTTTGATGGAATACATGAAGGTCACTCGTCTTTAATAAAAGATGCAAAAAAACAAGGTAATCATCTTGTGGCTATTGTTGCACGTGATGAAATTGTAAAAAAACTTAAAGGTAGGTTACCGAAATATACAGAGGTTGAAAGAATAAAATCACTTCTAGAAGTGGATGATATAGATTTAGTCTTACTTGGCGATCCAGAGATGGAGACATATAATACTTTAAGAGAAGTGAATCCAGAAATTATTTATCTTGGGTATGACCAAAAAGATCTTTTGAATAATATAAAAAAAGTAATTAAAAAAGGAGATTTACCGAAAGTGGAAATAATAATTGGTGAATCATATAAACCAGAGTTATTTCATTCTTCAATTATAAATAAGTAGTGAGTAGAAAGTAGTAGGGGGGTGCATAATTACTAATTACTAATTGAAAATTTCCAGCAAGGCTGGAAAAAAATTAAATAAACCTTTGAAATTTAGGTTTGGTAATTAAAGCTGGAAATTAATCCAGCAAGGCTGGGAATTTTAAAGGGGAAATAAAAAAGAGAGCCCCGTTTTGAGACGCTCATCAATCCAAATATCATATCCCCGGCAACCTCCTTTCTTTTCTTTAAAAAGTTAAACAATTTATTTATGAAGCACCGATTTTTCAATCATTTCCTGGTTTTCACAAGTGAAAAGAGCTTTTTGGATGCTTCGAATATATTCTATTTTATTCTGGGGTTTTGTCAAGGAAAATATTTTTCCTGAAAAGATGTTTTTTAATCCCCAGAATGATAACAATATTGATTAAAACTAGATAAATTGGAAAAGAAAGATTTAAAAAACTAAAATTGGTAATAATCAAAAAGGTAATTATTTGGTTTAAAATTCCAAATAGATACGGAGACATATATTCTCCCTCACTATCTTTCCAACTTTTATTAATTGTGGGTATGCTAGCAAATAAATCTGCCAAGATGGCAAACGATAAAGAGATTATTCCATTTTTTGTTGTGACCCAAATAATTATAGCAACTAAAGAAAGTATT
>Ga0335397_10010201_pt1 | contig 11630 bp, 12 predicted proteins | sample MAT04_FD_205740 | JGI IMG/M metagenome (GOLD analysis project Ga0335397, IMG submission 205740) | Freshwater microbial communities from Lake Fryxell liftoff mats and glacier meltwater in Antarctica - MAT-04 (spades assembly) (version 2) ...
GCGGCACCGTCCTGTTGTCCTCGCACCTGCTGCACGAGATCGAGGTCATCGCCGACGACCTGGTCGTGATCGGGAACGGCAAGATCGTCGCGTCCGGCAGCAAGGAAGAGCTGCTGGCCGCAGCGGGGACGCTCGTCCGGTCGACGTCACCGCGCGACCTCGCGCACGCCCTCGAGCAGGCCGGGATCCCCAGCACGCTCGCCGGGGACGGCTCGGTCCGCACCGACGCCGACCCCGCTCGGGTCGGGGCCGTGGCCCTGACAGCGGGCATCGCCCTCACCGAGCTCCGGTCCGCCGAGGGCGCCGGGCTCGAAGACATGTTCCTGTCGCTCACCGTCGACACCCAACGCGAAGGAGTTGCGGCATGACCGCCACGATCATCTCTCCCGACACCATCGACGCCGCGCCGGCCCGACGGATCGTCCGTCCCATCCCGACCACCCGGCTCGTCAAGATCGAGCTCCGCAAGATGTTCAACACCCGCTCGGGCTTCTGGATGCTCGTCAGCATCGGCGTCCTGTCGGTCATGGCGACCGGGGCGGTCCTCGTCTTCGCTCCTGACAGCGAGATCGCCTATGGCAACTTCGCCGCGGCGATCGGCTTCCCGATGTCGGTGATCCTGCCGATGATCGCGATCCTGGGCGTCACCAGTGAGTGGAGCCAGCGCAGCGGGCTCACGACGTTCACGCTCGTGCCGAGCCGCGGCCGCGTCATCGGGGCCAAGGCGCTCGCGACCTTCGTGGTCGGGGTCGTCTCGATGGCCGTCGCGTCCGCCGTCGGTGCCGTCGGCAACCTGCTCGGGTCCTTGATCATGGGCCTCGACACGGTCTGGGACGTCTCCCTGGCAGCCGCGGCGCAGAGCGTCCTCGGGAACCTGGTCGGCATGGCCATCGGCTTCACGCTCGGTGTCGTGCTGCGCAACTCCGCGGCAGCGATCGTGGGCTACTTCGTCGTCTCCCTGGTCCTGCCGGGCATCCTCGCCCTCCTCGCCCAGGTGCGCTCGTGGTTCGCCGACCTGCAGCCGTGGATCGACTGGAACTACACCCAGGTCGCCCTGTTCGAGAACGACACGGACACGGCGAGGGAGTGGGCGATGCTGGCCTCGACCACCGCCATCTGGATCGCGCTCCCGCTCGTCATCGGGCTGCTCTTCCTGCGCCGCTCAGAGGTCAAGTAGTCGCACGGTTCGTGGGCGGTGTCCGGCGCTCCTGTGCGAGTGCCGGACACCGTCGTCTCGTCCTGGAACGGCTCAGCGCCGGAGCCGTAGACGGGGTATTGCCGAGACCTCGCTCTTTCGGCTGAGGCGGCACAGCCGTGGTCGCAGGGACGGGCTGCGAGCCAGATCAGGTGTCGACGCGGCGCGTCTCGTAGGCCCACATGACGATCTCCACGCGGTTGCGCGCACCGAGCTTGCGCATGAGAGCGGCGATGTGGGTCTTGACGGTGCTGAGGCTGATGAACAGCTCCTCGCCGATCTCGCTGTTGGTCCGCCCACGAGCGGCAGCGAGCAGGACCTGCTCCTCACGAGCGGTCAGCGGCTCGACGGGCTCCGGTGGCATGGGGCGCGAGCGGTTGTCGGCGAAGGAGGACAGGAGCCTCGCGGTGATGTTGGGTGCGATCAGAGCGTCGCCGCGGGCGGCGGCATGCACCGCCTGGGTGAGCATCTCGGCGCCGGCGTCCTTGAGCAGGAACCCGCGGGCGCCTGCCTTCAGCGCGCCGTAGACGTACTCGTCGAGGTCGAACGTGGTGATGACGACGACGGCCAGGGGCTCGACGACATCGGGGCCCGCCAGCTGCCGGGTGGCCTCGATCCCGTCGACGTCAGGCATCCGGATGTCCAGCAGGCAGACATCGGGACGCAGTGAGCGCGCCATGGCGATCGCCCGCCGGCCGTCAGCGGCCTCGCCCACGACGGTGATCCCTGGCTGGGCGTCGAGGATCATGCACAGCCCCGCCCTGACGATGTCCTGGTCGTCAGCGACGAGCACGCGGATCGTCATGACGCCCATGCCGTCAGAGGCAGCGAGGCACGGACGCTCCAGCCGCCGTCCGGGTCAGGTCCCGCCTGCAGGGTGCCGCCGAGCAGGCTCGCCCGTTCCTCCATGCCGCGCAGCCCGAAGCCGGCGGGCGTAGGGCCGGCCGTACCCGCCTCGCCGTCGTCACGCACGCGCAGGTGCGCCCGGCCGCGCGATGCGGTGACGTCCACGGTGACGCAGGTGGCGCCCGAGGCGTGCCGGGTCGCGTTGGTGACCGCCTCTGCGGCGATCAAGTAGAGGGCGGTGCTGACCGCCGGGTCGACGGCCTCGACGTCACCGGAGAGCTGCACGCGGACGCCCAGCACCTCGCCACCGGGGCGGGCGAGCCGCTCGATGTCCGCCACGCCCCGGCGGGGGGCCAGATCGGCGTCCGTGCCGTCGCGCAGCACACCGACCAGCGCGCGCATCTCCTTGAGCGTCCGGGACGCCTCCTGCTCGATGGTGACCAGCGTGGCCAGCGCGCGCTCAGGGTCCGCGGCCGACAGCGCGCGTCCTGCCTGTGCCTGGACGGCGATCGCTGACACGCGGTGCCCGACCGTGTCGTGCAGCTCGCGGGCCAGCTCGTTGCGCTGGTGCAACCGCACCTGCTCGATCTCGCGGACGCGGCTGCTGGTGCCGTAACGCACTGCCGCGCCCAGGGCGGCCGAGAACAGGAAGAAGCCGTAGCCGGCGACCGTCTCCGCCGGTGAGGTCGGGTCCGCGGCATGGGTGACGGGCAGCCAGACGAGCATCAGGGCAAGACCGAGGGCAGCCTCCCGACCTGCACCCCACCGCAGCAGCGCGTAGGGCAGCAGCAGCACCCCGGCGACGCTGAGCAGCCCCGTGGTGTTGACAGGGCCGGTCGGGAGTCCCTGCGCCGGCGCAGCCACGATCCTGATGACGTCGAAGGCGAGCAGGACTCCGAAAGCGACTGCGAACGCAGCCAACGGGTGCGTGCGCCGCCACAGCAGGCAGGCCGCGACGACCAGGCTCACGCTGACGATCAAGGGCGCCCAAGCCTTGTCGTCGCGCGGCAGCATCTCGACGAACGTGCTCGTGACCAGGACCGCCACGACAGCCCAGTCTCGCCAGACTCGCACCGGTGGGCGAGCCGGGCGCGGCTCGGCCCACACTCCAGTCAGCATGCTGCCCCCCTCCCCGCCAACGTAGAGGGGCCGCCGTGCGGGCGGATCAGCCGGAAGTACGGCGGCTGTCCCGTCCCTGTGGCCAGAACAGCAGGAGCCCGTAGGCCGATGTTTCGCCCGTCAAGTCCCGTCATGGTGAAGGCATCGACTGAGCCGACCTGGCCAGCTCACCAGCTCACGGGAGACGTGATGACCACCAGCACCAACGCCGGCGCATTCCAGGAAGCGCGGCTCCCGGTTCAAGCGAAGCTTGCCGCGGCCTGGACCAGCTTCCTGTTCCTCTACCTCTACGTCGACTACCTCGGCCTGTACAAGCCTGGCTTCCTCGACGAGGTCCGGGGCGGCAGCGTCTATGAGTTCGACATCGGCCCGACCTTCGTCGCCCTGTGCCTCACACTCCTCTCCCCGCCGATCCTCATGATCGTGCTCTCCACCACACTGCCCGCCCGTGTCAACCGCGCCGCCAACCTCGTCGTGGCGACTGTCTACATCCCCGTCTCGATCTTCAACGCCGCCGGCGAGTCCTGGAGCTACTCCTACTTCTACGGCCTGTCCATCGGACTCGAGGTGCTGCTGCTGGCCTTCATCCTGCGCGCCGCCTGGACCTGGCCCCGCACCGTTCCAGCCACCGCCGGACGCGACCTCGCCCAGACCCGGGTGTGACGCCCGAGGCAGGCCCGGGCGTAGCGGGCGAGGTCGACCACGACAGCACGCGCCTCAGACCGGCCCGGCCTGAGGCGCAAGCGTGGGCCTCATGATGATGGTGATCGGGGCGAGGGCGTCGTCCGCTCCGCTCGCTCTGACGCTCCTCGACGGTTGACCGGGCTCTCGGTTCGAGACGTCCGGTCAGGCCGACGGCGATTCTGATACCACGACACCCGACTCGTAGGCGAGCATCACCAGCTGGGCCCTGTCGCGTGCCTGGAGCTTGCGGAGAAGCCGGCTGACGTGGGTCTTCGCCGTCGCCGTCGACATGTGCAGCGACGCAGCGACCTCGGCGGTGGGACAGGCCTCGGGCTACGTCGACCAGCAGCTCGACCTCGCGCGTGTTGAGGGTGCCCAGCCCGGCCAGCGGAGCACCGCCGACGACCGGGCGGCGCGCGAACTCCGCGAGCAGTCTGCAGGCGATCGTGGGGGCGAGCAGCGACTGTCCGTCGGACACCAGGCGCACGGCGGTCAGCAGGTCGTCCGGCATGGTGTCCTCGAGCAGGAAGCCGCTCGCGCCGGCCCAGATCGCCTCGAAGACGTACTCGTCCAGGTCGATGGTCGACAGCACCAGCACCTTGTTGGCGGTCAGCCGCGGTAGTGACGTGATGGCCCGGGTCGCCTGCACGCCGTCCATCCGAGGCATCCGGATGTCCATGAGCACGACGTCAGGTCGCTCCCGGACCACGACGTCGACGGCCTCGGCGCCGTCTGCGGCCACCACAACCACGACCTCGATGTCACCCGACGAGCGCAGCAGCACGTAGAAGGCCACCACGCACCAGCGCCTGATCGTCAACCACGAAGACGTGGATCTCGGCCGTACCAGCGGCTGCAGCGGCACGGTCGCGTCCACCCGGAACCCGCCGCCGAAGATCGGCCCGGCGTCCAGTGACCCGGCGTACACGGCCACGCGCTCGCGCATGCCGACGAGGCCGTGGCCGACGGCGGCACCGGGGGTGCGATCTCGGCCGTCGTCACAGACGACGATGCGCAACGTCCCGCTGCTCACGTCCAGGCGGACGGTGGCCCCGCTGGGCGGCGTCCTCGTTGCTGAGGCCGAGCGCGACCAGCCTGACCACCTCGGCCTCGCGCTTGGTCAGTGGCCGCCTCGAGCGGGCTGCGGGCCGGGACCAGCTCGCGGAGCAGGCGGACGGTCGCCCGGAGGGACACTGTCACCTCGCCGGCGGCGACGGTCGGACGGCGGCGGCGAGCCCTTCCGGGGCCTGCTCCTTGAGCAGGAAGCCGTCGCGCCGGCCCCGGACCACCCTCAGGACGTAGTCGTCGAGGTCGAACGTCGTCAGGACCAGCACCCTGGTCCTCGTCCCGGGGACAGCCAGGACATGACGGGTCGCGGCGATGCCGTCCGTGCGGGGCATCCGGACGTCAATCACCACGACGTCCGGCCGCAGGTCGCCGGCCGTCCAGACGGCCTCCTCGCCGTCTGCGGCCACCGCCACCACGTCGAGGTCCTCCTCCAGTCCCAACAGCGTCGCGAAGTCAGCGCGGACCCCGGGATCGTCGTCGGCCACGACCACGGTGATCACGTCGGTCGGTCGTCGCGGGGAGTCATGGGCCTGCCGGCACCGGCGGACGTGCCGGGTGCGTACGCAGGTCGAAGACCGCCTGCACCCGCGACCCGCCGCGCGGGGACGGCCCCACGGTCAGTCGGCCGCCCCGCGACCGCGCTCGTTCGCGCATCCCCAGCATCCCGCAGCCCGGCTCAAGTGACCCCGTGCGAGGCCCGGCCTCCCCCGCTCCGTCGTCGTCGACAGTCAGGTCACCGCCGTTCCGTTACGCCGCAGCCCGACCCAGGCCCGGTCTGGACCTCGGTGACGCAGCGTTGCGCAGCACCTCCTGCGTGATGCACCCAGGGCGATCTGCGACGCGTCGTCCAGGTTCGTCAGTGCCTCCGGCTCGTCGACATGACGATCTTGGTCCAGGCCGGCGGCGTCGACCCGGTCCAGGACGGCCGGCAGGTCCCGCAGCCGCGGCGTCGGTAACCGGGGCGGCGCGTCGCCTGTGCCCTCGCCGCCGGTGTGCTCGTCACCCGTGCTCAGGACCCGACGAACTCCTCGTCCTCGTCCTCGGCAGCGGCCCCGGCCTCGGTGACGTGCGCGCGGCTCAGGTGACCGCTGCCTGCCTCACCGGCGCCGGCCTGGTCCGACTCGCCCTGCTGCTCCTGCGCGACCGACTCGCCGACCGCGCGGGCGGTGAGTGGCCAGTCGGAAGCGCACGGCGACCTGGACGTGAGCGGTGCCGGCCGCGGCAGGAGTTCCGTCCAGGCTTGAGCTGCATCCCGGACAGTCACGCTCCCGCTGCTCAGCGGCTTCCTCGTGACCGCCTGGGCGTCGTAGGAAGTCCCCCGAGTCATGACTGCAGGGTGCCGGCCGCGCCGGGCCACAGCCGCCGCCGAAGCCCCGTAGAGCGCGTCGCCTTTGCGGCCGCGGTGACCCAGGGTCTCCTGCTGGACGCGCTGACGGCAGCGGGCGCGATCACCTTCCGGACCGGATGCCCGAGGCAGGACACCGCTGACGATCGCCGCGTCCACGTTGGTCGGACGGACCGTCAGCGCTGGTAGGTCGTCGTGTACTCGACGTGGTCGAGGTGACGCTGGCGGCCGGCGAGAGCGACCCGAGCTCTGCGGTCGGCGTTGAGTGTGTCGCGGAGGAACGCAGTGGTGTAGTGCGCGACGATGTCGAGAGGTCGTTCCTCCCAGACGGCGTCGGTGCAGAACCCGTCGCGGTAGACAGAGTCCTGGACCCAGGGCAGGTTCTCGCACGGGTCGAGGAAGAGCATGTGACCTGCGCCGGGAAAGGTGATGAGCGCCTTGTCCTTGCTCGAAGCGTGGTCGTAGGTGAGCCTCGCGCCCCAGGTGTAGGGAGTGCCTTCATCGACCGTCCCGCCCATGACCATGACGGGGATCTTGACCTCCGCAAGGCCGCGCCGATCGAAGGGGTAGGCGTCGCCGGCCATCGAGATCGCGGCCTTGACTCGCGGGTCTCCGAACGATGGCCACAGGCCGGCGGGGACGGCAAGGAGTCCGGCGCGGGCGGCCATGTCTGATTCTCTGGGGACGACCGGACCGCAGAAGAAGTTGAGGGGATCTTCTGCTGCCAGTGCCGCGCAGCGGGCCTTGTAGGCGGCGAAGTCGAACCGTGCACCGGCGGCCGCGAGTGCGGTGTAGCCGCCGTAGGAGTGGCCGACGACAGCCGTGCGGTCCACGTCGATGAGTCCGGCCAACGGTGCTCCGGGCTCGGTGAGCACTTCCGCGTAGTCGAGGGTTCGACGGATGTCGACAGGCCTGTCGATCAGCGCCTTCCAGAATCCGGTGAGTGACTGGTCGAAGGTCTCGTTGTGCTCCGGCGCCAGGACGATGTAGCCCCGTGATGCGTAATGCTCCACCAGCGTGCTGTACACGATCGGGCTGAGCGCGTAGCCATGGGAGAACACCACGAGCGGGTACGGATGAGCGGTCCGTGCGGGTACACCGTTCACGACCGCCTCGCCGACTGCGGTGATGTGCGTGCCAGGCGTGATCTCCTCGTCGAACTTGTTGAGCGCGGTGTAGGTGATCGTCGCGGGCCGCTTGTCGTCGGGCCGGCGAGCCGGGTACCACGCCCGCAGCGTCAGGGGTTCCTGCTGGGCGCCGGTGGTGGTGAAGACGCGGTAGCCGACCGCGTGCCTGCCCTGCTCCCCGAAGGGGAGCGAAGGCTTCGAGGTCTCCGCCGTCGCCGAGGTGGTGGATGGTTGCGCCGATGCAGACCCGGTCGTTTGCAGTCCGCCGGCAACGAGTACTGCGAGGCCGCAGACGGTGGCGACGAGTCGGTTGCGGTGGTGATGCATGGTCGTCCTTTCAGGTCGGTTCGTGGAATGCGGTGGGAGTGCCACAGGCGGGGCCCGGTCAAGGACACGAACCCGATGTCACGTCGCAGCTCAGGGCGACCGAGTACGGCGGCGAGGACAGCGTCCGGATCTCGCTTCCGGTGCGGCCGGCGTGCTAGGCCCAGGCGTCGATGGTGTCCGAGCCGGACGTCCGAGCTGTCAGACCCGCCATGGAGTGAATCGTGGTGCCCGTGCCCGTGCCCGTGTCGTCCCCGTGCCCCTGCCAGCACCGTACGGCCGAGCCGACCGATGATGCGGCGGGGCTCCGCGGCGAAGGCGACGTTGTGAGCGGCGGCGGGACCGACGTGAGTCGGGGGGTCGACTGATCATGGGCCAACCCTGGCGGCGTCGCATCGTGCGCGCATCGGTTCGACGGCCAGTCTTGTCCTGACCGGAAGTACTGCGCCGGGACCGGGCCTCAGGTCGATCCCAGGAACCTGACGCCCCCGCGTTCGGCGCAGTGTCACGTTCGGCAGTACAGGAGGCCCTGCACTCCTGCGGACAAGGCCTGCGGACAAGGCCTGCTGAGCGGGGGTGCGCATCAGCCGGAAGTACGGGCGACAGACCGTTCCATCGGCCGGTCGAACACGGGCCCTGAAGCCGATCCGCCCGTCGTCGACGTCAGCGATCGTGGAGTCATCGATCATCCGACCGTGACGTAGGAGCAGACATGAGATCAGCGCAGACCACGGCCGCCTCGCTGGAGTCCCCGCACGTACCCGTGAGCACGGCGGCTGCGGGGCTCACCCCGTCCGGAGCGCTGCGAGGGCGGGTGGTCGGCGCGACGGCGATCGCGCTGGCAGTGTCGTTGGTGGTCCAGAACGCGGTGGTGGCGTCGGCCGGGGCGCCTGCCTACGGGGACCCGATCAGGGAGGTGCTCGCCTTCCACGCGCAGCACCGGGGCGCGGTCGCGTTCGCGAACGGCCTGGAAGCGCTGAACTTGCCGCTGCTGCTCGTGTTCCTGACCGGCCTGCACGGGCTCGTGGGGCGCCGCGGCGGTGCGGGCGCGGACTGGTCGCGCCTCGCGGTGGCGGCGGGCGCGACGCTGTCGGCGGTCTTCGCGCTCTACGCCGTGCTCTGGAACGGAGTCGTGCTGTCCGCCGGTGAGCTCGCTGAGCCGAGCCCGGTGTTCGAGCTCGTCTGGCAGCTGCATGCGGCAGCGTTCGCGCTGGTGCTGCCTGCGCTCGGCACCACGCTCATCGGCGCTGCGCTGGCGACGCATGCGATCAGCTTGACGCCGCGGTGGCAGCTTCTGATCGGCCTGGCCGGCGGAGGCCTGCTGCTCGCCGCCGGGACGGCCAACCTCGCGATCGCCGACGGCTCGTCGCTCCTGTTCGTCGGGATTCCCGGCTACGTCGCCTGGCTCGTGTGGCTGCTGGCGACCGGTGGGCGGCTGGTGCGCGCTCGGACAATCGACCGTCCTGACGGCGCATCGAGTTCCGACGTACAGGGATGATGGGAACCGACACCGCGTCAGCCGTGAACCCCGTCTCGCTTGGGGTGTTCGCCGGGGGTGCGACGAAAGCTGGGACCTGGTGGGACGCGGCTCCAGCTCCTGTGCAGCTGAGCCCCGAAGCAACCCATCTCAGGTGGCACTACGCGGAGCAGCAGCACGCTCGTTCCAAGATCGTCATCAGCGTGCGGGCCCCGCGACCACCAGACGCGGGGCAGCTGGCCGACGCCTGACCGCCAGGCCGAACTGCCGCGTCTGGTCGGAGATCGGCCCGGTGGCGCCGCCCGGGCTCGCGCTTTCGGTCAGGTTGAGACCGGCCATCACACCGATGTGCGCACGTCAGCCGTCGCCCGGGGGCTGTCCAACGCGGAGATCGCCGCCCCCGACAGCGACAGCAAAGGCGCACGTCGGTCGGCTGCTCGCCAAGCTGGCCGCACGTGACCGGGCGCAGCTGGTGGTCCACGCCTACGAGGCGGGTGTCGTCGTGCTCGGAGCCTGACGGGGGCAGTCGGCAGCTCGTGGAAGGCGGGCCAAGCGCGCATCGGGGCTCCACTGCCTCTCGGCCCGTTCCGTCGGCCCGGCCAGCGGCCCGCTGTCACGGACGGACAGGCGGCGGTGCTGCATACGTGTGCTGATCTTCCGCTGCACCGCACCCCGCCGATGGCGGCGATGACGGCTGTCTTCCTCGTGAGTGCCGGCGTGCTGGCCGTGGCCATCTGGGTCCGAGGGCTCCGTGGCATCAGACTGAGGCGGGTCGCAGTCCTGGCTGCGGTGCTCAGCGCGTCGATGACCGTTGCCACGGGAGACTGGTCGTGGCAGCTGTGGCTGGGCGCCGCCGGCTGCGCCCTCGCTGCCGCCTCGACCTGCCTGCGACGCCGTCGGCCGACCCGATGGACGGCTGTGGTGCTGACGGCTTCGACGTCGCTCAGCGTTGGGCTCGTCCTGCTCGCCGTCGCGGCGCTCGTGGCCCTGCCAGTGCTGCGGCTGCTGCCGCCTTCGGGCCCGGCGGCCGTCGGCACGTTGGTGGTGGAGCTGGTCGACGCCTCGCGGGCTGAGGAGGCCACGCCGGACCCGGACGACCGCAGGTTCGTCGTGGCCCAGGTCTGGTACCCGGCCGCGCCGGGTGCGGGCGGACGAGCCTGGTACCTCGGACGCGACCAGGAGGAGGCCGAGACCGTCGCCGCCGCGCTGGCTCGGGTGTTCGCGGTGCCGTCCTTCCTGCTGGACGAGGCCGCACGGGCGCGGACAGCCGTGAGCCCAGAGGCGAACCCGCTGGCCTCCGTGGAGCGGTTCCCCGTGGTCCTTTTTTCGCCGGGCCTCACCGGCGTACGCGGGCAGAACACGGGCTGGGCCATGGACCTCGCCAGCCATGGCTACGTCGTCGTCGCCGTCGACCACCCCTACGACGCCGCCGCTGTGGTCCGGCGCGACGGCACCGTCGCCCGCACCCGAGTCATTGCCACGGGCGACGACGTCGAGGACAACAGGATGGCGGACCGACTGGCGTCACTCCGCGCCGCGGACCTGCGCTTCGTCCTCGACGAGCTCCACCAGCTCACCGGTCTTGGCGACCACGGTGAACAGCGCTCCGCCGGGTCGGACGGACTCATGCGATTGCAGGGTCGGCTCGACCTGCAGCGGGTCGCGGTAGCCGGCCACTCGATCGGTGGAGCCGCTGCCCTGCTCGCCGCCGGCGAGGACTCACGCATCAAGGCAGTCGTCGACCTCGACGGCCTGCCTCGCAGGATCGCGTCGCTCGAGCGCCGGCCACCGGTGCTCGCCCTCGTCGCCGGGCGAGGGACCGGCAGCGCCCCCGGTGATGAGAGGTACGACGCCGCCCTGGACGAGGTGCTGACGGCTGCGGCGCCCCCGAGCGTGCGCGTCGAGGTACCCGGCGCGGCCCACCTGTCCTTCACCGACGCGCCGGCCTTCCTGCCACCACTGCCGGCCCTCGTCGGCGACGGTGGGAGGACGTCAGGGTCGCGGGCTGCCGCGGTCGCGACACGGGCGTTCCTGGACGCGGTCCTGGCGACTGAGGGAGCCAGACCCTCCGCGCCTCTGCAGGACCGGCTCGAGCGGATCGGCGTCGTCACGGTCCACGGAAGCCAGTGACCGGGCCGTGCTTCGTGCGAGCGCCGCCGGTGGGGCGTCCGTCCTGGCATGGACTGGTACGTCGAGGCGAGCGACGCGGCGTCGGTGCACGATCTGCGACAAGCGATCGCTGCCCACCTGGCGCGACACGCTGACGACGGCGCGGACGTCGGCACTGGCGAGATCGCCGAGGGCAAGTTCTGGAAGGCGATGGAACAACGTGCGCCTGTTCCACGGGCATGGCAGGGAGGTGCTTGCACCCGCCCCGCGAGCGACCTGCCGGCCCGGGGCGCCGCCGACGAGGGGCACCTCTCCGACGTTCAGGTAACGGCACCT
>Ga0335397_10010203_pt1 | contig 11629 bp, 5 predicted proteins | sample MAT04_FD_205740 | JGI IMG/M metagenome (GOLD analysis project Ga0335397, IMG submission 205740) | Freshwater microbial communities from Lake Fryxell liftoff mats and glacier meltwater in Antarctica - MAT-04 (spades assembly) (version 2) ...
TGGATTTGAGTACCGCTATTCAGAACCTGTTCGGAGATATTCGGGATGTCGCCCAGATCATCGCCCCGATCGCCGCCGTGATCGGCTTCATCGGCTTGGGGGTCATGTACGTCGGTTCCTCGTGGCCCCTCATCGGGGACTGGAAGAAGGACAATCCGAAAGCCGCCAATCAGGTGGTGGTCGGCTTGCTCTTCATCGTTTTCGCCTCCAGCGTCACCGCGCTCATCACTTTCGCCTAGCCCGTCGTCCGCCTGCGCGGAGGTATTCATGTGCCTCCGCGCTTTGTTTTTCTGGAGTTGCCCGATGGCAGCAGATTTCAAATCACACATCCTCAGCCGGGATGAGAAGGGTTTCGGCGGTATCCCATTCAAGCGACTGCTGTTCGGCGGCATCGCCGGCGGGCTGACCTACACGATCTTTCGACTGGCATTGCCCAACATCGCCATTCCGGTCGGGATCGTTGTCGCGCTGGTGATGATCGTCATGACCGCGCCGCGCGGCGGGCTGCCGCTGTGGATGCGACTGCTGCTCAACCTGCGCGGTTCCATTCTGCTTGCCGCCGCGTCGAAGTCCGATGGGTTCGCGGGTGAGCTGGCACGGATGCTCAACCTATCAACCGAGATCGCCGTGCTGGATGGCAGCCTTGTTTTTGCGCCACCGCTTGGTCTGGTTGAAGTTGACCTGTCCGAGTGGGTGACATTCGCCCGCGCTCGTGATTTAGATCGCGGCGACGGGTTGGTATTCGTCGGTGCGCCCTTGCAGGGCGTTCCCTTAGAGGAAGAGGTGCTGTGAGTACATCGCGGACTTTCCTGATCGAACCCTTCGACATCATGCTGCACGCCACCGAAGACGGCGTAAGTGCGTTGCAAGCGCGCTTCTCGACGTGGCTACGCACTTTGTCGGGCGAAGCCCGCTTTCTGTGCTGGCAGATCCCCGCCACGCTCGATGCCAAAATCGACGCGCTCGACGAGGCGACGAATACCACTGTGGACGCGCAGCGGCGCGATTTGCTGGTCGAGTACCGCCGTGAATATGAGCGTATGAACACGAGCGCGGCGTATCAACGAGCGCTGTGCGGGATGGCGCTTTGGAATGACCAGAATCCCCGCGCGATTGCGGGTGGCTTGTCATCCGCGTTTGACACACCTGTGACCGAAGGCGCGTTTCCGGCGCTGTTCGAGGGACGTTACGAATTGCAGGATCGTCCCTTCTGGCATCTCGCGCCGTCCGGTCGCCCCGGCGGTCGTCCGGTCTGGGCGGTGCTGACCAGCTATGAATTTGCACCCTCGACGTGGAATTTCTTCCGTCCCCTGGCGCCGCTCTTGCGGCTCAATTTCCCGCTAGCGCTGGCGGTGGACATCCCCAAGACCTATGACCGCAACGCCGCCATCGATGCCGTTGAGAATATCATTCAAGCCTATCAGGTGCATCTGGCGGGCGTGCGTGGCGAGGACAGCCGCTCGGTGCAGCGCGTGAACGACTGCCGCCGCGCCTTGGGGGAGATCAATAATGGCGATGCCCTGCATCTGGTGCAAATCGCCATCGCTGTTGCCGCTGATGATCTCGACACGCTGAAAGAGCGCGTGAGCGCGGTGGTCAACGAAACGCGGGCGTGGTTCTCCTTGCGGCAAGAAGTCGGCGAACTGCTATCGCGGTCGGTCGGTTTCTTCAGCGCCAAACGAACGAAGGACATCAACCTACCGACGACCACCTGGCCCGTCACCTCGCGCGAGCTGGCGCTGATGCTGGCACCACTCGGCTACCGTAAGCTCTCGACGACCGACGGCGTACTGCGCGGCGAAGCGGTCGGCGGCGCCTATCCGGTCTTTCACAACTCGTGGCGGGACAAACGCGCCACCCATGAAGTCTGGGTCGGTCAATCAGGCTACGGCAAGACGTTCGCGCTCAACTGCTATCTGACGCGGGAATACGCCGAGAACGGCATCGCCTTCGACTTACTCGAACCGATGGGACATGGACGCCATATCGCCGAAGCCTTCGGCTTGCCATGGTATGTTCTGAGCGCGAAGGCGACCAAGCTCAATCCGCAGGATGTGATGTTCCCGACCCTGCTGGAACAGGTCAGCCACACGACACGCCTGTACGAAACCGTACTCGGTCGTCTGCTGTCGGGCGGACAGCGCGAGAACCTGGAACGCGGCTTGCTCGGTGAAGCGTTGGAAACCCTCTATCGCGGTTTCCCCGATTTAAACCGTGTTTCGCCCGATCTCGCGCCGACCTGTGAGACGGTCTGCGATGTGCTGGCAAGCCTCGGTGAGAAACCCGCCATGCAAGCCATCGCCCGCGACCTTGCCGATGAGATCGCCGGACTGTGTACCGGGTCGGGACCGTGGTCGTCATTCCTCAATGGCACGACCAACATCGATCTCACACGCGGCGGGCGCGACTGGATCAGCCCACGTGTTTTCAGCTTCCACGAACTGGAGGGCGATCCGATCCTGCAAGCACTTGCTTACACCCAGGTGCTGTCCGCCATCCGCCGCGACAGCCTGATGGATGAGCAGCCGCGCATCATCGCGGTGGACGAAGTGTACAGGTTGATGCGTCACCCGTCGCTCTTGGACTTCCTGATCGAAGCGGCGAAGACGTTCCGCACCCGTCGCAAGAAGGCGATCATGATCGATCAGTGGATGCACCACTCGCCGCCAGTTGTGATGCTTTCCGTTCTACCTGATACTCTGCGGTATCCTGCCAGCGAGCAAAGCGGTTATACGGTTTCTTCCCGGCATAGTCCTTCGGAAAGTGACCGTTCCCATAGCGGTAGGCGTATCGTTCCTGCAGCGAGCGCCACGTATAATCAGGAAATTCGCGCAGAATCCGCCACTGATCAACGTTGCTGTCAAACTTCTCGCGCAAGGCTTCCAATTCTGCCTCATCCCAGAAGTAACCATTGCATTTGTGGGTGGTACTGCGCTTCGAGGTGCTGCCGTCACGCCAGAATACGGTCACATGCTTCGTGTGCCGTGTCACCTTGCTGACTTTCACATGGCTGGCAAACGCCTCGAATAAGCCGCGCTTCTCATCATGCGGGACTTCACTCCAACGCTTGATCACCATCTCCAGCGCCGGGCGTGCTTCTGCCAGCGATTTCGACTGCTGTTTACCCGATTGGATGCGGTTGAGTTCTGCTTTTAGTTCGATGATCTCGTTGTCAGACTTTTCAAACTTTGCCTGCGCGCGGGCAACCATTTCGGCGTTCGAAAGCAATCCCAGAGTGGCGATGATATTGTCCTTCGCCGTCTCCGCCTGACGGATCGCTGCCTTCAGCCGTCGCACTTCAGACTGATCCACGTTCTCGACACTTGCCAGTGCCGCTTTCCATGCTGCCTCGTCAATCGTCGTCGCTCGCAGCCGTTCGAGCAGCATCTCGTCAATCAAGCGATCCAGGATGATCGCCTGAATATTCCAGACATTCGAACGGTACGGATATTCATTCAGGAGATATTTATAATGCCCTGCGTTGGTGTTCCAGATGGTCGCCAGACGTTTATGCGGGAACTCCGGCAGATCGTCGGTATAGACCAGCCCTGAATATGCTGGCGGCGCTTCCGTGCGTTCGGCTTTGTCGTGGCGCGTCCACGGGCGATACGGGACATACTGCGGATTTGGATCGCCATGAAAATCGGTCGGTGACAGGCGGTTGTAGGCGAACATAAACAGGTCGAGCGGGATGATCGGCTCATGGTTATTCCACTGCACGACCGCCCCCATGTGAATCCAATGTCCGATGTAGGCGACGTTGACCAGCATGTAGGCAAGCCCGCTATGCGAGGGCGTGAGTCCACCCGTGAACGGTGAGCGCCGCGTCAGGTGATCCGTTGTCTTGAAGCCTTCGGGAACCGTTCCTTCAGGGATGTCAGGGAAGTACGGACCGCTGCGGTCGATCTGATGCCACGTCTCGTATAAGTTGCCGTTGTTCTCGCGGAAAATCTCGAAGTAGCGCAGGAGCACGTCCGCATACAAATCGAATCGCTTGTACTTGCGGAAATCGGGATTGCGCTGCTCGTCCACCTTGGCGCGGCAGTCCACCATGAAACCGGGCAGAATCTTGCGCCCCGACCACATACCCCCGGCGCTCCGGCTGTGCCGCGCCTTCACCAAACGCCCCCTGATCTGGTATTCGAGATAGTCGGCGGCGCGCTGCGCTTCCTCGCGGAACATCTTGATGTGTGACGATCCCATGATCGGGTGGGCGAAGTCGTAGACCATACGCGGGGTCATCACCTGCACGTTATTGCGTTTGCAGGCATCAATGAACAGATTGGTTTCGATCATCGTCACGTCGCGAAAGAAGCGATCTACATCCTGCGCCGCGACCAGACCAATCTGCCCCGCCTCGATCAGGTCGTAGAGTTGCGACATACCTTTGCGCTCGCGGATTTTCTTTGTCCCGCTGACGGCGGCATCTGCATCGATCATGGCGACATTCTCACGCACCCAGCCTTGATGGAGCAAATGCTCGATCATGTCGATAGTTTGCAGCGTCGTCATGATATTGCCGATTTGTCCCTCGGACGACTGGCGGTAGTACACGGCTGCCGGGCGACCCAGCGGCAGGGCTTGCGCCTTGTACGGGTCAATCGGCTGCTCAGGGCGTTTCAATGGGCGTGGCATGTGCTTTATCCTCCTTCCCGGTTCCACAAACGAAAAACGCCCTGCTCTCCCGTGAGTGAATACGGCAAGAGCAGGACGCTTGATATACAATGCGTCTAGCCCTGCGGCGTGCTAACGTCACTCGCGGGGTGAGCCGGATCGTCGAGTTCCACCTCGGCGGTCTGGCGTAATGTAGGATCAGTATAAAGTGAACTTTCCAAACGCGCAACAATCCGCAGGATGTGGCGGCACACATCGACCAGGTTGATCGGTTCGGGGGCGGTGGAGGCGGGGCGCTGGTCATCACTCAACGCGCACCTCCGGTCGAGCTATTCAGTTGTGTGAAGCTGAAAACAGGCTGCTGGCGGTTCATCGTTCCCTCGCGTTTTATCGATGAAACCAGCGTACCAAAGTCGGATCGGCAAACCCCCGTAATTTTCCAGTTTTGGGTTGGGAATCCTACATAATCGCAATGTAAGATTCCGGGAATGAAAGTGAAGTATGCTTTCGTTTCAACAACAACGTCCCCAAACCGACTCGATTTGGAGACGCTGTGACCTCAAAGTGTGTTGCGTTTAGTTCGGGCAACCCGCCGTCAGGAACGGTGTGAACTGCACCTGGTTGTTGACCATCGCGCTCGTCGGACCTGATGCCACACCCCACCAGTTATTCTGCGCGTTGAAGTTCCCGGTCTGGCTGAAGACCGCCCCGCCGAACCGCGCCGTATTCCCCGTGAAGCAGGTCTGCGCGATACCGTTCTGCGATGCGCCGTTCTGATGATAGACCGCGCCGCCGCTTTCGGTTGCCGTGTTGGAGGTGAATATGCTGTTCGTCACGTTCAGCCGCGCGCGGTTGTAGATCGCGCCGCCGTAGCGGGCCGTGTTGCCGGTGAAGCTACTGCCTGCGACCGTGACGGCACTCTGGTTGCCGTTCTCGTTGTAGATCGCCGCGCCTTCCTCGACTGCCACGTTGTTGGTGAACGTCGCTCCGCTCACATTGAGCGCGCCGCGCACGTAGATCGCCGACCCGAAGCGCGCGTTGTTCGCGTCGAATAAGCCGCCGCTGATCGTCATCGTGCCGCGCCACTGGAACAGCCCTGCACCCTGCTCGTTGGCGGTATTCGAGCGGAAGGTGACATTCGTCAGATTGATCGTGCCGTCGTTGGCATAGATGCCACTGCCATAGCGCGCGTTGTTCGCCTGGAAAGTTGTCTCGCTCACGGTTAGCGTGCCGCTGTTCAGGTAAATCGCGCCTGCATCCTCCTGCGATGTGTTCGACGTGAAGGTGCTGTTCGTGATGGTGAGCGTCCCACTGCTGTGGATGGCGCCAGCGAACCGCGCCGTGTTTCCGGTCAACGTCACGCCGTCGAGTGTCAGGGTGCCCGCGTTCTGCACCGACCCGCCGTTACCGCCACCCGCGTTGAAGTTGCGGAGGGTCATGTTTTGCAGCGTGAGCGCCCCGCTCGCCGTGACGTTGAACAACCGGAACTGTGGCGCGCCGTTCCCGCGTTCGAGGATCGCGCCGCTGCCGACGATGGTGATTGGCGTGGTGACCGACGGCAGCGCGATGCTGTTCTGCGCGGTGCTGAACGTATAGGTACTGTTCGTCAGGCAGATCGTGTCGGGCGATGTGCCGTTCGCATTCGCGGCGGTAATGGCGCTCACCAGCACGGAAGGATTCGCGGCGGTTGCCGTGCATGTGACCGAAGCCGTCGGCGTGAAAGTAGGTGTGAACGTCGCTGTTGGGGCGAAGGTGAACGTCGGTGTGGGCGTAGGTGTGAAGGTTGGGGTAGATGTCGCTGTGGGCGTGGAAGTCGCCGTAAAGGTCGGAGTAAAAGTTGCTGTCGGCGTGTCCGTCGGCGTGGTGGTAGATGTAGGCGTGTGAGTTGGCGGAAGTGTATCGGTTGCCGTCGGCGTGGATGTCACCGTAAAAGTTGCTGTCACCGTGTCCGTCGGCGTGGAGGTGAGTGCGGGTGTTACCGTAGGTGTTGGGGTGAGGCTGTAAGTCGGTGTAGGAACATCAACCGTAGGTGCGGGAACAATGACCCAGTCGCTGCCATTTGCGTAGGCCAACTGCGCCCCGTCTGGACTCCATGACACCGACATCACCGGCATTCCCGTTTGTCCTTGCACGCGCTGGATTAAGTCGTAGGTGTACGGGTTCCAGATTTCCACGATGCCATCAGCATAGCCCACCGACACCAGTGGCAGCGTAGGGTGCCAATCGACGCTGAAGATGTCCACATAGTCGTCGCGAAGCGACAGCACGTCGCTTCCCAGCCGACGCGGGGAAAAATCGAACGCCTGAAGAGTGCCACTATTGGTGCCGACAACCAGATTATCTCCATTCGTTTCCCATGCTATAGCCCATGGCGCATCTCGGTCGTAAGTCTCAGCGCCTGAAACTTCATCGGTTGTGAACGATGCGATTGAGACAAAACCGGTGCTACTCGCGTATCCAAGCATCGTTCCGTCTGGGCTCCAGGCGGCGGATACTAGAGGCGTTGAAACCGATTCAATCGTGCGGATGAGCTGCCCTGTCCGACTGTCCCAAATGTAAACCCGCCCTAGCGCAATAGTGAGAATCTGCTGCGCCGCGTCGTTCCAATCAACCGAATCCAACATCTTCAGCCTCAAGGGATCAGCAGGCACCTGCAGGGTGAGCGACAGTGCTGCCTGCGCCCCATCCCACGCGCTGTCCCACACCTGAATAGTGTATTCCCCACCAACTGCTAGGCGTGTGCCGTCGTCACTCCAGCGCAACGCACGCACCGGAAACGGCATCACCGACAGGGTGTTGATCACGGTGCGGGTCTGCGCATCGAGTATGGTGACGATGCTGCCCGCATCGCTGATGGCGATCAAATCGTTGTTGGGGTTCCAATCCAACCGTACTGCTGGGATTTCTGAAGGACGACGCAGCTCTTGTGCCTGCGCGGTGCCGGGCAGACTGCTCAAGAGCACTACAGCGAGCGCAAGATAGGCAATTGTCCATTTCATGTTCGTTCCTCACTGCTGGAACACGGTCGTGATCCAAGTTTCATTATCGTTATCATCGATCCATAAGACATGCACCAGATAACTCCGGGCGTTGCCGCGATATCCATAGTCAGTGTCCATTTGTGCCGCTTCGTGCCGCTCCCAAGCCTCAGCTCGTGTTTCGCTTATATCTTCTCGTCGGTCTTCATTCGCTCGGCGCCCTGTTGGGTTACCAAGCAGAAAGTAGCAGCGCGGGAGACCACAACTATACGGTTGATCGTCTGTGTATAGACCCAGGTTGATCAGATTGCGCCTTCCAACGACCGTCTCTAGTCCAAGCTGCTGATTAGAGTCCTGTCCGTCTGCCAACGCCAACCAGTCAGTGACGACGACGCTGCTTGGATTGATTGACGTGACCTGGCAATTACGATTCGGTATTGGCGTTGGCGTTGGGGTGGACGAATCCGCAGGCGGTGCCACATAAGGTGACTGCACACAGAACGTCTGCATGTTGACTCTCGCCCCATCGCCGTGACAGCTCGTGAGGCGTCCGCTCGCATCGCGCTGCCACACAAAACATGTGGAGGTGTGCTTCACGAACTGCGCGCCTACAACGGGATTGGCGCTCTCGTTCACATGGTCGGCGATGGCGGTATCGATGAAACCTGTAATTTCGCCATATGCCTCGTCGTAATTAGGTAATTGATTTTCCAATGGTTGCCCCGTTCGCAAACATTCCATATAGCCATTGAACCAGCCCGTGATGGCTGCATCACCTTCACCTGCTGCTATCGTGTAACTGAGCGCGACTGGTTCTCCTTCAAACTCGCATACTGCACTCCCTTGCTGATATGACCAAAGGTCATAACCTGTATCACCAATTGAACCGCCCCACCGACGCATGTACGCAACGCCCGCCGATACATCCTCTAACGGGATATTGTTCAGTATTGTCCGTGCCATCAGGTAGCGATGATCCCGATCAGTAATCGAGTTGGGAATGCTTGTTTCAACTCCAGGCAGCGCTTCGGACAATGGGATTTGTTGGTTCGCATTGGTTTCATTGTAGATAGCCCAGAAGATAATGCCTCTAAATTGGTTCAGGTAGTCGGTCGGTTGGGGTGTAATTTGCAGTTGTAGGAACATCTCTGCAGCATTAGTGCTGGTTAGATTCCTTGCCTGAGGATCGACACCAGAAACTATTGCGGTTAGTTGCGCAGACTCCTCCAGAGATGCCCGCCCAATTACTGTAAACGTCCCGGGTACATCCCCCACCACCTCCAGGGTAATCGGAAACGGCTGACCGACGATCACGGGGGCCTCGGTCGTGTAGGCATAGGTGATTGTATCTAGGGTCAGCACTACCTCCAGAACCTCGTTGAGCAGATCACCGCAGTTCGCTCCGCCGGTAAGCAAACAGGCCAGCGTCTCGAAAATCTCGCTCAAACTGATAGGGTCTTCCCCCTGAATAGTCATGCCACGGGGTCTGATCCCCTCTGGTACCGTCAGCTCAATCGTCACCGGTTGGGTGATATTTTGAATCCCCTTAGCCTCAACCTGTGCATTGAGCGTGATCTGGCGACCCTGCGCAACGATATACGTACCATTGACGTTCTGCGGAAGTGCTTCATCCTCGGCGGGGAAAAGGCGCAGTTCAAGTTCCTGCTCCGGCACGACCAGTACCGACGACGGTGTACACATCAATGGCCCGCCTGAGGCGCTTGCCGCATCCACCTGCGCCGGACTAAAGCAGCCCGTCCGCGTATGCTCATCGTACTCGACCGTGACCGTGAAGCCGCTGGCGACAGTGTAATGTGTGCCATTGGTGTGCGTCGAGCGCAGACTGAGCAGCTGTGTTGGCGAACTACCGCCCAGAATGAGCGACTGCGACGGGATATTGTTCTCGATGCGCGAGACGCTCGGCACGACCGCACTACCGACCAGCGAGCCGTTCAGCGAGACGGTCGTGGAATGCGTGTATGTCCCACCGCCCGGACTGAAGTTCGCCCCCGTGCAGCTCGACGCGCAAACTGATCCGCAGATCATGACCGACGGCAGCCTTGGTCGATTCACCGATCTTGTCTGCAAGTTCCTGAATCTGCCCGGAAGTTAGTGACGCTTCTGCGATATGGATACCCAGATGGGTGCGCGGATCAGGGCGATAGGGAACTGACGTGACCGAAACTTGCGAGGTTCGAATGCAAAAGAAAGCTGTTGTGGACACTGTTCTCGACTACTTCGATCAACTTTTCCAACTACGCATCGCCAAATTTGTATAGTAGATTATCACTCTTCAAACCCATGATCCCGAAACTTCAGTGTTCGGCTGTTCTCGTTGATCGTCCGCACAGTTGCATCGTCGAAACCGGCTTCGCGTTCGGCGCTGATCTCAACCGTGATCGTCACGCCAGTCCCTGTGAGCCCGGTGAGGCGCTGGACGATTTCCTCGACGATGGTCGCCATTTCTTTATTGCCCCGCTGCGGGTCGAGATCGACCGTGCCGTGATAGCGAGTCATTCGTTTCGGCTTCGGCGGCGGGATTGGGGGCGTGTCCCCCCCATTCGTAACAGGTCCGCTTGGCGGCAGTGGTTGGCTATTACCAGGCTTGCGCCGCTCTGCTTCAAGCTGCGCTTCTGCCGCTTCCGGGCGCACCAACACGGCATTATCGTCGAAGTACAGGCTGGGCGCGGGCTGCCTGAATACCAGCCCATTATAAGCGCCGTCCAAGCCGACCGTCGTCGCATAACCGAACGGCGCATCGTCGCGTGCGATGCCGTCGCGGATCGCTTCGACCAGTACGTCCTCGTTATACAGGCGGGGCAGATAGCAGTAACGCGACAGATATTCCCAGAGCTGTTTCAGTCCGACGTGCGGCTGATCACGCCACAGATAGCGGTCTAGCTCCATCCGCAGATTATCGGGTGACCAGCGCGGAATGAGCATCTCGCTCTGGCGCAGCTTACGCGCGGCGCGGTCATAAAAGCTGTCCTGCCCGGCGATGCGATGCGCTTCATACTCAATCGCGCCCGTTGGATCGGGCTGCACGGGGACGATCAACCAACTGTAGGTTTCCTGCAAGCGACTGAGCAGCGTCTCCTCCGTGCGCTTACAGTTCGCCTCGACCTGCTTGCGTTGCTGCGCGTCCAGATTGAGCGGCTCGGCTTCGTCCCTGATCGACTTCCACGCCAGATACTCGCGCAGTGCTTTTTCCCACGCCTCGGCATTTTCGACATCAGCGGCGATGAATACCAGCATATTGCGGTACAGGCGCGGCGAACTCCCACGATTTTCGAGGATTTCCTGGGCGACGCGTTGCGCCTCAGAGATGCCATTGCCGCGCTTGTGCGCGTATTCTGGTGTAAGAACAACGACTCGTGTGCGCCATTCATCGGCAACATCGCCCGAAGTCTGCGGTGCGACGTGCGCACCGGCGAAGTCTTCACGACGCGGTTTACCGACGCGCAGACGTGCAATTGCCTCTTTGTAAACCTCGTCGGCGTGGATGTTCTGCGCGCGATCCTGCGCCATCCGGTTAACGGTCGGTCGGGTATCGTACCAGTAGCGGCTGCCGTCACTGTACAGATAGGTCAATTGATTGCTCATACGGCGCAGCGCATCGTTGAACGCGGCGAGCTGCTCGCCTGGCTGCACCGTCGCCAGGCGGATACGCACTTCTTCCACCCCGCGCACGGACTGCCCGGCAACCGACGGCGCGCTGCCGACGAAAATCGAGCGTCCGACGCGACGGGCGGCGGTGTACTGCCCCAGCGTCGGTACCCCTTTATCCAATTGATACGGTTTCGAGCCTTCGCCGTCGATGTCGGCATCCACAATGGCAGACCAGCCATCGGGCAGGTAACGCAGCAGTTCGTTACGCACGGCTGGGGCGAACAGCGGGATCGTCCCCGGCATGATCATCAATGATTGATCGTTGTCGTTCCACAAGCGATGGATCACCGTTGCCATCAGCCGCAGCACGCCGCGTGTGCGCTGGAACCGGTCGAGCGTAGACCAATCCTCGTACAGCCGCGCAAATA
>Ga0335397_10010205_pt1 | contig 11626 bp, 6 predicted proteins | sample MAT04_FD_205740 | JGI IMG/M metagenome (GOLD analysis project Ga0335397, IMG submission 205740) | Freshwater microbial communities from Lake Fryxell liftoff mats and glacier meltwater in Antarctica - MAT-04 (spades assembly) (version 2) ...
TAAATTTGCTATATGGGCCGTAATTATTTATAAATTCCATAATGCTGAAGAATCGCCCGATGAAATTTTGTTGTGGATTTATAGAGCCACGCGAAAGGATTACCTGCTGTGAGAGAGTTCGCTCGGCAGCGGCACACTCCTGGTGATGATCGCGGATAAACTTATACAGGGTCGCTAAGAAAACCCATCATTTTACGTAAAAACGCTCATTTTCATTAATTTTAGGTTCGGCAGGCAAAATTCAATCTTCTGTGCGCGAGGTCTTTCCCCTTCGGTTGCTGAGCGATTTCGAAGCAAAGGGGTGAGCGTGGACAAAACTCATTTTAGACTCGTTTTCTTATACGTACTATATAACTCAAAAAATAGTCTTGGGCAAGTAAAAGAGTAGCAATCTCCTGAATAAGAAGAATAACCAACAAAAAAGAGAGACTAATACTAATTCTCCAGTAAATATTCTTTTAAAACGGCAATTTGAATTTCATCACCACTTCACCTGTCTGTCGGTTAACTTCAATAGTTTGCTGGTCAATACCCAAATCTTTTCCGGTTGACATTTTGAAAAGCCCGGCCAAAAATTGCATCCCGCTGTTCATTACCTGTTCAATTTCAATGGCTTTGGCATCGGAAGCCGACTGAGTTTCGTTACTGACCGGTTCAGCCATCTCAACAGGTTCGCTTACAAGGGTATCGGCGATTGTCTCCTCTTCAACATTCAAGGTTATTTCATCCGACAGGATTTCGCCTGTTTCGGTAACCACGTACTGTTCGTAATACGTTTCGGTTTCTGCTGAAGGTGCAGTTTCTAATTCGGTGATGAACAATTCGAGTTGCTCAATAAACTGTGATCGGCCTTTGGATGAAAAATCAACGAAATTGGTGCGGTTCGAAGAATCCAGCACGCCATCAAAAAGGCTTTGTTTTACGAGCAATCCCGAAGCAATTTGTTCTTCGATGGAGCGGCGGGTAATGAAATTGTAAATAGTCAGGGTACCGCTTTTCTGACCAATACGGTCGATGCGGCCAATGCGCTGGTTTTTCTTTGCGGGATTCCAGGGGAGCTCAAAATTGATAAGCGTATCGGCCATCTGCAAATTCAATCCTGAACCACCTGCTTCGGTTGAGAGGAAAATTTTACATTGGGGATTGGTTTCAAACTTGCGTATCAGTTCGCCACGCATTTTCACAGGAACAGTGCCGTTGAGTTCGGCAAATCCAATATTGTTTTCGCGAAGCATCTGCCCGATGAGTTTGTGAACTTTCACCCATTCCGAAAAGATAATGATTTTACTTTCAGAGTTTTTAACATCCAGTTTTTCGAGAAGCATATATTTAAGTTCTTCCAGCTTAGGGGATTCGTTGGTTTGATCATCAATCAGGTATGTAGAATCACAGACCATGCGCATACTCGAAAGTAACAGCTGAAGTTTTTGCAGATCGTAAGGGGTAAGGAATTTCTTTCGCAAAATGCTTGCCAGGCCTTTAGCGTATGATGCATGGTATTCGCCTTGTAAGGGCGACAGGTTGAATGGCACATTCATCTGCACCACATTTGGCAACTGATCCAGTACTTTTCGCTTTTCGCGACGTATCAGGATGTTTTCGAGGCGTTTATTCAGCTTTTGCAAATCGTAATAGCCATTGATTTTGTTGTGCTTTTCAGGGTCGAAGAGGCAGTGCTGATACGAGAACTCCCACAGAGGGCCGAAAAAGTTGGGCTGAATGGCATTCACGATGGAATAAATATCAATCAGGCGGTTTTCGATGGGCGTTCCTGTAATTACAAGCACATGTTTGAATAGCAGTTTGCTGATAGAAGAAGCCGTTTTGGTTTCAAAATTCTTGATCCGTTGCGCTTCGTCCAATATCACGAAGTCGAACCCTGCTTTCGACAAAGCAATTCGGTCGCGCAGAACGGTTTCATAATTCACAATATAGAAAAAATGATCCGATTGCCTGTAAATCTTTTCCCTTTCATCGGGCAAGCCATCCACTACCAGTGCCTTTTCAGCCGAATACTTTTCAATTTCCTTCTTCCACTGCTCTTTGAGTGATGCCGGGGTTACTACCAGTGTTTTGCTGAAACCAAATACTTTCTTTTTTACAATGGCTGTTCCTATGGCCTGCAGCGTTTTTCCCAGACCCATTTCGTCGGCTATTATTGATGCCTTGCGGAAAGCGGCAAATTCAATTCCTTCCTTTTGGTATGGATACAAATCGGCACTCAGAACTGAAAAATCAATTTTTTGTTCGCTTCTCAGGTATTCAAGTACCTCGGCCTCGAAAGCAGCTTCTACTTTTTCGGATACTTCGGTTCGGATGCGGAAACTATTGAACATGGATGCTTCCTGAATAAACTTCAGGAAAGCCTGGCATTGGTCATCTTCAATAAACTTTTCGCGACCAAAGAACTTGGTGATAAGTTCCTTTTCTTCCAGTGGCAATTCGCCTGGATAAAACCAGGAAATTTTGTAATCGTTAAGCGGATCGCAATAAATCTCAATAAAAGGAAACTTTTTACTTTTTGAATCAAACAACGCTTTGTTTTCCTTCAATGTCTTGTAAGCAAACATAATATGCTTGGTTGTGCCAAGTTTATTCAGCCTCGAATCCATGCTGTCGCTGTACCCGGTTTCGTTTTCGAAATCACGAAGAAAAATGCGGTATTTTACTCCATTTTCATTAGTAAGAATATGGTCACCATAAATATTGGCTGCCCACTTGACATGATAATTGGCAACTTCGGCTTTTTGCCGACGCTCAGCCAAAACACGCTTAATCATGCCTGCGCGGGTATATTTTTTATGTTCGGGTGGAAGTTTTGCATCCAAAAACTGCATTTCATATTGAACCTGAAGCAGACAGGCATAAATATTGCTATCCCATTCAGCGGGCTTATCATTAATGAAAGGTATTACTACTTCATCTTCAATTTTAAAAGAAACATCCAGGTAAATCCCTTTGAATTGAGTATCAACAATTAGTTCGAACTTGTGCGACGACTGGGTCAGAATCTGACAGTCATTGTTCCTGAAAATAAGTTCGCCTTTATCCAATTCGCTTCCGGAAAGCGAAGATTGCAGATTTTCGATGGTTTTTCCGATGTGGGTTTTTGTTTCCATGATATTAAGAAGATGATTTGTTTTGGATTTCAAAAATACGGATTTAGCAGGTATTTCTTTTAAAAAATGAATACCAACAGATTAACAATTTAAAATACTGAAATTCAAGCAATTCACCACCAATCCCTTTTACCTGAAGTTAACCACTCCAAAGTGTTCAAAAAAATATTTTCGCACATATGCAGTATTCCCGATTTGTGTATGAATAAAAAGTGTACTTTTAAGCAAGCATTCACACCATTTATAAAATAAGTACTATGAACCCATCTGATTCCGAATTGAACAAAATATTTTACCCTTCAAAAGAGGTTGTAAAAAAAGCCATAATCAAAGACTACGATTCTATTTATAAACACTCTATCGAAAACAGGGAAGAATTCTGGGCTGCTGAAGCCAAACGTCTCGATTGGTATAAAAAATGGGATAAAGTGCTGGACAACAGCGAAAAACCTTTTTACAAATGGTTTGTCGGGGGACAAATTAACATTATTCATAACGCATTAGACCGGCATCAGAAAAATGCTACGCGGAATAAAATGGCGATTATCTGGGAAGGTGAACCCGGCGATGTGCGCACGTTTTCGTATCATGCGCTGAACCGCGAGGTTACTAAATTTTCGAATGTGCTCCGTGCTATGGGAGCAAAAAAAGGCGAAGTAGTAACCATTTATATGCCCCAGATTCCAGAACTGGTTGTAGCTATGCTGGCCTGTGCCAAAATTGGCGCAGTTCATAGTGTGGTATATGGCGGTTATAGTGTGGAAGCCCTTGCCGAACGAATAGAAGATGCCAAAAGTCGCATTCTATTAACCGCTGATGGGGGTTTCAGGCGTGGAAAACCTACTCAGCTAAAAACCATCGCCAACGAAGCCATGCAACGCTCGGCAACTATCGAGGTTTGCATCACAGTAAAGCGCACCGGTGAAGAATGCTACATGGAAAACGACCGCGATTTCTGGTACCACGACCTTATGGGCATGCCACTTGCAAATACCAATTGTTGTACCGAAAAAACAAATTCAGAAGATCCCTTATTCATCCTTTATACTTCCGGAACTACGGGCAAGCCCAAAGGTCTGGTTCATACACATGGAGGTTACGCCGTGTATACCGCAACCACACACAGGTATGTTTTCGATATAAAACCCGAGGACCGCTGGTGGTGCGCCGCCGATCCCGGCTGGATAACCGGCCATAGTTATATTGTTTATGGTCCGCTGATTAACGGAGCAACCATTATGATGTACGAAGGCGCACCCAATCACCCGTACCCGAACCGCTGGTGGTCGATGATTGAGAAATACGGAATAAATATTCTTTACACTTCTCCAACTGCTATCCGCGGGTTGATGCGTTTTGGCTCTTCATGGGCCGACCGCCACGACCTGAGTTCGTTACGTTTGCTTGGTTCAGTAGGTGAACCCATAAATCCGGAAGCATGGAAATGGTATTACGAGGTAATCGGCAAAAGCCGCTGCCCGATCATGGATACATGGTGGCAAACGGAAACAGGAGGTTTTATGATTACACCTTTACCTATAACACCATTAAAACCCGGATCGGCAACGAAACCTTTTTTTGGCAATGAGGTTGCGATCGTCAATGACCTTGGCGAAGAAGTAAAAGTTGGTGAGGAAGGCAACCTGGTAATCCAGAATCCATGGCCTGGTATGGCCCGTACCATCCTGGGCGATCCTGACCGATATGTTGAAAAATACTGGGAGAAATACGCCAGACAAGGCTGGTACCTGGCCGGTGATTCAGCACGAAAAGATGAAGACGGTTACTATTGGATTATTGGCCGTATTGACGATGTAATAAAAGTGAGCGGATACAGACTTGGGTCAGCAGAAATAGAAAGTGCGCTTGTAAGCCACCCCGCTGTTACCGAAGCAGCAGCCATTGCCTTGCCCGACGAATTGCATGGGAATATTATTCATTGCACCGTGATCCTTCGTCAGGGGTCTGCGCCCAGTCCGGCTCTGGCCGAAGAACTAAAAACGCATGTTGCCCGTGAAATTGGCCCCATAGCACGCCCGGCATTTGTTGAATTTGCCGAATCGCTGCCAAAAACACGCTCAGGTAAAATTATGCGTCGGGTTATAAAGGCAAGGGCTTTGGGACAGGATACAGGGGATTTGACAGCGCTGGAGGAGTAGACGGAATTTAGGCTGTTTCTTCATTTTTTGAGATGGGGCGAAAGGCGATGGGGCGAGGGGCGAATTGGCTACAAAGAGAATTGTTCGATTTATCTGCAATTCATGGTTTTGCAACCGTAAAAACTGTAATTTTGGAGTCAAAATCAATCCATATGAAAGCTCTTATTTTTGTAATCCTTGTAGCTGCCATAATGGCTGGCTGTTCAGGAAAAACTACCTCAACCGACAATGCCGCGCAGGCAACCGATGTTGTTGCTAATAAAACCGCAACTCTTGCAATTGATGGCATGACCTGTACCGGTTGCGAAAACACTATACAGGAAACTGTTACCAAAATTGCCGGTGTAACCGCAATTAAAGCTTCGCATCTGGATTCAACTGCCGTTGTAAGTTTCGATTCAACCCAAACTTCAATCGCTGCCATTGGTGATGCGGTAACTGAAGCCGGATATGTATTTAAAGGAGAAAAGACTCCTTTGGCACAATAATATTTAATCTTCAAAGCAAATCATCACTGATCCGGGCACTGTCCGGACTATTATTGTTACTCTTGTTGTCATCTCTGACACATTGGTTTCATTTGCCGCAAGGGTGATTAATTCGCCATTTAACTTTTCAAAAAAAAAATTGCCAATCAATCACATTTTAAATCCCCCCTATATTCGATGAAAAAATACTCACTGCTGGTATCTGTATTAGTGATAATTTTTGCAACTACCCGGTTATCAGCGCAGTCGAACACACCGGCTGATACAGCCCAATTTCCATACTGGATCTCGATGATGCAGGATCCTGATGCAAATTTTTTCCAGGTTCAGAGTGCATTTAACAAGTACTGGGAAAACCGCACTATCACAAAGGGATGTGGGTGGAAGCCTTTCAAAAGATGGGAAAATATGATGAAGGATCGTGTTAGTCCTGATGGCTGGATGCCGGCTCCGGATGAAGTTATGCAAGCATATAATATGTATATGCAGCAAAATGATAATTCAGCTTCCCTTTCGGGCAACTGGATTAACCAGGGACCATTCGAAATCGGTGGCGGGTATCAGGGTCTTGGTCGACTGAATGCCATAGGTTTTCACCCGACAAACCCCGACATAGTTTATGTTGGAGCACCGGCAGGAGGCTTATGGTATACAACTTCCGGCGGCAATGAATGGACAAGTACAACTGACGCACTTCCCACCCTGGGGGTATCGGCCATTGTAATTGATCCTGTTAATCCTTCAATCATATACATTGGCACAGGCGACCGCGATGCAGGCGATGCTCCCGGCCTGGGGGTAATGAAAAGCACAGATAACGGTGCCACCTGGCAGTTGTCGAACACAGGCATGGGAAACAGGATTGTTGGCGATATGCTTATTGATCCGGTTAATTCGCAGATTGTATATGCCGGTACCAATTCAGGATTTTATAAATCCGTTGACGGAGGCGCAAACTGGGACTTGAAAAACAACGGAAGCTTTAAAGATATCGCTTTCAAACCAGGAAGCACGACTGTAATGTATGGTGCTTCCGGAGGCGGATTCTATCGTTCGACGGATGCCGGTGAAAACTGGTTCCAGATTACAGCCGGAATGCCTGGCGGAGCTCGTTCAGTAATAGCAGTGACGCCTGCAAATCCTGAAATAGTATATGTTCTGCTGGCCAAAGGCGATGATGGATTTAAAGGATTATACAAATCAACGAATTCGGGTCTTACTTTTACTGAAATGTCAACTTCCCCGAATATTATGGATTGGTCATGCAATGGTTCAGGAACTGGTGGACAGGCCTGGTACGACCTCGCATTGGTTGCTGACCCTGTAAACCCGGAAGTAATTTATGCCGGTGGTGTAAATGTATGGAAATCAACTAACGGCGGTTCTACCTGGCAGATAAACGGTCATTGGTACGGCGGATGCGGGGTGGCCGAAGTTCATGCCGACCAGCATATATTTCAGTATAATCCGGTCAATAACCGGATTTATATCGGAAACGATGGTGGAATATACTGGACTGACAACGGAGGAAGCCAATGGAACGAAATCACAACCGGGTTACCTATTACACAATCCTACAAAATTGGTCAAAGCGCAACTGAAGACGACTTAGTTATTATTGGTAACCAGGACAACGGTACCTATCTCTTTGATTTTGACTCATGGTCAGCCGTTGGAGGAGGAGACGGCATGGAATGTGCCATTGACCAAACGAACCCGCAATATCGCTATTCAACTGTTTATTATGGCTCTATTAACCGGATAATCGGATCCAATGCTTCGCAGATAGCCGGGATTGGTTTTAACGGCATAACTGAAGAAGGAGCCTGGGTTACTCCGTTTCTCATTGATGAGAATGAACCTAACACCATGTTTATCGGGTACAAAAATGTTTGGCGTAGCACGAACATTAAAAATCCATCAGCATCCGGTGTGCACTGGGAAAAGATTTCATCTCTCAATTCTGCCAATTGCGATGCTATAGAACAATCCCCTGTAAATACTGACATCATTTATGTCTCCAAAGGAAGTACACTATTTACAAGCAGCAACGCCAAACAGGATGAACCCACCTGGATGAACATAACCAGCAGCCTTCCTTCAGGTTCCAATATTTCGGATATTGAAGCCAGCCCCTATGATGAAAATACAGTTTACATGGTGCAGGATCAGGAAGTATTTAAATCCATCGACAGGGGATTAACCTGGACAAATATCACCGGAAGCCTTCCGGAAATCCATTTTTCGACTATTGTGTGTTACAAAAACAGCCAGGAAGGACTTTATTTAGGTTCCGATGCAGGAATTTATTATAAAGACAAATCACTTGCTGACTGGATTCCATTTGCTGATGGTTTGCCAAGTGCGGCAAAAATAACCGAACTGGAAATTTATTACGATCCTTCCTCTCCGTCAGGTGACAGGATTAAAGCAGGCACATACGGTCGTGGATTGTGGAAATCAGATTTATATTTTGCTGCTCCGACTGCTGATTTCACCGCTGATCAAACTATTATTCCTCCCGGATGCAAAGCAAATTTTACTGATATTTCTTCAGGAATTCCATTTGAGTGGGAATGGAGCTTCGCCGGAGGCTCCCCTTCAACTTCAACCGATAAAAACCCCGCCGGTATCGAATACAGCAGTCCGGGAACCTATGACGTACAGTTAATTGTAACCAATACTGCAGGTACAAATACCTTGATAAAGTCAAAGTATATTACTGTAAGTGATACAATTATGCCTGTTCCTGCATTCACGGCTTATCCGGTTGCATTTTGCGATCTCAGCCAGGTAGTACAATTCACTGATAATTCAACATCGTGCTCGTACGCATGGAATTGGTCCTTTTCGCCTAACACTATAGTTTTCGAAAACGGTACAAATGCAAGTGTGAAAAACCCACAGGTGCGTTTCTTACAAGCCGGTGTGTATTCGGTAACTCTTGTTGCTCAAAACAGCAATGGTTCACGTTCAATTACAAAATCAAATTACATAAATGCCGGGGGATATTTTACTCCATTTGAAGAAGACTTTGAAAGCAACACATTCTCCAGCAAAGGCTGGACCATTGAAAACCCTGATAACCTGGTAACATGGGATGTTACAACTGTAGGTGGAAATACACCCGGCAATAAATCAGCATGGATGAATTTCTTCAATTACTCAATCCCTCCGGGTCGTCGCGACAGAATGGTTTCACCTCCGATGAACTTCACGGGTGCTGATCCGGTATTTATGACGTTCGATCATGCGTATGCAAATCGCTACACCACTGTTTCTGATTCTTTAATTGTACTTGTTTCGGAAGATTGTGGCGAAAATTGGGTTAGAGTTTTTGCTGAAGGAGAAAGAGATAACGGCAAGTTAGCTACCGTTCCGAAACAAACAACCGGGTTTTTCCCAGTTATTGCTGACGATTGGTGCAGCAGCGGCTGGGGTAGTATGTGTGCCATTATAGACCTTTCAGCCTGGGCTAACAAAACAAATATAAAGATTGCTTTCGAAAGCTATAATCGTTTCGGGAACAACCTTTATATCGACAATATCAGCATAGCTGCTACTCCCGAGGTTGGTATCCAATCAATTGAAAACAATAAAATCAGGATTTATCCGAATCCGACATCAGGTTCTGTTACGCTTTATTCAGGGCAATATGTTGAAGATTTGAACTTCTCACTTTTCAATGCGCAGGGACTACAGGTTTATAGTCAAAAAATAAAATCAACACCTCACCTTTCCCAAACCCTGGATTTTAGTAATCAGCCCAAAGGAGTTTATCTGGTGAAAATAACCGGCAACAATACAGTTGAAATGCAAAAACTGATAATACAGTAAACCTGCGATATATTCACTATAAAGCCTGCCGGAAGGCAGGCTTTTTTAGTTTTTCCTGCCGCGGTAAACATCAGGTTTTAGTTTCCTGTTGTTTCGTACCTTTGCAAAGATTTGAATAATATGCAACTTTATTTCATCAATCCTGTCCTGATTCCAGTTCCCTGCCCTGTTACACTTGGCACTGAAGAGTCATTTCATTGCATCAAAGTATTGCGGATGAGGGCAGGAGATAAAATAAATCTCACCGATGGATCAGGTAAGCTGTTTGAAGGACAGATACTGGCTGAGAATACAAAAAGTTGTCCCGTAATGGTTTTGAGGGTAACTCCTGACTATGGAAAGAGACCATTCAAAGTTCATTTGGCTGTTGCCCCCACAAAAAACATCGCCCGTTTCGAGTGGTTCCTCGAGAAAGCAACCGAAATAGGCGTTGATGAGATAACTCCTTTAATTTGTGAACATTCCGAAAGAGTTCAGATCAGGATCGACAGACTACAGAAGATCATTCTATCAGCAGCTAAGCAATCCGTCAAAACCTACCTGCCGGTTTTGCATGAACCTGTGAAATTCGAAGATTTCATTTGTACGAACGTTCCTGCCTCCCGGTTTGTTGCATTTGTGGAAGAACATCAGCCACAGCATCTTAAAAACGCTTATAAAACAGGAGATTGTACCGTCTTAATCGGACCCGAAGGAGATTTCAGCAAAAAAGAGATGCAGGCAGCGATAAAATTTCAATTTGAACCGGTTAGCCTAGGCCCATCGAGGTTGCGGACTGAAACAGCTGCCATTGTAGCTTGTCACATTATTAATATTGCAAACGAAGTATGATTAAAAAAACCGGACTATTCTTTGTGTTAATGCTTGCTGCATCAATAGTTGTCTTTACGCAAAACACTTACCAGATTGCTTTGGTTAAATACAATGGCGGTGGCGACTGGTACGCCAATCCAACTTCTTTGACCAACCTGATTGAATTCTGTAACAAAAATCTGAAGACCAGCATAAATACCGAATATGCTACCGTTGATGCCGGAAGTGCTGAAATATTCAATTATCCTTTCGTGCATCTGACAGGACACGGCAATGTGATTTTTAACGATCAGGAAGCATTGAACATACGTAACTACCTGATTGCCGGCGGATTTCTTCACATTTCTGATAACTATGGAATTGATAAATATATCCGTCCACAAATGAAAAAGGTTTTCCCTGAACTGGAATTTGTCGAATTGCCTTTTGATTATCCTATTTATCATCAGAAATATAATTTTCCCAATGGACTGCCAAAAATACACGAACACGATGGTACACCACCGCAAGGATTTGGATTGCTTTGGGAAGGAAGACTTATTTGCTTTTATGATTACGAATGCGACCTGGGCGATGGATGGGAAGACCCCGATGTTCACAAGGACTCGCCCGAGAAAAGGCTGAAAGCGTTGCAGATGGGTGCGAACATCGTGCAGTATGTGTTTACCAAATAGTTGGTTTAAAGGATTTTAAATTATTGAAGCGTTTCAATAATCCTGGTTTCAAAGGCATATAAATTGCTGTCAGAGTTTATTGAAGGTCTTTATTGGTAGTAAAATCTTGAGTAAAGTCCTTCCAAGGCTTTACATCTATTCAGCCACCCTTTAATTAAAAACTTCAGATCCGGATTTTCAGAAAACTTTATTTAAAAATAGTGATTATAATTCGTTCAACGGGTGCATATGTAGAGGTTATGTCGTCGAATTATAATCTGAGGGAAAAAGTAAAAGCGTATTATTCAACTGAGTTTACACTGGAACAAGAAAAACCACCAAGGCACTCAGAACACTGAGGAACACTAAGTGGTTTATAGTATTGTTTCACGTACCGAAGACAATTTTATCTGTGTTTCTCTGTGTCCTCCGTGCCTCCGTTTTTATAATCACAGAAAGAAAAGTCACAACATTACTCTTTCAAAATCGAAATCTGCTCCTCAATCGTTTTGATTTTTGCTTCAGCATCAGCCATTTTGCGTCGTTCAACATCCACA
>Ga0335397_10010209_pt1 | contig 11625 bp, 10 predicted proteins | sample MAT04_FD_205740 | JGI IMG/M metagenome (GOLD analysis project Ga0335397, IMG submission 205740) | Freshwater microbial communities from Lake Fryxell liftoff mats and glacier meltwater in Antarctica - MAT-04 (spades assembly) (version 2) ...
GCGTAGAACGTGGTGTTGCCCTCCACCGCATTGAGGAGCCGGCTGTATGCGTGCAGCTCGCGCCCGCTGGCGGTGTTGGCTGGCAGGAACGTTCCGACCCATGCCCGCTGCGCCCACAGCGGGCAGCCCACACGCAGCGTCGAGGGTGTCGTCATCGCATCCGGATGATGTTGCCGGTGACCATGCGCGCGACGTCGGTGCACAGCCACGCAATCACCTCGGCCACTTCTCCGGGCTCGGCGACGTGGAAGTGCTCGCTGTTCGTTGCGGCGAACTCACGCACGCTGTCGTTCACCCAGCCGGTGTCGGTGATGGGTGGGTGGATCATGTTGGCGGTCACACCGCGGCGACCCAGCTCGAGTGCTGCCGACATTGTGTAGTTGTCGAGCGCCGCCTTCGCGGCGCCGTAGGTGACCTCGCTGGGAAAGCCCATGGCACTTCCCGACGTCAGCCCGACGATGCGCCCCCAGCTGCCATCGCGCGCGATCAGGCGGCCGCTGAACTCAGCCATCATCAGAGCCGCCGCGCGGGCGTCGACTCCGAACGTGCGATCGAACAGCTCGGCGGTGACGGCGGGCGTGTTCCGGCCCGCGGGGTCGAGCGTGCCGGCGACGAACGAGTCGCCGCTGGCCCAACCGGTGGCGTTGTTCACCAGGATGTCGACCGGGCCGAGTTGCGCCTCCGCGAGATCGAACAATGTGGCGGGCGTGGTGGCGTCGAGCAGGTCTGCCTCCACTGCGACGGCCTGGCCACCGGCACTCCTGATTGCGGCCGCCACTTGTTCCCCGTCGGTCACCCGCTGCTGCTGGTAGTGCTCGGGTGTGGCGTCGTCATCGGTCACCCGTATGCGCAGGTACGCCACCATCACGGCGACTCCATCGGCCGCCAGCCGCCGCGCCGTTGCCGCTCCGATGCCATGGTTCGCCCCAGTGACGATCGCGACGTGCTGAGAGACCATGCGGCGGACGCTACACCGCCCCCTGCGACCGCCCACCCCGTGTTTGTTTCAAGGACTGCGACGCGTCAGCGCGCAGGTCAGCGGCCGACAGCCTTTGCGCAAAGGCTGGGTGGGCGGGGTCAGGTGTAGGCGCGGAAGATGACTTCGGCCACGCAGCTGGGCTTGGTGGCACCCTCGGTCTCGAAGGTGAGCTGGTACGTGGTCTGCACGCCACCGGCAATCTCGTCGACGGAGAGCACGGTGGCGCTCATCCGCAGCTTGGCGCCGACGGGGACGGGCGACATGAAGCGCACCTTGTTGCAGCCGTAGTTGACACCCATCGAGAAGCCGGTGGTGATGACCACCTGCGGCAGCAGCACCGGCGCCAGCGAGAGCGTGAGGTAGCCGTGCGCAATCGGGCCTCCGAACGGGCTCTCCTTCTTGGCACGCTCCACGTCGATGTGGATCCACTGGTGGTCGCCGGTTGCCTCGGCGAACTGGTTGACGCGCTCCTGGGTGATCTCCATCCAGTCGCTGTAGCCGAGGTGTTCGCCGATTGCTGCGGTGAGCTCGGCGCTGCCGTTGAGAATTCGAGGTGCCATGGAGCAAGCATGACAGGCGCGCTCGCCCTACGGTGAAGCCGATGAACGAGCCCACACCACGTCGCAGCATCGGCGATCGAGTGCTGCGCGGAGCGCTGTTTCCCCTCCGCGTCACACGCAACTCTGCGCGCCTGCTACGAAGTGCACTCATGGGGGACTTCCTGACGGCCTATTCGCTCACGCAACCCGACAAGTTGGCGATGGTCGACGACCGGCCCGATGGCACGGTGCACACCATGACGTTTGCGCAGCTCAATGACCGCTCGAACCAACTGGCCAACGTGCTGCTCGATCTGGGCGTGCGGCCGGGCGACTCGAAGGTGGTGTGGTGCGGTCAGAACAGCATCGGTCTCGTGCTGATGATCAACGCGGCCCGCAAGCTGGGTGTCACGGCCGTGCCGCTCAACTACCGGCTCAGCGACGAGGAAGCTGCCTACGTCACCGACCACAGCGATGCCACCATCGTCTACGTCGACGCCGAGTTCGCTCCCATGTTCGAGCGGATCCGCACTGAGCTGCCGAAGGTGGAGCAGTACCTTGTGTTCGACGGCGCCGTGCCCGAGGGCATGCACGACATCGACGCGATGATCAACGCCGCCCCCGCCAGCGAGCCGCAGATCCCCGAGGGCACCGAAGCCGGCTCGACGATGATCTACACCAGCGGCACCACTGGCAAGCCGAAGGGCGCACTGCGGCGCGGCAACTCGGGCTCCGAGCAGGCCGGCGCGCTGATGATGCACATCGGCTACACGCCCGACGACATCTACATCCCCACTGGCCCGCTCTACCACTCGGGCCCCGGTGGCTTCCTCGGGTTGGCGCAGGCGATGGGCCAGACCACCGTCCTGCAGCGCAAGTTCCAGGCGGAGGACTGGCTGCGGCTGATCGACAAGTACAAGGTCACGTCCACGTTCTGCGCGCCCACACCGGTGCGCCTGGCGTGCAACCTGCCCGCCGAAGTGAAGGCGAAATACGACGTGTCGTCCATGCGGCGACTCATCGCCAACGCCGCCCCGTGGAGCTTTGCGCTGAAGCTGATGTACCTCGACTACTTCCCAGCCGACTCGCTGTTCGAGGTCTACGGCAGCACCGAGTTGGGCGTGAACTGCGTGCTGCGTCCGGAGGATCAGCTGCGCAAGCCGGGGTCGTGCGGCAAGCCGGCTCCCATGGTGGAGATCAAGCTGTTCGACGATGCGGGCGACGAGGTGCTCGGCGCCGGTCCCGAACACACCGGCGAGCTGTTCGTGAAGAGCCCGAGCGTATTCGCCGACTACTACAAGCAGCACGACAAGTTCCTCGCCGACAGCAAGCACGGTTACCAGACCGTCGGCGACATCGCCTACCGCGACGACGAGGGCTACCTCTACATCTGCGACCGCAAGAAGGACATGATCATCTCCGGTGGCATGAACATCTACCCGGCCGAGATCGAGGCGGCGCTCGAGCACCACCTCGATGTGCTCGAGGTGGCGGTGTTCGGTACCCCCAGCGACGAGTGGGGCGAGAACGTGCACGCAGTGGTCGTGGTGCGCGAGGGCGGCTCGATGACCGACACCGACGTGATGGACTTCGCTCGCGAGCACCTCGCGCATTACAAGGTGCCGCGCTCGGTGACCTTCATCGACGAGCTACCCAAGACCGGCAGCGGCAAGGTGCTCAAACGCGAGCTGCGCGCCCCCTTCTGGGCCGGCCGCGCCAGCCAAGTCTGACCAGTCGACTGGCCCGAGTCGGTGAGCCTGGCCTGTCATGGTCCCGCGCCCACGGGCGCGAAACCGTGACGAAAGTGTCATGGTCCCGCGCCCGTGGGTGGTTGGTCAGACAGATCTGTCAGGGTTTCGCGCCCAACCAGAACGTGGGTGGGAGGCCGGCGACCGAGAGTGGGCCGGCGAGCTTGCGACGGGAAGGGTCAGTCGAACTCGGTGATGACCGCTGCCAGCGTGGCGCGGCCGATGTCGATCTCGATCTCGTCGGCCGGGGTGGCCATCAGTAGCCCAGGCGCTCTACTCGGTCGGCCTTGCGCTGCCAGTCCTTGTCGACCTTCACGAACAGTTCGAGGAACACGCCCTCCGGTAGCTGCGCGCGAGCGAGCTTGCCGACCTCCTTCAACACCAGGCCGCCCTTGCCGATGACCATGCCCTTCTGGCTTTCGCGCTCGACGATGATCTCCACCCGGATGCGGGGCCACTCCCACTCGCTCACCCGCGTGGCGATGCTGTACGGCAGCTCGTCGTGGGTGACGGCCAGCAGTTGCTCGCGCACCAGCTCCGCCACCCACTGCTCTTCGGGTTGGTCGCTGACCGTGTCGGCGGGGAAGTACTGCGGGCCTTCGGGGAGCTTTGACTGCAGGAACGCGAGAAGCTCGGGAATGCCTTGACCGGTTCGTGCCGAGACGGGGAAGTATTCGGTGGCGCCGAGCGACGTGAGTGCCGTGAGCTGTGCGAGCACCTGGTGCTGCTTGGCGGCGTCGATCTTGTTGAGGATGACGATGGCGGTGCTCATGTCGAGGTGGCTGGCCACCCACTTGTCGCCGCTGCCGAACGGCTTGGTGGCATCGATGACGAGGCACACGACGTCGACATCACTGACGCTGTCGAGCGCCGTGGCGTTCACGCGCTTGCCCAGTGCAGTGACCGGCTTGTGCAGGCCCGGCGTGTCGACGAACACCAGCTGCGACTCGGGTGTGCTCAGCACGCCCATGATGCGGTGGCGGGTGGTCTGCGGCTTGTCGCTGACGATGCTGACCTTGCGGCCGCACATCGCGTTGACCAACGTGCTCTTGCCCACGTTGGGCCGGCCGACCAGAGTGACGAATCCGCTGCGCATCAGGTGGGCAACGCTATCGGGGGTCAGGGTGCCGGAGCCGATGTGGGCGGCGTGCTCGACGATGTCGTGGTGGCGCCGGCCTCGGTGCCGGGGGGGTTCGAGCCGGCCAGCGACTCGTAATCGCGGTACGACAGTGGCTCGCCGGCTGGCTTCTGCTCGCCGGACGGAAGCGGCACCGCGACGTTGAAGGTGACCTGTCCGACCCCGCGGCTCTCGGTGAGCGTGAGCACCAGCTGAGCTATGACCAGCCGCTGGTCGGTGCCGACGGTGACCGAGTCGAAGAACCCTTCGGGGAGGATGACCTGCACCACGCCCGACCCGTCGGTGACCACGAGGATCTCGGCGACGCGCGCCGGCGGAACGGCCGAGCGCAGGCCGGCGCCGAGATCGCCGCTGGGTGGGCCGTTCTGCAGCGCGGCGATGAGCTGTGGGAGTGCAACCGGCGACGGCAGCGGCGTGAGCACGTAGGTGAGCTGACCGCTCGCGATGAAGTACAGCCGAACCTGTTCGGTCTGCACCTGCGTGGTGGTGGTGGCAATCCCCGTGGTGGTGGTGACGAGTTCGGTGGTGGTGGGAGCCAGCGTGGTGGTGGGAGCCAGCGTGTCATCGAGGCCGAAGGGTGGGTCGATGCGATCAACGTTGCCATCATCGACCACGCTGCAGCCGGCCACCACCGCACCGAGCAGCGCGAGCAGCAGCAACACTCGTGCGCGCATCACACCACCTCCATGAAGCTCGCCATGAAGCGTGCACCGCCACCGGGGCGATCCTCCACCCACGCTTCGCCGCCGTGGGCCTGGGCGTGCTCGGCCACCAAGGCCAGGCCGAGGCCGGTACCCACCCGGTGCCTTGCGGCGCTGCCGCGTGCGAATCGCTCGAAGATGCGCGACCGTTCGCTGCGAGCCACGCCGGGGCCGGCATCGTCGACGCCCATCGTGAGTGCTGTTCGACCGCGCATCTCGACGAAAACCTTCACCGGCCCACCGCCGTGGGTGTTGGCGTTCTCCAGCAGGTTGGCCAGGATGCGTTCGAAGCGAAGTTTGTCGAGTCGCACCAGCGTGGGCACTTTCTTGTCGATGTCGATCACCACGTCGCCGTAGCCGTACCGCTGTGCAATGCGTGGAATCAGCTCGCGCGGGTCGACCTCCTCGCGGTGCAGTTCGGTGGAGCCTGCATCGATGCGCGACAGCTCGAGCAGGTCCATCACCATGGAGTCGAATCGGCGTACCTGGCTGACCACGACGTCAAGTGCCTGCTGGGTGCGATCGGGTAGGTCGGCGCGGCGGCCGTCGAGCACCTCCACTGCGGCCGTGAGCGCAGTGATGGGAGATCGCAGCTCGTGGCTGACGTCGCTCGCGAATCGGGCCTCGCGCTCGAGCCGGGTCTGTACCGCGTCGGCCATGTCGTTGAACGAGCTGGCCAGGCGGTCGAGGTCGGGGTCGTTCTCGGGTGGCATGCGGGCGTCGAGACCACCGGAGGCGATCTCGCCTGCAGCAGTGGCGACGCGCGAAAGTGGACGCAGCAGGCGCCGACTGGTCCACAGGCCCAGGAAGCCGGCGAGCAGGATGGTGACCCCGGAGCCCACCAACAGCGCGGTGGTGATGGCGCGCAGGTTGCCCTCGGTGCTCGCCATGGGGAACGCCTCGTAGTACTGCGCCTCGGCGGCGGGAATGTTGATGCCCACTGCGACGAACGGCTCGCCTTCGAGAGCGAAGCGCTGCTGGCCGCTACTGCCAAGGGCAACGGTGGCGAGGAGCTCGTTGGGGAAGCTCTCGACGGAGTAGCGGATGTCGGTGGGGAACTCCCCGCCGTCGCGCACGATCAGCGCGAAGCCGGCACCCTCCGTGCGTAACCCGATGGTGTTGGGTTCTTGTTCGGCGAGCAACTGGTCGCGCACGGTCTTGGCGTTGTTGTACGCCTGGTTGCGCGCAGTTTGCTGGCGCTGATCGATGAGGAACGACCGCGACGCCACGAACGTGGCCACCGCGAGCCCGAGGCTGGCGACCAGAGCTGTGACGGCGAACGAGACGGTGACCCTGGTGCGCAGGCGCATGGTTCGGCGTCGGCTGGGCGGGGTCATGGTCACCAGTGTGGCTCATCGGCGGACGCGCAGCGGGGCGCGCCCGCCGACGGCGGCTGTGGTGAGGGGTTGGTCAGGCGGCGTACCCGACGAGTGGCATGGCTTCCTCGTCGGCCTGCAGCACGGGGGCGATCATGTCGAGATCGCTCAGGATGAGCTCCGCACGCATGATGAGCTCGCTGCACACGAACGCCATTTGGTGGCCGGCGTTGGTGACAGCCTTGGCCAGCTCGCGCAGCGACTTCAGCCCGGTCTCGGTGAGGATGGTGACGGCGCTGAGATTCACCAGCAGGCCGTAGGTGGGGGGCAGCGGCAGGCATGCCGACTGCAACGCTGCACCGTGGTCGGCGGTGGCCAGAGGCCCGGTGACCGCGATCGCAACGTGATGCCGGTGGAGATCGGTGTGGGCGGAAAGAGCCGGTGCCAGCATGTCGTAACCTCCAGGAAGTGGTCGGTTTCGGCGAGGGTTCGCCACGTACGCAGCCCGCACGTTCACCGCTGCCGGTGAGGCACCAGGGGGAGGAAGGTACCTCACCGGGGCAGCGTGAACAGCCCTTACTCTGCCGATCGTTTGTGACGAGAACACGCTGGCTCTGTGCGATTTCTGTAACAGATTCGGAGGTGCGCGCGACGTGAATCGCGTGCGGCAGGATGGTGCAGTGAATTCTCTGCTGTTCATCGAGGATGACGACGCCATCCGTCTCGCGTTGAAGCTCGCGCTCGAGGACGAGGGCTATGAAGTGCGTGAGGCGCCGGATGGAAAGTCCGGACTGGTGGCTTTCGCCGAACGCGAGCCCGACCTGGTGCTGCTCGACCTTCGGCTGCCGGATCTGTCGGGCTTCGAGGTGTGCCGATCAATGCGGGCGAACAGCCTCGTGCCCATCATCATCGTCACCGCACAGACCGACACATACGACCTCGTCGCCGGGCTCGAGGCCGGCGCCGACGATTACGTCACGAAGCCGGTGGTGCCAAAGGAGCTGGCCGCCAGAATCCGTGCCGCGCTGCGCAGGGTGCACCTCCACGAGGCAACCTCCCCGTCCACCGGCATCAGCCGTTTCGGTGACATCGAGCTCCGTCGGGAGCACGGCATCGTTCTGAAAGGCGGGCAGGAGCTCAATCTCACCAAGACCGAGTACCGCCTCATCTGCGAGTTCGCGGACCACGCCAACATGGTGCTGTCGCGCGACCAGCTGCTGGAACGCGTGTGGGGCTACGAGTACCTCGGCGACAGCCGGCTGGTCGATGCCCATGTGAGGCGTCTGCGCGTAAAGGTGGAGGACCAGCCCGACGACCCGAAGCTCATCGTCACCGCCCGCGGCATCGGCTATCGGCTGTTGGCGTAGCCCAAGTCAGCTGGGCCACACTCGGCTGCGCAGGTATTCACCCAGGCCTTTGGCCTGCGCATCGAACGCGGTGCTGCTGGCCACGCCTTCGCCGAGCAGACCGACGATCACGAAGTTGAGCGCGTGAATGTTGGGCAGCTCGTAGCGGCGCACCTCCAAACCGGCGGCCTCGCGGAGCAGCTGCTGCACCATCTGCGCGGTGAGGTGGCGATGCAGCCACGCGTACCCGGCCGCATCGCGAGACCAGACGCCGACGTTGGCGTTGCCGCCCTTGTCGCCGCTGCGCGCTGCGAAGTGGGTGCCGAGGGTCTCGCCGACCGCCGGGCCGCGAGCTTCCACGCCCGCCTCCACAGCAGATCCAACACCACGATCCGCCTTGTGTCGCGGCTCGGCCGCCAGGCCACGTGGTGGGGGCATGACGCGAACGCTGGAACCGTCGTGCAGCACCAACACCTCGTTCACCTCGACGGCGGGGACGAGTGCTGGCCAGTAGACGCCGTAATTCTGCGCTTCGCTGGGGCCGCCCGTCGCGAAGAAGCCCGGGTAGTTGGCCAGCGCCAGCTCGATGGCTGCGCCGCTGAACGCTTTGCCGGCGAGGCGCTCGTCGGTGCTCTTCACCGTGATGTGGAGGCGCCCGGACGCTTGCTCCTGTGTGGGGGCGTCGGAGGGAGCCTCGACGAAGCGCACGTCGACCTCGTCGAAGCGGTCGCGCCCTCCGACGCGGCGGAACAGCGCGTCGGCGGCCCAGTCGGCCTTGCGCTGCTGGTCGAGCCCGGTGAGCACGAACGACATGCGGTTGCGGTACCCACCGTCGAGGTTGATGCACACTTTGGTCGTGATCGGCGCGGGCTCGCCGCGGACACCACAGACGAGCACTCGATCGGGTGCCTCCTGCTGCAGCCGGATGGTGTCGAAGCGCGCCACCGCGTCGGGGTTGGCGTAGGCCGGTGCGGCGATCTCGTACAGCAGTTGCGCCGTGACGGTGCCGACGTTGACCACGCCGCCGGTGCCGCTGTGCTTGGTGATGACGCACGACCCATCGGCGGCGACCTCGGCGATGGGGAAGCCGAGCGGCGCGGTGGGGTTCGGGATTTCCTCGAACCAGGAGTAGTTGCCGCCGGTGGCCTGGGTGCCGCACTCGATGATGTGACCGGCGACGACGGCGCCCGCGAGGGCGTCCCAGTCGTCGCGTGCCCAGCCATGCCACCAGGCGGCCGGGCCTTCGACCAGCGCTGCGTCGGTGACGCGACCGCACACCACCACGTCGGCGCCAGCGGAGAGCGCGGCGGCGATGCCCCACCCACCGAGGTAGGCGTTGGCGGTGACGGGCTCGCCCGTCAAGGGTGCGCCGTTGTCGAGGTGATCGAGGTGGGGGCGCAGGTCGTCGATGCGGCCCATCAGGTCGTCGCCTTCCACATGCGCGACGTTCACAGCTAGCCCGAGCTTGGCGGCGAGCTGACGCACTCTTTCGGCGCAGCCCGCCGGGTTGAGCCCGCCGGCGTTGGTGACCACCTTGATGCCCCGTTGAAGGCACGTGCCGAGCACCTGCTCCATCTGCAGCAGGAATGTGCTGGCGTAGCCGGCATCGGGGTTTCGCAGGCGCTGCTTGTGCAGGATCAGCATCGTCAGCTCGGCCAACCAGTCGCCGGTGAGTACGTCGATGTCGCCACCATCGACCATCTCGCGCGCTGCCGACAGTCGGTCGCCGAAGAACCCACTGCAGTTCGCAATCCGCACCGCCCGCCTCGGCTCATCCGAGGCTTTCATGCCGCGTTCCTGCCTTCCGAGGCTTTGCGCGTTGAAACCCGGGAGGAAAGCCTCGGATGTGGGGTGTTCATGCGGGGTTGACCTCGGCGTTGACCTTGAGGAGGGGCTGGCCACCGTCGAGTTGCTGGCCGACGTGCACGTAGACCTCAGTGACGACACCTGCGTGCGGCGACACCACCTGGTGCTCCATCTTCATCGCCTCCATCGTCAGCAGCGGCTGTCCGGCCGCCACCGTGTCGCCCGCTGTGACGAGCAGCGAGATCACCTTGCCGGGCATCGGGGCCACCGTGGAGCCGGCGCGGCCGGCGTCGTCGGGCGACACGAAGCGAGGCGGTACGACGAAGGCGAACCGCCCGCCGGCCACGTACACGGTGTCGCCGACCACCGCAGTGGCGATGCGTGCGAGTTGGTCGCGGGTGAACTGGTCGAGCTCGACCGGGGTGTCGTCGACGATCAGCGTGGTGAGTGCGGCGGAGCGATCGAACGCGTACTGCACCTGGTGCTCGCCGACGGCTTGCGTGTGGAGTTGCGACGGGTTGTTGCGCCATCCGATGGGGAAACGGCCTGCGTGCTGCTGGACCACGGCCAGCGCCGCGGCGGCGACGTGTGACGGGTCGGGCTGGGGACCGTCGCCCAGCGCCTGCTCGTCGAGCCAACCGGTGTGGATGCCAGCGCTTCCAGGGCTGTCGACCTGGCACAGTTGCTCGAGCAACTGCAGCAGCAGCGCCCGGTTCGTGGTGGGCCCGTGCAGGGTGGCACCGCTGAGCGCAGCGATCAGCCGGCGAGCAGCTTCGTCGCGAGTGCCGCCGTGAGCGATGACCTTGGCAATCATGCTGTCGTAGTGCGGGGGTACCTCGCTGCCGCTCTCCACGGCGCTGTCCACGCGCACGCCGGGGAGGACCGGCCAGGTGATCGTGTGGAACACGCCGGAGCTGGGCAGGTAGCCGTTGTACGGGTCTTCGGCACACAGGCGCACTTCGATGGCGTGACCGTGCAGCGGCACCTCCACCAGCAGCGCCGCGGGGATGGCGTGGCCTTCGGCGATCGACAGTTGCAGGGCGACCAGGTCCACCCGGCACACCGCCTCGGTAACGGGGTGCTCGACCTGCAGGCGGGTGTTCATCTCGAGGAACCAGAAGTCGCCGTCGCGATCGAGCAGGAACTCGACCGTGCCCGCACCCACGTAACCCACGGCGCAGGCGGCGGCTACCGCGGCGCCCTCCATCCGCACGCGCAGGTCGCTGTCGACGGCGGGGGAGGGTGCTTCCTCCAGCACCTTCTGGTGGCGACGCTGCAGCGTGCAGTCGCGCTCGTGCAACGCGATGACGTTGCCGTGCGTGTCGGCGAGAATCTGGATCTCGACGTGGCGCGCGCCCTCCAGGTACCGCTCGACGAACACGGTGCCATCCCCGAACGCGGCCAGCGCCTCCCGTTCGGCGGACGCAATGGCGCCGGCCAATTCGTCGCTGTTGCGCACGATGCGCATGCCGCGGCCGCCGCCTCCAGCGGATGCCTTCACCAGCGCCGGGAGACCGACCTCGCCCAGCGACTCGACGCTGTTGTCGGGCGCGACCGGCACGCCGTGCGAGCGCATCAGCCGCTTGGCCTCGATCTTGGAACCCATTGCGGCGATGGCCGCGGGCGGTGGCCCGATCCACGCCAATCCGGCGTCGATCACCTGCTGCGCGAACGCCGCGTTCTCGGAGAGAAAGCCGTAGCCCGGGTGGACGGCGGTAGCACCTGCACGTCGGGCAGCGGCGACGATCAGGTCGCCGCGCAGGTAGGTGTCGGCTGACGACGTGCCCGGCAGGCGAACCGCCGTGTCGGCCTCACGGACGAACACAGCGTGCTCATCGGCGTCGCTGAACACGGCGACCGTGGCGATGGCTTGCTCGCGGCAGGTGCGAAACACGCGGCGGGCGATCTCGCCGCGATTGGCGACCAGCACTGAGTGGATGGGGGTCAGGTGTTGCATCGTCATCACATCCGGAACACGCCGTAGCCGCGTGTGCCCTCGATCGGTTGGTTGTCGATGGCGCTGAGGCACATGCCCAGCACGGTGCGGGTGTC
>Ga0335397_10010210_pt1 | contig 11625 bp, 12 predicted proteins | sample MAT04_FD_205740 | JGI IMG/M metagenome (GOLD analysis project Ga0335397, IMG submission 205740) | Freshwater microbial communities from Lake Fryxell liftoff mats and glacier meltwater in Antarctica - MAT-04 (spades assembly) (version 2) ...
AAAGATGCCAAAGCCCGAAGAACATAATCTCGAACGGAATCACTGCAGCGACCACGGACTGAAAAAAAACTGGCCCCGCCTCGGGCATCGAATATCGGAATCCGCAGTACGCTCCGGCCAGCGTGGGCACGATGATCAAGGCGACTTCCCGCCATGACGGAATGATTCGGTTCCAGTTTTGCGACCACGTGGCCCAGTTGGGACTCAGCCCGGAGTTTTGATCCGTGGCAGCGAGCGATGAAACAAGTTCCATGATGTCGTCAGAGTCAGCGGCGTCGCTTTCGCCTTCCAGGCTCGCGACGAGCTTCATCAGTTGCTGTCGTCGCGGTTCGAGTTGATTGCGAACGGCCCATTGATTAATCCAATAGATGAAACCATAGATAACAAGCAGAAACAGACCGGAACCCCCGCCAACGAGTGCGAATCCCCACCCATTGCTTGAACCGTTCCACGCGACATGAACAAAGAACGCCATCAGCGAAAGGCTCGGCGGCAGCAAGTACCACCAAAAGATATTGCGCAGCAGCCAGATTTGATGCTCGACCTGAGTCAGTGATTCAATCGCATAGAACAACAGTGGTTCGCCTGGACCACTCGGCGACTGCGGATGAAGCTTGCGATCCACCAAAATAAAACCCGCAATCCAAAGAAACACTGGCACGGTCAGCCACCACGTCCAGGGCACCGGGATGATGTTGCCCAGCACGAACCAACCTGGGATCATCCATATCGCCACACCGACCTCACGAACATCGCGCCAAAAGATCAGCGATCGAAAATTCTCGCGAGACTTCCAGACTTCTTTCGATAGCAAGTTGGCATCGAATGTCACCTTCACTTGCGATGCTTCCGCTTTCCACGCTTGTTGATATTTATCAAGACTCATCGTGATTGCCCTCCGATGGTGCTGCGTTCATGAGCGCCGCGAGCGCCTTCTTTGCGCGGTTGAGCTTGACACCAACATTGCTTTCTGAAATCCCCAGCACGCTCGCCATCTCGCTGTAACTCATTTCGTCCAAATACAGCAGCACCAGAGCCGCGTCAGTTTTGGGTAGCCCGTGGATTGCCTTGTAGAGTTGTTCAACGGTCTCACGCTGCTCGGCCTGCTCGCAGGAATCGGCTGATTCCGACGGCACCGTTTGCACCTCCAACAATGGTTGTTGATGAGTTCGTCGCGGTCGATCTTTGCGGTGCCAGTTCATTGCCGTATGCAGCGCGACGCGGTAAAACCAAGTCGCGGGGCTTGACTTGCCCTCAAACCTGGGCATCGAACGCCACGCCTGAAGCAGGATTTCCTGAGCGAGATCCTGACACTCATCACTGGATAACGTATACGCACGCGCCACCTTGATGACCGAAGCGCTATGCTTCTCCAGCCAGTCGGTGAACAGCGATTGGTTGTCTTCGTCAAGCACGAATGGCCTTTTCCGGCGATGCAGATTCTCGTTCTATGCACCCACGCACAAGTCTTCGCATCTAATTCGTTTAACCGCGTGCCCATCGGGCCGCGTTTTCCTTGCGAAAGCGCGGGGCGATGCCCACGCGGTTAAACGATGAAACTTATGAATGGGTGCTTATGCGTATTGGTACCGCGAACATGGATCAACTTACAGAAAATCCGGTTTGCGCTGTCCAGACAAGAAGCCCTGGTGAGTTGTCAGCCTGCCAGCCGCCCAGATAGGATAGCCGCTCTGAACTTCTTCCCTGTCACCACCAGGAGCGCTGCGATGCGATTTTGCGCAAGATTGTTTTCCTTGCTTGCCGGGATACTGATCACGATTCATGTGGCATGGGCGGACGACGCCGTCTATGAAGCGGAAATGGTCTTTGATCCCGCAAGTGGTTCGCACGGCCATGTTCATGCGTCCTGCATTACTCAATATCCGAACGGTGACCTTCTGGTTGTCTGGTACGAAAACGGCGAAGAACTCTCGCCAGAGTATTTCAGCAAAGACAAAGACAAGAGCGACAATGTGCGGACAGGAGCGGCCCGCCGCCGATCCGGGGAAGCGCAGTTTGATCTGCCGTTTGTGATCGCCGATACATTTGGTCTAGCCGACAACAATCCCTGTGTGTTGATTGACCGCGATCAGCAACTATGGCTGATTCGACCGACACTGCTCGGCGTGCCAGATTGGAGCTGGGGAAGTGCGTTGGTGCGATACCAGGTGTCAGACGATTTCGTCGGGAAACAGCAGCCCGTCTGGAAGAGACAGGATATTCTTGTTCCGCATATTCCGGATCTAAAGTCACAACTGGATGCACTGATGGACGAGATGCTGAAGCAAAACCCGTCGTCACCCAGACTGGCCATGTACCGCACAGAGCTTGACCGTCGCATGAAAAGTCAACCGCTGGTCGCTCGTCTCGGCTGGATGCCTCGCGCCCATCCAATCGTGCGCGCGGACGGTGCTGTACTGGTCCCGCTTTCGAACGAAAACTTCAATCTGGCGGTCATGGCCATAACAAAAGATTCTGGTGCTACATGGGAATTCTCGAAGCCGGTCCCAGAAATTGGTCTGACGCAACCCACGGTCGTGCAGTATGACGACGGAAAGATGTCCGCGTTCTTCCGAAACGGCGGCCCCGAACACCGCATCAAACGCAGCGACTCGGACGATGGCGGTATCACCTGGTCAGCGGTCACGACAACATCATTGCTCCATCCCGGAGCCGGTATTGAGGCTCTCGTTCTGAAAAATGGCCACTTGGTAATGGTCTACAACGATAAAGAATCAGGCGCCAGAGATCAACTGGCAATTTCCATTTCCGAAGATCGTGGCGAGACCTGGAAACACACTCGGCACCTGGAAAAGACTGCGGACAGCCGATTCGATTATCCGTCAATCATCCAGGCAAAGGATGGCTCAATTCATGTCACCTACAGTTTCAATCTGCAGACGATTAAACATGTCCGTCTGAACGAGGAATGGGTTAGTTCCGGCGAATAAGCGGCTGCATACGCATTAGTGCTGACTGGAGTTAAACTCCGTAACCACGCTGCGGGGATGCCGAAGTTGTCGAGGTTGATGACGTCGTTGAAGCCTTCGACGAGGTCAGGCCGTGCTGCTGGATGAATTCGCGGTAGCCGGGTTCTTTGAGACGGTTGGCCTGCTGCCCGAAGAGTTTAAGACTGCGGTGAAATCCTTTGGGGGAAAGCGGTGTTCGGCCGGTGGGGCTTTGGTGAAACGTTCGGCGGGGGAGACACAGAAACGCCTGAAATCGGAAATAAACCCAGAAAAAACTGCGTTCCGGCAACAAAAAAGGGGCTCCGGACGAAATTCCGGAAACCCCGTTTAGTGGACGATATTGGGCTCGAACCAATGACCTCCACGATGTCAACCTATTGCTCAAACACACGCTGGACCTCCCGAGCTAAGCTGATTGGCTTTCCCACACACCGCAGAATTTATAGCCCGTAGGTGCCGCGATGGGAAACATGATCGCCATCCACAACATTGTCGCCGTCTGTTCGGTGCTGAGACTGGCGAACAAAGAGGGCGAGATCTTGACAGAGAAGACGCGCGCTGAAGTCGTTACCGCTGGCAGATTGGCAGGAAGCCCTTATCAAGTTGAAGCATTATGCAGTTGAGAGCCATGATATAGACTGTGCCGACCTGAGGATCGGCCCAGCCGCCACCGGATTACATCTTTTGGATTCCGCCGTCAAAGCAAATCAGTCGGAAGTCGATCGATCTGATCTTCGGCCATTGCGGCACGGTAGTCGGCACGGGACTCGAAGTACAGTTTCAAAGCGTCAATATGCTTCTCCGCCGATTCAACGGCGTACTGTTCACGCAACGTCACCTTTAGCAGATCCGATGTACCAAGTTCCTGGTTTTTTTCGTTCGCGCACCGCCAGATCTTCAGCATATTTCAACGCGTCGCTCGTCTCTTCGACCTGTTCCCAGGCAGACACAATCGCAGCATGAGCCATCTGCACGTCAACACTGATCTTGTCCGCTGTGATGCGGCGCTTGGCAGACAACTGAGCGATTTTGGCCTGCGACTCGGTCATCTTCCCATGTGCTTTGCGACGCTGAATCGGGACATCCAGATAGACAGACGCCTCACCTTCGAACGGTGACTTATCGCCTTTTTTGCTGGATGGTTCGCGGACATCCTGAGATCCCAGCAACACAGCGTTCACTTCCGGCTGAAGCTGATTGACAGCTTCCGAATAGTCCACCTGAATCTGCTGCCGCAGGAGGTCCAGCATTCGCAGTTCAGGACGTTGTTGCAGAGCCTGCTGGATATTTGCTGTCAGATTGTCTTCGACGGCTTCAGTCATTGGGAAACCGGGCAGTTGCTCCTCTGTTGCCACGATCGGATCGCCTGCCGCATCGCGCTAGTAGACAGACCATTTCGCTGCAGTCTGCTGCATTTTTCGGCGAGTGTCAGCAACTTTGGCCTGTCGAATGGCCACCAGTCGCAGATTGTCTGTAAGTTCCGGTGGATCAAAAAGTCCGGCGTTGACCTGCGCTTCAATTCGCGAGGTCCGTTCTTCTGCCAGCATGAGAATTCGTTTGGCGATGCGATGATATTCGCCCGACGCAACCCAATCCCAGTACGAATAAGGAGCGTCCTGCACAAAGCTGAGCAGCTGAGCTTGAATGTCGGGCTCCGCAAGACTTTGACCGTATCCGGCTTTCCACAGTTCAGCACGTCGTGCATCAATGTCACGGTTACGCGCGAGAGGAATCTGAACACCCGCTTTGAATTCGCCACCGCCGTTGGTCTGACGCTCCTGATACCATGGCTGAAAGTCGCCACGGCCAACTCGATAGCCCGCGAAAACCTCGCCACCCCAGTATGTAGGCTGCACAACGAAAAACCATTACGCATTGGCGTTGGATTCGCAATAAGTTCACAGAGGAATCGTCATTGCCGGAACGATCGAATGTGGCCGTCACGCTCCGTCCTCATCACGTCGAGCGTGATGGCGACATCGGTGCTACTTCTTCCCAGCGTCGTCTTTCTTTTCTACCGAGTACATCGATGATTCCACGTCAACGGTCGGCGGGAATCCGTTGAGCTTTCGCCAGACCTCGAACCACAACGGAACCTGCTCCAGAAGAATCCAGCCGTTGGCCCGCACGCCCTGACGCAGAAAACGATCTTCTGGCCACTTGTTAGTTTCTGAACGATCCGGAAGAATTTGGCAGCGGAATTTGCCTTTGCCGTTATCCACCATATCAACTGACACAACCGTTCCTCCAAACGTGCCGACAGCAACTGATGGCCAACCGGCGAACTGGACAGCTGGCCAGCCTTCAAACTGCAAGCGAACATGACGCCCTGCCGCCACAAGCGGTGCGTCATTTCCATCAAGCCAGATCTGCACCGCGCGGTCCTTCGTCTCAGGAACGATGGTGCAGATTGGATCACCTTCCTTCACCATTTGGGAACCTGAATTCGCGCTCAAATGCACCAGGTAGCCGTCAAACGGCGCAACGATTTCCTGTGCATTTTGTCGCGCGACTTTGGACTGCATTTCGAATTGTTCCTTCTCCGCCTTGGACACCTCGGATTTCGCTTTATCGAGCGAGCCTTCGTAGTAACGCACATCGGCTGCGGCTTTGTGAATATACGCTTCTCGATCGCTTTGCTTCCCACGCAGTTCGGCGCGGGCAGCAGAAGCATTGGCGGTTTCTTCTTTCACTTTACCCTGCGATTCGAGCAACTTGCGTTCTATCTCCTGCAGCTTTTCCAACGCGATGTTTCCAGCAGCTTCAAGCATGTTTGCCCGATCATAAGCCGCCTTGAGTTGCGGAATCGCAGCTTCGGCAATTGCGAGTTTCTGTTCGGCTGCAGTGACTTTTTCTGTCGCTGATTGCACGTAGGCATTTTGAGCTGCTTCAATTTCCGTCTGCACTCGCCGATACGCCTGCAGTTGTCCGTCGGTCGCATCAACGATCTTTTGAGATGCATCCAGGATGGACGAAGTGTTATCCAGTTGTCCCTGCAGTCGTAAAGAATACGAATCGTCAAGGTCACGGATTTCAGCGATAAAATCTCCTTTTGAGACACGCGCGTTCTCAACAAGATCTTCGTTCCAGCGGAAGATGCGGCCTTTAATCGTCGCTTCCAGCACCTGTTGGCGTTCGCGAGGTGCGTACGCGACGACGTAACCCCCACCAGTAATTGTCTGCTGCCACGGAGCAAAGCACATCAGCAGAATCGTTGCGAATAACAGTACCAACAGCACCACAGCCACTCGCCGCGCAAGACGTGATGATTTCGCCAACTGCATCGATGGCATCAGCGCATCGCTGTAGGCTATTGGTGTTAAGATCGATCGACGCCGTGCAGGTGTTTCAGTCACTGTCGTTTGATCTGTCATTGCGATACCTTTGAATTTATGCCGTCAGGATTGATGTGGCGAAATCTGAATGACTTGATCCATCATCGATTTTAAATTATCTCGATTTGTCACCAGCACGATCGTCCACGGCATTTCTGCACCAATAATCCGTTGCAGAATCTGTGCGGAACCATCGTCAGACATGCTATCCAGAATTTCGTCCAAAAGTACGATCTCCGGCGCTCCGGCAATCGCGCGGGCTATCATCATCCGACGCTGTTGGCTTGTTGTTAATGGGCCTCCTGATGACGTCAACCGTGTGTCGAGCCCTTGCGGATGGTGTTGAATTGATGGCAACAGACCCACAATTTCTAATGCCGTTCGGACATCGCCGATGCTGATATCGGGGCGTTCCAGATGCACATTTTCTGCAATCGTCCCCTCAAAGATTTCAATATCTCGTGCCAGAGCAACATGCCTTCGCAGCACATCCGGGCGCATATCGCGTGGATCGATGCCATTCACAGTCACCACTCCCGACGTTGGTTCTCGGAGCCCGAACAACATGTCCAGGAACAAAGTTTTGCCACAGCCGCTGGGACCGGTAATAGCTACCTTTTGACCGGGCTTGATTGTCAACGAAAAATCCCTCAGGACCTCACGTCCGTCGGGCAGCGAATAGCAGACGTCCCTGGCAGCAACCCCGATTCCCGAGCCCATCGTCAGCAGCCCATCCGTACGTTCGATCGGCAGGTCGAACAGAGAACCGAGCTTATCGACGGATGCCATCAGGTCATAAAAACTCTCTATGTGTTTGCCGAGCTTTGCCAATGAACCAACCACGACGGCCACGATCAACTCCGCCGCGACCAGTTGTCCCAGGGACAATTGGCCGGAAATGACCAGCCAGCCGCCAATGGCCAGCAATCCAGTACTGGCCAGTGCCTGCAGCAGCAGCGTAAAGATAATCTGCCGCATCAGCACTCGGAAATGTTTCTTGCGTGCAATCAAATAGTCGTAGATCAGTTGGTCGGAACGTTCTAACGCAAATTCGGCCGCACCGTCATAGCGGAACGTCGTGCGACATCGCGCCAGATCTTCCAACCAGGCGGCCATCGCATACTTCGTCTTGGATTCCTTGATGCTGGTCTTTACCCCTCCAAATCCCAAGACAAACATCATGAACAGGATTGCCAAAACCAGTACGACATCGACGGCCAGCAGATAAGGATGATAAAAAGCGAGCACTGCCATACCGACAGCGATGGTCAAGACGAGCGAAATTCCATCGAGCAGCAATTGAGCACTGATCTTCTGCACCAGGACAATATCGAAGAAGCGGTTGACGAGTTCCGGCGCATACTTTTCGTCAAGAGCCTCAACGCGCGTTCGGGGAAGTCGAAAAGACAAGTCCGCAGCAACGCGTGCGAACAGACGTCTCTGGATGATTTCGACAACGAACGTCTGCACGGCTTTCAACGCTGCCTGAAAAACCAGGAACGCCAACAACATCAAAGAAAGCACAATCACCGGCTGCAAAAACCGACCGAAGGCGACCGTATTGACCAATGCCTCCACCGCCAACGGTGTGGTCATCGTCAACAGACCGGACACCAGCGCAAAGATCAGGACGACCCAGACGTCTCTGCTTTCAGTTCGCAGAAGTGACGTCAACCGCTGAAAGGGCTTCTTCTCACCGGCCTGTAAAAGCAACGAATCAGCGGATGTCAGCGAAGATTCAACCACGACGCAACGCAGAACGCCTTCGAAACCCTCCATGCGAAGCTGTTTTTGGATCTTACGGACCGAAGCGACGCGGGAAACTGGCTCACCACCCGAAGTCGCCAGTTTCAGTCGCCGACCATCCACCGTCAACGAATGCCAGATTCTGCCATCGCTTGACCGCAGGATCACTACCGCGCCGTTGCGGGCGAGTTGAACCAGTTGCCGCAGATCGCCATCAATCACGCGGCATTTGCGACCGAGACTCTGCCCCGTCTCTACTATCCACCGCCACCAACCACCTTCCGCCGCATCGAAGTATGTTTGAGATGCCTGGTCAACAGCTCGCCTGATTTTGGAACGGTCCACGTGTAGACCGTCGCGAAGAGCGATCTGTTCGAAAATCCACGTGGCCGAGACCAAATTGCCTTCGTTGTCTTTTCCTGAAGATTCCATACTGCTCATCGAATATAGCCTGGCCTCTGTTTAAGTCGTCCGTTTCAGTGATATTGTGGTCTATGGAGAGAGCTACGGTTGGCTTGTGTGGTCTATTGGAATGGATGAATCTACTATCTCTAACGACCGTAGTGGATGCGATCTTTGAATCGTGCCTTCAATTGCCCTGCACAGGGAGGATTGTACGACCAAGTCGGTCGCCCTTTCTATCGTGTGCGTCAGTGAACCATTGACGGACTCAAAATTACCGAAAACAATGCCCCAGGATCTTGAACCAAGCCGAACCCGCACCAGATAGTTGTCACAGTGCCGTTTTCTGGCGGGGATTGGACCATGATTCGCATATCGGGAGAAATATCGGAACATCCCTTGAGTCGAAAAGCAACGTGCCACTCTAATTTTGTCCGAATGGTTTCAGGCAGTCTCGAATTAACATCGCAGGCAAACTTTTCTTAAGTCACAAACTCTCAAGCAGAGGTTCCGGAAGAATTCTCCGCATGGCCGCAGCTGCTTGTTGGCAATTCGCTCACTGAAATCGATTAATCACTTCAGCAATACCCTGTGACTCAGCCGAAATCGAACAGCTCACTCCAGAACGACTCCTTCTTCTTTGGATGCGAATGATCCTTCGAAGCTGACGAACCACGCGAGTCATAATGCCGTTCGCTGTCTTCGGACAACTGGCCACTGTCACGGCCCGACCGTTCGATGATCTTGTCAAGCTCGCCGCGATCCAGCCAGACACCTCGGCAGGCCGGGCAGTAGTCAATCTCAACACCGGAACGCTCTGTCATTTGCAGGCTGGAATCGCAAGTGGGGCATTTCATGAGAAGATCTCCATGGTGTCATGGAAAGCGGAAGATACGGTTCAGCGGCTATCCGAAACAAAAAACGGAGATGCTTTCCGAACGAACCAGCAGTTTCTCACGCAGACATCATGCATTGTGAGACAAACCGGACACGCGAAATTCAGATTTCCGTATCTCGCTCAGGCATCTTTCGACCCAAGGATAGGCTCGCAACAAGCAATAACAAATCTATATTACGTGGCCGATCTATTGATACATTCAATAAGTTTACGATTCTCTGGTACAGCGGAACTCGCAAATGTGCCGAACAGCGAACAGTTCACTTTAATCAATGCGTTATACCTTATATTTGAAATAATCAATCTCTGGAGAAGTGGTAAAGTGTTGCGGATGCGAGTTTCGCATACCACAATTCAGCCGCTATTTTTAAGAATTATTCCACCATGGACGTGCAGCTTCTGGATCGAAACATCGGGATCACTCCTGATCAGCAGTTGAGTCTTGAGCGTTGCCTGCTGTTTGCTTTCGATCGTTTCTCGTCACACATTCGAACCGTCGACGTGGCGCTCAGTGATGTCAACGGGCCCAAAGGCGGTGACGATCTTCAGTGTCGCATGAAGATCGCGCTGCATGGAAAGGGAGAGCTCATTGTCGAAGGCAAGGGCATTTCCGTGGAGGCGGTTGTGGCCGAGACGGCTGATCGAGCCGCGCTGGCAGTTTCGAGGCGTCTTGATCGTCTTCGTGATTCGCAGGGCACTTCGATGTCGGGACAGTAGAACAAGAGTTTCAGCTTTTAGAGATTGAGATCCTGGCCATGAGTGTAAAGAAGATTGGCATCCTCGGATGCGGCATGATCGCCGAACTTGGGCATCTGCCGGCACTCAAGCATGTTGCGGGTATTAGTCTGCACGCGGTCTACGACGTCAGCTGGAACAGAGCACTGGCAATGCAGTCGAAGTTTCAGATTCCGCATGCTTTCCCTACGGAACGGGCCTTCTGGGAATCGGACATTGATGCGGTTGTCATTTGCACGCCTGCTCCGTTTCATCTTGCCAATGTTTTGCAGGCGGCTAAGTACAGGAAACATGTGTTGTGTGAAAAGCCTCTGGCGATGAATGAGGCTGATATCACGCGCATGATCAAGGTCATGGAAGAAGCCGGGCTGATGCTTTTTACCGGTTTCACTTACCGTTTCAGTGGTTCCGCAAAAGAGATTCATCGACTGGTTCGAAGCGGTGCTATCGGGGAAGTTCGCGCTTTGCGGCTCAACTATCTCTGGAACCTGCATGGAAAATGGAGCTGGAACGAAAAAGGCGAACGCATTTCCAGTCCGCTGCGAGTCGGTCGCATGCTGGAAGGCGGGCCGATGGTCGATTGCGGAGTTCATCAGATTGATCTGGCTCGCTGGTGGCTGGGATCCGAAGTGGAATGGCAGCGCGGCATCGGCGTGTGGGTTGAAGACTACCAGGCACCTGATCATCTTTATCTGCACATGGGTCATGCCTGCGGGGCTCATACGATGGTGGAGATGAGTTTCTCGTACAACGCCACTGCTCGGGAGCCACGAACACACTTTCAGTATGAATTGATCGGCTCGGATGGAGTTATTCGCTACAACCGTGAAGAGCACTCGTTTGAGCTGCGAAATTCTCATGGAACTCATTGGCTGGCATGGCATCCGGAGAAGAACTTCGCCGGCATGCATTGGGAATTCGCTCACGCTCTGTCCACTGGCGAAATGCGCGACATGCCCACGGCCATGGACGGGCTATTGGCGACTCGCATCGCGCGATTAGCGACGGAAGAAGCCATGCGTGATCGAGAACCAAGCAGCCAGAGCCACCCTTCCACAATGGTCCGTGCGGCAAACACGGTCACGCCGGACGCGATAAGTCCACTCGACATGGAAGAACCAGACGACGTACCGTTCTCGACCCTCGCGACTCTTTTTGAACGAACCAAGCAATGATGGATTTTCTTTCGACCGAAGCGCTCATTGCGATATTCACTCTGACTTCTCTGGAGGTTGTGCTGGGGATCGATAACGTGATCTTCATTGCAATTCTGGCCGGTAAGCTCCCCGAGTCTCAACGCGACAATGCCAGGAAAATGGGGCTGACCGTAGCGGTTGTCTCGCGAGCGATTCTGGTTCTGGCAATCGGTTTTGTGATGCAGCTGAATCAGCCTCTGTTTTCAGTGTTCGGAACCGGATTTTCCGGCAAGGATCTGATCCTGGTCCTCGGCGGCCTGTTTCTGCTGGGGAAGGCGACCTATGAGATTCATCGAAAGGTCGAGCATGCCAGCGACCCTGAAGCTGCATCGCTCGGCGTAACG
>Ga0335397_10010215_pt1 | contig 11624 bp, 10 predicted proteins | sample MAT04_FD_205740 | JGI IMG/M metagenome (GOLD analysis project Ga0335397, IMG submission 205740) | Freshwater microbial communities from Lake Fryxell liftoff mats and glacier meltwater in Antarctica - MAT-04 (spades assembly) (version 2) ...
CCAGCCGCGGTCGTTGAGGTTGCGCCAGGTCATCAGCAGCAGCCGCCGGATCCCGTAGAGCGGGTCACCCTTGCGGCCTCGGTGACCTGTCGATGCCTGTTGCACGCGGCGACGGACATCGTTGACCGCTTCGGATGCGAGACGGATCGCGTGGAAGTGATCGACGACCAGTGTCGCGTCGGGGAGCGTGTCGCGGATCGCTGCCGCGTACCCGGCGAACGCATCGATCGTCACGACCTTGATCTGGTCCGGGAACCCCAACGGTCGGGCTCGCACCCACTCACGAACCACAGCACCAGAACGGCCCGGGGCGACTTCGAGAAGCCGGCCGCGGTCGATGTCGACGAACGTCGTGACCATCTGCGTTCGCCGGCTGGCGTTGGAGTGCTGGAACGTGTGCTCGTCCACGCCGAGACCAACCACGCGTTCGATCCGGGCGTCGGCGGCGATCAGTTGGTCGCCGTAGTCGATCACCGCTTGATGGGCGCAGAACCAGCCGACACCGAACTCGCGTGCCACCTCCGCGACCGTGTCCAACTCGCGCCCCACACGCCGACACACCTCCCGACGGGCCCGTTCCGTCAACGACGCGCGCACCCCGATCTGCGGTGACGTCTCTGACCATGACCCGCGCTCACACTCGGCTTCGCGGCACCGCCACGTCCGCTTCGACCAGACCAACACCACCGGCACACCCGCGATCGGGAGATCGCGAATCAGCACCCGGCGGCGGCCGTTGCCGACACCGAACACCCCACACGACGGACAACCCGCCCGCGCTTCGAGCGTCTCGACAGCGAGCCACCACTCGCCGCCGTCCATCGTCTGCGCCCGAACTCTGAAACCGGGCATGCCGAACAACACTGACGCGTCCGCGCCGCCACTACCGTTCCTCACGTCGGAGGCCTCCTTCTCTGTAGATGTCGCAATCCACAGAATGTCGAGGCCTCCGACACGCATCGCGGACCCCTATGCCACGGGACCCGAATCACCCGCCCCCAGCGTTCAACGCGTAGAGCCTTTTAACACTGCCTCACCAGACGAGTCGGTCTTCGGAGGTGATCAGGAACGCATTCGGCGCCGCTTCCAACGGTTCACCCATCGGTCTGTCCAGTGCCCTTGGGATCCAGCGATCTCAACCACCAGGCACAAGCACTTGAGCGCAGCCTGCTCGCTCGGGAAGTTGCCGGAACGCACTCCAACTCTCCACCATGTGCTCAGCCTCCCACTGACTCATCGACTGCGTCCTGATGGAAGCCGAACTGATAGGTGCCCGCTCATGTCCAAGGCGTCACCATTTCCCATCCATAACCACGAGCCGGGCAACCAGAGCACGACTAATCTGAGCGCAGCCAAGTCATGATCCCGTAGTCGCCGTTGCACCAACGAGTTCGAGTGCCCGACTTTCCGCCCGGCTGAAGGCTGACTCGAGTTCCTCTGCGACTCCCTGGTTCTCCTCCAGCAGTTCAGTGAAAGCTTGTGAGTAGAGGTCTATGATGATCTCGTCAAGCCTCGTTTCACGATGGCAGCCCGCATCGGCTACTGCCATACGCCGCTCGTCCTCTCCTGGTGAACGAGTATCCGTGGGTTCAAACTGATAGCTCATTCTGGTGTCGCTGAGAACCTCGACGTCATACCCCAGGTCGTTCATGCAGCGGTGCCAATCGTCTGCGGCTGCAATGAATTGTGGATCTGCATTGACTCGTTTTACGGTTTCTCCTGCAACTTGTAAGACTTGCAGTGCCGCTCCTGACTCACTGGGTGAGTACTCAGTGCCGTAAAGATCGAGGTTGGCGGAGCTGGTACACGGATCCGTGCCGCTATTGAGAGCAGCGTAATAGTCGTCTGCTCGCTGTGCGGCCACCTTGGTGTTGTACGAGGCTTGTTCCGTTTCGATCTCTGCCAATCTCATAGCGTTCGGATTGTGGTATCCGAATCTTCCTGCCTGCTGGATCGAAATCGAACCATACAAATCGAAGAGAGAGATCAGGTCGGTGTCAAGCTCGGGATACGGCACGTAGTCGAAACCACGATCTGCCATGCACTGCTCGATCAAGAGATCTCGGGCTTGTCGAAGAAGGCGTTGCAGGGCCGGGTCAAACCCAAGAAGCTTGGCGCTCGGCAATTGCGGGACGGGTTCGTCCGCGGCAACGCCATTCATGCCGACCGGGTTCTCCGTGTCGGAGGATGAGCCCTCCGACGCGGAACAACCGATTAACGTGACCCACATTGCAAACAAAAGGCAACTAAGCTGCAGCTGCTTTGAACTCCGATGCGGGTGGTCTTTGCTCAAAATTCAGGACACAGTAATCTGATCGACGGTCTGGGTGGATCCCCAGCTGTTTCCAGTGGCAGGCGCGGCTGTTGCCAGCAGGGTCGATTGCCAGCCCGGCCCCCCAACGTAATCCCAACGATAGAATCGTGCAGTCCCAGTGGCGCGCCGGTTGCCGAATGACAGCGAGGATCGGTTCATTTCATTTGCGCAACAACCGCCTTCGCTACCAGGATATGTGGACCTGGCTCCCGTGTAACCCGATCCACTCCAAAGGCATACGTTGCCACTTGCGCAGTCGGCGAACGCCGCGTTCGCCGCTTGTGGAGCGAACAGTGCGACGCCTCCTGTCGTCAGGACGGCCGCCGTCAGAAGGCGGACGGTTCTATTCTTCGTACGTTTCACTGATTCCCCTTTCATAGTTGATGAGAGCATCTGCTCCCGTCTCTGTGTTTTCACATCCGCGCCCTGTCACCTTTCACGGCTTCCTCGCGATGCCGTCAAATGGGCTGCGACAATTCTTGCCCGCCAGGAGCGTTCCGCTTCAGGTGGGACCGAGGCCTACCGACCTGCGCCGATGTTCCTCTTGAACTAGATCCCCGCACAAGCCACCTTGTTTCACCGTCGGGCAGAAGACGCGCTCAAGAGGGTCCTGTCGTCGCCGAGTTCACTCTCGAATGCCTCACGATCGAGGTCGACCCCTCCATGCACGCAAACAGTGCGTCAACGTACATCGACGGACTGGTTGCGGTGTGGCGCTGGTGTAGGCCCGGTGCGACAACAGCCCCGGAGCACGGGCTCGTACCGTCGCATCTGGGTGTCGGTTCGTCGGCAGCGGCAGCGGCAGCGGCAGCGGCAGCGGCAGCGAGTTCAACGTTCTCGGCTGGACCGCGACGATGCTCGACGAGAAGCAGCACTCTTCTGTCAGTACGCCGCCGTGGTGCGCTCGGCCATCTCCCGCTGACCGCCACCGTCCGGGAACAGCCCGTCCGTGCTCGGGGACCAACGAGTCCGGTCGGTCGCTTGCCGCCTCGCCTGAGGAGGCGTGTGCGTGGTCGGCGACTACCTCGAGTCCAACCACGACAAGTGGGGAACTTCGACATCTAGTGCTCTGACCACAGCGGTTTGTTGGTCGCGTCCACCATCTGTGCTGGCTGATCTGTTTTCATTGCTGGATGGCTGAGCGTGTGCGTGTGCGTCGGTTGAACGACGAAGAGGGTCGGGTGTTGCAGCGGATCGTGCGTCGTGGCGGCGGTTCGGAGAAGTCGATCGTGAAGTGGCGGCGGGCAATGGTCGTGCTCGCGTCGGCCGGCGGCAACGACGTGAAGGTGATTGCTGATCTGGTGCAGACGTCGCCGGACAGGGTCCGCGAGATGATCCATCGGTTCAACGATTTGGGGATGCGATCTTTGGACCCTCAGTGGGCGGGTGGCCGTCCCCGCCTGATCACGACGACTGATCGCGAGTTGATCGTCAAGACTGCCAAGACCCGCCCGACCAAGCTCGGCCGGCCGTTCACACATTGGTCGATCCGCAAACTCTCCGACTATCTCGCGACCTGACGAGGTCGCAGGGTGACGATCGGGCGGGAGCGGTTGCGGCAGATCCTGATCGCTGAAGGGATCACGTTCCAGCGGACCAAGACGTGGAAGGAATCGCCGGATCCGTTGAAGAACGAGAAGTTGGCTCGGATCGAGTGGCTGCTCGAACATGCACGTGACAGGACGTTCGCGTTCGACGAGTTCGGTCCGTCGCCGTCGTCGGTCGGGCGGATCTGGCGGGCATTCGGTCTGAAGCCGTGGGGGTGTCAGATGGTTTGTGTACGTGGTCGGGTCCACCACCTGATTGGAGAACAAACTGATGACTATGACGAGAATGGATCCTGAGCGCGAGGAGCGCCGGCAGGAGCAGAAGGAGATCGCTGAGTCGTTGAAGTCGTCTGGTGCGCTGGACGACATCTTCGCCAGGATCGACGCCGGGGAGTCCCTGACGGGTCACGCCGGGCTGCTCAAGGGCATGCTGAAAGCTTCGCTGGAGCGAGGCCTGGAAGCAGAGCTGACCGACCATGTCGGCTATGACCGTGGCGACCCGGACGCCTCCCAGTTCGCGAACTCACGCAACGGCAAATACGCCAAGACGGTCGCCTCCGAGATCGGTGACATCGAGTTGTCGATCCCTCGGGACCGGGCTGGGACGTTCACCCCGATGCTCGTCCCGAAGGGCTCACGTCGCCTCGATGGTCTCGACGCGATGATCGTGTCGCTCTACGCGGGCGGGATGACAATTCGTGACATCGGCCATCACCTGGCGACCACGATCGGCACGGAGCTGTCCCACGAGACGATCTCGAAGATTCGTCGACGCGGTCGCGGACGAGGTGCTGGCCTGGCAGCAACGCCCGCTCGAAGCGGTCTACCCGGTGATCTACCTGGATGCGCTCATCGTCAAGATCCGTGATGGCGGCCATGTCCGCAACAAGGCCGCGCACATCGCGGTCGGGGTCGACATGGACGGCATCAAGCACGTCCTCGGGATCTGGGTCCAGGCCAGCGAGGGCGCCAAGTTCTGGGCGTCGGTGTGCGCCGAGCTCGCCAACCGTGGCGTGCAGGACGTGCTCATCGTGTGCTGCGACGGGCTCACCGGGTTCCCCGAAGCCATCGCGGCGACCTGGCCGGAAGCGACCGTGCAGACCTGCGTCGTGCATCTGATCCGGGCGGCGATGCGGTTCGTCAACTACAAAGACCGCAAGCAGGTCGCTGCTGCGTTGCGCCCGATCTACCAGGCTGCGAACTCTGACGGGGCCCTGATCGAGCTCGAGGCGTTCGAAGCGACCGAGCTCGGCAAGCGCTATCCGTCGACGGTGAAAGCGTTCAAGGACGCCTGGGAACGGTTCACGCCGTTCCTTGCGTTCCCGCCCGCGTTACGGCGGGTGATCTACACCACGAACTCAATCGAGTCGCTGAACTACCAGCTCCGCAAAGTCACCAAGAACCGCGGGCACTTCCCCAACGATGCTGCGGCGATCAAGCTGCTCTGGCTCGCGATCTGCGACATCGAGGACAAACGAGCACGCGATCGAGCCCGAGAACGCGGGCTACCCGCCGAGCGGCGACGAGCCGCCGGCCGACTCGTCGAGGGACAAGTCACCACCAACTGGAAACGCGCCCTCGAACAACTCCTCCTCGCCTACCCCGACCGCATCCCCACCACCTGAAACCCACCGGACCCAACACCACTTACACAAAACACTTGACAAGCTCGAAGCCGTGGCTGACCGACACATTCAAGCTCTCGGAGGATCCGCAGTTCGTCGACAAGGTCCGCGATGTCGTCGCCTGTACATGAACCCGCCAGAACATGCAGTCGTGATGTGTGTCGACGAGAAGACCAGCATCCAAGCACTCGACCGAACCCAACCGTCGTTGCCGATGCGACCCGGTCAGATCGAACAACGCACCCACGACTAAAAACGACACGGAGTCACCGATCTGTTCGCCGCGCTCAACTTGGCGACCGGCCAGGTCGTGCACCAGACACGTCAACAGCACCGGGCAATCGAGTTCCGCAAGTTCCTCGACCTCATCGACGACTCCGTGCTGGCAGACCTCGCTGTGCATGTCGTGTTGGACAACTCGAGCACGCACAAGACCCCCGCGATCCGCGACTGGCTGTTGAAGCAACCCCGGTTCACGTTCCATTTCACGCCGACGTCGTCGTCGTGGACGAACCTAGTTGAAAGGTGGTTCGCCGAGCTGACCAACAAGATGCTCAAACGCTCCGCGCACAAATCGATCGCAGCGCTCACCGCCGACTTGAATGAATCGGCCGGTCTTTTGCATCAGGTCCGGGTGGGTGTTGGGACCTTGCTGATAGCTCGGGTTTGAGCGTAGTATTTGTGCTCGAACTCGGCGGGTGGGATGTCGCCGAGCTGACCGTGGAGCCGGTGGTTGTTGAACCATTCCACCCACGCGAGTGTGGCCAGTTCGACGTGCTCGACGTTGCGCCATGGTCCCTGACGGCGGATCAGCTCTGTCTTGTAGAGCCCGTTCAGCGTCTCGGCGAGGCTGTTGTCATAGGAATCTCCGATCGTGCCGATTGATGGTCGGGCACCGATCTCGGCGAGGCGTTCGGTGTAGGCAACGGACACATATTGCGACCCGGCATCGGAGTGCGCGATGACCCCGTTGATCAGTTGCAGCCGGCGTGAGAACACGGCCATGTTCAAGGCGTCCATCACCAGCGGTGTGGTCATCGTTGAAGCGGTGCGCCAACCAACGATCTTTCGTGAGTGCACATCGATCACGAACGCTGTGTAGACGAACCCCGACCAGGTCGCCACATACGTGAAATCCGAAACCCATAACTGGTTGGGTCGTTGCGCATGGAACTGGCGCTTCACCAGATCCGGTGCCCTCGGTGAGTTCCTGTCCGGGCGGGTCGTGACCGTCGTCTTGGACCGTGTGGCGCCACGAATGTGCAGCTCACGCATCAAACGCGCGACGCGGTCCTTGTCCAAGTTGATGCCGTGCTCGCGTCGTAGCGCGGCTTTCATCTTGCGTCGCCCATACACCTGATAGTTCGCGTTGAACACCTCGAGCAGTTTCGGCTTGATCGCATCGTCGGTCACCCGGCGAGCGCACACCGGGCGAGACATCGCCGAGCGGACCGCCGACGGGGCGACCTGCAGCACTCTGCAGACCGGCACGACCCCATGATGACGATGAGCAGCCACGAACGCCGCTACCTCCTTTGGCGGTCGAGCGCCGCCCCGAAAAAAGCTGCGGCGTCCGACAAGATCGCGTTCGCCCGAGCAAGCTCACGGTTCTCTTTCTTCAGCGACTGCACCTGGGCGCGTAGTTCCTCCACCGAACCCGGCGGCGCCGACGCACGAGCCCTTGGCGGGGCCGACTGCTTCAACCAGTTGTACAGCGTCACCGCCTTCACCGACAGCTTCGGCGCGAGACGCTCACACGCGTGCTTGCGTGACTCGTCCGGCTCGATCTCCTCGAGCACGAACCTGACAGCCTGGTCCTTGAACTCAGGCGTGTATTCCTTCCTTGCTGGCATCTTCTGATCCTCTCAGGACTTCGAAGGATCTGATGCAAAACCCCGGCCGGTTCAGAACACCTGGATCGCCGCCTGGAACAACAACCCGAAACCCTTCGTCTGGCACAAGACCGCCGATCAGATCCTCGACAGCCTCAAGAAATACTTAACGAACCTTTGACGCGGGACACTAGCGGCAACAGGTCTGGGGACGATTTCTTGATCAACGCGGTCGTCACGCCAGCTGGGCGGGAGCGCGCCGCCTGAAACAAAGCCGGACGTTCGGAGACTTATTACTCGATGGCGTGGTCCGATCGGCGAGACATGAGCAGAGAGTGTCCGCTTCAGCCCTTACGCGGGCGCCGAGACGAAAGCGTTCACCGTCGATTCGCCGTGACTATTGCTCCGCAGATCGGTTCGATGAAGACAGACCCTACCGGTGGAGGTCTCGACAGATGAACCCGACTGACCACCTCGCGAGCAATTCGGGCCGAAACCCCGTCGATGACGGCTCCCTCAGCAGGCTGAAGGTCATTTGGCTGCAGGTAGCGACCGAACACCGATCATTCCCGCTCGATCACGCTTACGTCGAACTCGTCTACACGCCGCTCGTCGGAGCATCGGCGGTGATGTTCTTGCGCAGGCTCGCCCTGCTCGCTCACGACGATGAACCGATCGATGTGGACTGTGTCCTGCTGGCCCGCGAGCTTGGAATGCGCTCTCGGGATGATCGACCGCTCGGCCGCAATTCGCCCTTCATGAAGTCGCTGCACCGGTTGGAACATCATCAGCTCGCTCGATGGCTCGGCCCGCGTCGACTTGGCGTCTATCGGCAAGCCCCGTCTCTGCCAGACGCACATGTGCCGAACCTGCCCGAGTCGGCGCGACGCATCCATTTGCGCTACCTCCGAACCTAGTAGTCACGTCTGGGTACGTGGACAGTTCCCGGGAATGTCGTCCCATGACGGTCGCTCATCCACGTGCGACGTTGGCCGCTGCCGCGGCTCGGTCGCTGAAGGCGGCGCCGGGCGTCGCTGCGAGCCTGTCGAGTCGGCGACGGACTGTGGCGGCTGGTGACAGTTCAGCAGTGGACGCGCATGGCATTTCGTGGCTGGGGCCCGACTCGTTCGGGGTGAGTGCTTCAGTGAGTTCCGCTTGGCGTCGTTGGATGCGGGCGAGTTGGTCGGCGTGTTCGAAGGGTTGGCCGAGGCGGGTTCGTGCTCGTTCGGCTTCGGTGCCTGCGTTGCTTGCTTCGTGTCGCGCGTTGGCGAGGTCGTCGGGGAGCGACTGGATGTACCGTTCGAGGCGCTGCACGATTCTGCCGGGGTCGCTCTGTTGCCAGTCTTCTCGTGTGTAGGTGAGTTCGACGTGGGCAGTGGTGACGAGGATGCGGAGTTCGTCTCCATTACGTCGGTCGGTCTGGGCGCTGACGGTGAGTCCCGCGAGTTCGCCGATTGGGACGAGTTCGCTGACAGCACCTGTGGGCGTGTTGGCGAGTTGGTCGGCGCCGAGAGCCTGGAGGTGTGTTCCGGCGTCAACGCGCTTGCGGTGCTGGGTGCCGTCGATGGTCATGCGGAAGCGGTCGCCGTGAGTGTCGATCACATCGGCAAGAGCGGTTTCGAGGTCGTCGGCGAGTGCGGTGTAGCGGCGGAGGCGTTGCTCCGAGGTGGCGAGCGTGGTGCGGAGGCGGTGTTGGTCGTCTTGGTGGGCGCGTTGGAGCCGAGTGAGGCGGGCGACGTCGGAATCAACCCCGGCCTTCTCCATGATGCGGGGGTCGCCGGTGGAGAGGGCTTTGATCTCGGCGTAGGAGAGGGCTTGGTCGCCGATGTCGTCAACGTCGCGGTCGGGGAGGTCGCCGCGGGTGACTTGGGAGATGAACGCTGCTTTGCGTTCGAGGCCTTGCCACATGTAGGTGTCGAAGCTGCCTTCGGTGACGTAGCGGATGATCTGGACGTCGGGGTTCTGGTTGCCTTGGCGCATGATGCGGCCGTCGCGTTGTTCGATGTCGGCGGGTCGCCAGGGCGCGTCGAGGTGATGCATCGCGACGGCGCGGGCTTGGACGTTGGTGCCGACGCCCATTGTCTCGGTGGAGCCGATGAGGACGTTGACGGTGCCGTCGCGGCAGGCATTGAACAGACGTGCTTTGGCTTGGTCGTTCTTCGCGTCTTGCATGTAGCGGATCGACTCGGTGGGGACGCCGCGTTGGACGAGCTGGGTGCGGAGTTCGTCGTAGGCGTTCCAGCCGTCACCAGCGGGGGTGGACACGTCGCAGAACACGAGTTGCAGTCCACCTGGCCGGAGTGCGGGTCGTCCGCCGGGGTCGAGGTAGGTGCGAGACGAGGTGGCGTGGTGGATGGAGGCGACGCGTTGCGCGGCTGCCGCGATCTTGCCGCCTTCCGTGTCGGGGTCATGGCCGACGAGGCGGAGATCGAGTGCGGCGCGGCGGCCGTCGCCGGTGATCGCGAGCATGTTGTCCTCTGACGGGTTCACCGCGCGCGAGCGGACTTGTTCAGCGCGTTGAGCAAGATCGGCCACGTAGTCGACGAGTGTTGGCGAGGGTGCGACGACGACGGTTTCGGCTTTGCCGCCGGTCAGGTTCGGGACGGGTAGGTCGAGGTCGGCGGCGGTGCGGACGTCGGCGACCTGGCGGTAGAGGGTGAGGAGTTCGGGGACGTTCTGGAACCGGGAGAACCGGGTCTGCATCCGGTACGACGCGCCGTCGGGAGCGAGTTCCAACATCGTGTGAGTCCGCCCGAACGTCGCGGCCCATCCATCGAAGACGCCCATCTCGACTTCGTTGAGAAGGTCGGGTTGCAGGTAGGACTGCATCACCCACAGTTCGGACATCGAGTTCGCCACCGGCGTCGCTGTCGCGAAGCACACCGAGCGCGGTCCGTGGGATGTTCGCAGCGCCCACAGTTTGGCGTCGAGGTCTTGGGCGCGTTGGGAGCCGGAGTTGGCGACACCGTCGATCGAGGAGTCGATGCGCCGGTTTTTGTAGGCGTGGGCTTCGTCGACGAACACGTAGTCGATGCCGGTCTCCTCGAACCGGACCCCGTCGTCTTTGGTGTGCTCGGCGAGGAGATCTTTGTTCTTCTCCTCCATCTGCGCAATACGCCGCTCCAGCCGCTTGACGGAGATGCCTTTGCCGTCGCGTGACGAGTTGAGCGCGGCGCGGGCAGCGGCGAGTTCTCTGCCGGTGTACTCAGCGGTGAGGTCGTGGCCGAGCGGTAGCCGGCTGAACCCGGATTGGGTGAACACGATCCCGTCCCACTCGCCGGTGGCGCAGCGGGCAATGAACTCCTTGCGTCGCTCCTTCGACAGGCGTTCCTTGTCCGCGACGAGGATGCGGGCGGTCGGGTACAGCTGGAGCCATTCGCGGGAGAACTGGTCGAGCATGTGGTTCGGAACGACAACGGCAGGTTTGGTGACCGACCCGAGACGACGAAGTTCCATCGCTGCGATGACCATCGTCGCGGTCTTGCCGGCACCGACGCTGTGAGCGAGTAGGGCACGTCCGTCTTGCAGGATTCGGGCCACGGCGTCGCGTTGATGCTGGCGAGGCGTGAACGTGTCCGCCAAACCCGGCAGTGACAGGTGAGAGCCGTCGTAGGTGGGGAGCCGGACGGAGCAGAACAGTTCGTTGTAGCGGTCGGCCAGTCGTGTCGCCCGTTCGGGGTGTTCCCATACCCATCCCGAGAACCGTTCTGCGAGCACGTCCTGTTTGGCGCAAGCGGCGATGGTCTCGGCGTCGTTGCGGACCCGGCGCCCGTCCTCGGTCTGGTCCCAGACAGTGTGGAGGCGCTGACTCAACCCGGCGTCCAACAGGGTCACCGCGTCGGCGCGGCCGGTGCCCCATTCGGAAGTGAGCGACACCGACCGTCGTGACCCGTCGCGGAGTTTGACGTTCCACTGGCCGACCTCTACGAGGCGTTCCACGTCGACTGTCGCGTCGAGAACTTCGCGGCAGAACGCTTCGACGTCCGTGGGGGGAATCCATGATGCGCCGAGCCGGGCGGTGATGTCACCCGGTTCCAGCTGGCGGGGCATCACCGCCGTGAGCGCGTCGATGTTGGCTTGCCATCGTGACGGGTCGTCGGCGGCGGCTGTGCGAGCGGCAGCGAGGCGGGTGCGGATGTTGCCCGACAGGTAGCGCTCGGCCGGTTCGAGACGGCCGGAGGCGGGGTCGTTGAACACCAGACCGTCGAGCTGGCTACGAGTCTCACCGGTCGGGGTACCGAGCAGTTCGGCGACACGTTGAAGGGTGACGGCTCCGGTCTCGTCGAGGCAGACCGCGACCGCCTCG
>Ga0335397_10010219_pt1 | contig 11619 bp, 8 predicted proteins | sample MAT04_FD_205740 | JGI IMG/M metagenome (GOLD analysis project Ga0335397, IMG submission 205740) | Freshwater microbial communities from Lake Fryxell liftoff mats and glacier meltwater in Antarctica - MAT-04 (spades assembly) (version 2) ...
ACCGCCAGAAGACCACCATTCGACATGGCCGAAAGCACCTCCTCAAAAGACACGCCTCGCTCAGCTTTGAGACGGATATTTTTCTCGGTGCTCCAGCTCACAGACTTCATGATGCGAATATTACATCTGTGTGCCTCTGGTAGCCCTTCCACATCACGATAGCACCAAGCTTATCCATCGTCGCCTCGAACTTTGCAACATCTACCGGTGCAGGCACTTGCAGCTTGGGTTTTCAAAAAGGCACTTGCCGGACAACTTCATTTCACAATTCGCCTTACAATTCTGCTTCAGATTTTAGATCGAATAATCATTCCAGCGTGCCAGCATATGTTTCGCGGAACGCAAGGCTACCGCGTGCAATGTGTAAGTGGGACTAGTCCCACTCCCTGCCGGGAAGAGGCCTGAGCCCGCCAACACCACGTTCTTCACCTGATGCGTGCGGCCATAGGAATTGGTCACGGAGTCCGCTGAGCTTTTGCCCATGATGGTACCGCCGATTAGATGGCTCCCCCCTGGCGGACCACTCCAGATATCCGATTTCATTGCCCCCGCAGCCTTCATGACATCCCGCCCCTGCGCCACCAGGTGCTCCCACAGCGCAAGCGTATTAGGACTGAAACTGTGGAACAGACGCGCCTTGCGCATGCCCTGCGCATCTTTATCCTGCGCCAGTTCGACGCGGTTGTCGCGTTGCGCAACTCCCCCAGCAAAGCCAGCCATGCTGGCGAGATGCTTGGTTGCTCTGCGCATGAATTCGTGCAGCTCTTGGCCAAACAAATCGGGCCGGGTCGTGGCAATGCCGAGCAGATCGTTGGGCTTCATCGATGGCGCGATCTGCCACTGATAAGGACCGTAAGGCCGATCTGCGCCCACAAAGTCACCGCGATGAAGTAGTTGGCCGGCATTGACGCCGAAGTGGTTTTCGGTATCCTCGGGAAACAAACCATACACCAAGGCTAAGGCATCCATGGTGATGTAGGCGCCCACCAAACCATTGCTATTGGATAAGCCTTGCGGATGCTTGTCCGACGCGGAGTTGAGCATGATCCGAGGGTTTTGTACTATAGAGGCAGCAAGAATCACTACCTTAGCGTGTTGCTCCTTGCGCTCCTCTCCAACAAAATATTCGACACCTGTCGCATTACCAGTCTTGGCATCAGTGAGTACGCGCGTCACGTTGCAATGGGCGCGGAACTCGGCCCCAGCGTCTTGCGCCTGTTGGAAATACGTCACGAGCGGATTAGCCAGCGCGCCGATGGGGCAACCCGCCTCGCACCAACCATCGTATTGGCACGAGGGACGGCCCTTGTATGGCCGTGAGTTTACGATCAGCGGCAGAGGCGCAGTGTGGAGTCCAAGCTTTTCGAAACCGCGTGCGAGTACCTTTGCCTGCGCGAAGACTTTCAGTGGAGGCATGGGATAAGGAGTGCCTGGCGGACGCCAAATTTCTTTCTGGGCGTCACCGGAAATCCCGACCTCTTTCTGAATTGCGTCGTAGTAAGGTCGCAATTCATCGTACCCTATCGGCCAATCCAAGCCCTGCCCATATTTGCTTCGAGTACGGAAATCATCCGGGCGCAATCGCGGCCAGGTGCCAAAATGATGCAACGCTGCTCCGCCGAAACCGGAACCAGTTCCATGGTTGTGGGAGAACGGGTTCTTGCCCGCTGCCTCAACTGAAGCACCCTGCCATTTCAGACGTCGCGCCCAAATCTGCGAGCTGACGAGATCGCCTAATGTCCAACTGTTTCCCGCTTCCAGCACCAGCACTTTCTTGCCTTTCTGTGCAAGAGTTGCCGCATACAGGCAACCAGCGGCGCCGGCGCCGACAATTACTACATCCACGGTAGAGGATTCATTGCTCTTGTTCGTCATTTTTTCACCACTACCTAAATATGACTGGGACTAAAACTCGGACCACAATTCCTTCGTTTGCCTTCATTGCCGAGGACGCTACGGTGATCTGCTCAAGTGTGTCTGGTATTTATGGTGAGCCAATATCAAGTGTTCTTGTAGTCGTTCCAGTGCAACAACATATCTTGGGCGGTACGCAAAGCGAGGGCATGGACGGTATAAGTTGGGCCAACTGCACCGGTACTGGGGAACAGTCCGGCACCCGCGACCACGAGGTTCCGTACGTCATGACAGCGCCCATAGGAGTCAGCAACCGAAGTGGTTGAATCCGCTCCCATCACTGTTCCACCGGCGAGGTGCGTAAATACCGGGGGAGCAGACCAGAACTCGCGACTGCCGGCTGCTTTGAATATGGCCTTACCTTGCTCGACGGTGAGAGCCCACAGACTCTGCGCTTCATCATTCAATGAATGCACAAGGCGCCCCAAGGGCACTCCATGGCGGTCCTTCTCCTGAGCAAGTTCAATTCGATTTGCATCGTCCGGAATGCTCTCGACCAGAGCACCCAGGCTCGCCATGTGACGGGCACCGCGAGACAAAAAGGCGTGCAACGAGTCACCGAAAACATCCGGCCGGGTATTTGCGATGCCGATCAGGTCATTAGGCTTGAGGGCGGTGGCGATCAGCCAGTGGACACTGCCAAATGGCCGGCCAGGCTGCACCTTGGCATAACCCTCTTGACTAATCAGCTGAGGGGCGGTGGTTCCCATATGGCACTCGGTATCTTCATCGAACATGCCATAGAGTTGGGCGACGGTATGGGTCACCAATGACTTGCCAACCAAACCGCTAGAATTGGCAAGGCCGCGAGGCTGGCGGAACGAAGATGAGTTCAGGAGAATTCGAGCATTCTGGGTTGCTGCGGCGGCAAGAATGACCACTGACGCCCGCAGAACCTTGCGCTTGCCAACAGCGTCGAAATATTCCACGCCAGTTGCACGATTACGCTTGTCCGCTAGCACTCGCGCGACGGTACTGTAAGGATAGAAACGAGCGCCGGCCTCCGCTGCTTGGGGCAAATAAGTGGCAAGAGGGTTGGCGAGCGCCTGAATCGGACACCCCGCATCACACCAACCGTCGTTAACACAGGCCGGACGTCCACGATATGGTTCGGACAGGATAGCAACTGGCGAGGGAGCCGTCCTCATACCCAGAGATTGGAAGCCTCGTGCCAGGATTTCGCCCTGCCGAAACACTTTGAGAGGCGGAAGTGGGTATGGATCCCCGGGGGGCCGCCAGATTTCAGCTTCTGCATTACCGGAAAGACCCACTTCAGCCTGAATCCGGTCATACCAGGGACGCAGCTCATCGTAGGAAATCGGCCAGTCGCGTCCGCGCCCATACAGCGTCCGCATGCGGAAGTCCTCGGAATGCAGGCGCGGCCAGCCTCCAAAATGATGCAGGGCCGCGCCGCCAAAGCCCGAACCGGTAACAAAATTATGCCCAACTGGATTCTTGCCACCGGAAAGCACGGGAGCGCCTCCCCACTTCAGCCTCCTTGCCCAGATCTGCGAACTGTACAGGTCAGCGTTGGTCCACGGCGGCCCACCTTCCAGGACTACTACCTTCTTGCCGCCCTGTGCGAGTTTGGCCGCCAACAAGCTGCCAGCGGCGCCCGCGCCAACAATAACCACATCGACAGGTTTATGCCTGGTCACCATTTTGATGGCGGCATGATATGTGCCATGTACGGAACACCCAGTTTGGCGAAACCCTCTTCAGTCCCGTAGACCACATCGACTGCGTCACTACGCATAACGAAATAGAATAGCGGAGCGGGGATACCTGTCCAGCCAGGCGGATTCTGTTGTGCCAGGGAACGAACGATCTCGATCGACTGCTCTCCTGTCAGCGCAGAGAAACTCTTGCCGTGCATGGAATGGCTCACCGACTCCAGGCCCGCGAACCCCGCTTTGTAAAAACCTGTATAGGGTTGTGGCCAGTCCATGTAGCGCAGCATCAGAAGGCAGTCTTTTGAATCGGCTGCAAGCTGATGGTCAATGTAGTGCGCTATGCCCGCTTCGCGTGCCCCGGGTAAGAGAATTTCAGCAAAAGACTCGAGCACGGCAACCTCCGAAGCCAGGAGTACTCGCATCGGGACTGCCGCCGCCCTGGCCTGGCTCGGACTCATTAGAACCGGTATGCCGCTGGCACTCGTCACGAGAAGCAGACCGGTCTTTTTCAAAAACTCCCGTCGATCCATCTCCATTTCCATTGCTCCCACAAATGGCTGTTTTCAGGCACCGCTGATTTATCCCGGTAAGTCGTGCAAACCCTTTGCTTCGGGCATTGCAGACCCACTTGCCAAACCTTGTTGCGCCTCACGCCAGGAAAGGACTCTTACCCAAGCCGGGGCCAAAGGACCGTTAGCAAAGACCGTAAGCAAGATTCCCAAGTCCGCCTTATACCTCAACGGCGAAAATGCCCACGTGACAATCCAGAGTCGACGCCCAACGCGGTCACCGGCAGTGTCGCCACCTTGAGGCCAATGTTGAGGTATGACGTCCCCGGGACATGGATCTCATCGTTCAATACCGCGTCAATAGGTAGGGTCTGCCAATAGCTTACTGGCCGTAAATATCCGCTGTGGGCATTTACGGCCGAAATGACAACATCAATGTTATCGCTGTCCCTGCCGTAACGTATCAGGCGAGAAGAAAGATTTATTTAAGTGCCCGACGTTGATGAGATCGTAATACCCAATCCACTGCTCAATATAATATTTGCTGTCTAACAGGTCGTAATTTGGTCGCACTGCAGGTACGCAAGACGGAATATCATACAAATTCACCATCTGGGTTTCAGAAGTACGCCACAAGTTGCCTTTCGCATCGAACATGTCAGCCAGGACGATCAGCCAGGTATCTTCGTCCAGATAGAAAGTGCGCTTGGGATAGATGTGCCGCTGGCCTGCTTTTACCGTGCCTTCGACTATCCATACGCGATGCAGCTCATAGCGCATAAGGTCGGGGCTGAGGCGGGTCTTGCCCACAAATTTCCCCCGCTCTTCCACGCTGGCACCGCCTGCGGCCATCGCCTTGTAAGCGTTATAGCCGATGTATTTCTCGGTTTTGCCGACGATCTTCCAGTCATAGCGTTCCAGGTTGGCGCTGAACATGTAGCGCTGATCTATGGTCGCCATCCCTTGCCCATCGGGGTCGGGCGCATCATGTTCCAGATCCGGACCGCGCAGCATGCGCCGCAGGGCCGTCAGATACAACCAGCCTTCGCGCTTGCTGGTGGATTGATCGAGCGGCGCATGGAAAAGCAGGATATTGTTCTTGCGGCGTGCCGGCGCCATTGTGGTGACTTTGGTCAGGTAACTGTAGGCATCCATGCCTTCCTTCTTGTCCTTGGGAAGGTGGTAAGGAAAGACTACATCCTCGCGGATTTTCGCTTCTTCGAAAGTGCCATCGCTATTGACTATGAAACCGCCATAGTACTGGGTCGACTTCGCGGAAACATAAAAATGCTGGCGGTGATTCCACATCGCTTCCGCCCCGGTCTTCGGGAACGGGAAAGGTATTCCACCGTTGGGCGTCCCGCTCAAGGCCTCGTCATCGGGGCTCAACTTGGCAGTAAGCACGTTTTCCTTGGTCGCTTGGTAGTGACTCGACGGCTCCGCACAGGAGCGATGGGTGGGATAAATTGCCATCTTATCGCTCGGGGTCTTCTTCAGCATTGCTATCTGCCCCGGAGTGAGCTTGTCCTTGTACTGTTCCAAGTTGGCGGCACTAATGAAGAACAGCGGTTTTTCATGTGCGAATGGGTCGGGGTATGTCTTGCCTGTCACCACGCCGGTGATCCCAGGAGGTATCCCCGACAAGGGGGTCCATTCAGGGATAGTGCCAGCCGCGTTGCCCTTGCGTTCGGCGCCAAAAGGAGTGAATTCTGGACCGCCCAGCTTTGCAGCATCGGCAGCGGTACCCACCGCGTGTGCCTGAGAAACGACTGCGACACCGAGAGCCATTCCAACCACACGCCAGTTCAATTTCCTAAATTTAAATTGGGTCATTATTACCTTATCCTTGTATATTGATTTGGAAGAACACGGGGTCCATTATCTCCGTCAGAAAGTAAACCTCGCGGTGGCTGCCACATAGTCCCTATCGCTCAACACCCGGTCGCCTCTGGCGGAATGATCAGAAGTTTGGGTATAGCTCAACTCAAAGCTGAGGTCGGGGTTCTCGCGGCGAAGCTGCAGTGCGGGCGTCACTTGCAAGCGACCCTTGAAAAACGGCGCTCCGCTAGCCTCGTCGCCCAGATACCAGGTTTGGACGACCAACTTTGGCGTGAGTGACCAATCCGAACCATTTATTCTCAGGTAATCAACAGCAAGGAGGGCAATCGCCGATCCGTGCCATTTGTCGGTCACCAGAGTCGGCAGAAGCATCTGATTCGGCATGTCGGAATGTACTGCACTGGCTTCCAGCAGGATCGAGCCGCCGTTGGCGCCTAGCGCAGTGATGAACGGATGGCTTCCGGCAAAAAAAGTTAAATAATTTAGATTGACCGCCACCTGTTCGATCTGCGCGTAGCCTTTGATGTAGCCCGTCGCATCTGCCCTAAGCGGGCTCGGACCAGCTATTGCCACCGGACAATCCGGCGTCAGTCCCAAAGCAACCACGCAGAGTGCCGCGTTGGCACGGGCGTTGCCTACAGCACCCGGGTCAAGGCCAATGGGGACATTGCGCCGATAAGCAACTTCTCCCGAAAGCGCCCCTTTGCCAAGCTTGGAATTGAAGCTGACGCCATAAGTCTCTATGTCTTTGGGGAATTCCCAGAAATAGCTCGTTTGCGGCGCGCCAAACGCCCCGGCGTTACCGTAGCCACTGGTCCTTTCTGTGCGTTGGGTCAGGTTTTGGTAGTAGAACCCCAAACCTAGGCCCTCCAATTTCAGAAATGCGGCCAGCCCGAATTGACCGGAATTTGAATAATTGCGATCCGGCAACCTGGAAATCGGCAGCGGAATGAACGGAGCGATAGTCGTTGTTCCCGCGCCTGCACCCAGGATGTCAACGTCACTGAAGAACGAACCCGCAGGGTCAAGTTCCTGCTTGGCTCGTTGCAACTGGTAGAAGCCCTGGAGTGTTAGCGTTGGTCCGGTTGACAGAGTGACGGCAGCGGCACCCACAGGCAAAGCGCCGTCCTTCAGCGTTGAGCCGGGCTGGCGCAACCGTGAGAAATCCAGGGGATTAAAGTAATTAATCCCGAATGGCAGAATCTTGGACTCGCCCCACATTATGACTTGGCGCCCCAGTTTGATTTCCATACTGCTTTCGTCACCTGTATTAAAGGTGCCCGCCCAGTAGGCGTCAAGCAATCGCGCGCGCTTTCCAATGATGTCTCGCGCTTCGGCGGATAAGGGTCCAAAATTCGCGTTCTTCCAGTCATACATAAGACTGCCACGCACCAGCACCCGCTGATTTCCAAACTCGCCTTCCAGCGTCCCGAGGAGGCTTATTGGCGCCGCAACCACCTGGCCTTTGCGGGGATAATTCAGGTTGCCGTCGTCCCCCAGGTCCAGGTTGCGCATGTCAGTCCCACCGTTGGAGGGTCCAACGAGCGCATTGTTGCGCGCGCTGGCACGCCACATGACGCCTTGCGACAATTCGCCATCGAAAGTCCATTTGATATCACCGCCCGACGCTTCTTCCGCGTGCACCGGCGTGCAGAGACAAAATACGGCGCCAAGCAACGAAGACATCCCCGCAGCCGCACGCAGGCCCGACCACATTGCGAGTGACACTGTGCTCTTCTTCAATGCTAAACCCTCCAAAGTTATTTTGGTTTCCAACCTATAGTGCCCCCGTTTTCAAGATATAAACGCCACCACCCCAACTCTTCCATTCTTCGAAGAAATGGTAAGTAATCTGAACCAGATGCCAGAGCGCCTATCGCCGCTTGGCGTAAGGACTACAACGAGGTCAGACCACACAGTAGCTGTCGGCGGATGCCGCCAGCTAAGTTTGCCGCATTACATCGGCAGCATGCTGCCGATGTAATGCAACCTACCACCGAAAGAATCACTTAATCTTGCAACCGGACTTCCTGCCAATTGGTTGGTACGGCTACAGGGGGCAGGTCAATTCCTCCTCACTATTACAGACTAGCGCAGTAAATACGCGGGTATGCTTCGCTTCTGTTACTACCTGATTAGTATGTGGCCGGATAAGCTTAAGCTGCAATGAAATAAATTCCCTCTGTCATAAATTATAGAGGTAAGCCCCCGGCTCGGCCCTGATCATTACCCACATCTTTTTATGATGGTGGGATGGGTCAACGGACTGTTGCAGATTTAAGCTTCCCCCGAAATTTCGGTGGTAGCAGAGGTGGCCCAGCAAAACAGGACTGGCTGATAAGTGGAGAACCTGCTCTTATGGGCGTTTGAAGCGCCCGCACAAGGAGAGCGGCAATGAGAAGACCCAGAAGGAATCATACGGCGGCATTCAAGGCGAAGGTAGCCGTCGCCGCGTTGAAGGACGACAAGACGCTGGCCGAACTGGCCGAGAAATTCGACGTCTACGCCAACCAGATCGCCGATTGGCGCGCGAAGCTGCTGGAAGCGGCGACCGGGGTATTTCTTACTGCGGGAGATAAACGCGAGCAGATCGGCCCGAGCGTGAAAGACATGCAAGCCAAGATCGGCCAGCTAGCCTTGGAGAATGATTTTTTGGCCGGCGCGCTCGGTCGTTTCGACGAAGCGAGCGCAAAGAAATGATCGATGCCACCCAAGCGCTGCCGATCAGCCGCCAAGCCGAGCTGCTGGCGATCTCGCACTCGAACCTGTACTACCGGCCCCGACCGACTGCCGAGGCCGACCTGGTGCTGATGCGCCGCATCGACGAACTGCATTTGAACCACCCCTTTGCCGGCAGTCGCATGCTGCGCGACATGTTGCGGCTCGAAGGCTGCAAGACCGGTCGCCAGCACGTCGCCACGCTGATGGCCAAGATGGGCATTCATGCCCTCTATCGCGGGCGCAACACCAGCGCCCCGCACCCGGCGCACAAGATCTATCCGTATCTGCTCAAGGGACTCACCATCGACCGTCCCAATCAATGTTGGGCGACGGACATTACCTACATCCCCATGCGCCGGGGCTTCGTGTATCTGGTCGCCATCGTCGATTGGGCAACCCGCAAGGTGCTGGCGCATCGTGTGTCGACCAGCTTGAGCACGGACTTCTGTGTCGAGGCGCTGGAAGAGGCGATCACCCGGTATGGCCGGCCGGAGATATTCAATACCGACCAGGGCAGTCAATTCACCAGCGCCGACTTCACCGACGTGCTCAAGAACAACGATATCCGCATCAGCATGGACGGCAAGGGACGTTGGATCGATAATGTGTTTGTCGAGCGCCTGTGGCGCAGCGTGAAGTACGAACAGGTGTATCTTCATGCCTACGAGAGCGTCAGCGAAGCGAGGCAGCGCTTGGCGAGCTACTTTGCTTTTTACAACAGCCGGCGTCCGCATTCGTCGTTGGACGGCCACACGCCGGACACGACCTATTTCGGCGAACAAGCGATTCAACAGGCGGCGTGATGCGATTTGGTTACCCACCGCGCCGCTCGCCTTCCGCTATAGAGAGCGGGCGGCGGCGCCGTGGATAACCGCAACCAGCAGGGGTCCACTTAAGAAACCCAAAATCCTGTCCTAACAAACCGGGCCACCTCTAGCGTCGAGCATGATTTCTCGCAGGATATTGATGAAGTCCGAGGTCACTGGAAGCTTTGCGGCGTGCGTGCGGTAGGCGAGCGTAACTTCAGCGTTCAGTGTTGTATTAGGCACAGGCAAGGAGACAATGGACAAGTCGTCTTCTATTTCAATACTCAGTAGCCGTTTCGGTAGAAATGCAATGTAGTTATAATTAAGTACAAGAGACCGCAATAAGGCATGCGAGGAACTGACCACCGATGTCTGTGGCGGAGATAGACGTGCATTGAGGAAGACATCGCTTAGGAACTGTTGCCATTCTATTTTTGGTGCTAGCGCTAGCGGAAAATTGAGGATCTGTTTCACGTCAATTAAATCGAAACCAGCCAAAGGGTGTTTTTTTGAACATACCAAGCAAACTTGATCGACGAAAAGCGTTTCAAAGATAAGTTCAGCATCCGTATGATCCGTATGGCTGGCGCTCGTTGTGATAGCAAGGTCGAGCTCCCCTCTTATGAGCGATGGGATGAGTTCTTCCGACAATCCCTCGAAAATCGTAACCTTAAGGTTGCCATTTCGCGTTTCACCATTCAAGCGGCTCAGCACTTGCGGAAGAAAAAAAGGTGCGATGCCGGTACCAGCGCCGACGGCAATGCACCCCCCTTCTTTTTCACGAAGTATACGGAGACCTGACAGGGTATCCCGAATTTCCGAAATAATGCCATTAACATAGGTTACCAGCAGTTCGGCATAAGGCGTGGGCTCAATCCTCAATGGTGTTCTGTCAAATAATCTTATCTGAAGCGTGTCAGCAAGCAGCTTAATGTTCTTGTTAAGCGCCGATCGACCGACGCCCAATCGGTCTGCAGCCAAGTTGATACTTCTGGTCTCCATAACAGCGAGAAAGTGTTGAAGTTGGGTTGTGTTTAAGCCGAGATACGTGTTGTGAATTTTGAGGGGGGCACTTCCCTCTGTGTCGGCTTTTAATTGGGAAATTATTGTCTGGGCCGCGAGAATTTTCCGCTCAATGGCGTTGGCATGAATAGCCAAATAATGGGCGAAGCTGGTCGGGATGACACCCTGTGAAGTCCTTTCGAAAAGCGGTACCCCAAGATCAACTTCCAGTTGCCGAATAATTTTTGATATTGCTGGCTGGGTCAGGTGTGCCAAGTTAGCCGCCTTGCATATACTACGTGTTTTGAAGACTAGGAGAAAATAATGTAATTGTTTAGTATCCATCATTGTTGTCCAGTTTGTTCGCGCTGGTTGAATCGTGACGCAAGGTGCCGATTGAATTCTGACCCTGGCCCTGACCTTGCCCTGTAAATCGTATCTCTTAAGTGCGCATCAATCGGCATTTTTGAAATGAGCCGAAAACCATTTTTTCTCGTACTGCATCGGACTGACATAACCCAGCGTTGAGTGCAGTTGCCGATGATTGTAAAACGTCAGCCAGTCAACCACCTCAACCATTGCCTGCCGTCGGATTTCAAACCGCATTCCATGTAGTCTGCCGACCTTCAATGAACATCACAGGCTCTCAGTTGGCGCATTGTCCTGACCTTACCCTTGTATTTCGTCCCCCAACCCATCGGCATTATGCCGCCAATTCTTGTCTGTGCTGATCGCTGATCCACGCTTCACTCAAGACGCGCTCGCCACCGCCCAGCACCGCCATGGCGATCACCGTCACCGACATCATCGGATCGAAAGATTGTTCGGCGGAAAAATAAGGCGTGCGCAACGCCATCAACGCGCCCACCATGGCCGGGATGATGGCCGAAAGCACATAGGCATAGAGCTTGTAGCGCGCCACCGGCACGCCTATGGTCTCCGCCGCTTCTTCGTTTTCGCGCAGCGCGCGCAAGCCTTGCCCCAGCCGCGCGCGACGCACGCCTTCGTAGAGCAACACCGCCGCGCCCGCCATGCCCAGCATGGCGTAGTAAAGCGTGGCAAGCTCCGGCCCGCCGAAGATGATGCGACTGGAAACCCCCAACGCCGATTCCAGCGCCAGCACGACGTACTTCACCAGTTCCGATAAACCAAAAC
>Ga0335397_10010222_pt1 | contig 11617 bp, 10 predicted proteins | sample MAT04_FD_205740 | JGI IMG/M metagenome (GOLD analysis project Ga0335397, IMG submission 205740) | Freshwater microbial communities from Lake Fryxell liftoff mats and glacier meltwater in Antarctica - MAT-04 (spades assembly) (version 2) ...
TGGCAGGTTATCGGTCAGGCGAAATGTGGTCGCCGGATCAGGGCCATCGACATTGCTGACGTTGATCGTGAAACTGATCACGTCGCCGGCGGTAGCATTGGCCGGTCCGGTCTTGAGCACAGTCAGGTTGGCGCCGTTGATGACCGTCGTGTTCTTCAGCAACTCGTCGTTGCCCGCGTTCGAATCCGTGTTGCCAGCGGCGGAAACAAGGGCTTTTGTCGATTGGACACCGGCAATTGATCCCTTGCCGTTGAAGGTAGTGTTCCATACCGCTCCGGCCGCCAGTGAGGCGCGGGTACAAGTCAGAATTTTGGGAATAGCCGCAAGATCGAACGTGCAATTCGCTGGGGTCGTAACGCCGCTGAAATCAACGTTAGCCGGCAGTTCGACGACCAGTGTGAGGTTACTGACCAACGCACTGGAATCATTGTTGGTGACGTCGACGCTGAAGGTCGAGGAACCGCCGCGGACAACAGGGTCGGGCGTCCAGGTATACGCTGAGACGCCAAGGTCAGCGGCGCCGGCGCTTGTCGCCAGAACAACAATGGCGGCCTTCAGGAAGGCCGCGCTAAAACTACGGACGACAAAACACGCAGCAAATTTATCCAGCATGTAACTCACGCTAAAACCCCTGGGATATAAGTACGAAATCCAACGCACGCCACCGAAACACGACGTAAAGCGTCTATTACGACTTACCGCTGGGAATCTTTAGGCTCAAGATCAAGGCGCCGAGCATCAACAGGCTGTGGTGTCGATCAATGACCGCACTTCCCGCTATGCACTGATCGCCCGCCGAGAGCAGTAGGGTGAAGGAGATCGGCATGCCGTGGGTACACTACTTTCAACACCCTCAATTTCCCATCTCATCGCCTGCTGCTGGCAGGCCAGAGGCGAAGCAATCTGCGCCTCCATAGGGCATTGATTTTTCCAAAAAAAATGGATACTGTATTAGCTAACAATAATTATCTAATGTCCAATTAGCGTGTTTTATAAGCGGGTGGGTATGGGGATCAAATGCTTACAAAAGCCGGCAAGGGCGGCAAGGCTGTGTCTTGCCGGCCTGTTGGGTCTATGCTTTTATACGGTGCCGGCAGCCGGCGAGCCTAAACCGCTCACCCTCACCACTGCTCACCACGACGGCGGATCATTCCAAATTCAAGGAACCCCGGCGGCAGTTTGCGCTGCAACGGCTGATCTATTTGGGCGTTCTGCTGTTCATCACCCCCTTGATCTGGAACAGCGGCTGGCTGTATCTCTCCATGGCGATTGGGCGGCGTGAGGCCTCACCAGCCCCAACTCGAATGGGTCACGACGGCCCCCGCCATCGGCACCTTCCTGATGCTGGCCTTTTTCGTTTCGCATCTGTATCTGGTCACGCCGACCACCCCGTCACGGAGCACATCGAGGCCATGATTACCGGCTGGGAAGAGCCCTGAATTTCATCGCAACTTAACTGAGCATTTTTCAACGGAGCATTCACCATGAAACCCGCAATATTTCTGGCTCTCGCCCTTGGCCTTGTAGCGACCTCGGCCAGCGCCTATGACGCTGACTGGAAGCGTGGTCGCATCTACTACCGCAGCGTGTGCACCTCGTGCCACGTGGCTTCGCCCATTGGCCAGGTCAATCCAAGCTCGAAGACCATGGCCGAGTGGACAAAATACATGCAGGTCGACAAACATGCCAAGGGCAAGGATACGGTCAAGCAGTACGTCAGCAAGACCTATCGCGACAGCATCAAATCCGCCAACAAGGCCGCCGAAAAATTTGCCGACGTGCCGGATCAGGACCTATATGACGATATCAAGGCCTTCATGATTAAGGGGGCGAAGGATGGAGATGCGCCAGCCAATTGCAGCTAACAGCTCGGTCGCCATGTTATTTCGTAGTTTCGTAAATCAGGAGGGAAAAAAATGAACACCAAACGTTTGACTCTCAAGGCCCTTCTGGTCCTTGGTGTGGCGTCACTGTTTTCTTCGGTTCTTGCGGCAGACATTGCGCCGCGTGACGGTTGGTACAACAAGGCACTTGTTGACTTCGACTTCGTTCGTCCAAACGTTGATATTCCTCCCAAGAAGGGGGTGATGATTATCGACTCGCGGCCGGCCGCGCGCCAGTACGACAACGGTCATCTCCCCGGCGCGATCAATATTTCAGATTCGCAGTTCGAGAAACTGACCGGCAAGCTGCCGGCGGACAAAGCGACGCTGCTCATCTTCTATTGCGGCGGATTGGAGTGCATGCTCAGCCATAACTCGGCGTTCAAGGCCGAAAAGCTTGGCTACACCAATATCAAGGTGTATCCGGCCGGAAACCCTGAGTGGAAGGAAAAAGGGGGGCAGTTGTCAGTATCGGCTGCTTACATCAAGAAGCTGATCGATGATAAGGCCAGCTACATGCTGATTGATGCGCGGCCGAAGCGTGTTTCCGACAAGGGCATGATTCCGACCTCGGTCAATATTTCCGACACCGACTTTGAAAAGAATGTCGACAAGCTGCCGGCCGACAAGGCGGCTCCACTGATCTATTACTGCGGTGGTTTGGAATGTGTGCTGTCGGATCACTCTGCGGCCAAAGCCAAGAAACTGGGCTACACCAACGTGCTGACCTATTCCGAAGGTTATCCGGAATGGGAGCAACTCTTTGGTGCCGCACCGGCGGCAGCCTCATCTGGTGGCGCGGCGAGCAAGCCAGCAGTGGCAGGCGCGGCGCTGGTCGCCGGCAAGGAGAAAGGTTCGGTAACGGTCGAATCCTTCGAGGCGGCGTGGAAGAGCAATCCCGAGTCGATCATGGTTGTCGACGTGCGTGATGCCAAGGAATACGCCGCCGGCACGATAAAGGGTGCGGTCAGCTTGCCGATGAATGATCTGGAGAAGAAGGTGGGCACGCTGCCGGCCAACAAGCCGGTGGTGTTCATCTGTGGCACCGGCGCCCGTTCAGGCGAGGCCTACGATACCGTCAAACTGTTGCGCGGTGAAGTGCAGGCCTGGTTTATTGACGCCACCATCAAGTACAACGCTGACGGATCTTATAGCGTTGTTAAAAAGAACTAAGCTCCCTCAAGCCCCGGGCTGGCTCGACTAACTGACTGTTGTGAGGTAAATAATGAATAAGATTTTCGGACTATTTGCGTTGGGAATGTCTCTGGTTTTGCCGGCGTATGCGCAGTCCCCGGCGGAACTCTTCGTCACCATCAACACGGGCAACGCACAGGCGCAGGGTATGGCGCTCGTGCTGGCAATGCAGGCCATGGAACAGAAAGTGGCCGTGCGCGTACTCCTGTGCAGCGAAGGCGGGCAACTGGCGGTCAAGGCCAAGGAGTCGGTGTTGCTCAAGCCGCGCAACGTGACACCGAAAGACATGCTGCAAGGGCTGATGAAGACCGGTGCCAAGGTTGAGGTCTGCGCACTCTTTCTGCCGAACAGCGACTGGAAACCGGCGGACTTGATTGAGGGTGTCGGTGTGGCTAAGCCCCCCGAGATCTCGGCCTACATGATGCAGCCCAACGTCAAGACCCTGAGCTACTAAAAAATCCGCGGCAAGAAGACGGCGCTCCCGCCGGGAATCAGTAAACCAAGGGCGCGCCCTACGATTCGATGGTTTGAGTCGTACGCGCGTCTTTTTGTTAATGCTTGAGTGCTTCGCAAATCTTGGCAAAAAGGCCCTTGCAGAAACGGCACGTGATGCAGGGAATGAGCAAGGGGGGAAACCGATCAAGGCGGCGAGTAATAAGGGCGCCAGGGCAATCGCCTGAGCGGTCTGTATGACATTGAATTTGAGTGCGCTGGTGGTCATTGAAATACTGCGGAAAACGTGCGGCTCACTCATTCCATGTCAAATTGCCTGCCAGAAAAGTGCCATTTCCAGCGTTATCTCATCATTTGTTTTATGAGGAAAATGCTCTATTGGCTGTTTATCTATATTATAAAATAATAATATTATTATTTAGCGGTGATATCTAAAAACATAATTCTAGTCGGCTGAATTATTTTCCGAAGCGCTAGGCGCTCTTATTGGTGGGGTTCTTGTGAGAAAAAACTGTCGCGTTTATTTGAAATTGTCTGTGTTTATGCCTGAGCAGCAGCTCTTTCTCTGTGGGCGGCACTTCCCTTCGGAAAGCATGGCGCCCAACCTGATGATGATCTTCCCGGCTTAACTGAGCTATCACTAGTCTTAATACATCACTCCGGTCATGAAAATACTTGTGCTTGGTATTGGAAATACACTGCTTAGTGACGAAGGCGTCGGAATTCACGTACTGACTGCGCTGGGATTGGGCGAACCATTGCCCGAAAATGTTGAGTTGCTCGATGGGGGCACGCTTTCTTTTACCTTGGCCGGCCCCATTGCGGATGCAGAGGCATTGATTGTCGTGGATGCTGCCAATATTAAAGCTTCGCCGGGTACGTGGCAGTTCTTCGAGGGCGACAGGATGGATGCTTTTTTGCTGGGCAACCGCAAGTCCACTGTCCATGAAGTTGGTTTGACGGACCTGCGGGCAATTGCTCTATTGGCGGGTCATTGGCCAGCCAGGCGAGCATTGTTCGCAATTCAACCGCTGTTCATGGACTGGGGAGAACAGCCCACGGCCGCAGTCGCTGCGGCTATACCTGCCGTTACGGCGGCAATTCGCGATCTTGTCAAGCGGTGGCAACTTGAAGCTTGAGGCCATTCCCGTTGTGGCGGTGATTGCCGGCGAGCCTCCGGCAGGGCTTTCTGGCAATGCGCCCGTATTACTGCGAGAAATTTCCGCAAGAGTCTGCCGCCTGGCAGATGCCGGCGAGACTTCTGCGATTGACCTGCTGGCTATGCCGCTAACGGCCTCAGACCTTGACTGGCTGCGTGAACAACTCGGTACCGGGGAGATCGTCATCACATTGGATGCTGACGGTGAATCCTTCTTGACAGAGACCAGTTTCCCGGGTGTCTGGTGGGTCATGCACCACAACCCGAAGGGCGGGGTGCTTTCAGCATTCATAGAAATCGCCCCGGTGCCTGAACTAGCGAAGGCGCATAAGGACGATGTGCGGGGCGGTCTGGAACGTTTGCAACAACTGATTTTCGATTTAAGTTGAGTTTGTGTGAGTGCGCTGTTTTCTGGGTCAATCCTTTGATTATAAGAGGCTATAAATCATGCAAGGACCATTGATAGAATCACTCGCCCGACGCGGCATCAGTCGGCGAAATTTCTCTAAATATTGCGCTACGCTGGCCTCAATGATGGCCTTGCCACCGCTGGCAGGGCACGCGATGGAAAAAGCGTTGGCGGCCACGCCCGCGCCATCCAGAAGACCCTCGGTGATCTGGCTTCCGTTTCAGGAATGCACGGGGTGTACTGAATCCATTACTCGTTCGCATTCGCCCACGCTGGAGAGTCTGATTTTTGAGTCGATATCGCTTGATTATCAGGAAACTTTGATGGCTGCAGCCGGCCATCAGGCAGAAGAAGCCTTACATGCTGCAATGAAAGCCAATGCGGGAAAATATTTGGTGATCGTGGACGGGTCCATTCCATTGGGGCTGGACGGGGCTTACTCGTGCATCGGCGGGCGATCTAATGTTGACACACTAAAGGAAGTTGCCAAGGGTGCAGCCGCCATCATTGCCATGGGTTCCTGTTCCGCGTACGGCGGTCTGCCCAAGGCCCATCCCAACCCAACCGGTGCGGTGGCCGTGTCCGACATCATCAAGGACAAGCCGATTGTCAACATACCGGGTTGTCCGCCAATTCCGGTGGTCATGACCGGGGTTCTGGCCCACTTTCTGACCTTTGGAACTTTGCCCGAACTCGATCAGCACGGCCGCCCCAAATCGTTTTATGGAGAAACCATTCACGACCGTTGCTACCGCCGTCCGTTTTACGACCAAGGGAAGTTTGCGAAAACATTCGATGATGAAGGCGCTCGCAATGGCTGGTGTCTGTTCGAGTTGGGCTGCAAGGGGCCGGTTACCTACAACTCCTGTGCCACAATCAAATGGAATGCCGGTACCTCCTGGCCCGTGGAGTCAGGTCACGGTTGTCTGGGTTGCTCCGAGCCGGATTTTTGGGACGGCGGCGGTTTTTACCGTGCCCTGTCCGCCCCCGCGAACCCAATGCAGAAGATCTCAGTTGCGCTTGGCGCGGGTGCCGTGGTGGGTCTGGCGGCCGCTGCAATTAACCGGACCAAGAAAAGCGCCGCCAAGACGGGTCATGAAACCACCACGCTGGAAGACTTGGAGAAATCAAAATGAGCGAAATGCAATTGTTGACATGGGTGCGTGGCACAGGTCTCAATATCGCGATTGGATTATTTCTGGCCGGGGTGCTGTGGCGATTGCTTGAGATTTACAGCCTTGGCCGTAAAAAAGACTTGTCGGCGCCGAGGGCAGCGGCAGGGGCGTCAGGATGGCATACGATTCTCCGGCGTAACCTGCCGGCGCCGGGAATGTTGCCAAAAGCACCGGTAACCTATATTGCGGGCGGCATTTTTCATGTGGGATTGGCTGTTGTCGTCTTTATGTTCGCGCCCCACATTGAACTGTTCAAAAGTCTGACGGGCTTGTCCTGGCCGGGATTGCCTTCGCAAATTATTCACCTGACGACTATTGTCACTCTGCTCGCCATGCTGGTGCTGCTGGTCGACCGCATCAAGAACCCGGTAAAAAAATATCTTTCCACCTTTGAAGACTGGTTTACATGGGCCTTGACATTCATTCCCTTGTTGACCGGCTGGCTGAGTGTGCAGCACTTGCTGCTTCCTTACACCACCATGCTGACCGTGCATATTTTATCGGTGGAACTATTGCTGGTTCTTCTTCCTTTCACAAAATTGTTCCACGCCTTCACGGCGTTTGGCTCGCGCTGGTTTAACGGATCTGCGAACGGTCATAAAGGAGTTGCAGTATGAGTGCCTCTCTAGAAAAGGGCGTGCGTGTTCTGAAAGAAATGATCGACGCACCCATTGCCAGTTACTTCAACAGCTGCGTGAATTGCGGCCTGTGTGCCGAGGCCTGCCTGTTTTACACCGAAACCGGGGATCCCAAATACACGCCCATTAACAAGGTTAAACCCATGCGTCGCCTCTATGAGCAGGAGTTCACGCTGACTGGCCGGATAAAGAAGCTGGTCGGCTTGTCCAAGCCCGTCGACGATGCCGAACTGGAGGAGTGGAAGGAACTGGCCTATAACTCCTGCACCCTGTGCGGACGCTGTTCAGCCGTGTGCCCGGTGGGCAACGATATCAGCTATATGATCCGGAAGTTCCGCGAAGGCATGTCTGCCTCGGGCAATGCCCCGGAAGGTCTCGTGGGAGCCGTCAACCGCACCGTGACCATCGGGAGCCCCATGGGCGTGAAGCTGCCCGCCGTCAAGGTGCAGATGAAGCATGTGGAAAATGACTTTGGCCTGCCGATTCCAATGGATGTCGAAGGCGCAGAATACATGGTCATGCTCTCATCGATGGAGATCATGAACTTCCCGGAATATCTGGGTGCTATTGCCAAAATCATGGACCATGCTGGCAAGACTTGGACGCTTTGCTCCACGGCCTTTGAAGCTACCAACGCCGGCATTCAGATTGGCAATTCCGACTTGGCCAGAGTCATCGTGTCACGGATTGTAGAAGGGGCTGAAAAGCTCAAGGTCAAGACGGTAATCAGCCCGGAATGCGGGCACGCCTATACAGCTTTACGCTGGGAAGGAGCCAATCTGATCGGTCGGCCGTTTACTTTCAAGGTTCAGCACATCGTTGAGGTCTTGGGCGAATTTCAGGAGTTGGGACTACTCAAGACCGAAGGCTTCGAGAAAGACAAATTGACCTTCCATGATCCCTGTCAGCTGGCGAGGCGTGGTGGTGTCATTGAGCCGCAGCGCAAGCTGATGAAGATGGTATCGGAGAATTTTGTTGAGATGCCTGATGCCGGTTTCATGAATTGGTGTTGTGGCGGCGGCGGCGGAGCCTCTGCTATTGAGGAAGGCGAAGAACTCCGCCTGGAGGCTTTCAAGGTCAAGAAAACCCAGTTCGAGATCGTCAATGCCGACCGGGTGGTGACCGCCTGCGCCAATTGCCGCATCGTTTTGGAAGAAGGCCTGGAGCATTACAAAATGGATTTGCCGGTGGTTAGCCTGACCGAAATGGTCGCCGATCATCTGCAGGCAAAGGGGAAATGAATCATGAGCATCAACAATGACAAAGATTTCAAAGTTGCTCTGGCCGGTCTGTTACTGGCGCATCAGCGCAAAATGGCGGTCAGCTTTACGCGGCGGGTGATGGATTTGTGTTACGACGCGCGAATTAAAGGGGTGCTGCTCGCTGCTGAACGTGCGGATATCACCGAGCCGGAACTATTACTTGCGGAACACGCGGCTCACCAGGTCAGGGTCAGAAGTTTTGGCGAGTGTTCCCACGACACAAGCTGGTCGTTGCAAGCCGGTCATTTCGTAGCCACTGCAGCCAAGTTTTGCGTGAGCGTGCCAGCGGCTGGTGAAAACATCGCATGGAATGCTGCCATGCAAGCCCGCCTGGCGCGCACGTGCCAGGAGGCAGCCGATGGTGACGGCATAATCAATGCTGAAAGTACGGCGCAATATGAGCTTCTTGAGTCATTTCTTTCCGCTGAGGGAAAAACGTTATGAATACTTCGCAACGCATCGTCGTTGACCCGGTGACCCGAATCGAGGGGCATTTGCGTATTGAGGCGCAAACCGATGCTAACGGAAAAATAACCAACGCTTACTCTGCGGGCACGATGGTGCGCGGCATAGAGATCATCTTGCGTGGCCGTGACCCACGCGACGCCTGGGCCTTTGCGCAGCGCATTTGCGGCGTCTGTACGCTGGTCCATGGATTGGCTTCTGTACGGTCAGTAGAAGACGCCCTGCATCGCGCCATCCCGAGCTATACCATTCCGCGCAATGCCGAACTGATTCGCAACCTGATGATTAGTGCTCAGTACATTCACGACCATGTCATGCATTTTTACCATTTGCACGCGTTTGACTGGGTTGATGTGCTCTCGGCTCTCAAGGCCGACCCCAAGGCAACCTCGGCACTGGCGCAGAGCATCTCCAGTTATTCAAAGTCATCACCTGGCCACTTTGCCGATGTGCAAAAAAAGATCAAGACATTTGTCGAACAGGGTCAGTTGGGAATTTTTTCCAATGCTTATTGGGGTCACCCGGCATATAAACTGCCGCCCGAGGCGAATCTGATGGCGGTGGCGCACTACCTGGATGCGCTCTCCTGGCAGCGTGATGTCGTCAAGTTGCATGCAATTTTTGGCGGCAAAAATCCGCATCCGAACTTTGTGGTGGGGGGGGTGCCTTCAGCCATTTCCGTGCAAACCAGTGCCGGACCACAAGGCAAGGCCGGCGGTCAGGCCGCAACAGCAGTCAACATGGTCGGCCTGCAAACTGTACAAAACGTGATCAAACAAATGCGCGAGTTTGTTGACCAGGTCTATGTGCCGGATCTGCTGGCAATTGCCTCTTTCTACAAAGATTGGGGTGCAATTGGAAACACGGGCGGTAACTTCATGTCGTTTGGCGATTTGCCAGGGAAGTCAATCTGGGATACGGATTCGTTCCTGATACCGCGCGGCGTCATTCTCGGCGGGGATTTGTCCAAAATCCATTCGATTGATCTGGATAAGGGCGATGAAATCCAGGAGTTTGTCAGTCACTCCTGGTACAAATATGGCGCTGGAGACGCTCAAGGTTTGCACCCATTCAAAGGCGAAACCGAGTTGAATTACACCGGCCCGAAACCGCCCTATGAGCTTCTTGACGTTGATCAGAAATACTCCTGGATCAAATCGCCACGCTGGAAGGGAAAAGCGATGGAGGTTGGTCCGTTGGCGCGGGTGTTGCTGATGTATGCCAATGGCCACACGCAGACAAAGGAAATCGTGGATTCCACACTAAAAACTCTGGATGTACCGGTCGCTGCCCTTTTTTCTACCCTCGGGCGTACAGCCGCTCGCGGTCTGGAATCGAAGATCATTGCAGATTCGATGCAAGGTTGGTATGACTCGCTGATTGCCAATATCAAGGGGGGCGATGTGCGCACCTTCAATGACAAGTACTGGGACCCGGCGTCATGGCCCAAGCACATGGAGGGCGTAGGTCTGATGGAAGCGCCACGCGGTGGGTTGTCGCACTGGATCGTGGTGGACGACGGCAAAATCAGTAATTACCAAGCCGTGGTGCCCAGCACCTGGAATGCCGGACCTCGCGATGCCCAGGGTCAGCCTGGGCCATATGAATCTGCGTTGCAGCATAATCATGTCATGGTCGATCCCAAGCAGCCGCTCGAGATATTACGCACCGTCCACAGTTTTGATCCATGCATCGCTTGTGCGGTGCATGTGACGGACCCTGACGGAGATGAGTTGGTGCAGGTTAAAGTAACCTGATGTTGTCAATAAGACATTTGTCCTTTAACCATAAATAAAAATATTTACACTGACTCAAGTGCGAAAGACTATTCAACCAATTAACTTAAAAAGAGTGTTTATGACGCATTCCATTTTCACAATGGATGTCCGACCTGAGAACTTTCCTGATGCTGGGAGCCAAAGTCGGCGATGCGCCTGCGACATGCGATTAATAACCGAGGGAGCGTCATGAATGCACGAAAAAAAGCCGATTGGGTAGCCGGTTTTCAGCTCGATTACAAAACCCTGTTTGTAAAAAAATGGTCTTCCTACATGGGCGCTTTGCTGCTGGTTATGGTCGTATTGGCGCTGATGATCAGCGGCATGTTTTGGGGAGTGTTTGGTGGTGTCAAGTTTTGGGGAGACAGCTTCAATAATCTGATAGGTCTAGGGCCAATATTAGGCATTCCAAAAGAGCTGGAAAGCTGGGGCTTGCACCGTATGTCCCTGATGAACATGACGCTGGTTCTGGGGGCTTTTTGTGCGGCGCTGTTGTCAAAAGAATTTGCCATCAATCTCACGCCAAAAATAGAGTACGTATGGGCCATGCTGGGCGGTAGCCTGATGGGTATTGGCGCAGCCCTGGCTGGTGGCTGTACCACAGGTGGTTTTTTCAATCCGGTGCTACACGCTTCTCCCGCCGGCTGGACAATGTGGGTGGGATTGGTGGCGGGCGCTGCGCTGGGTTTTAAGCTGTTGCTGTGGACAATGGAGAACATTGACTGGGGCAGCGCGGCGCCGCCCACAATCGCCATCCCGGATTCGCTCAAAAATCGTTTCCCGCTGCTTGGCTTAATGGTTGCAGTGGCTTGTCTTGTCTGGGCTGTTCAGTGGATAGGTTCAGACAACAAGCAGTTGGTAACCCGCGCGGTTTTGATTTTGGCAGGATTTGCCATCGGCTTCATCTTTCACCGATCACGCCTCTGTTTTGCACGTGCTTTTCGCGAGCCTTTCGTGACAGGTGAAGGCGAGATGACGAAGGCTTTGATCCTGGCGCTAGCTGTCGGTATACCGCTGGCGGCTCTTTTGTTTCAGAAAAAGGTAATTGACCCGTACGTGGCAATTCCGGCCACCTTCTGGATCGGTTCACTGCTGGGCGGTTTGATATTTGGCATCGGAATGGTGTTTGCGGGGGGGTGTGCATCCGGCTCGCTGTGGCGTATGGGCGAGGGTCACGTGAAACTGTGGGTTGCCATGTTCT
>Ga0335397_10010224_pt1 | contig 11617 bp, 10 predicted proteins | sample MAT04_FD_205740 | JGI IMG/M metagenome (GOLD analysis project Ga0335397, IMG submission 205740) | Freshwater microbial communities from Lake Fryxell liftoff mats and glacier meltwater in Antarctica - MAT-04 (spades assembly) (version 2) ...
CTGGAAGCTTGCTGATAATCCCTGTTCATGAAGGTCTTCACGCACTTGGATTTCTGATAGTTGGAGCAAGGAAAATCAGATTTGGTGCCGACTTAAAGCAAATGATTGTATATGCAACTGCTGAAAACTTTGTAGCCAGTAAAAAAAGCTTTTTTCTTCTGGCACTGGCTCCATTTGTTGTAATTAATATAGTTTGCATCCCTTTTTTAGTCTTTGGCGGCTCCGAAACCAGATTTTTTTTAACTACTATGCTCTTCCTTCATAATATCATGTGCGTTGGCGATTTTGGAATGATGAGTTTTTTTATTCGTCACAAAGACAAGGAAATGTTTACCTTTGATGATCTGGATACAAAAACGACCTGGTTTTACGAAAAGGAAAAATCGTGAACCTTAAACAAAAATATTTGTTTATCCCCTGAAATTTAAAAAATAAAAAAATGGCAAACATCACATTAAAAGGCAATGCGATTCACACAATTGGAAATCTTCCTGCAAAAGGAAGTATTGCGCCGGATTTTAAAATTACAAAGACTGATTTATCTGAAACCACCTTATCTGATTATGCAGGTAAACGCCTGGTTCTTAATATTTTTCCAAGTCTGGATACAAGTACCTGCGCTGCTTCAGTCAGACAGTTTAATGCAAAGGCACAAAGTCTGAAAAACACAGTTGTATTATGTGTTTCGATGGACTTACCATTTGCACACAGCAGGTTTTGTGCAGCTGAAGGATTAAAAGATGTTATTTCAGCATCAGTATTTCGCGCACCGGAATTTGGCAAAAGCTATGGTCTTACTATTTCAGACGGACCGCTTGCAGGGCTATTGTCGCGTGCTGTTGTGATTGTTGATGAAAACAAAAAGGTTATTTATACTGAGCAGGTTCCGGAAATTACACAGGAACCCGATTATAGTTCTGCTTTGGCAGCGCTATAGTTTTTCAAATAAGATTTGCGGAATTTGCCCAATCTTCCATTGTCATTGGAATTGCCTTTTTGGCTCTGTCCTCTGCCAAATCTAAATATGCATTCACAATTCGTCCCAACGATTCTAATTCTTGTTGCGATAAATAATTTTTAGCAATTACAACATCTGCTTTCAATATTTTCCCATCCGTTGCTTTTTCCCATGAGCTTAATCCCATATTTTGGATTTCTGCATTGGCTCTCAACATTATTAATTCTGAAGCCGTATGTCCATGAACTGCAAAATGCAACTTGTTTTGAACTTTTGCAAAAAATGTTTTGGTAGTGGGTGCCTCTTTATTATAATCAACACTTGTGGCGTATATATCAGTCAGTTTTTGATAAAACCGACGTTCACTGAGCCGAATCTATCTGATTTCGGAAAGCAAATGTTCATAATAATCTTCACCAAGAAAAGTGCCGTTCTCCAAACGTTTTTTATCTATTACGTAACCACGAAAGCCATATTGTTTGGTCTTCGTAGCGCACTTCAATGCTTTTATCACCTGTCTGCTGTGTAAATACTAAAAATTCAGCTGTGCTGTTTCGTATTTGTAGCTTCTTAGTCATATTACAATTCTTATTTTTCGAAGTCTTATACCTGAATACAAAACTACAACAAATTTGGGTTTATGTAAAAAACTTGCATCCCTCGTTTGGCTTGGGCTGCACACCTATGTCGAATGTATCAAATATTGTTGTGATTCTATTCGTTTTTTATGTTGCTCATGCATTTTTTCTATTTCGTTGCTAATTTATAATATTTTTCAATATTGTTCGGCAAAATAATATCTCGTTCCTCACGGGACTTATACTAAAGGCATTGTTTTTAATTCTACCTGTATGCTGTCCCTAAGAGAAAGTCCAGTAGGGAACAACATATTGGTAGAAAATGCTGATGCCTAGCGAAACACCTCCCGATTATTCCATCGGGATACGGTGGTACTTCGACTTTGCTCAATAACCATATGAGAGGCGGTTCCTGAGCTTGTCGAAGCATAGAATAATTGCAGGGTGTCCGAACTAATGTGCTAATGAAATAATGTGCTATGTGTTCCACAAAAAACGCAACATTTACAAATTGTGCTACTCTGTGTAAAAAAAATCACAGAGTTACTCAAAGTTGCACCAAGGCCAATTAATTCTATCTTGCAGTCGTAAAATCATCCTATGAGCCGATTCACATCCACCGTTCGATCTTTCCCCGGAACCTTCTGGGCCGCCAATACTCTCGAGCTTTTTGAGCGCTTAGCCTATTATGGAATTTTTAATCTTCTGGCTCTCTACCTTACCAACTCCCCTGAAACAGGTGCATTGGGTTTTACACAGGTAGAAAAAGGAATGCTCATGGGCATCGTAAACGCAATATTGTATTTCCTTCCGGTAATTACCGGGGCTATTGCCGATAAATTCGGGTATAAAAAAGTGCTAATCATAGCATTTATAATACTTTCATCGGGCTATTACCTTATGGGACAGGTTAGTTCTTATGCTTTTGTATTCATCACTTTTTTTTATGTTGCCATTGGAGCAGCGCTTTTTAAACCGATTATTTCCGCAACTATTGCCCGTACAACCAATGAAGACAATGCTTCTCTGGGCTTTGGTATTTTTTATATGATTATAAATATAGGGGGATTGGTGGGTCCGCTCATGGCATCCGAACTCCGCGAAATTAGCTGGAATTATATTTTTCTAATGGCGACAGGATCAATTCTGATCAATCTTGTAATAGTATTGATTTTCTTTCGTGAACCCGACAGACAGATCAATTCCGACTCTCTGCTGAAAAGTCTGTCTACCATTTTTAGAAACATTTTTACTGTTTTACAGGATCTGCGTTTTGTTATTTTCCTAGCCATCATAACCGGCGCATGGACTGTTTACTGGCAGTATTTTTACAGTCTGCCCGTATTTATGGAACAATGGGTGAATACTTCTCCGCTTTACAATGCACTGTATTCGATATCACCGGGTTTTGCCAAGGCAGTTGGAACGGATGCTGGGATAATTCTTACTGAGAAGATCATTGCAATGGACGCTATGTTTATTGTGCTGTTTCAAGTGATTGTAAGTAGTATTGTAATGAAAATAAGACCTTTGAAGTCGATGACGATTGGGATACTCATTAATTCAATAGGTTTGGCATTATCGGTTCTAACTTCAAATCCCTTTTTTACACTTATTTCCATTCTGATATTCTCTTTCGGCGAGATGGCTTTTTCCCCTAAAATACTTGAATATATTGGTAGAATTGCACCAAAAGATAAGGCAGCTTTGTATATGGGCACTCAGTTTCTGCCTATGGCTCTTGGTAATTTTTTCGGGGGATTTATAGCCGGGGGAGTTTATAACGCCCTGGCCGACAAGTACGTGATGATTCAAAAGCTTCTGCCCCAACTTCCTGATGTTGCTAATCTTTCCAATGATCAGCTCTTTAATTCAGCAACTTTGTTTTTACAAACGGATGCAGCCGGTTTAAACAAAATCCTTTGGGAAACGTACCACCCGAACCGCTTTGGACTGGTGCTCATCGGTACAGGAATTGTAACGGTTGTTTTGCTTTATTTTTATGATAAGTTTATGCTCCGGAATAAAATATCATGAGTATTTGAACGCATTTAATTCTGTACGAAAATGAACACTTCACGTTCAGTTTAGGTCAGTATTTTGTCTGATTTTCACGCACATTTACCATTCATCATACTGATTATTAAATTGCTGCTTGCATTGGTAAGAAGTTACACTGAAATATGAATGATAGAAAGACATTTGTGATAAAAATCATAAGTTATATGAGAATAAACCAGATTTTAATTCAGAATTCCTCCTCTAAACGCCCCGTTTATATTAAATAAATTCTGTGTAAATTGTCTGGAAGTACCGCATGCGTTCAATTTCCGCTCTTGATATTAGATAAATATTTACATTGATCAATGATTCCTTGAATTTAGTGTAAATCATACATTTCTATTGAGTACTTTAGTATTATTTTGTTTAGCTTTACTTCTGAAATCCTATTAAAGATAATAAAACAAAAATGGAACCAATTTCAATTCCCGGTACATTAAAAACTCCATCGATTACATCAGATTGCATCTCAGGAATTATTGAAATAAAAGGAAGGTCAAATCCTGAAAATTCATCACAGTTCTATAAACCACTGATTGAATGGGTTGAGGAATACAGTAATAATCCTACTGCCAAAACAATTATCAACATTCAGCTTGAACATTTTAACACAAGCTCATCCAAATGCATTCTGGATGTTTTCAAAAAGCTTGAGCCTATTAAGAAAGCTAATCTTGACATTTCTGTCAACTGGTACTACGAAGAAGATGATGAAGAAATGCTGGAAGCAGGCGAAACATACGGAACCATGACGGTTATTCCGTTTAAAATGATTGGGTATTAGAATTTGAAAAACAGCTAACCCGCTTTCGGTTTTAAATATGAAACCAAAAGCGGGTTAAGTTTTTACATACAGTTTACAGAGTAAATGCGTACTTCCCTGAACCGACTTCCAGAATGAGGTATCCCTCTTCCCATCGTATTACCTTAATTTCCTTAATTGTGGACAGTGCTTTTCCTCCCTCGAAAATAGCCGCTGCTTCTTTTGCCGGAATATAAATTGTGGCGGTAGTATTTGCAGGGATTTCAATATCGAAATAAAGCTTAGCATTCTCTACTTTCCAGGAACTGCTTAGCTTTCCAAAATAGGTATCAAGACTTGCAGATGCGCTGGTAAAACCTCCCCCGATATAGGGCTTAATTATGCTATGCTTATATCCCGGGGCATCTTCGTAGGTATCAATGCCGGTCATTATTCTGTACATCCAATCTCCGATTGCGCCGTATGCATAATGGTTAAAGGAATTCATCCCCGGTGTCTGAAATGAACCATCGGGCTTTTGTCCGTCCCATCTCTCCCAAATTGTTGTTGCACCGTTTTTAACCGGGTAAAGCCATGAAGGATACGTTTCCTGTAAAAGCAGTTTGTATGCCAGGTCGTTGTAACCAAAACGGGTCAGAACGTGACAGAGATAAGGTGTTCCGAGAAAACCTGTTGTAAGATGTGTGCCGTAGCTGTTTACATTTGATGCAAGGCGCTCGGCAGCCTGTTTGCGGAGGTTTTCAGGCAACATATCAAAGTTCAGTGCCAGTACATAAGCAGTTTGTGTTCCAGAAACAAGGCGTCCGTTTGGAGTCATATATTCTTTCAGAAAAGCTGCTTTGATTTTTTGTAGCAATTCAGTGTAAAAAGCCACATCGGTTTTATTGTCAAGTACATTTGCTGAATTTATAAGCAGTTGTGTGGAATGTGCATAGAAACATTGGGCAATCAGATACTTGTCGGTAACAGCAGCTCTTCCATCGTTATCATCTTCGGGATGATAAAACAGCCAGTCGCCAAAATGGAAGCCTGAATTCCATAAATCATTAACGGCAATTTTTCTGATGCTTTCAACATAAGCTTTCATTGAATTATACTGCTGACCCAAGAGTTGTTTATCCCCGTAAACAAGGTACATATTCCAGGGCGCAATGGTTGCCACATCTGCCCATCCGGCGCTATTAACTGCTCCGGCACCCAAAACATTGGGTATTACAAAAGGAACTTTTCCTTCTTCCTGATCTGCTTCAATATCCTTAAGCCATTTGGCAAAAAAGCTGTTCACATTCATATTAAAGGCAGCAGTTCTGGAAAATACCTGAGCATCGCCTGTCCAGCCCAGACGCTCGTCACGCTGCGGACAATCGGTTGGAATATCAACGAAATTGCCTTTTTGTCCCCATTCGATGTTATGCTGTAACTGGTTAATCAGAGGATTGGAAGTAGTGAAGTTTCCTGTTTTCTTCATGTCTGAATATAAAGCGGTTGCAGTAAAGTTTTCAGGTTTTATCTCAGCGGGATATCCTTCGATTTTCAAGTAGCGGAAGCCATGCCAGGTAAATTTTGGTTCAAAAACCTCGTCGTTTCCACCTTTCAGGATGTAGGTATCCTGCGCTTTAGCTGCACGAAGGTTTTCGGTATAGAAATTGCCGCTTTTATCCAGTACTTCTGCATGTGAAAGAATTACTTTATCACCTGCTTTACCTTTTACTTTCATGGTAACAAATCCCACCAGATTCTGGCCAAAATCAATTACCTGCTCGCCTGCCGGGGTTTTAATAATTTTTATGGGAACAAATATCTCATGCTTTTTTACTGTCTCGTTAACCGTGGCAATTAGAACATCCATAGGGTATTCGCCTAGTTTAACTCCACTCCAGTCAGCATCCTTGTAACCAGGTTTTGCCCATCCTGCTTTTTCAAGCCTTGCATCTACGATCTCTCCATTATAAATTTCGGAATAGAGAATTTCACCCGTTGTGGATTTCCAGGAATCATCGCTAATAATACTTTCAGCAGTTCCATCGGCATAAACAATATCAATCTGACAAAGCAGTGAAATGTCGGAATTATAGAAATTAGAATTTCCCTGGTATCCTATGTCTCCACGATACCATCCACTGCCAAGCATCACACCTATTGCATTCTGTCCCGAAGCAATTATAGGAGTCACGTCATAAGTCTGATACTGAAGTCGTTTTTTATAGCTCGTCCATCCCGGGGTAAAAAAATCATTTCCAACTTTTACACCGTTAATCTGAGCCTCATAAAGACCATGGGCAGTGATATAGGCTGTTGCAGAAACAATTTTTTTGTTGATAGAGAATTGTTTTCTCATCATGGGAGTTGCGCGCAAGGCTGAGTCTTCAACATAGCCTGGTCCTATCCATTTCGCCTTCCAGTCTGTTGATTTGAGAAGAGCCATCTGGAAATAGGCTGTCTGACTCCATTCCGAAGCTTTTCCATTGTTATCCCACACCCTGACCTGCCAGTTATACCGTGTACCAGATAAAAGAACAGAACCGGAATAAGAAACTTGCACAGATTGTTCAGATTTTACTTTTCCACTGTTCCATACCAGAGTTTTACCGGAAGTAAGTTTAATTTCATAAGCAGACTGGCTTACATTTCTTTGGGGAGATACTAGTTGCCAGGAAAAGCGGGGGCTGGAAATATCAATACCAGTCGGATTTGTAAGGTTTTCGGTGAGAAGATTTGTAAGACTGAGCTGTGCATTGGTATAGAATCCAAAAATCAGAAAAGACAAGAATGAAAACAGCAGTTTTTTCATGGTTAGGTTGAGGTTGAGGGTTGAGGGTTGAGGGTTTAGGGTGTACTCCGAACCAAACTTAAGGATTAGGCGGATTAAAAACAATAGAGGATTTGGGCTTTTAGATGGAGTGGATGGGATTGTGAGGGGAGAAATAGCGGAATGGTGATGGTGGTAAAAATCACAACTAATAGGGATAAAGGTAGCTTAAACATTGTATAGGTTTGTATCCAAATAAAAAATAAAAAATACAATGCTAAAAATATATTTAGGTTTTGCTATAATCCTTTTGGGGATGATTTTACAGGCGCAATCGAATGAATACAATCGTGAAATAAATGATTCCTCTAAAATAAATCAGCCGGAAGTAAAAGCTAACTTAAGAATCGGTGGATATGGTGAAGTACACTTTAATCAGCCCTTTAGCTCAAAAATCCGACAAAATGGAGCGCTCGATGTACACAGGTTAGTTATGCTTATGGAATATGGATTTAATTCCCGAGCTCGTTTTATTTCTGAAATTGAATTTGAGCATGTAAAGGAAGTATTTGTTGAACAGGCTTATCTTCAATACAAACTCAATAAATACATTCAATTTCATGCCGGTTTGCTTTTAATTCCCATGGGAATAATTAACGGATCCCACGAGCCGGTGAGTTTTAATGGCGTTGAAAGACCAATGATTGATCAGAAAATATCCCCAAGTACCTGGCGTGAGGCAGGTTTGGGTATTTCCGGAACAGTGCTGCCAATAAAAATGAAATATCAGTTATATCTGGTAAATGGATTTAACGGGTATGACGGGACGCCTCATTTAAATGGCAAGGATGGCTTGCGCGGAGGCAGGCAAAAAGCTGCGGAATCATTTATTAGCTCGCCAGATCTGGCCAGCAGAATTGAATATTTTGGAATCGGTGGGTTTAACCTTGGACTTTCTGGGTATTTCGGAAAAACCGAAAGCAGCATGTACAATGGAATTGATAAAGCCGATTTAAGCACTATTGAACGAGCAGATTCATCAGTGGTAGGGATTTCTATGTTTGGACTTGATGCGCGCTTTTCCCGTCATGCATTTCAATGTAAAACGCAATTGTATTATATATCACTGTCAAACACTGAACAATACAATGTTTTTACTGCTATTAGTGGAATACCGAATAATCTCGGAAGTTCCATGACTGGTTATTATGTGGAGGCCGGGTACAACCTGTTTCATTCATTCAAAAATATAAAATCGGAACTAATTCCATTTATAAGGTTTGAAGAATATAACACGCAATTTACTGTCTCACAAGGAATTCTAAAAAACAAAAATTTTAATGCTACCATTATTACGCCGGGGGTCAGTTTGAAGTTGACTTCAGAAGCAGTATTGAAAGCCGACATTCAGTTTTTAAAAACTGCAGCAGATCCTGACTTTTTAAAAGTACTTAATACGGGCATAGCCGTTAACTTCTAAATATCTCAAGATGTTTAATTATTTTATTTTTGCAGTTTTGATTCTTATAGCCTTGAAGAGTGCAGCACAGGATGAGATTGAATTCCAACCTGGCTCGCTTTTCTCCGAGCTAAAAAAATTCAGTGATGCGGAAAATCCAAAATTAAGTGAAATAGGCTATAAATCAGAATTTCCTGCTTCAACTGATCTCCAGGGTAAATATTTTTCACTAAGGTACGACAAGGGTAAAAGTCCAATAAAATTTATTTATGTGGGACGGATAAACAGCTGCCGGGTCGGAGGATGCTCTTCTTCAAAAGATGCTATGCAAAGCAGAGAACATGAATATTTTGATTACTTTATTTTGACTGATAGTGTGCCAACAGTGGTGCAGGTTAAAGTTTATAATTACATGGCTACACACGGGCAGGAAGTCACAGCAAAAGGCTGGTTAAAGCAGTTTGTTGGTTATGACGGAGGCCGGGATCTGCAGGTTGGGAAGGACGTTGATGGCATTTCGGGCGCAACGATTTCCGTATATGGGATTACTCTGGATATACAGCAAAAAATATACGATTTCAGACAAATTTTGTACAAACCACAGAATTTGTCTGAAAAAGTAACCCAATAGAAACGACTTACTAATTTACCTTGAAGCCCTTTGTCTGCCCGACCATTGTTTTGGTCTGTTTTGAGTTGCCGTTTTCGGCCTTGCATGTCCCGGGTTACCCCTTCCCTGCTGTTTTGGAGCCTTCGCCGGATTATGATCCATCAGTGGGAATGGATGATCGTCGATAACGGTAATTCTTTTAGAAATCAGCTTTTCAACATCGCGCAGGTATTCTTTTTCTTCAGCATCGCAGAACGATAAGGCCGTGCCTTTTGCTCCTGCTCTACCGGTTCTGCCGATACGGTGAACATAGGTTTCAGCGATATTGGAGATTTCGTAGTTTATCACATATTCCAAATCATCCACATCAATACCACGGGCTGCAATATCGGTAGCCACGAGTACTCGGGTTGTCTGGGCTTTAAAATTGGTCAATGCGCGCTGACGAGCGTTCTGGGCTTTATTTCCGTGAATTGCCTCTGCTTTTATATGATGTGCTGAGAGCATTTTCACGACTTTGTCGGCACCGTGTTTTGTGCGGGTAAATACCAATGCTGTTTTGATAGCATCTCCCTTTAAAACTTCGAGTAATAAAGCGTTTTTATTCCCTTTATCAACGAAATAAACGAATTGTTTGATAATATCAACTGTAGAAGATACGGGTGTTACGGATACTTTAGAGGGATTTACTAGAATTGTACTTGCCAGCTTCACGATTTCAGGAGGCATGGTTGCTGAGAAAAACAGCGACTGGCGCTTTCTGGGGAGCATGGTCAGGAGTTTTCTTACATCGTGAATAAAACCCATGTCGAGCATACGATCGGCTTCATCGAGTACGAAAATTTCCACATCCCTCAGACTTATAAAACCTTGGTTAATAAGGTCGAGCAAACGACCTGGTGTAGCAATCAGGATATCAACTCCTGCTCTGAGAGCGGCAGTTTGGGGATTCTGGTTGACTCCCCCGAAAACAACAGTAGAGGATAAACCAGTATGTCGGCCATAGGCATTAAAACTTTCGCCAATTTGAATGGCTAATTCACGTGTTGGGGTAAGAATAAGACTTCTGATTCTTCTTTTTCGTTCGTTAATTTTGTTTGCACTCAGCAATTGTAAAATTGGGATAGCGAATGCGGCTGTTTTTCCTGTTCCTGTTTGTGCGCAACCAAGCAGGTCGGCACCTTTTAATACAATTGGAACAGCCTGAGATTGAATAGGAGTTGGAATTGTGTAGCCTTCTTCTTCGAGGGCTTTTAAAATAGGATCAATGATTTGTAAGGACTTAAATGGCATTTTTTTGAATTAAATTAAAATTAAATATTACTGAATTTAGTTGAGAGGACTTAGATTGAGGAAATTTAGAAAGAGGGATGAGGAATAGGGTGTGTCATGAAGAGCACAAATGTAGGCATAATAAAATTAGTACTCAGCATATATAAGAATATGTCGGAAAGCGCCTGCTATCACTGGCTGTTTGAAAGTAAATCAGGTGTAAAACCGAGTTTGTTTTTACTTAGAGTATCATTTTTACAGCGATAAAATAGCTGATTACGGAAACAGAAGCTGCGAGGACAGATCCCCAGAGTAAATCGACGAGAGTAACCAGAAGAGGCCAGTCTTTTGTGGTTGCCAGATTGGTTAGATCGTAGGTGGCATAGGTAACCAGGCCAAAAAATGCGCCGTAGAGTAAAGCATGAGTCCAGGAATGTTTTTCAAATGCCGGCGAAATAACGAACGGCATCAATAACATGTACTACGCCATTGTCGGCTGCAATATCGGCAACTGTTACTTTTGCACCGTTAATAAAAACTCCCTCTGCATTTATGCTTACACTGAGATTTTTATTCAAAAGTGTAGTGATCGATTGTCCGTCTGACAGGTCGCTTGACATCACTTTTCCGCTCGCAACATGGTACAGAAGAATCTGTGCAAGGTCGCCTGTTGGGTCGGCTAGCAAAGCATCAACAGTTCCTGGGGGAAGTGCATCGAAAGCGGCGTTAGTTGGAGCAAATACTGTGAAAGGTCCTGTACCTGAAAGGTCATCATCAAGTCCGGCAGCGATTACGGCTGCCTAGAGAGTTGAGTGGCCGGGGCTGTTGACAATAATATCGACAACTATGTTCTGTGATTTCAATGTGTTAAGGAAAAACACGGAAATCAGTAACATCTTGTTGGCGCCGCTTTTTTTGGTTTCGAACGAAAAAAATCTGTTTTTTTTAGATATAGTTTTGTCAAACAAAAAATTTGTATAAATTTGCACCACTTTTAACAGCAGGTGCCATAGCTCAGTTGGTAGAGCAACGGACTGAAAATCCGTGTGTCCCCGGTTCAATTCCAGGTGGCACCACGAAAACCCCAAAAATTAACTTTTTGGGGTTTTTATTTTATATTATGAATTATTGTTACATATTATTTAGTTCAAAACTTGACAGGTTTTA
>Ga0335397_10010226_pt1 | contig 11614 bp, 9 predicted proteins | sample MAT04_FD_205740 | JGI IMG/M metagenome (GOLD analysis project Ga0335397, IMG submission 205740) | Freshwater microbial communities from Lake Fryxell liftoff mats and glacier meltwater in Antarctica - MAT-04 (spades assembly) (version 2) ...
CTGCTCCTGCTAAGGCGGTTAGGAAGGCTGCTCCTAAAAAAGTAGTGAAGAAAGCTGCTCCTAAAAAAGCCGTTGCGAAGAAGACGGTGAACCTGCCTGCCGGCAAGGCAGGAAAAGTGGTTAAGAAGGCTGCCAAGAAAAAAGTAGTGAAGTCTGCTAAGAAAGTCGTTAAGAAAGTCGTTAAGAAAGCAGTCAAAAAGAAAGCAACAGCCAAGAAGAAAAAATAGAAGTTACTTTTGCGTGCACAAAAAAGCCCTGACCAAAATCAGGGCTTTTTTTTCACTTCCTTATGAGAATCAATCAATGCTTCAAATCAACCTTAGTCTTATCTGGAACTTCTTTAGGCCCTTTCACATATTTCTCTAACCACGTATCCATTTCCCACATCATGTGCATCACCGATTCTTTGCCTCGGTAGCCATGACTTTCATAGGGCAACAAAACAAACCTTGCCGTGCCGCCATGCCCTTTGATGGCATTGTACATCCGCTCACTTTGGATGGGGAATGTGCCTGTATTGTTATCAGCTTCACCGTGAATCATCAAGATAGGCTCCTTGATTTTATCGGCATACGAGAACGGTGACATCTCATAATAAACTTGGGGCGCTTGCCAATACGTGCGCTCTTCCGATTGAAATCCAAAAGGCGTGAGTGTTCGATTGTAGGCTCCGCTCCTAGCAATGCCAGCTCTGAATAAATCAGAATGCGCTAACAAATTGCCCGTCATGAATGCACCATAGCTGTGCCCTCCGGCCGCTACTCGATTTGGATCAACCACTCCGAGTGACGCACCATAGTCAATAGCTGCTTTCGCACTAGTGACCAATTGTTGAATATAATTATCGTTTGGTTCTTTCTCGCCTTCTCCCACAATAGGTATGGACGCATTATCTAACACTGCATAGCCGCGCACAACCCAATAAATGGGGCTGCCCCAACTTAATCTGGTAAATGTATGTGGCGATCCTTTCACTTGCCCTGCATTGCTTTTGGATTTGAATTCTTCCGGATAGGCCCAGAAGAAAGTAGGTAATGCGCCTTGCTCTTTTTTGTAGTTCGGTGGCAAATATAAATCGGATGTCAATTCTACCCCATCTTCGCGTTTGTATTTCAGCACTTGCTTCTTCACATCTTTCAATTGCGGATAGGGATGAGGGAAGGCGGTAAGTTGAGCCGCATTTTTTGAACCCGTAGTACGAGAAAAATAATTTGGGTTTTCTAACTGCGACTCGCGCGAAGTAACAAAGGTTCCTTTCTTCGCATCAAGCATACCAACTACATACTCGTAATGCGGTGCTTCGCTGCGCCATTGACGAGTTACTTTACTGGTGGCCAAATCAATTTTATCTAGGAACGGACGATCACCTTCTGGAGATGCTCCGCTGCCATTCAAAAAAGCAGCGTTGTTATTGATCAACATGACGGATCTTCCAAAATTATTAGTAGTTGTCACCACATCTCCCGGATCGGCATAGGCATCCTCGGAAGAGAAATCAAAAACGGTCTTCTTTATTTTCGGATTGGAAGGATCAATCTGATACACACGCTGTTTGCGATCCGCCCACCAACTTTCATATACCCAAGCAATCTTTTCATTACCCCATGTAATTCCCGCAAACCGCAGCGGCAGGGAAGTCATCTCGCTTGATGCATTTGCAAACGGGGCAGGCCATTGAAACAGCTTGTCGCGCACCTCTGCTTTCACCTTGGGATCTCCGTCATCTTGCGCTTCCGCCCAATACAAAGTCGCGGGCATATCATTGCGCCATGCATGCCCTCTTGGGCCTTTCAATGTCGCACTAAACCCGAGTGGAATATTATCTGCCAACGGAATATCTGCCAAATGCTTTACCAGGGTTCCCGCAGCATCCGTGATGTCAACTGATTGAGGAAACAAGTTGGCTGGCACTAAATAAGAGTAAGGTCGCTGAATAGTTTTGGTGAGGATGAAGCGCGCATCGGGCGATGACGATTGTGACGCATAGATGGCAGGTCTACCTAGTGCTGTTTCTGTTCCGTCTAAACTGACCAAGATCAACTGCGAGGTGCAGTAATGCTGAAACAGCGATTCATCGTACGGATTTTTTAATAGGTCTTGATAGGTGCGGTTAGGTGCTTTCTTTCCCAAGTTCTCTTCGACTACAGGGCCAACTGGCACGCGCGATTTGGGTGGCATTGTTTTACCATCATTGGCCGCAGACAAATAAACGACAGAAGACGAAGTAGAAAGCCAAGAGTAAGGGTTACCAATCGTGTTGTTTACTTTCTTCCTTGAAATTTTCTTCGCACTAAGTGTTGTAAAATCAACCACCCAAAGTTCCAAGCGATCGGGATAGGTCTGTAAAAAAGCGGCCTTCTTGCTATCGGGCGCGAAACTAAAATTGCTGATCTGCAAAGGCGAGGGCAAATTAGCGATGGCCGATTCTTGCTGATCCTTCAAAGCTTTTACTTTGATACCTATAAAAAAATTATTCCGGCTCTGGCCGAAATTGTCTGGATTGATACGCAACCCAGCTATACGGAGTTCAGGCCTCGACAATTCTTCAATCGTTGGGTAATCCGATCGTTCCAAAAAAATCATCATCGCCTTGTCCGGAGTGAAGAGTACAGCCGGTGTCGATGGTGCTTCCACCAAATCAGCAATGGCCTGTGGTGGTTTTTGATAAGTGGTAATATCTTGAGCATGTAAATCAATGCAAGCCACAACAAATAAAAGAGATAAGATGGTTTTCATAAAGGGGAATGGACGTTGAAAATATCCGAAAGAAAGGTAAGAAAAAAAGCAAGTTGACAAAAGGTGATTTACACCAACTCTTGTACGACCACTCTAAACTCATTTAGCATCATGGCTGTCGCGCCCCACACAACCTCTCCTTCTATTTCAAAATGGGGAGCAAACATAGGATAAATTCTGGCGGCCACAATTTCTTTGGTTAGAATTGCATCATCGCGCAACACTTGTTCTAAATCGCCTTCCAAGATTCGTGTAACTTCTGATTCTTGCGGAGTAAAGATGGGCTTGCCATCCAGAAAGCCAACTATGGGCGTCACCATGAAATTACTAGGTATTACAAAAAAATTACTTAGTTTCCCTATGATTCTTACCTGATTGCCTGAAATTCCAATTTCTTCTTCTGCTTCGCGCAAAGCTGTTTGAATAGCATCTTCATTCGCTTCCGCTTTTCCCCCAGGGAAACTGACTTGGCCGCTATGCGCACCCAAATATTCTGGTCGCTTCGTCAACGGAAATTTCAACTGGCCATTATCCCAATACAACAAAATCAAAACACTCCCCGGCCTTGGCGGCACGAGGTGTTCAAATTTTGGTTTGATCAAGCCTGTAGGTGTTGCGCGCAATGGCTCATGGGCGCGAGCACCTGGTAACGGAAATTTCAATCGTGCTTCTAGCTTATCAATCAATCCCTCCCAGTTCATTTACAGTATTTGATAAGATCCGCTGTCAACATCTTATCGCCCCGCTTCTCCGATTGATTGAAAGCCTTGCATGCTTCCGATCTCTTATTATTTTTTTGATAAGCCACACCCAAGTAAAAATAAATTTTATCAATAAAGGAATCCATGTTCAGGGCCTGGTACAACAACCGCTCCGCGGAAGCGTACTCTTTTTTCATCAAATAATAAATGCCTTTGTTGCGGTATGCCCATCCGTTATCAGGGTCAGCAGAAATACTTTGGTTGATGTCGGCCTCCGCTTTTTCCAATTCATTCAAACTCAAATAGATAAATCCTCTGTTGTTCAAAAAATAAGCTTGCTTCGGCTCCAGCAGAATCGCCTTGTTGATCAATTCAAGCGCCTCCACAAAATTTCCTTTTTCAATTTCAATCAGCGAAAGCGTGTTATAAATATTTGGCTCTTCTTTTTTAAGCTTGCTTGCTCTACCTAATTCTATCTTCGCAGCATCAAAATCCTTTCGATAATAATGAACAATAGCGTGGTTGACCAGATAGTCTACATTCGCTGGATCCAACTTTATGGCTTGGTCGTAAGAAATCAAAGCCCTATCAAAATCGCGCATTTTAGTAAACACCAATCCTTGCGTAAAATAAGCAAGGGCTGTATCCGGTTTTGCCGCAATTACTTTGCTTAAATCTTCAATCGCCTTGTAATATTCCTTCAACTCGTAGGCCGTATTGGCGCGGTTCAACAGCGCGTTGGTGTAGCCGGGCTGGCAATCAATTGCCTTACTATATTTCTCCATCGCCAACTCAAACCGTTTTTGCTCAAAGTAGGCAGTGCCCAAGTTATTCCACGCATCGGCATAGCAGGGCTCTAGTCGAATGGCCTCACCGTAGTAGTAAGCAGCCTGATCGAAGCTTCGCTCTTTGGTGGCAATATTGCCCTTCAATAAAAATTGTTGCAACCGAGTTTCCCTTGAATCGCAACAAGCAAAAAGCAATAGGATAATAACGAAAGTAAAATAACGAGTCATAAACAACAAAAATACCACAATCTAAACCGCTTTGGCTAGCGATTGTTTCGCCTTTCGCTGATCCAACAAATTTCTTGGTTTTTTGGCTTAATGTTATTTAATTGATGCGATAAAATCGGAACTCATTTTTTACTGGAAGCGTTAATAAAACATGAAAACTAAACCAAAAATAAAGATAGACATCATTTCCGATGTCGTCTGCCCGTGGTGCTACATCGGCAAAAGGAGACTGGAGAAAGCAATTGCTCAAGTCTCAGATCAGATCGAGGTTGAAGTAGAATACCACCCCTTCGAGCTAAACCCGGATATGCCAGCGGAGGGCCGCAACCAAAAGGAATATTTAGCCAAGAAATTCGGCAGCGAACAAAAGTATCATCAGATCACTTCTCAGGTAACGGCCACGGCTGCCGAGGAAGGATTGATTTTTGATTTTGATAAACAAGGTATTTCTCCCAACACGCGCAATGCCCATCGACTGATTTCGTATGCAAAACTACAAGGCAAACAATTGGAGATGAAAGAAGCGCTTATGAAGGCCTACTTCACAGACGGGGTAAATCTTACGCAGACCGAAAACTTAGTGGCCATTGCAACTCAGCTTGGCCTAGACCAAGTTCAGGTGACAACCTATCTAAACTCGAATGAAGGTTTCAAAGAAGTGATTGCCGAAGAAAACCAAAATATCCAACGAGGTATTAGCGGAGTGCCGTTTTACATCATCAATAACAAACACGCAATTTCTGGCGCGCAACCGAGTGAGGTTTTTGCGGAAGCCCTGCTCAATATCAGTTTAGAAGTTTCCCCTGCGGGCGGGGCGTGTGATGCGGAGAGCAAAGATTGTTAAAGCCTTTGGGTTTAAGCAGAGTTCAATTCAAATTATCACATTTATATCGACTCATCCCCGACCTCGCTCTGCAAGGTCTCCCGCTCTCTACTCCGTATGAGAGCGGGGCAGTGGGCTAAGGAATTTCGTTCGACTTTTTTTAGAAGCAAGTCAAACGATAGACGTGAGCACTCTGCAAACCTTTGGGTTCTTAGCGGTAAAATTTTTGACGATAAGGATCGAAGCGCTCGAAGAAGTTATTTTTCCAAATGATAAGACTTCGAGCGTGGATTTAGGAAAAATCGAGTAAGAATTTGTATCTTTGACTACAAAAAAATTCATGCTAAGCAAGCCAAATATTCCGGAAAATTTTTTGTGGGAGTATGATTTGGAAACGTTCAATTACGACAAATCATATAAGATCGTAATTGAGAGAGTGTTGGAGCGCGGCAATCTGCTAGAGTGGCGCGAAATACTGAATTACTACGGTGAAGAGAAAATTTTAAACACGATTGATTGGAGTGCCCAGTTAGACCAACGCGGAAAGGACTTTTCTAGGTTTTTTCTAAAATCGGATTTTATTCGTGCTGCGTAGAGACCCATCAATAGTAAAGCCTGCCACTTTCCAACTCATTCAAGAGTTGCAATCACAAACTGAGTTAAAAGAGTTCTATTTAGTCGGGGGAACTGCGTTGGCTTTACAGCTAGGACATCGAAATTCAATAGACATTGATCTGTTTACTAAAAATGATTTCTCCCCTGAAGATTTATTAAAATTTTTGGAGAAAGGATTTTCAGTACAACCCACATTTTTGATCAAAAATACTTTACTCTCGGTAGTCAATAATATCAAAGTCGACTTCATACGCCATAACTATCCGCTAGTTCTGCCGGCTATTACAGAAGAAGAGATTACTTATCTCTCCAAGCAGGATATTGCCGCTATGAAGTTAAACGCCATCAGTAACTCGGGAAAACGCTTAAAAGATTTTATTGACGTCTATTTTCTATTGGAGCATTTTTCGCTTGGCGAAATGATTGAGTTCTACACCATCAAGTACCCCAACTTCAATCCGCTCATCCCATTAAAGGCTATCAACTACTTTGATGACATCGACCCGGAAATCGACCCGCCTAAACTAAAAAATAAACTTCCGTTGACAGAAATAAAGAAACGAATTAACGACAGCGTCTTGCACTCGAAGAAGAAGTTCGGGTAGCCAATCTGTAACCTACCAAAATCATTTTTTTCATGCATCGTCTCCCGCTTTCGAGGACGGTGCTTTCTCTAAGATATCACTTCAGTTTCACTGTTAGTTTCATTCATTAGTGTATCGTCCTTACCTGTCCGGCAGTCTCTTCCGAATTCAGGATTTAGAGCAGTATTGTTTAAATTTCATATTATGAAATACTATTTCCATATTTAAAACTTTATAGTTCGTGTGGTAGTTATATCGAAAGCAATTTTGGTTCAGTTTGGTCACTCGCATTCAGATGGAGTGGTACCATTGAATGAGTAGTGGGTCAAAGCGAAGAAAGCAATTTGGTCGTCCTTGACGGAAATCAAGAAAACTTTTAACTCAGTGGATTATGTTGGGAATGACAGGTATATATTCAATATTAAAGGGAATAAATACTGGCTTGTTGCTATGATATTTTTCGACATACGCACTGTTTATATAAGATTTATCGGCACACATAAAGAGTATGATAAAGTAAATTGCAAAACCATTTAAATAGGTCGCTATGCTTAATAAAATTAAAACAGCAAAGGAATTCAAAGCCGTGAACCAAACCATTGAAGCTTTAATTGGTAAGGCTACCAAGATGGGCGGTTTCCATACGCTTGAGAAGAATGAAGCGCTAATGTTGTCCAGCCTATCAAAATTAGTTGAAGATTATGAAGACAACATTTTAGGTCTTATGCCAATGAAGCCCAAAACTTTGCAACAAGCGGTAGAAATTAAGCGGATGGGGCTAAAACTCACCCAAGCTAAGTTAGCAAAGACTCTAGGAATGGGGGCACCAAAGCTTTCTCAAATACTGTCAGGTAAAAGAGAACCAGATGTTGTTTTCTTAAAGGCCGTTCATAAAAATTGAAGATTGACGCTGATTTTATCTTATCACATGTTTAGCGTTTTTACACTTTCCTCCCTGCCATCGAGTCCCCGCTTTTTTTTATGCATCGTATCTGGCCAACGGAGACTATCCCTTTTTTAAGATATCATTTCAGTTTCATTGCTCAGTTTTATTTGTGTTTAGTCACCTTTGGAACACGATACTTGATATAAGAGGGCAAATAGATTCGTAATCACCAATCATTGTTTTATTCTTGTCTGATCCATAAAAAAAGCCCCCTAAAAAGGGAGCTCTGAAATGGAACACTCAAGGCGATAAGCTGCACTCACCCCGACCGATTTTGGACATATCTGGTTGATTTCCGAACATCCATCAATTACCTAGTGTTCGATTGCAGAACAAAATCACAGATTGTTGAATGGCATGAAAATCGTAAAGGAAGATTCTCAACAAACTATTTTATGATCCGCAACTACTTAAAAATTGCATTTCGCTCTTTGATTCGAAACAAAGCATTTACCCTTATCAATATGCTTGGGCTCGTATTGGGTATTTCATTCAGTACTATGCTGTACATCTATGTGAGTCATGAATTATCGTATGATTCATTTCATCAAAAGGCCGACCGGACATTTAGGGTAATTACCATTGATGCATCTACCCCTGGTAATGCCCGAACGTATGGACGCACCGCTCCTCCTATGGGTCCTCAGTTAGTTAACTCATTTCCGGAGGTGGAAGAAATGGTACGCCTGTTTCGCTTTTCCGGCCAAATTATTGTTGAACTTGATGGGGCAAAGTACAACGAGCGAAACTGGTTCTCTACGAGCGATACTAATTTTTTTAATGTCTTCGACTTCGATTTTATAGCTGGCGATAAAAGAACTGCCTTGAATGAACCTTTTTCTGTAGTTCTAACTGAGTCGATTTCAAAGAAATACTTTTCGGATGACAACCCGCTTGGCAAAATAATAAAGACCGGTGCTGGTGAGGTGAAAGTAACGGGCGTGATCAAAGATATACCGGATAACTCGCATCTCCAGTTTGACTTATTGTTTTCGACTATAAGGTCCGGAGAAGATTGGGAAGCTGCCTTAAATAACTGGCAGCGAATGAACGCCTATACGTACGTTGTACTTGCTAAAGGACAATCCATTGAAGGTGTAGAGGCAAAGATGCCAGCGTTTATGAAGACGTATTGGGGACCTGATACTGCGTTTCAATCCACACAATTTCAATCTATTCAGGATATTTATCTTCGCTCTTCTCATATAGAATCGGGCGTAGAGGAGGTTCATGGCGAGTCTTCTTACATCTACATATTTTCTTCGATGGCTGTATTTCTCCTCATTATTGCAGCCATTAATTACATAAACCTAACAACAGCCAAAGCTTCTTCCCGCTACAAAGAAATTGGACTTAGAAAAGTGGTTGGCGCATTGAAAACACAGCTCATTTTCCAGTTCTTGACAGAGTCATTTGTGATTACGCTCCTTTCGATGCTCTTATCTATCGCGGCTATCGATTTATGCTTTCCTTTCTTCAATTCGATTACAGGAAAGAACTTTGACCTTACATTCAATACGATCGGGGCGTATATGCCTTCACTCTTGCTCATTACTTTGCTGATAGGCGCAATTGCAGGAAGTTACCCGGCCTTTTATCTGTCGAAACTAAAACCAATTGTTACCCTTAAGGGCCAGCCAATCCCAAGAAAAGACAGATTTGATCTTCGAGCTACCCTTGTTGTTTTTCAATTTACAATTACTGTTGTGTTGATTATTTCCACTTTGGTAATCGGTGATCAGATTAATTTTATTCAAACGAAAGATATTGGATTTGATAAAGAACAAATGATGATCATCGACATCAATAGTCGCACAGCCCGCAGTCAGTTTCAGGCTATGAAAAACGAATTTTCCAAAATAGTGGGTGTAAAACAAGTAGCCGCTTCCTCGCAGGTTCCCGGTGAATGGAAGGTTCTTGACGAGGCACATGTCAGAAGAGCCAGCACTGTTGGTACAACAGCGGATTCTCTGCAAACCTATTTTATGGGATTCGATGACGATATGCTGAATACGTATCAGCTTCAACTGAACGCTGGCGCTTTCTTTTCCGGAAATGAAGCTGATTCAATGAATGTACTTCTTAACGAATCTGCTGCAGAAGCAATGAACTTAAAAAGTCCTGTTGGCAGTAAAATTCACATCGGTGCAAATGGTATTAAATGGGAAGCTAATGTAATCGGGGTGCTGGAGGATTTTAATTTCCAGTCATTGCACCAGAAAATTGCACCAATCATTATTGGGTTTCGTAAAAATCCAATATCATCCATAGACTATTTCACTTTAAAAGTTGCAGGAGTATCACCTTCGCTCATCGAAGAAGCGACAAAAGTTCACGAAAAATTTGATACACAAACACCAATTGAATATCACTTTTTGTCTGACCAGTTGAATAGATTCTACATTGCTGAGGAAAAGGCAGGTAAAATATTTCAAATGGCAGGCGCCATAAGCATACTTGTTGCTTGCTTAGGACTTTTAGGCTTGGCCACCTACCATGTAGAACGTAAAACCAAAGAACTTGGAATTAGAAAAATATTAGGGGCCGAACCATTCAGTTTATTCTTAATGGTCTCCCTGTCGTTCACAAAAAATGTGTTGCTGGCATTTGTGCTGGCATGTCCCCTGGCCTGGTATATTATGCGGGAGTGGCTGAGTGCTTTTGAATACAGGATTCAACTAAGCCCCGGCTCGTTCATTATTACAGGTGCTGTGGTACTCCTTTTGGTTCTCATTACGGTAAGTTATCAATCGCTTAAGGCAGCCCTTCATAACCCAATAAATTCGCTAAAGCAGGAATAGTGGGGATTTCACTACCCTTTACCACTTCATTTAGTGACGGTATGAAAAGCCAAGTTAGCTCAAGATCAATATCTATTATTTTGGTATAGATAGCCGAATATTAAAGTCCGCGGTCGTCAAATTATTATAGATGACTTAATCAATATCTCGAAAAATTGTGATCACGGATTTGCGAAATAAAGCGATCAACCACCACAAAGCTCTATTTGACAAAAGGACTTATCCAAATGGATGGTAGTTGTGAAACTAGTTATTAGTAGCAAAAAAATAGATCAGAAAATTGGGCAACCAAAAAGTAGGTAAGCCGTTCAGATTGAATGTGATTTTTGAATCTCAAATTCGGAATGCCTCTAAAATTAACTCTCTCACCAAGTGAAAAATAGTAAATTATGAATAGATACCACTGCCTTATTTTTGTAGTTCTACTTATACCAGCATGTTTTGGGTTTGGGCCGAGGCCTAAGTTAGCAATTAATGGCGTTTGGAAAATTGTTGAGGTTAAAACTGTAAAACATATTGGTTTATTTACTTCTGTGTTTCCAACAGAAAGTCAAGTTATCTTTTCACACAACTATTATAGTTTTTGTTGGACAACCATAGTTCATCAGTTCGCAATTGGCAGACGCCAGACAGTGTAAAATTAGCTCGCCTTAATCAATCAATTATTAATACAGGGACTTATGAACTTAAAGACTCAGTGCTCACAACAAAGGCGGTATTCGCAATGAATCCAATGTTTGTAAACGGACTTGCAAAGTTTAAGTGCTCTTACGCGGGTGATACACTGATTCTAACAGGTTCAAGCGTTCTTTCTTCAGACCATATACCGAATCCGATTTATGCAAGTGGCTCACACTTTGTGAATAAACTTATTAAATTTGGTGACATCAAATGATAATATATGCTACTGAATGGATGGCGAAGGTACTCTCAATTTTTATAATCAAGCTGATAAACTGAAATTCATGGCATTGTATAGACTATCATTTATTTTATTGTTTGTATCAAATGTCGTTTTCGCGCAGGGGCAAAAATCGCTGAACCTTTGGGATTTACATAATCGGGGGCTGTTACAAATTGTGAATCGAGAGAGTAAGGCAATCCAAGAGGAAGGAAAAAATATTATTCGGCTATCAGAAGGAAAAGGTGAGGGCTTAGTTTGGCTGCCTACTAAAGGCTTAAAGAATGGAATTGTTGAAATAGAAATGCGGGGTAAAGATGTTTTACAAAGGAGTTTTATTGGAATTATTTTTCATGGACTTAATGATAGCACCTATGATGCTGTCTATTGCCGCCCTTTTAATTTCTTTGCCAAGGATTCTGTTCGCAAAATCCACGCTATACAATACATTTCGCACCCAACACACACTTGGAGGAAATTGCGGGAAGAGC
>Ga0335397_10010228_pt1 | contig 11614 bp, 9 predicted proteins | sample MAT04_FD_205740 | JGI IMG/M metagenome (GOLD analysis project Ga0335397, IMG submission 205740) | Freshwater microbial communities from Lake Fryxell liftoff mats and glacier meltwater in Antarctica - MAT-04 (spades assembly) (version 2) ...
GCGCTTGCAGCAAGTCTGCCGCCACGTATTCATCTTGGTACTTCGTCGTGGTCGTTTCCCGGCTGGGCGGGACTCGTCTACGATCGCCGCTATAGCGAATCCAAGCTGGCCCGCGACGGGCTGGCGGCTTATGCCGCACATCCTTTGCTGCGCGCAGTCAGCCTTGACCGTACCTTTTACGCGCCGCTCGCCGAGGCCGAATACGCGCGCTACCGCGCCCAGGTTCCCGATGACTTTCGCTTCGTCGTCAAGGCGCCGATGGCGCTGACGTCGAGCTACCTGCGCAGCGACACCGGCGAGTTTGCCGACAGCCCGCACTTTCTGGATGTTAACTACGCCATCGACGAGTTCATCGCGCCCTGCTCGGCCGGGCTCGGCGCGACCGCAGGCCCCTTGGTATTTCAATTTCCACCGCAAGGTAAGCCGGTGACGATGAATCCCGATCCGTTTATCAATCAGCTGTACCGTTTTTTGACCGCCCTGCCGCCGCGACTTGCCTACGCCGTCGAGGTTCGCGACCCACAGTTGTTGACCACGCGGTTTTTCAAATGCCTCGCCACCACGGCCACGCGCTTTTGCGTCGCCAGCCACGCCAAGATGCCTTCACCTGCCGAACAGATCAAACTGATGAACGCCAATCTACCGGCAGGCGATTTCGTCTGCCGCTGGTCGTTGCATGCGGGGTTTCGCTACGAAGACGCCAAGACCCGCTACTTTCCGTTTAACCGTTTGGTTGATGAGGACACCGAAAGCCGCGCCGCGCTGGCGATGGCTGCCGCCACGGCGGCACGCGCCGGCTACGCCAGCTTCGTGACCATCAACAACAAGGCGGAAGGTTCGGCACCGCTGTCGGTTGAAAAGCTTGCGCAAGCAATCGCTGCTTGCGACGTCGACCCAGTGTCACCCGCGGCTTCACCAGCGTGAGCCGGTCTTGAGCAGCGTCTGGCAAAAACTGACCGGCTGGATGCGAAAGCCGGTGGCGCTCATTGATGAGACGCTGTGGCACAACGCCACCTACCGCTACGGCTTCATGCGCGGCCTCACGGGCGAAGAAAAGCGGCGGCTGCGGCTGATCGCATCTGACTTTCTTGCCCGCAAGTCGATCGTCGCCGCCGGCGATACTGTGCTGACCCCAAAGATGAAAGTAGAGATTGCCGCCCAGGCGTCGATCCTGATACTTGAACTTGGACTAGATTACTTTGACGGCTGGTCAGATGTCATCGTCTATCCCGGGCAGTTCATGCCCGAGCGCGAAGTGGTGGATGAAATCGGTGTTGTGCATCGTACCCGCGACACGCTGGCCGGCGAGGCGTGGCTGGGCGGGCCGGTGGTGTTGTCGTATGAAGACGTCGCGCGCGTCGGCAGCGATGATGCGCAGGCAGGTTTCAATGTCGTCATCCATGAGTTCGCGCACAAGTTGGACATGCTCAACGGCGACGCGAATGGCTTTCCGCCTTTGCACAAGGGCATGTCGAGCACGGAGTGGCAGCGCACCCTCAAGGCGGCCTACCTCGAGTTCTGCCAATCAGTTGATGAGGCGGATGCCGTCGCCGATCGTGACGGTGGTGCAGCGCTGGATGCGCTTCCTCTCGATCCGTATGCCTCTGAAAGCCCGGCCGAGTTCTTCGCGGTGATGTCCGAGGCGTTTTTCGAATTGCCGTGCGAAACCAGAGCAAATTTCCCGGCTGTGTACGTGCTATTGCATGAGTTTTACCGACAAGACCCGGCTGAGCGTCAGCCGAAACACTAGTAAGGACGGGCGTTTTCAGAGGAAAACGCTTGAAGACGCCCGCCAATGCTGGTGTTTAATTCTTCCAATGCCGTCCACGCGATCGCGGCTTCGATGCGGCCCCACAAACAAAAAGCCCGCTAGTGACATAGCGGGCTTTTCTATTACGTTTGCTGGGAGCAATTTCTCTTCAAAGAAACAAGACCGCTGGAAAAACAGCGACTGCCAACACCAGCAAAATCCACTCGCACTTCCAACGTTTCAGATGCCCGGTGTAATAAAGAACAATGCAAAGAATGGCGAATACGTAAAAAATGGCGAGCAGCATTGTGCGAATCCTATTGTTTTTTAGCGGTCTTTAGAGACCCCTTACGTGGCGACAGAATAGCATATTTTCTGCGCCTGAGAAGCGGGTTTGCCCCCTCAGACATCCCTAGATCGCGTCATCCCCTGTCTCGCCAGTACGAATGCGCACCACCTGTTCAACCGGCATCACAAATATCTTTCCGTCACCGATTTTGCCGGTGCGTGCCGCCTTGATCAGCGCCTCAATCGCTTTATCGACCAGCTCGTCCGCGACCACCACTTCGAGCTTCACCTTCGGCAGGAAATCAACGGTATATTCCGCGCCCCTATACAACTCGGTGTGGCCCTTTTGGCGACCAAACCCCTTGACCTCGGTGACTGTCAGCCCGGAACACCCGAGCGCGGTAAGCGCCTCGCGCACTTCGTCAAGTTTGAACGGCTTGATGACAGCTTCAATTTTCTTCATGCAGTTCTCCCGGAAAAAATTTGGGACTACTTCGGCCAGTACTTCGAGGTGATGGGGTATCGCCAATCCTTGCCAAACCCGCGCCTCGTTATCTTAGCGCCAACCGGACTCTGACGCCGCTTGTATTCGTTAATCTTGAGCAAGCGCGTAACCCGCGTCACGTCCGCCTCGGCGAAGCCGGCGGCGACAATCTCCGACGGGGCGCGGTCCTGTTCCATGAACAATTCCACGATCTGATCGAGAATCGCGTAGTCTGGAAGTGAGTCCTGATCCTTCTGATCCGGCCGCAGTTCTGCCGATGGCGGCCGGGTGATGACGCGCTCGGGTATCACCAGCGACTGTGCGTTGCGCCAATGACACAGTTCGTACACCAGCGTCTTTGAAACGTCTTTCAGGATCGCGTAGCCACCTGCCATATCGCCGTAGAGCGTTGAATAGCCCACCGCCATCTCGCTCTTATTGCCGGTTGTCACGACCATCGATCCAAACTTGTTCGACATCCCCATCAACAACGTGCCACGCACGCGCGCCTGAATGTTCTCTTCGGTCGTGTCTTCATTCCTGCCTGCAAATGCCGGCGCCAGCGCCGCCTTGAAGGCCTCGAAGACCGGCGTAATGGCGATTTCTTCGTAGGCGACATTGTGAATTGCGGCCATTTCACGCGCGTCGTCAACCGATATCTGCGCCGTGTAGGCTGAGGGCATCATCACGGCGCGCACCCGATTCGCGCCGAGCGCGTCGACGGCGATGGCCAACGTCAGCGCCGAATCCACCCCGCCGGAGAGGCCCAGCAGCACGCCTGGAAAACCGTTCTTATTGACATAGTCGCGCAGCGCAACAACCAATGCCCGGTAAACGCTCGCCGCCGGCGGCAGTAGCGGATGCACGTCGCCGCCAATGCGCCCTTGGCTGAACTCGACGATACCGAGCGCTTCCTCAAACTGCCGTTCCTGATAGCCCACCGTCCCGTCGCCGTTGATGCCGAACGACGCGCCATCGAACACCAGTTCGTCCTGCCCACCCGTCCAGTGCGCATAAAGGATTGGCACCCCCGTCTCAGCGACGCGACTTCGCACCACGTCATAGCGGGTTTCAAGTTTCTTTATGTCGTAAGGAGAGGCGTTTGGCACAACGATAATCTCGGCGCCAGCCTTTACCGTTGCCGCGACCGGCTGCGGAAACCAGACATCCTCGCAAATGAGAACGCCGATCTTGACGTCCTCAAGTTCGAACACAAACGGCTTGTGCCCTGTCTCAAAGTAGCGTTTTTCGTCGAACACCTGATAGTTGGGCAGCCGCTGCTTCAGGTAGCTGTGAATCAGCCGACCGTTGCGGATCAGCGATGCGGCGTTGAACAGCCGCTCACGCTCATCGTCCGCCCCCTGATAGACATGCGGGTGACCGACGATCATCGCGATGCCCTGCACCCTCTGGCATAGGTTCGCCAACGCCGCGGCACAAGCACGCCGAAAATCGTGGCGAAACAGCAGATCTTCAGGTGGGTAACCACACAGCGCCAACTCCGGCGTGACGATCAGCGCGGCTCCCGCCGCCCTTGCGCGATCGGCTTCCGCCACCAGCCGGTCGACGTTGCCGTCCAAATCCCCCAGCATCAGATTGACCTGGGCAATCGCAATCTTCATGGCTTCCTCCAAGAAACCCGCAACAGCGGGTTGCGTCCATTATAGTTTTAGCCGGGCATGCGGTTCACGGTGCCATCAATCCTTTTTGAATGCGGCGGACAACGAGCGATGCACGAGTACAACATCCTGATTGGTGACAGCCTGACCGACGTTGCCCCGGCCGCGTGGGATGCGCTTACCGGCGGCAACCCGACCTTGAAACACGCATGGTTGCAGTCGATGATCGACGCCGGGTGCACGAGTGCCGAGACTGGCTGGCTGCCGCAATTCATCATGCTGCGACGCGATGTGGCGGGCAAATCGACGTTGGTTGGCGCGGTGCCGCTGTATATGAAAGGCCACAGCTACGGCGAGTACGTGTTTGACTGGGCATGGGCTGACGCCTACCAGCGCGCGGGAATGGACTACTACCCAAAGCTGCTGTCCGCCGTCCCGTTCACCCCCTGCAGCGGATCGCGGTTGATGGCAACCACGCAGCACGACCGCAAGCTGTTGCTCGATGCGCTGCTTGAGATGACGAGCCAAAGTGAAGTCTCTTCGTTGCATGTGCTGTTCGCCGATGAAGACGAACAGGCGCTGCTGGTGGCCAACGGATTTATGGCACGGCAAGCCGTCCAGTTTCACTGGCAAAACGATGGCTACCGGAGCTTTGAGGACTTCCTTGCCCGCATGAGTCACGACAAACGTAAACGCATCAAGCAAGAGCGCCGGCGCGTCCGTGAATCCGGGGTGACGCTCAGGCGCGTCGGTGGCGCCGCGTTGTCCGTTCAAGACTGGGATTTTTTTACCAGCTGCTACCAATCGACCTATTTGGCGCACCGCTCAACGCCGTATCTGAACCGGAAATTCTTCGGCATGATCGGCGAGCGCATGCCCGGCAACATCATGATGGTGCTGGCCGAACGAGACGGCATCCCGATTGCGGCGAGCCTCAATCTGGTCAGCCAAACAACCCTTTACGGTCGCTATTGGGGCGCCACGGAATTTGTCTCGGGGCTACACTTTGAGGCCTGTTACTACCAGACGATCGAATATTGCATCGAACGCGGGTTGGCGCTTCTGGAAGGCGGCGCGCAGGGCGAACACAAGCTTGCGCGGGGATTTACGCCGGTGCAATGTGGATCGGCGCATCTTATAAAGGATCGCCGTTTCGCCAACGCCGTCGATGATTTTTTGCGCCGCGAGACCGATGGTATTGAGCGCTACGTCGATGAGCTCAATGAACACCAACCATTTAAATCAGGTTCGTCAGTCGGTATCGGCGAGTAGCAACAGCAGGTTTTCCTGTGCTGCATTGCGTTGTTTGATGGTGCGCGGTTTCGTCTGCACGTAGACGCCGTCACCGTCCATCGCCCAAGCTTCGGCGTTATCGGCAAGATACGGGCTGAGCCCTTCGTCAATGACGCGACGCTTGAGTTTTTTGTCATTGACCGGAAAACAAAGCTCGATGCGGCGAAAAAAATTGCGCTCCATCCAATCGGCACTCGACAGCATCACCACCGGCTCACCGCCGTTGCCGAACAACATGACGCGCGTATGTTCCAGAAAGCGACCGACAATCGAACGGACACGAATGTTCTCCGACAGCCCCTTGACCCCGGGACGCAGCGCGCAAACACCCCGAATAATGAGGTCAACCTGAACGCCAGCCTGCGAGGCGCGATAAAGCGCGTCGATCACCTGTGGCTCGACTAGTGAATTGAGCTTGGCGATAATGCGGCCGCCCGACTTGGCGCTGCTCGGTGTGGCCCTTGAAGCGGCCTTTGCAGCAGCCTTCGATACCACGGCCGCTTTGGACGCGGCTTTTGACACCGCTTTTGACACCACCTGACGGGTCGGTTTCGCCGCCGTTGCCAATTTGATTTCGTGTTCGATCGCGTTAAGCACGCCGGTATGCAACGTGAATGGCGCCTGCCAAACCTGCGATAGCTTTGTCGCCTTACCGAGGCCGGTCAGTTGGGTGAAAACATCGTTCACGTCGGCACAGATCTTATCGTTGGCCGTCAGAAGTCCGAAGTCCGTGTAGAGCCGGGCGGTACGCGGATGGTAGTTGCCGGTTCCCAAATGCACATAGCGGCGCAGCGCATGTTTGCCACTCTCGTCGTCTTTCAATTCGCGTCGGACGATGAGCGCCATCTTGGCGTGGGTTTTGTGGCCAACCACGCCATAGACCACGTGCGCGCCGACCTCTTCCAGCTTCGCCGCCCAATTCAAATTGGCTTCCTCATCAAAACGCGCCATCAGTTCAACGACGACAGTGACTTCCTTGCCGCGTTTGGCTGCATCGATCAGGGTCTCCATGATGACAGAGTCGGTGCCGGTGCGATAGACCGTCTGTTTAATAGCCACGACCAGCGGATCGCGGGCCGCCTGCTGGATGAACTCGATGACCGGCATAAAGCTCTCAAACGGATGATGCAGAAGAATGTCGTGCTTTTTCAGCGCATCAAAGATGTCCCGACCTTTGGCGACCTTTTGCAGCGCCTTGGGCAGGCCCGGCACAAACGGTCGGAATTTGAGATCCGCGCGCGCCACCTGGTCCGGAACACTCATCAGGCGCACCAAATTCACCGGCCCGTTAACGCGATAGAGATCAGACTCGGTCAGTTCAAACTGGGTGAGGAGAAACTTCACCATGTCTTCCGAGCAGTTGTCGGCGACCTCCAATCGAACCGAGTCTCCAAGGTGGCGTTGTGGTAACTCGCCTTGCAGCGCCAGTCGGAGGTTTTTAACTTCTTCCTCGTCGACGAACAGATCGGAGTTTCGCGTCAAACGGAATTGATAGCACCCCAACACTTCCATCCCGGCAAACAATTCCCCGACATGCGCGTGCAACACCGAACTGAGGAAGATGAAGTCATTTTCCCCATCGGTCACCTCGGGCGGCAACTTGATCACTCTCGGCAATACACGAGGTGCCTGCACGATGGCGCGCTTGGAGTCGCGCCCGAACGCATCCCGCCCCGACAATTCGACGGCAAAATTCAGACTCTTGTTGAACACACGCGGAAACGGATGGGAAGGATCGAGTCCGATTGGCGTCAGCACCGGCATCATTTCACGGAAGAAATAGTCTTTCACCCACACCTGCTGCTGCGGTGTCCATTGCCCGCGGCGGATAAAGCGGATGCCCTCGGCCGCCAGACTGGGCAGCACTTCGTCATTGAGCAACGCATATTGGGTTTCAACAATCGCGTGCGCCACGGGAACGATCAGCCGGAAAGCCTCCTTTGGCGTACGGCCATCGGTCGAACGGCTGGTAGACCCAAGCTTGATTTGCTCCTTAAGGCCAGCCACGCGTATTTCGAAAAATTCGTCCATGTTTGACGACACAATCGACAGAAACTTAAGACGCTCGAGCAGCGGGACAGACTTGTTCTCCGCCTGCGCGAGTACGCGTCGATTGAAGGCGAGCATCTGTAACTCCCTGTTCAGAAAGCGGGATGCCGCGCGAGAGATGGCCATGCTTGTTCCTTTTTTGGATTTTTTGTGACGCATCACCATAAGCGATCAGTATTGCAGTTTTTTGACAGCGCGCCCGGGCAGAAAGTGCCCGGCGCTATGCCATACTGAATAATTAATCGCACTGGTTTAGCAATGTCTTTGTCGACACTGGCCGCAGTTGACCTCGGCTCCAACAGTTTTCACCTGCAGATCGCCCGCGTCGTTGATGACGCGCTCTACCCCCTCGATTCGCTAAAAGAAACCGTGCGCCTCGGCGCCGGCATTACGCCTGACAAGACCATCGACCCCAAAACCGCCGAGCGCGCATTCGCCACCTTGAGGCTATTCGCCGAGCGGCTGCGCGGTATGCCAAAAGACCGCGTACGCGTGGTCGGCACCAACGCCTTGCGGGTGGCAAAGAACGCTCATGAATTTGTGCGCGAAGCGGAGTCGATCCTTGGCTTTCCGATCGAGGTGATCGCCGGCCGCGAGGAGGCTCGTCTCATCTATGTCGGCGTGGCAAAGAGTCTTCCGCTCGCAAGCCACAACCGGCTGGTGGTCGATATCGGCGGCGGCTCGACTGAATTCATCATCGGCCATCGACTCAAACCCAAACAAATGGACAGTCTGTACATGGGGTGTGTGAGCTATTCAAGCCGCTATTTTGCGGATGGCGAAATCGACAAACGCCGCTTTAAGGACGCGCAGTTGGCCGCCCGCAAAGAAATCGAACAAATCCGCGCGAGCTTCATTCGCGAAGGCTGGCGCGAAGTGTTCGGCTCGTCAGGCACGGCCAAGGCGCTCGCAGGCATCATCACCGAGCTAGGGATGTCGGCTGGCACCATCAACTTGAAGGGACTTGAGTGGTTGCGAGATCGGGCCATGAAGGCCGGCAACTTTCAAGGGCTCGACGTTGCGATCAAGCCCGACCGTATTCCGGTTCTCGCTGGTGGCTTGGCAATCATGTTGACAATTTTCGAAGAACTCGAAATCGCCGAAATGGTGACGGTTGACACGGCGCTTCGCGACGGCGTTCTGTACGATATGTTGGGTCGCGCCCATCGAAGTGACGTTAGAGAGGCGACCGTAGAACAGTTTGGACGTCGCTACCAAGTTGATCCTGCCCAGGCCGACCGGGTACGCGGACTTGCATTGTATCTGTTTGATCAAGTCCACCCAATGCCGGTCGTCGAACTTGAGCAGACCCTGCTTGCCACCTCCCGCAGGCGGCTGACGTGGGCGGCGAGCCTGCACGAAATCGGCATCGCGATCGCGCAGGCGGGCTTCCACAAACACTCGGCGTACGTGCTTGCCAACGCCGACATGCCGGGATTTTCCAAGCGGGAGCAAGCCGCCCTCGCACGCCTCGTCCTCGCGCAGCGGGGGAAGCTCAGCAAAATTATTGCGGATACGGGCCTTGGCGAGGATTTCGTCGGCGAAGCGCTTTGCCTGCGCCTGGCCGTGCTGCTCTCGAGGAGCCGGCGGCCGGTCGCGGCGCGGCGATTCAGACTGGTCAGACTGCCCGAGCCAGCCCACTTCTCACTTGCCGTGGATGCGGCTTGGCTAGCCGACCACGATCTTACCGACTACGAACTCGCGCAGGAGATCGCGGAATGGACGCCGCTTGGCGTCAGTCTCGCGGTGGACCGCGTAGACCCAAAATCGGCGCGGCCGGACCTTCCCGGCAGCTAAACTGTATCCGGCGTCACCATTGCTTTGAGTACTGTTTGCTGGTTACCGTCGCGCTCCCTTGTCTCGAACCACCACATGGCACCTTTCTTGACACTGATGTAGCCGGCGCTACCGTCGATCAAATGCGCTGCGACCATTCCTAGCGTGGGCTGGTGGCCGACCACCAACACCTTGGTGCGCCCGGCAATGCCGCGCGGCCATCCAGCGGCAGCCATTACGGCTTCGGCGGGCGCATCGGGCGCGATCAGACGCACGGTGAGAAATGGCTGCGCCAATGCGCCGGCCGTCTGCTGCGTCCTGTTGGCAGGGCTGGCCAAGACCACCCATTCGGACCACTTGTGACCGATCTGCCCGCTAAACCAATCCGCCATCTTGTGCGCCTGCTGGAGCCCTCTGGCGGTCAGGTTGCGCGTCATATCCGAACTCGCCTCGTCCTCCGCCTCTGCGTGTCGCCACAACACAAGTTCCATTGCCCCCTCCTTTTACCCACTGCCCTGCCCCGCTCTGTGCGGCAACCCCGCGTGGTCCGATGGACCGCAAGGCGCACGCACCAAAGTGGCGACTGTTTCGCGCAATTATGCCCCCGGTCGGTGCAGCAAAGAAGCCCTCCAGCGCCCGAGAAATTATGCCCCCGGTCGGTGCAGCAAAGAAGCCCTCCAGCGCCCGAGAAAGCTAGTAAACTCGGCAGCGAAATACGTTTTTCGCATTTCAAACGGCTCTGGCGTTGCCGCAGGTCCGGTTCAGTAGCGTTTTTGCAGCCATCACCCCACCAAGACCATATCAACACGAGGAGCTCCATTCATGATGAATCGAAAACAACTCTCCAAACTTGCGCTGACCCTGGCGTCCGGCCTGGTACTCGCGGCACCCGTCGTTGCACAGGAATTGACCGGCACCATGAAGAAAATCAAGGACAGCGGTAGCATCACCATCGGCCACCGCGAGACATCAATTCCATTTTCATACCTCGATGACAAGCAGCAACCGATCGGTTATTCGATGGATCTGTGCATGGCCATCGTTGAAGAAGTGAAAAAAACGCTGGCGATGCCAACCCTGACGGTCAAGATGAACCCGGTTACCTCGCAAACCCGCATCCCGCTAATGGAGAACGGCACCATCGATCTCGAGTGCGGCTCGACCACCAACACCCTGACGCGTCAGCAAAAGGTTGACTATGCGCCGACCACCTTTGTCACCGGCACCAAGCTGGTGGTCAAGAAGTCGTCCAAGATCAAGTCCTACAAGGACCTCAAGGGCAAGACTGTTGTGATCACGCAAGGCACCACCAACGAGCGGGTCATCAAGGCGCTAAACGACAAGGAAAACCTAGGGATGAAGTTTGTTTCCGCCAAGGATCACGGTGAATCATTCCTCACCGTTGAAACCGGCCGCGCCGTAGCGTTTGCCATGGACGACGTACTGCTCTACGGTCTGGTTGCCAAATCGAAGAAGCCCGCCGACTATCAAGTGGTAGGCGACTACCTCTCGTATGATCCGTATGCGGTCATGCATCGTCGCAATGATTCGGATTTCGCGCTGGTTGTGAAGAAAACCATGTCTGCGTTGTTCCGCTCGGGCGACATCAATGCTCTTTACGACAAGTGGTTTGTCGGCAAGCTGCCGGACGGCTCGACCATGGGCATGCCAATGAGCCCGCTGCTCAAAGCTGGCTTCCAACTCCAGGCGCTGCCGGAGTAATTCAGCAACAGGAAACGGGGAATCAATTCTGATTCCCCGTTTTTTTTGGTGTTGCATTTGCAAACAATAAAAACGCCTAAGTGCTGACAGCCGCGCCGATTGCAACCAGCTTGGGGCGCAGGGACAAGCCAAACTGGTGGTCCGATCATGTTGACCGGCCGATTGCTTACTAACAATCCGGCACGGTGCCACCTTCAGGGAGAATGGCAGCATGGAATGGAAAATATTTCTTGAGCAGGCGCCTTCAGGCGGCATGACCTATCTGGGCTGGCTGATGTCTGGCCTGCTATGGACCTTGATCGTGTCGAGTTGCGCTTGGGTAATTGCCTTCACCCTCGGCTCGGTACTCGGTATTTTGCGCACCACTCCACTCAAGTGGCTCAACCTCGGCGCGACCATCTACGTCGAGATTTTCCGGAACATACCGCTTCTGGTGCAGATGTTTCTTTGGTACTTTGTCATGCCAGAGTTGCTGCCGGTCGCGATGGGCGATTGGCTCAAGCAGATCTACCCGAACCTCATCACGCTACCGTTCGCGCAATTCAGCCTGTGGGAATTCACGGCGGCTGTCATGTGTCTTGGGCTCTACACTGCCTCGCGTGTCGCCGAGCAGGTGCGCTCCGGCATTCAATC
>Ga0335397_10010230_pt1 | contig 11612 bp, 8 predicted proteins | sample MAT04_FD_205740 | JGI IMG/M metagenome (GOLD analysis project Ga0335397, IMG submission 205740) | Freshwater microbial communities from Lake Fryxell liftoff mats and glacier meltwater in Antarctica - MAT-04 (spades assembly) (version 2) ...
ACTTTGACGCATTCCTGATTAAAACAATACCGGAAATATTGGTTAACCTGTATTCGTTGAAGGAAATACCACTTGATTTAATATAAATACTTATAAAATCTGATGTAGGATTGGGAACAATTTTTACCTGCGACTCTATTTCAGCGACATTGTTTTGGCAAGCGGTTTTGACCGTGTCGATTATTGACGGCTCCGAATACATATCTGCACATTTAACTCTATAAGTGTATTCGTACACTGTACACTCTTTAAGACCATTAACGTTTATGGTATCATTACCACTTATTTCTGACCACAATTCAGTACCTTTTTCTTTTATGGATATACTTATATTGGTTGAATTTAAAGTATGAAACACAACTTTTGATTTTTCAACTGCAGCAATTTTCAAAATAGCATTGTTCCGACATTCATCATTTTTTATAAATATACAATAATCTTCTACTTCTCCGTATTCAAATTCGGTATCATCGCATGCACCGACAAAATCTTCGTATGACATGATAAGCCTTAGTCTGGTGAAGCCGTGAGCTGCGTCCAAAGGAATATTTATCACATCTGAAATACTGTCTTTTATTTCGAATGGAGTTTTAAATGCCTTTTCATTTTCAGCCCATACTCCATCCTGATTATAATCGATATATATTTTATAAAAATCAGGGTATGATGAACCTCCATACATAGCGCGGATCTTAAATGGATAGGCTTGTCCTGCCCGTAATCTAAAAGTTGCCAATCCTGCAAAATCTCTATATCCTTTTGCGGAAGGGCCTGATATATTTGTAACGCCGTCAAGTGTAAAAGATTCTATCCATTCCTGGGATGCATCTTTGTCTTCGAATGTACAGTATTCATTTTCAGTGCATTGCCCGCAATTGGTACTGGCACTAATTTCCGAAGAGAATTCAGATGAATTGTTATATGCTGTACAAGTTGCTTTAAGTCTGAAAGTGTAGCCGGTACATTCAGAAATATTATTTAAAGTAAATATGGGTTCCGTTATGATGGTGTCTCTCCATTCGTTCTGGCCATTTTTATATTCCACAAAATAGTAAGCTTCGTCTGTTTTTTTCCAGACAAGACTTATCGTAGAATCGCCGGAAATAATATTTTCTATCTCCGGAATATTGCAACAACCGGCTGTTTTGATGAATTTGGAATAGCTGTACTCGCCAGGCAAAAGGCCGCAATCACTTCCCAGTTGTACTTCGTATTCTGAACAATAATCCAATCCGGAAATAATTTTGTTATTTTCTGCATTTTTTACTTCAATCCATGAATTTTGGTCAGTACGACGGTATCTCATAATGACTTTAGAAGAGCCCTGATCAGAAAGCCATGAGATCTTCATGTTTAGGTCAGCAGCCAATAGTGTTATACCGGCAGGCGGAGAGCATGTTTCACAAAGTTTTAAAAGATTGGAAATGGCCCTGAATGCATTGAGTTTTCCTCCTGTAGTAGTTATTCCTTCCAGACTAGCATTGGCTACTGTTCCATGATATATCATATCTTTTGCTACAAGGGCAGCTGCGGCCGGATCAGACATTACAAGATTTTGAAAAACGCTACAAGGTGCTGAATATAACAATCCTATCAAACCGGTAACATGTGGTGTAGCGCCTGAAGTACCGCTAAATCCTCCGTAGGCTGTTCTGGTGACGGTATATGACTGGTGGCCATAAGCGCCCAAATCTATGGTTTTCCTTCCATACCCAGCATTGGCTACTTTTAGGTCTGATTTGTTGAGATTGGTTACTGATATTAAATATTCGCTGGCACACGAAGTAGGTAAATCTCCAAGCACATCAACATCTGTATTGCTATTGGTAGTAGCTCCACAATTCAATATACCCACCTGACCCAAAGCATCGTACATTGCGCACCAAAGCGGCGCCTCATTCGCCTGGGCATAATCAATACCCCAAGACGCATTGGTAGCTACAACAAAAGCTCCTTTACTTCCATTTGTTTCATTATACAATTTTCTCATTTTGTATGCGTATCCATAGGATGCAAGTGCATTAGCTTCTGTTTCTCTATTGTAATCGACAATCATTAGTTTTATATTCCAGTTTACTCCACTGACACCCTTGCCATTATTGCCTCTTGCCCCAATAATACCTGCTACAGGTGTGCCATGACCTCCACCTGCATATACATTGTCATCATCAAACTCAACATTCCAGCCCCTGTAGTCATCTACGTAACCATTATTATCATCATCAATGTCATTGTCCGGTATTTCATTGTAATTGATCCAAAGATTGTCTTTTATATCTTCGTGATTGGCGTTGATGCCATCGTCGATTACACATACAACTATCGTATCTCCCGAAGGAGTAAGTCCGCCGGTAGTGATATCCCAAGCCAGTTCCATGTCCATATCAGCCCCTGCAATACCACCCGTAGAGCCAGTATTGAGATATTGCCATTGCTTACTGAAATCAGGGTCATTGGGTATTAACCTAGGCTTAATTAGTCTGTTTTTTTGTACATTTTCAAACTTACCAAAAGCATGAATTTGCCTTTCAAACTCCAATTCATTAACACTTGTAAAATCTATTTTTAATACCCAAAGATTTAATGGTTCTATCATAATTTGTCTGGCAGAAAAGCCATCAAATTCTCTTTTTGCTCTATTTGTCGAAAGTTGTTTTCTGAAATTATTCAGATCTTGTTCATGACTTACCTGCACAATAAATTCACCTTGTACATGATTAAGTTTTTGACCGTTTAGTAAAATAAATGAGCCAGTAAGGAAGAATATAATATTTAAGAGTCTGGATTGCCACTGAACCATGCTTTCAATTTTCGTCAAAATTAAAACAATAATATTAAATGATTAAAAAAAGGTGATGTAATTGTACGATTAAAGACTATTTAGTGAAAATAATAAAAATTGTAAGGGGTGAGCCATTAATTTTATACAGATTAAGAAAAAAAATAATATATTGTTTGTTACATATTATAATTTATTACTATATTTGTATTTTTTAAAAGTTTTTAATTAATTATCGGGTCATGATTAAGAAGATTCAACTCACTTTATTTGCTGCTTTGCTGCTGTTAAGTTTTTCAACTTATGGACAAAAACAGCTTAAAAAAGCAGAAATCCTGTTTGAAAACGGCGAGTACTCAAAAGCTGCCGAGTGTTACAAAACACATCTCAAATCACAACCTCTGGATTATACTTCTATGGCGCTGTTGGCAGAATCTCTGGCACTTGATGGTGATTTAGGTCAGGCTGATTTATGGTACAAAGGAATTCCTTCAGGAGCTATGACAGATCCCTACACGTTTAAAAAGCATGGAGATATTTTAAAAAAAATGGGCCATTATAATGAAGCCATTGCCAGCTATCAAAAGCTCAAGGCATTTAATCTGGATTTGGCAGAACATTGTCTTCGCAGTTGCGAATATGCTGTAAGGATCATGTCCGATAAACCGGCATTTGAGACTTTCGTATTACCGGCGAGCAGCTCGGCATCAGATTTTGGTTTGACATTTTATAGAGATTTACCTGTGTTTTCTTCTTTTAGAGAAGACATCCTTATGACGGAAACTGAAAGAGAAATGAATGAAAGGACAACAGCGCACAGGTCTTTCCTTTATACACCAAATAAAAACAGACTTGGATTTATAAAAGGAATAAATGGTAAACTAAACCACATTGGCCCTCTTAGTTTTGCTGCAAATGGTAAAAAATGCGCTGTTATAGAATCGAAATTAGAGGAAAATTATTCTTTTCTCCAAAATGGTAAAATGTCCAGTTTATCCATTGCAGAGGTAAATGAGCGTGGAGAAATTACTTCATCTGTTCCATTTGCATTTAATGAAGTAGGTTCTACCATTAATTCAGCACATCTGGCATTTGACGGTACAGCGCTTTATTTTTCTTCCGACAGAAGCGGTGGATATGGTGGATTTGATATTTATGTAAGTTATCATACCAATGAGACATGGTCGTTGCCGCAAAATCTTGGAAGTTCAATAAACACAGAAGGAAATGAAGTAACGCCTTTTTTGAACGGAAATTTATTGTATTTTGCATCTGATTTTCATCCAGGTCTAGGGGGATATGACATAGTCTTTAGTGAAGTGGTCAATGGAAACTGGATGCTGCCCAAAAATCCGGGTTATGGAGTAAATTCTCCGGCGGACGATTATTTTCCGGCTTTCAATAGTCTTGGCGAATTATACATCACTTCAAACAGATTGGGAGGAAGAGGAAAAAACGATATTTATAAAACATTGCAGCTGGATTCTGACTTGGACGTTGAAGAAGAATTAGCAAATATTCCTCCTGCAGTAAATCTGGAAACTTTGGCGGAGGAAACGACAAAACATACTGTCAACACAGAATCAGCTACTCAAGTGGGGCTGAATGAGGTAGAAGCAAAAAATGTAGCATTTTCTTTGCCTGAATTTGATGCAAAAAAGGTAGGTACAAATGTTTCTTTGGATTTTTCTCTGGAAGGTGCCCGAAGGATTGGTTTGAATGAGATCATTCCCAATACGGAAGTATTTTTTATCCAACTAGCGTCTATATCATCCAGCAAGCCAAATTTTGATAAATTTAAGCCACTGCTGAGATACGGCAATATTTACAAAATGCTCAATAACAAAACTATAAAAGTTAGACTTGGGTATTTTACAGAAAGAAGGGAAGCAGAAGAAATTCTTTCAAAAGTAAGACTTAATGGATATAAAGATGCATTCCTGGCATACGAAATTCTGAATACTGCACAAATGGAACTGGTGCTTACCGGTACGGATGAAGAAAGTTTTTCTGATAAAGGAAATTTTAATACTAAAAATCCGGAAGTAGAAAAGTCTTACAAAACGGGCAATAAATATAAAGTCAGATTAGCTTCTTACGAAGACCCAATATGGTTTGACGTGAATAAAGTTAAAGATCTGGGTCGTATTGAACAATGGACAAAGGGTGGATGGACTATTTTTATTCTTGCTGGTTTCAATGATCTTGAAGAAGCAAAAAAAGCACAGATACAGTCTTTAAACAGAGGATTTAAAACCGCAGAAGTGGTCATTGATAATGGAGGAATACTGGAGAGACTAAAACAAAATTAAAATCACAATAGAAAATAAAAGTCTAAAAAAGGGTACATGTGCAAGCATAGACCCTTTTTTATTTTATGCAAAAAAGCCTGTAAATCTTTTTATTTGCTGTATTTTGTTGAGTCCTGCATCCAGTAAAGTCAGCATGATAAAACCTGATGTTACCCAGCCTATCATAGAAATGACCTTTTCGTCCAATGGAGGTATAAAGGTTAAGCTTGCTTCAGCACTTTTAGATATACTTACTGCATAGATTATTGCAGCAACGGCCACAATGGATAGTCCGACAATCCATTTCAATGACAGAATATTTGTTTTTAAATATACCTTTTTTACTTTCAACTCACTAGTGACTATCTGCAACAACTGAGTTTTATAATCAGCGCTCATAGGTATTTTTGCCACGCTTAAAAGTTGATCTTCCACATCAACAATCAATTCATAAGATCTTCTGAATTCAGCATCAGTTTTTAAAAGTTTATTCACCGATTCTTTTTCTTCTTTGGTGCAGGTATTATCGATATACTTCCAGATTAATTCTTCCATGATTCAATACATTTATATTTTTTCAAAATATTTGTGAGCATGCAGGGCCAATTCTTTCCTTGCCCTGAACAGCTTTATTTTAATATTACTTTCAGACAGTCCGGTAATTTCCGTTAACTCTCTGATATTTTTTTCTTCCAGATAAAATAGTGATACGATTATTCTTGATTCTTCATCCAGATGGGATAGTAAAGATAGAATGTTTTGTTTGGTTTCATTGGAGTTCACTTCGTCATCTGACCTAACTGGATGTGCTATTTCTATGCCGGCACTTATATCAGTGGTATATTTTATTTTCCTTCTGTAATCTATGGCCGTTCTATATGCAATAGTGTAACACCAAGCTTTAAAAGAAGACTTGGTATCGTAAGACTCTATTGCTTTCAAAGCTTTCATGATGGTATCCTGAGCAGCTTCTTCTGCTTCAGAGGTATTGAGCAGAATTTTGTAACAAACATTGTACATAAACTGTCCATAACTTTCAATAAAAGTATGAATAGTTTTTCTGTCTCCTTTGAGCAGGAGACGGATCCACGTAGTATCAATGGTTAAATCCTGCATATACATATATATCACAATATACGCATGGAACTGTAAATGGGTTACAACCAGAAATAAATAAGTAGGATAAAAGAATTTAATTTTAATTTTGTAACCTGAACATATTTACTTTCGTAATGAAAATGAACAAATAAAATATAAATAAAATGGCAAGCGAAATTATTGGAATTACAGGGTTTTTTATTACAATGATTGTTTTGGTAGTTACCTATTTTAAAACCAGACACAATGAAAGAATGGCTTTGATCAATAGCGGCAGAACCGCTCGGATATTTGATGCAAATGATGGTGAGTCAAATAGTGCATTGAAATTAGGGTTATTTTTACTTTCCATTGGCTTAGGGTTATTGGTTGGACTTACTGTGGATAATATACTGAATACTGAACCGGCCGGTGTTTTTGTTTGTATTCTTATTTTTGGTGGAGTGTCACTTATATTATACCACAGTTATATCTCTGGAAAGGATAAGGACAAAACTAGAGAAATAGATGAGATAGTGTAAAAGAATATCAGTTAACATTTATTAAGCGCTTTGGTCAGGAATGGTTGAAGCGCTTTTTTAGTTTAGGCCGGTTTTTTTATTGGAATAAATTGAAATGGAAATTAAAAAAGAGCACCCTTTTTGCAAAGGAATGCTCTTCAGTCTTGGTTATTAAAAGAGTAAATTCTTACGACAGACTACTCCGCGTCTGCAAAATATTTTATCATAGAATTGATATCTTTATCTAATCTCAGTTCCGGTGCTATATCAAATATTAATTTATGTTCATCAAAATTTTCTAACAAGGCTTCTTCCAATAACTCCATACATTCTTCTTTGTCTTTCAAAAGATATGCAGTAATGGCTCTGCAATATATCAGGTCTGCACCATAGGTATGATCTTCTGCTTCATCCAGTACCTGAAGTGCTTCATCATATAAGCCCAACTTAATAAGAAAACAAATATATTCTCTCCAGTACAAAGTTTCTTCTGGACCTGTCTGGGTAGCCATCTGAAAATTTATGGTAGCTTTATTGTAATCTTCTACCGCAAGATATGCTTTTGCCAGCCCAAGATAATATTCCTCACGGCGATTTTCGAGATCTATGGCTTTATGGTATGCATTGATGGCATTATACCAAACCAAATCTTTTGCATAACACTCTCCCAATAAGAAAAAAGCCTCATCATTGTAACCATCGAGTTTTATCGCTTTCAGTAGCCATTGTTTAGCTATTCCAATCCTGTTTAAAGAAATATAACAATGTGCAATATTGACCATTAGCTCATTATTTGGCCCGAATCTGCTGTTGGCTTCGATATAAATTTCCAGCGCTCTCTCAAAATCTTTGATTTGCAAACAGGTGTCAGCACAATCCAGATATCCGCTTTCGAAATCAGGGTTTATTATAAAAGAATACTCAAGCGCATCAATGGCTTTCTCATATTCCCAGATACAATTATATCCATGACCAAGATTGTACCATGCCTGATAATTGTACGGATCTTTTTCAATGATATATTTGTGTAGTTCTACACTATCATCATATCTTCTGGAAAGTTCTGCACTGATCCACACTCTTTCCATAGCTTCTTCATTTTTGCTATCTATGGTCACTGCGTTTGCCAATGCTTCATACATGGCGCTATAATCTTTCATGTGTTCATATATGAAAGATTCGGCAATAAGTATATCTACGGCATCACTTTTGGTGGCCCCGATTCTGAGGTCTTCCAGGATTTCATGAGCTTCTGCAAATTGTTTTTTTATGGCCAGTGCACGCGCTTTAATGATGCTGATTTCTCTTTCGAAAGGGGCTATACTTTCAGCTATTTCCAGTGCAACAAGACAATCGTTTATTTTATTGCTATTTAATAATATCCTGGATTTAATAATATAGAATTCTGACCTGTATTTATATTGTTCGATAGCAAAGTCTACAACCTCCAGTGCTTTTTCGAATAAATACTCATCTTCGTAATACTCTAATAACTGTAAATATACCTTTTCATCCAAGTACCCTACCTCCCCCAGATCAAATTTATTCTCAAAATCAGATACGAGGTTTATTAGGGCTGAATCTCGTTTTATTTTGTTTTCCATATGTTAATTACTGAGTCAGGGATTAAAAGACGGTGTAAATATAGATATTATTCGTTCCGTGGTATCTTTTTGAAAAAAGATTTTATCCACATTTTTAAAGTTTTTTTTTGTATAAATTATAGTTATATATGACTGATAATCAAATGAATATGAAGATATAGTCTTTTTAAGTGTTAATTAACACATTATGAAACATATGTTAATACATGAATGAATTTTGTTAATTGAAGTACAAAATCAGCTGGTTTTTTTGCCTTTTAAACAGAATATTTTTCAGTCAGGGTTAAAATTACAAGGTAAATTGGATAAAACTTGCCAAAAAAATATTTAGTAAACAGAGAAGTGTGAAGTCAAATCATATCTTTAAACTTTTGGAAAAGTGTTAATGGAGGCCTCTCATATTGCAAAAACTCAGATTTGATGCCACCAAATTTTGTCATAATGTTCTGGTTACATTCAGAAGAATGAAGAGCATATGGTTTGCCAGAGTTATTTTTTAAAAAAGCATCAAAAAGCAATATTTCAGCTTTTGCGTCATTTTGGCCACCTGTATATATCGTGTAAGTTTTATTGAAATCAGAAATAAAAAAAGCAAAGGCGCTGGTATTTTTTTTCATGTTTTTGACTTTAAAGCAAGAGCCGATACCGCGTTGGATAGCATTATAGAATAATCTGTACAAAATATTTTTATCCTGATGATTTAGTTTTTCATCTGCCAGAAATATTTCAGGTTTTTCCATTGCTGCAAAAGAAAAGTCACCTGGAATTAAGTGGTCAATTTCTGACCTTGTTTCTGTGTTGTAGTTTTTTACAAGTTCGTCATATGAATCGTTCAAATTGATGTGATATAAAGATGCTGATTTAAACTTACATCCATCAATCTTTTGCAATTGTGCAGTAAGTCGTTCATTGAATGGATAAGAAAATTGTCCAGCAGAAGCTTTCCATTTTGAATAAAATGTTCCGATTCGGCTATCTGTCATTGCATTAACTGAGTAAGGTCCACAAGATGGAATAAGATCAAGTTCAAAATTTGACCAGTTTTTACGAGGGATTGGCATTACAGATTGGTAATCACCTTCCATCAATGCGTCCCACTCTTTCACGACACTTCGGAGATACCAATAGTAACCGTATACATTACCATTTGGTGCATAATGCACTGTTCCGTTCCATTTGTTTTTATCAATATTCTCAAAAGGAACAAATTCCAGCTTCATACGTATATTATTAAGTATATAAAGGGAAATCTAACATAAAATGATTGACTTTGTTCTTAATTTCCTTCAGTCTGGATTCATTTTCTCTGTTTATGATAGCTTCATCCACCCACTCCACGATCTGTTCACAATGTTGTTCTTTAAATCCCCTGGTGGTGACTGCAGCACTCCCAACCCGAATACCTGACGTATGTAGTGCTGGTCTGCTGTCAAATGGAACCATATTTTTATTGATGGTGATGTCAGCTTTTACTAGCGCATTTTCTGCATCACGTCCGGATATATCTGCTGATTTAGCTCTCAGGTCTATGAGCATCATGTGATTATCTGTGCCGCCTGATATGATCTGATACCCTTTAGCCACAAATGTTCTGGCCATAACATTTGCATTGGCAATGACCTGTTTTCCATATTCTTTAAATGATGGATGTGCAGCTTCTCTGAATGCAATAGCTTTTGCTGCTATGACATGTTCCAATGGACCTCCCTGCATGCCAGGAAATACTGCGCTATTCAATACGGAAGACATCATTATCGGCTCTCCTTTTTTAGTTGTTCGGCCCCATGGATTTGCAAAGTCCTTTCCCATCATAACAATACCTCCTCTGGGGCCTCGTAAAGTTTTGTGTGTAGTGGAAGTGACAATATGGCAATGTTCCATAGGATCATTTAATAAATCAGCAGCAATAAGACCCGCCGGATGTGCAATATCTGCAAGCAATAATGCGCCTACTTCATCCGAAATTTCTCTAAACCTTTTATAATCCCAATCCCTTGAATAAGCTGAAGCACCGCATATGATTAGTTTTGGAAGTGCTTCACGGGCTTTGGTCGCTACTTTTTCCATATCTATTCGTCCTGTTTCTTCCTCCACACCATAAAAATTGGCTTTATACACTTTTCCAGAAAAGTTTACTGGAGAGCCATGAGATAAATGGCCTCCATGCGATAGATCAAATCCTAAAATAGCATCTCCCGGTTGCAGTACACCTAGAAATACCGCCGCATTGGCTTGCGCTCCGGAGTGTGGTTGAACATTGGCATATTCAGCTCCAAATAGCTCACACAGTCTGTCGATTGCAATCTGTTCTACTTTATCAACAACTTCACAACCACCATAATATCTTTTGCCCGGATAGCCTTCAGCATATTTATTCGTAAGGCAACTACCCATGGCTTGGATCACTTCATATGAAGTAAAGTTTTCTGATGCAATAAGTTCTATGCCTTGTCGCTGACGTTGCAATTCTTCCGCTATAAGATGCTGTATGACCTGATCCATAAGTGATTTTTTATTTTTAAAGCCACAAAGGTAAATATTCATTTAGAATTGAGTGGAAGAATTATTCATACAAATGTTTGTATTTAGGTATATGAGAATATTTATTAAGCTGTATTTTTTTTAAAATCTAAATTTAATGTAGAGAAAGTCGCTAAAAACAGTTGCTCAGTCGTGCTTGGATAATATTTCGTATTTTTGTATTTAAATAGTTAATTATGGCCAAAAAATATCCAAAAACTTTGTCATCAGGTGCAAATAATACAGTTATAGCCATATCAGAAATAGAAGCTGGAAAATTATTTTTTGAAGATACACGATCAGATATCGGTTCTGAAGCTGAAAAAATGAAGTTTGCCAATGCAATAAATAATTTAGTAGTAAAATTTATAAAATTGGACTTGCTGCCCAACGATACTGAAGTATTGGTCATGGAAAGATTATATCCTATCGATTTCAGGGCTTTTGAATTTGAAAAACGGCAGCTTATCTTTGAAGTTTTTGAAGACGAACTTACACAACTTCATGCAAATGGTTTTGTGCATCGTGATATCAGAAGGCCATCAGACATGCCTGGCTTTTCTTTTGACAACATTTTTCTAACAGACGGTGGCATTCGACTGATTGATGTAGGTATTTCAGCACTAAGAAGTCAGGTAGGTGACAAACTGTTTGATAAGTTTGTAACACAAGAAATCAATGAAATAAGGGCTTTTGAGACTTTTTTTATCAATAGGTAGGTTAATATAGTATCTTTAACAGCATTACAAATGACTTGATGGCCTTTGAAGAAAAAGACAATATATCTTACGCACTAGCAGTTGAGAAACTTTTACATTCG
>Ga0335397_10010232_pt1 | contig 11609 bp, 12 predicted proteins | sample MAT04_FD_205740 | JGI IMG/M metagenome (GOLD analysis project Ga0335397, IMG submission 205740) | Freshwater microbial communities from Lake Fryxell liftoff mats and glacier meltwater in Antarctica - MAT-04 (spades assembly) (version 2) ...
CCCCCTAAATCCCCCAATTCTGGGGGACTTCCGAGCCTTTCAAAGTCCCCCAGAATTGGGGGATTTAGGGGGCTAGAAAGCTAACGCATCCCATTGGGACTTTATTTCAATGCAGATCCCTTAGCTCAAGAGGCTGTTAATTCAAACGTATAATTTTCAATGACCGGGTTCGACAAAAGCTGGTCACACATAACATCAAGCTGTTGCCGCGCCGCCGCCTCATCTGCGGCTTGCATCTTCATCTCAATGTACTTACCAATGCGAACCTGATCCACATTGTCATAACCCATGTGCTTCAAGCCAGCCTGAACCGCCGTCCCTGCTGGGTCAAGCACCGAAGGGCGAAGCGTAACGTAGATACGAGCATGATAATTTTGAGACATGGATGATGACGGGACGATAAAGAAGAGCTGAATAACACGAACAATTCTAAAGCAAAAGCGACAGGCTTCCGACCGATTAAAATAGACAAAAAGCCAGGATAGAACTGCCTCATCGTCATGAAAACCCAACGAACTCGGAGCCAAGAACGCATTCTCACGCTGCTTAAAAGCCTGAAGCAGGCAATTTCTGCCCAAGATATTTACGTTAAACTGCGCGAAGGTAAAGACAGCATGGGACTTGCCACGGTTTACCGCTCTTTAGAAACATTGAAGTTAGAAGGCGTAGTGCAGGTCAGAACAGTAGCGAACGGTGAATCGCTTTACAGCACGGTCAAGGAAGATAAACATCATCTCACCTGCTTACAGTGTGGTGCATCAATTCCTATTAACGAATGTCCGGTTCATGAGTTAGAAAATCAGCTTCATCAATCTCACCAGTTCAAGATTTTCTACCATACCCTAGAATTTTTTGGGCTTTGCGAAGCCTGTCAGGTTGCTCATTAGAGGATGCTTGAAAAGTCGTCGGTGTGACATCAGGGTGTAAGGGCGCCGCATTCGGGCGATCTTTTTTTGGTGAGTCTGAGAACTTTTTAGCCGAATGCCACGCCCCTACCGATGATTGGCGATACTTTTCAAACATCCTCTAAGAGGATGTTTGAAAAGTCTGATCAAGCACCTCAATTCTGGAGATCCCCCTAAATCCCCCTTAAGAAAGGGGGACTTTGAGTTCCGAAGCCCCCTTTCTTAAGGGGGGTTGGGGGGATCGAGCGTAAAAGTCTCGTGATTTGCTACTTTTCAAACATCCTCTTAGATTAAGGATCTAAAGAAAACCTCTTGAATGATTATGTTCCACCGAAAGATCTGGAACGTTTCAACTTGTCATCAGGGGTTTGTTATGAATTAATAGCAGATGACCTTTAGAAAAATTGGGCGATATGAAAGGGTTACTGGACAAGACAGCCAAAAAAATTGAGAGTATGGTGCCGGAATACTCTCTGGTTGGGGAATCTCTTTTTTTTGACAAGTCGCAATTTCCTTGGGCAGATGAGCTAGAGGAGAACTGGAAAGTTATTCGTCAAGAGCTAGATCAGGTTTTGGAATATGCAGATTCATTGCCTAACTTCCAAGACATTTCGCCTCGGCAAAACCGGATTGCTAATGACAATCTTTGGAAAACCTTCTTCTTCTATGGCTTTGGATTTAAGGCGCAGAAGAACTGCGATCGCTGTCCTGAAACTACGAAACTTCTGAGCAAAATTCCTGGTCTCAAAGTTGCCTTTTTCTCCATCCTCGCCCCTGGCAAACACATTCCCGAACATCGGGGCAAACATAAAGGGCTGATTCGCTATCATTTGGCGCTAAAAGTTCCTGAACCCAGAGAAGCCTGCCGCATTCGTTTAGCTGATCAAATTGCTTATTGGGAAGAAGGCAAAAGCCTGATTTTTGATGACACCTACTACCACGAAGTTTGGAACGACACGAATGATTACCGGGTTGTGCTGTTCCTTGATATCGCGCGTCCGCTCAGATTTCCGTTGTCGTTAGTTAACTGGCTTGTCAATACCGCGATCGCTGTCTCTCCGATCGTACAAGTTGCTAAGGGCAATCATGAGAGCTGGGAAAAGCAGTTTGAGAATTTACTAAAGTGACGATCGCTTGACAGGCATCTGGATCAAACTCACAACACTTGCCACCATTGCCAGCCCTGCCGTGGCATAAAACACGGTGGGTAAGCCGGCATAATTCCAGACTGGCCCTAGGAAAGCAGGAGAGATGAACTGCCCCAAAGAGTTGAACCCTGTGCCGATCGCCAACACACTAGTTCTTAATTCTGGCGGCGAGTAAATCGCCAGAGCATCGTAAAGATTAGGGGTAATAATGCCAAACCCAACGCCGAAAAGAATGGCGGCAGGAATGATCAGGTAAAGCTGGGTGAGGACAGGAATAGTCACCAGAGTCATTGCCATAAAGCTAAAGCCTAAAGCGATCGCCCGCGCCTGTCCCAATCGTTGAGCTATCCGACTCGCTCCAAATGCCGAAACTAAAACCACCCCGACTAACCGAATCGCCAAAACCAACCCATTAAGCTGCGGGTCAGCCCCGATCGCATCTTTAAGATACAAAGGCGTATAAATCACCACAGCATAAACAATTGCAGCTGCCACCATGATGAATAAATAGAGTCGTAGAATGCCGGGTTGAGTCAAGGTCTGAAGCAGTTCCTTCGGATCTCCGGCAATGACCGAGGAAGACTGCGTTGATTTTTTAAGATAGGCAGCGGCGATCATAGCCATCGGTAACCCTAGCGCATATAAGTAAAAGGCGTATTGCCAGTGCGAACCGCCTACCCACCCGCTAAGGATGGGACAGGCGATCGCTGAAATCGACATTGCACTAGTTGCATAGCCCAAAATACGGGTTCTTGCTTCACCCTCATACATACTGCCCAAGAAGCCGATCGTTGCCGCCGCAATGCCACCACTGGCAACGCCCAACATTGCCCGACTGGTGATTAAAGCCGAAAAATTAGTGAGAAAAGCGGTCGAGGTTCCGGCGATCGCATACAGCACCAAACAAGGCAGCATGATCTTTAGCTTGCCAACTCGGTCTGCCAAAATTCCAAACAGCGGTGTAGAGAGGGCGCTGGTCAGAGCGTGAGTGCTAACTAACATGCCTGCCCATTTCGGGTCTAGCGCCAGTTCTAGCTTCATTTCAGGCAACACCGTGGGCACAACGCCCCCTGACATGGTAGTTAGCCAACCAGTAGCGAGCAGAATTAAAAACTGGTAAAACCGTTCTTGCTTAACGGATTGGGAGATTAGCAAATTAGTCCTTCGTGGGATGCAATAGGAGGATAGATGAGTCTTGTATTTTAATCTAAGGCTATTTCGGGTTTTTACAGGCTGGCAGTAGGTGCAGTTCCTAAATTGCCCCTCAATCCTGGGTACATCGGGCGACTCAGATTGGGAGTGGCCAGAGCTGCAAATGCCAAAATGACGAGTGCCAGGCTCAAAAGTTGCACATTAGCGCTTGTCAACCCCGGCTTACTCGTTATTTGATAGCTAAAGTGGATTATTTATCGCTACAGGCAGCAAATGGAACTGGCAATAGAACTCAAAGGTCAGACAGTGCAGAATCAGGTTCGTGAGGTGGGAATTAACCCGAACCATTGGTACCCTGTGGCTTGGGCTGAAGAGTTGAAGGCAGGTCAGACTGTGCCCGTAACCGTTTGGCAACAGGCGATCGCCCTTTATCGCAACGCCAAGGGTCAAGCCTTTGCCCTCGAAGATGCCTGCCCCCACAAGGGCGTTGAGCTGCACAAAGGCGAAGTGGTGGGTGATTGCATTGCTTGCCCATACCACGGCTGGGAGTTCAACAGCGAAGGGCAATGCGTTAACATTCCCTACTTTCCCAAAGATCAAATGCTGCCTCGCGCCACTGCCCGCAGTTACCCGACCCAAGAGAAATATGGCATCGTTTGGGTCTTTCCAGGTGATGCTGCCCTGGCTAGCCAACATCAGCCCCCCGAAGTTCCTGAATTTGACAATCCTGACTGGCTGCTAGTGCCAATTACCGGAAAGTTCAATGCTCATTTTTCCATCTGTAATGAAAACACGATGGATGTTTTTCATGGCTACCTCCACAAAAATCTTCAGGGCTGGTTTGATCCGGCATTGCTTAGCCTTAAAGAAACCGAAGCCTCGGTACGAGCAGATTATCGCGTTTGCTACAAAGGTAAACTCTCAAAGTTCCTGGGGTTCAGTACCCAAAGCGACGGGGTGACGACTCGCATTGTTTCTATTGACTACCAATATCCCCACTATCACAGCACTTTAGAGGGCGTGTCATCGCTCCATCTCATGCGGCTACCCGTAGATCCTCATCAGACGCGATCGTTCTCCCTGCTATTTCTGCAAATCCGTCTGCCCAAATGGCTACTAAAGCCCGTTAAATCGCTCATTGTGCCGATTATCCGGCATTTCTTGTTCATGCCATTTCTCGATCAAGATGTGAGCATGATGGAGAGTGAGCAGCACAGCTATGGGCTTAACCCACAGCGCCGATACGTAGAAGTTAATCCCGCTATTATTGCGCTTCAGAGGTTAATCGTTCGGCAATTTGTGCAACAATCTAGTCCATCTAAGAGTCTTATTGAAAACCGTTCTCCCAAAGATGTGACGACGTTAGCAGAGGTGGCAATTGAGCAGACTCCAGAAAATTCGATGAGATGAGTGTGACTGTGCTGCAACTGTAACAGGTTAATTGTCCAGGTTTGTGAACTAATGATACATATATTGTGGCTACTGCCGGGTTCATGACAGAGGTCGTCAAGGATCGGATTCGGTGTCACAATTTCAATTGTGAGCTTCTCTGTCATCTAGCGTTGGACTAAGATTAAGGGCTTGACCCTGTTGACAGTATCTGCCGATCGAGCAGAGACAACAAGCGACAAAAAAAAGGTGAGGGGAGTTTACTGTGCAAGTTGTAAAGGAATACGTTCAGCGCTGGTACGAGAGTGGACTTGAGCCTGATGAATATATTTGCCATGGTAAGCAAGGCAATTTAGTCAATATCGAGGAAGCGGAAACCGGTATCCGACGTGAGGTTCTGACGTTCTGTACCAATGACGTTTTAGGGTTAGTGCAAAATAAAGCTGTGCAGCAGGCGGCGATCGACTCGATTATGCAGTACGGCACGTCTAACAGCTCTTGCTCGGTGCTGAGCGGTCGAACTGACTTACATCGACAGTTAGAAATTGAAATTTCAGAATTTAAGCATCTTGGGCATACTCAGTTATTCCTCAATGCGTGGATGGCAATGCAGGCGTTGATGGATGCCTTCTGCCATCTAGCTATTCCAGTTCCGGGCTTTCAGCACACTCGTGAAACTTTAATTTTTACTGATGTATTGAACCACGGTTGTATTGTGTCGGCGATCGCCAACGCAGGCACTCGTTCAGGCAAGCTGTTTGGGCATAGTCCTCGCGTCCGTGTTCGGGCATATCGACACTGCGACATGGAGGATCTGGCGCGCAAGATGCAGCGCTACGTTCGCCCCGACGATCGCGTCATGGTCGTTTCTGATGCTGTCTTTTCGATGGATGGCGACATTGCTCCTCTCCCCGACATGATTAATGTCATGAAGCACTATGAGGATAGCGTCTTGGTCATGGATGAAGCGCACGCTAGTGGAGCTTTAGGCGACACAGGACGAGGCATCTACGAGCATTTCGGCATTTTGCCTCAGCACGCCATTGAGCAGGGTGTGAGTCCGTTAATTATGACCACCTTCTCTAAATTCGCTGCTTCAGCAGGTGCCGCTATTAGTACCCATGTGGCTGAACTCAAGCCTTTGCTAAATGTATCGCCTTCCTCAATCGGCACCATTTCTTTGCCCCCTCCGACCACGGCAGCGGCGCTGGAAAGCATTCGTCAAGTCCGCCAAAATCCCGAGATTGTGCAGCGGCTTCAAGAAAACACTCGGTATTTGCGATCGCGCTTAATTGAACATGACTTCGATGTGATTGGTGAAACCAACGTTCTGCCCGTCTTACTGCCCCCTGATCTTGATCCAAAGGTTTTTGCCCGCAAGCTAATCACCGATCATGGTATTTGGGTTTCACCCATTTGGTTTATCGCCAAGCCCCGCATCAGAATCACCGCTAACTCTCTTCACACCAAGGAAGAGATGGATCTATTGGTGAGCAGCATGACTGCTGTGCGGAATGAAATCTACAGCAGCAAGCCTGCGACGATTAGCGCCTAATCCCTTTGGCATCGACTCAGATTTCCGGCATCTTAAAGATGCCGGAAATCTTTGCGTAGGGGGTCTTATGCAAACGCTGAAGACCCTAAATCAGGCGGAACATCCTGCAAACGACCATTCCCGATCGCCCTGACCGCCTCCCGCAGCGATACATCGCCCGTATACAGCGCTCGTCCTACGATCACCCCAGTCACGCCCAACGGCTCTAATGCCAACAAACTCAGTAAATCGGTAATGGAACTGACCCCACCCGATGCAATCACTGGAATGGCGATCGCCTCCGCCAGTTCTCGTAATGCAGAATAGTTCGGACCCTGCAACGTCCCATCCCGATAAATATCAGTGTAGATAATTGCTGCTGCCCCAGAGCTTGCCATTTGCTGAGCTAGGTCGATCGCTTCTACTTCTGAAGTTTCTAGCCACCCCCGAGTCGCCACTTTGCCGTTTCGAGCATCAATCCCTACCACAATTTGCCCCGGAAACTCTTGGCAAAGCTGCGCTACTAGCTCAGGCTGCTCAACGGCAACCGTTCCTAAAATGACCCGCCCAACGCCCAACGCTAACAAATCGGCAACGCTCTGGCGATCGCGCAACCCGCCCCCTACCTGCACAGGCACGTCTGTAGAACGCACGATGGTGGCGATCGCCCCTTGGTTCACCGGATGCCCCACCTTCGCACCATCTAAATCAACCAGATGTAGCCAGGTTGCCCCTTGCTCTACCCACTGCTGCGCTACTGCTACCGGATTCTCGTCAAAGACCTGCGATCGCGCATAATCGCCTTGAAACAGCCGCACACAGCGACCTTCTAATAAATCAATGGCTGGAATCACATCCATACTTTATTTCTCCAAAAACTGAATTCCACGGTTTTCAACTATAAAAGGGTTACAAAAAAGGAGGCGCTGATCAAGCACCTCCTTTTTTGTAACTTTGAACCCAATTTAGAAGGTCATTTCAGCCGCTTGGACTTTTTCAACCTGCTTCTTCTTCAGCACTAGCATGATCTGGGTCAAGGTTACAGCCGCTAAAAATGCGACCAAACCCTTGATTCGACCTGAGCTTTGCAACACAATCTCAATGTCCTTCTGACCAAAACCACCCACGTTGGGGTTGCTGGTCAGCGCGGCACCCGCAATGACTTCTTCCCCTTGAGAAACAAGTAGTTCAGGGCCCACCGGAACGGCATCGGTAACGGTCGTTCCATCAGCTTTTTGAATAGAAATTTGGTAGCCACCTTCATCGGTTTTAGCGATCGCCGAAATCACGCCGCCGACCGAAGCATTGTAGACCGTGTTATTGCTCTTTTCGCCAGTCGGATAAACCTGACCCCGACCCCGGTTTGCGCCCAAATGAATTTGGTACTTGCCAAAGTGAGCCGTTTTGTCGGCATCAGGATTGGGCGAAAGTACTGGAAAAACGATTTCCTGGTACTGCTCACCGGGCAGAGGTCCAACGATGTAGATATTGTCTCTAGTGTCGCTGTACTGCTGAAACAAGTAGCCAGGACCCACTTCTTCCTTCATTTCTTCAGGAATGCGATCGTCGGGCGCAATCTTGAAGCCCTCGGGCAAAATCATGACCGCGCCTACGTTGAGGGGGCCTTTTTCGCCGTTAGCGAGTACTTGCTGCGCACTCAGATCGTAAGGAATCTTGACAACTGCCTTAAACACAGTGTCGGGCAAGACGGCTTGAGGAACCTCAATTTCAGCGGGTTTTGCCGCTAAGTGACAGTTGGCGCAAACAATGCGTCCTGTCGCCTCACGAGGATTTTCGTAGTTCTGCTGTGCCCAGAAAGGATAGGCGTTGGCAGCTTGGGGAATGGCGAGATCGCTGATGAAGAATAGCGAGAAGGTCGCTAGCAAAGTTAAGGCGCTTTTAAGGATTGTTTTGCTGAGAGGAATCGCGCTGCTTTGCAGATACCGCCAGGGTCGCCTCGACCGAAAAGATAATTTCATGGGAATAGGATTAATGGCAAAGGATCGGGGAATGAAGTAGGTATAGCTTAGTAGTGGAGATGAGATACCACGGGGTGAGATACCCACGGGATAAGATACCCACGGGATAAGATACCCACGGGGGGGTATCTGTACGGGGGGTTAAGTCCACCAGGGCGCTTCTTCGGTGCGGAAGTCAGTTTCAGTCCAGGGGGAAAGAGAGATTTTGCCGCTCTCGTCTACTGCTGCATGGGCAAGTGCCAGTGACAGCGGTGCCGGACCCCGAACAACTTTTCCTTCGTTGTTGTATTGGGAACCGTGACAAGGGCACATAAATTTGTTTTCGTTGGGGTTCCAGGGCACGACGCAGCCGAGGTGAGTGCAGATGGCGTTCAGCCCGTAACTGGCGATCGCATCGCTACCTTCCACGGTGATGTAGGTGGGATCGCCTTTTAGCCCTTGCGCTAAAACGCGATCGCCCACGACGTGGCTTTTCAAAAATTCACTTGCCACAACATCATTGCCGAGGGCATCTTTCGCAACTACGCCACCACCCCCACCGCCCGCAGTGGTAGGGATAAAGTACTTTACGAACGGATACAACATCCCTATAACAGGACCGGAAGCAGCCCCGAGTAGGAGAAAATTCATCAATTGACGACGACCCAAATCGGGTACATCTGCATTTCCAGAGAGTTGAGCCATGGCTATAGCAAAAGGTTTAAATAGTTAAGCAGTTTTTCTATGAGTATTATGACATGGTATGCATCCCCTGAGGGTTAACCGAGAGTCAACTCAACCCGCGTCATACTGCTAATATCTATTGATATCTATGAGAAAATCAGCCTCAGTTCTGACCATAAAGTCGGCATCATTGGCTTCACTATTTTACATTCGTTTTTATACGCCCCTTACTCTGCGCTAAATTGCTATGCGTCATTCCATCTCTTCTCTAATCCGTCTTACCACTGCCCCTTTGGCGATCGCCGGACTCTTGGCGATCGGGCTGCCCCTACAGCCCGCCGCTGCCAGACAAAGTAACGACTATCAAACCTGTGCCGCCGTCCTGCGCGACTCTGGCATTGCCGAGGCACAAGTTGCCTCTGGTTGTTCTGCGGCGCTCAGACCCGCCGAACTAGCCACCTGCGTGAGTGAAATTGAGGGACAAACTGCCCTTGAAGCTGCTGCCGTACTGTCAGGCTGTCGGCGGGTGCGTCGTCCTCTAGAGTTATCAACCTGCGTCGTCAGTATCAACCCCGGTGAAGGTGCAGTAGCAACAGAAGTGCTCGACCATTGTCGTCGCAGCCTTCTACCGATACGCTTTTCAGAATGTGTAGTCGGGCTAGTTGGCGAAATCAACTACAACACGAACAGAGCCATGAAAAGTTGCATTGCCGCCACCGATCCTGAACCAGATGGCTTACCGACTGTGCCAGACGGCTTGCCAGTTACACCAAGTGAGTCAGTACCGACACCTGAAGTCACCACACCTGAACCGATCACTCCTCAAGTTACTCCCAGTCCTGCCCCCGAGCTAGTGCCAAGCACTCCCGCTAAGCCATAAAATTAATCAAGCAGCCTCTCTTTTGGTGACAGAGAGGCTGCTTGATTAGAGAAGCTGCTTGATTAGAGATACGTTTTATGGCGTTGCTGGATGCAGTATGAAAATCCAGTTCCCCTGCCCTGTTAGGGAAGGGGTTAGGGGTTAGGTTGAGTCGGCAACGCAGCTAGATAGACCTCTCCCTAAATCCCTCTCCTGAAGGAAAGGGACTTTGAAGGGATTCATACTTTTATTCAGCAACGCCCGTTTTATGAGCAAGATATGAGCGACTATCGCGGGTTACCTTCCCAGGTGATCGAATCGCTCTGACTACAAACGTTAGGATTCTTGCCCCGATAGGACTGAAACGTGCGACAGCCTTCGCGGTCAAGCTGCTCTATTAGGCTACCTGGCAAAGTGCTTCTGCGCTTCCAGGCTTCCCGAAAAGATTTGATGCTTTCGAGCTGAATTTTTCGCTGTTCCTCGCCTTGAAGTTTATCTGACTTCAACCGCAGCAATTGGGCGTTGAGGTAGTACAGCTCAGGGTTATCAGGGTTTTGCTGAATCAGCAGAGTCACAGTATCGATACCTTCTTGAGGACGACCCAAATCTCGGTAACCGATCGCAATGCCGCGCTGTGCCAGATAGGTAGGGTTGGCATTTTGTAAGCGTGTGATGGCTTGGTCAGGATTGGAGAAGGGCAGATTCACTGCCAGCATCAAATCCATATAGCCCTTGATCAGATTGAGTTCGGGGTCGTTGGGAGCAATTTTTTCAGCTTCCTTGAGGTTATCTAACACCTTTTGAAGCTGACCCAGAACGGCTGGAGTCGATCGCACTGTTCCTTCCGTTGAAAGCGTGTAAGCACCCTCAAGGAAATGTCCAGCCGCCATGTAAAGATGACCTCGCAGTGGGTCAGTCTGTACCAATTTTTCGGCAGTAGTCCGAGTTAGCGTGGCGTTTTGACCCATTGCCGCAGTGTCTTTGTTGACAAACGACAGCGCCGCCTTCATGGCAAATGATAATGGCTCGTTATCTTCAGCCGTTTTCAGAAGTTCTGCGGCTTTGACGTAGTTGCCTTGTTGAAAGAGGGTTTTGAAGGCTGCTTCAGTTTTCTTGCCTACGGCGCGAGGATTAGTAGTACGAAACGGATCGGCTGAGGCTGGGTTGCTCCAGAGGCTGAGGGCGATCGCCGCTGCACCCATTGCTGCCCATTGCTTTAAGCGTGGTGTCATCTTGTTTTTCATCGCGTAGTCTCAAATTTCCCAGGTAGTTACAGTCAATGATTTGTACAGCTAATCCAAACAGAGGAATCACTTTCAAGCGCTAAATCATGATCCAATTTCTATTCAACAAAATCCGGTTGGAAACCAGAATATTAGTTGTATTTTAGATCACAAAACTCAACCGTACCTTTATCTTGATATTTAAGCAGAAGTTTAACGGTTGTTTTAACGGTTGCCCTAATAGTTATCTGGTAGCAGAACCCTGTTGCAGATGACGAGCGATCGCCTCTCACAAGTTCCTGGGCTGATTGACGCTATAGCTCACACCCAATGCCATCGTGATCGCGATCAAATCGATGAGGGTCAGGAGCCAAGACCCGAAAATTTTGGAACCCGATACCCGCACAGTTTAGATCGGGAGGGGGACTCGGAATACAAACATCGGGATAAGCAGAGTCACAGTTCTGTTGTGCAGATGTTGTCTGCATTGTCCCAATCAATAGGGTTAAGACGGCGATCGCCATCCATAAACATCCAACAAGCTTCATACGTTGCACCCCAACAGTTGGTTTTTAATGAACAGATCTAGTCTGCCCGATCGCCAACTCGACGCAAAGTTTTTCCAGATTTAGGCTAATATATTTTGAGTAAGGGCGATTAGCACAGTGGTAGCGCACATCCTTCACACGGATGGGGTCACTGGTTCAAATCCAGTATCGCCCATAGGTTTCAGGGTTTGGTATTTAGGTTCAGCCCT
>Ga0335397_10010235_pt1 | contig 11608 bp, 7 predicted proteins | sample MAT04_FD_205740 | JGI IMG/M metagenome (GOLD analysis project Ga0335397, IMG submission 205740) | Freshwater microbial communities from Lake Fryxell liftoff mats and glacier meltwater in Antarctica - MAT-04 (spades assembly) (version 2) ...
CCGCCCGCACGGGCGGCGGCCTCCGCGTCGTCGAGGCTCTCGATCGCGAGCCGCACCGCGTCGTCGGCGCGCCGGCGCGCGCCGTCGGGGTCGGTGTCGCGGCGGAGGAGCGCCTGGGCGGCCACCGTCGTGGAGAGGAGGACGCGCGCCTGCGCGACGAGTTCGGGGCGGCCCACGGCGGTCGCGCTCGCCACGGCGCGCCGCGCATCGGCCTCGGCGTCCACGAACCGCCGCCGCTCCTGGCGGTCCACGGCGCGGTTCAGCGCCGCGATCGCGCTGCCGGGCTGGTGCGTGAGCGTGTCGGTCCACAGGGTCTCGCTGTCGGCCCACACCGGGCCGCGGGCGTGCGCGAGCACGCCCAGCACGCCGGCCGCGACGACGACCGCCGCCACGCGCGCCGACCGCCAGCGCAGGAGCGCGGCGCCGAAGAGCACGTAGAGGCCGACGGCGGGCACCAGCAGGTAGCGGTCGCTCCGCAGGATCGACGTCGTGGGCCAGAGGTTGTTGACGGGGGCGAGCCCCAGGATCCACAGGCCGCAGCCGGCCGCGAGCGCCGCGTTGCGGCGTGCGACGCCGACGACGAGGCCGCCGACCGCTGCCAGCGCGAGCGCCACGCCCGCCCACGCGTACGGGTCGGCCCACGAGCCCACGGGGTCCACGGGGTAGTCCGCCGCGAACCCGAAGGGCCAGAGCAGCGTCCGCAGGTACCGGCCGTGGACGCCCGCCATGGCCGCCGCCAGCTCGCCGAACGTCGCGTCGTAGCGGACGGCGCCGGGCCCGAGCCGTGCGCTCGACCACGCGTCGAGCGCCACGCCGAGCACCGCGACGACGAGGAGCGGGGCGAGCCGGCGCAGGCGGCCGGGGGCACGCGCGGCGTGGAGCGCCTCGTCCACCGCGATCACCCCCGCGTACGTCCACGCCGTGCCCTTCGTGAGGCCCGCGAGCAGCAGCAGCACGGCGGGCGCCCACGGCGTCCGCGTCGGGTCGGCCGTCCGCGCGCGCTGGTGCGCGAGGTGCGCGAGGAGCACGAGCACGAGGGAGAGGACGTCCTTGCGCTCCGACCACCACGCGACGTTCTCGGCGTGGACGGGGTGCGTCGCGAGCAGGGCCGCGCCGACGCCGGCGAGGAACAGGCTCCCGAGCATCCGGTGGAGGACGACCGCCAGCAGCCCCACCGCGGCACCGAAGAGGAGCCACGACGCGACGAGGCCCGGCCGGGCCGCGTCGCCGAACAGCGCGCGCTCCGTCCACAGCCACAGGCCGTAGACCGGCTTGTACGCGTAATAGAACGGGCCGGTCAGGATCTCCCACGGGCCCTTCGTCGCGAGTTCGGCGCGCAGCCGGTCGTCGTCGTAGTTGACGAAGCCGTTGCCGAGCCCGGAGAACCGGCAGAGCAGCGCCAGCGCGACGAGCGCCAGGAGCAGCGGCGTGGGGAACGGGACCGCCCCCGCGGCCGACGCCGCGGGCGACGTCGCCGGCGCGCGGAGGGGGACGGACGACGGCGGGGTCGAGGTCATGCAGGGGGCGAGGCCGTCGCGGGGAGCGCCTCGCCGTCCACGAAGCGGCGAGCCCACGTCTCGAAGGAGAGGACGGAGAAGAGCGCGCGGTCGTGGTCCGGGCGCGGCTCGTCGAGGAGGCGGCGGCAGGCGGGCACGTCCCACCACCCGCGCGCGGCGAAGCGTGCGTCCGAGAGGACCGCGACCGCGACGTCGCGGGCCGCACCGGTGGCGGCCCGGTGGAACGGCGTCGGGAACCCGCGCTTGCGGCGACTCGTGCGCACGCGCTCGGGGATGCGGCCCTCGAGCGCCGCCCGCAGCGCGCGCTTGCCCTCGCCATCGGGCCCGACGAGCCACCCCTCGGGGAGCGCCGACGCCGCGTCGCCGACGCGGCCGAGCGACAGCACGGGCCGGCTCTCGAGGCCGAGCGACATCGTCACGCGATCCTCGACGGCGAGGAGCATCCGCAGCGAGGTGCGGACCTCCGCCGCGGCGAGGGCGCGCGCCGGCGGGAGGTCGCAGGCGGGGCCGCCGGGCCCGAACAGCGCCGCGTACGCGGCCTCGCGCGCGGCCGCGAGCGGGACGCGCCGCGCGAGGTCGGGGTGGAGGTAGGGCATCAGGTCGGCGGAGCGGTCCACGGCGCGCAGCCAGCGACGGCGCGGGTCGGGGCCGGCCTCCTCCATGAGCGCCCGCAGCGCGTCGTAGCCCTCGGTCCAGGCGCCGCCGCGGCCGAGCGCCAGCGCGAGCCGCGTGTAGCCGCCGAACCGCTCGTCGCCGCCGGTGCCCGAGAGGGCGACGCGGCCGTGGGCCCGCGCGCGCACCGCCACGCGGTGGAGGGCGAGCGATCCGGGCCCGCCGAGGGGCTCCTCCAGCGCGTCGATCACCGCCGGCAGGTCGAGGAGCAGGTCGCGGTCCTGGCAATCCACGACGGCGTGCCGCAGCCCCACCGCCCGCGCGACCTCGTCGGCGAGGTCGCTTTCGTCGAGCGGCCCCCCCGCGGGCGCGAAGCGACCCGTGACGGCGAGCGCGTCCTTCCGCCCGCACCACGCGGCGACGGCCGCGCTGTCGAGCCCGCCGGAGAGGAAGACCGTCACCGGCCCGGCGGTCTCGGCGGCCTCGCGGGCCGCATCCTCGAGCGTCTCGCGCAGGGCGTCCAGGTCGAGCGGCCCGTCGCTCGCGGGCGACGCAGACGGCCGGTCGCCCCCGCGCGGCTGCACGGTCATGCGCCCCGCCGTCGCCGGCGAGAGCCGCACCGTGCCCCCCGCGACGTCGACGAGGGCGGGCCCGGTGGCCGGCACGTCGGGCCCCCACGGGAGCACGAGCCGCGACGCGAGCGCCGCCGGGTCGAGCCCCGTCGGCCGTCCGCCCACCGCCCACAGCGGCGTCCGCGTGCTCGAGAACCACGTTTCGCCCCGCGCGGGCAGCGCCAGCACGTACAACGGCTTGATGCCCTCGCGGTCGCCGTGCAGCAGCACCTCGCGGTTGGCGAGATCAACGAGCGCGAACGCGTACATCCCGCCCGCGAGCGGCGCGAGCGCGTCGGCGGGGACGGGGTCGCCCGGTCGGCGTCCCGCGAGGCGGTGCGCGAGGAACGCGAGGAGGAGCGCGGTGTCGCTCGTCGCGCGGACCTCGCCGGCGCCGTCGGCACGGAGCAGGCCACGCAGGCGCCGGCGGTGCGAGGCGAACAACTCGCCGTTGTAGGCGAGCACGAACCGGCCCTCGGCCGAGCGCAGGGGCTGGTCGCCCTCGCTCCCGCCCTGGACGGCGAGCCGCGACGCGAGCAGCCCGATCTCGCCTTCGACGACGACGCCCGTCCCGTCGGGGCCCCGCCGCGCGACGACGCCCTCGAGGGCCTCGAGTTCCTCCGGACGCACCCCGCGCCCGGGCGAGCGGACGACGCCGACGAAGCCGCACATGCCTAGCCCCCCTGCGCGGCCGCGCGGGCCGGGTCGTTCACGCGGAGGAGGGCGGTGTAGCCGAGCACGCCGGGATCGAAGCCGATCTCCTCGACGGCGCCGAACGGATTCAGGAGTCGCGCGAGCGCGGCGCGGCCGAAGGTCACGACATGGCCGGGCGCGGGCGCGAGCGACACGCCGGGCACGAACCGGTGGAGCCCCGTGACCGCGAGCACGCGCTTGGCGGCGAGGATGGGCCGGTCCGCGGGCACGAACACGACGACGTGGCCACCCGGCACGAGGACGCGCGCCCACGCGGCGAGCACGCGGGCCGGCGCCTCCACGTGTTCGAGCACCGCCGACAACACGACGACGTCGGCGCACCCGTCGGGCAGCGGCGCGGGGCCCCGGGCGTCCCCGACGACGCACGTCGTGCGCGGGAGGCCCCGGGCCTCCGCCCGCGCGAGCACCACCGGGTCGAGATCGACGAGGACCGTGCGCCCGACGGCGTGGGCGTACGCCTGCGCGATCCATCCGTCCTCGGCGCCGACGTCCACGACGACGCGGGGCGCGAGGCGCCGCACGCGCCGCGCGACCAGCGTCCGCCGCCGGGCCTCGATCGCGCGGACGACGGCGCCGCCGCGCGACCGCAGCCCCGCCATGTCGTGGGTGACGTTGAGCGCGGCCACCCGCGCCGCGTCCCCGCCGGCGGGGCCGGGGGCCACGGCGCGCGGCGGGACGAGGGTCGGGGCCGGGATGGACGTCACAGGGTGCGAAGGGACGCCGCCCGAGGTCACGGTCGCGTCATCCCGGCCTCGGGACGCTCCCCGCCCCGCACCCGGCGCGCGAGGAGCCGGACGAGGACGGCGAGGTGGCCGCGCACCGCCCGGCACACCCGCATCTTCGACCGGCCTTCGGTGCGCGTCGAAAGCGTGCTCGGCACCTCGACGAGCCGGGCCCCGTCGAGGAGCAGCCGCCCGAGGATCTCCGCCGTGGACGGGAACCCGTCGCTCCGGAACGCGAGGCCCCGCACGCGCGGGCCGCGGTAGGCCCGGAACCCCGCCGTGAAGGTCCGCACGCCGCGCGCGCGCCGCCCGAGCACGAGGCGGTACGCCGTGGCGGCGCCCGACGACAGCACGCGGCGGAACCACGGCGCGTCCACGACGCCCCCCGCGAGGAACGGCGACGCCGTCGCGACGTCGGCCCCCGCCTCGACGGCCGCGACGAGGCGCTCCGCGTCGGCGGCGGGGTAGGTACGGTCGGCGTCGTAGGCGACCACGACGTCGCCGGTCGTGGCCGCGAACCCGCTGCGCATGGCCGCGCCGACGCCGCGGTTGCGCGGATGGGTGACGACGGCGACGCGCGGGTCGCGACGGGCGGCCTCGGCCAGGCGCGCGGCGGTGCCGTCCGTGCTCCCGTCATCGACGAAGACGAGTTGCTCGCCCGGGAGCGCGAGGAGCGACGCGAGGCCCGCGTCGAGGGCCTCGGCCTCCTGGTAACAGGGGATGACCCACGACCGGGACACGCGGAGAGCGTACGTCCTCCCCCGTCGGTCCCGCGCGTTCCGTCCGCGCTCGCGCCGTCGCCGCCGGGCCCGGGACCGTGCCGGACCGTGCCGGACCGCGCCGGACCGTGCCGGACCGTGCCGGAACGCACCGGAACGCGGCGGACGCCGCGGCCGGGGTAGAGTCGGCCCCATGGCGTTCCTCGACGACGGTCCCGACGCGGTGGCGGCGTTCCTCTCCGGCAGCGACCGGTTCGTGCTCACGGGGCACTCGCCGCTCGACGGCGACGGCCTCGGCTCGGCCCTCGGGCTGTGCCGGTCCCTCCGGCTCCTCGGCAAGACGGCCCACGTCGTCTCGGCCGCGCCGGTCCCCTCGAACCTGCGCTGGCTGCCGGGCGCGGCCGACGTGTTCGTGTGGACGCCGGGCGCGTACGCGAGCCACCCGGGTCTCGCCGACCCGCAGGCGCTCCTCTGCTTCGACAGCGGCGACACGGTACGGCTCGGCGGGCCGTACGACGAACTCCCCCGCACGGCCGCGGTGGTGAACGTGGATCACCACGTCACGAACACGCGCTACGGCGTCCTCAACTGGGTCGACGAGGAGGCCCCGTCCGTCGGCGAGATGGTCTTCCGCCTGCTCCGGGCGCGGGGCCTGCCGGTGGACGCCGACGTCGCCCTGCCGCTCTACCTGTCGCTGGTGGAAGACACGGGCCGCTTCTCGTACTCCAACACGACGCCGGCGGCGCTCCGCGCGGCCGCCGACCTCGTGGAGGCCGGCGCGCGCCCCGAGGTGGTGACGAACCACCTGTTCCGCAACGAAGACCTCGGCACGATGCGCCTGCGCGCCCGGTGCGTCGAGCGCCTGCAGACCGCGGCGGGCGGCCGCCTCGCGACGACCTACGTCACGTGGGCCGACCTCGAGGAACTCGGGCTGCTCGACGGCGAGCAGGGCCGGGAGATGGTCGAGGTGGCGGTCGGCCTCGAGGGCACCGACGTCGGGATCCTCTTCCGCGGGCTGCGCGCGGGCGAGGGCACCAAGGTGTCGTGCCGCAGCAAGACCGACTTCGACGTGGCCGCGGTCTGCACCGCGCGCGGCGGCGGTGGGCACAAGAAGGCCGCTGGCTGCACCGTGCACGACGACGACCTGGCGCGCGTCCGCGCCGCGCTGACGGCCGAGGTCGCGGCGGGGCTGGAGCGGCACCCGCGCCCGTGAGCGACGACCCGCGCGCCCCCGCCCCCGCGTCGTACGCCGGGCGCACGAAGTACGACGCGCCGGGCCGCGCGGCGCGCTACGCCCGACGCAGCGCGCGGCGCGACGCCGAGGAGCGCGGCCTCCTCGCCCGCGTGCTGCCCGCCGCGCCGGCGGGCGCCACGGCCCTCGACGTCCCCTGCGGCGTCGGCCGCCTGGCGGCGTTCCTCCTCGAGCGCGGGTACCGGGTGCGTGGGGCCGATTTCTCCGCGGCGATGCGCGAGGGCGCCGAGGCCGCGCTGAAGGCCCACGCGGGGTGGCTGGGCGTCGAACCGCTCGACCTCGAGGCTCCGCCGACCGCCACCGCCGCGACGTACGACCTCGTCCTCTGCTTCCGCTTCCTGCACCACTTGCCCGACGCGGCGGCGCGGGCCCGCGTCTTCCGGTCGCTCGCCGCGCGGGCGCACGGTCCCGTCGTCGTCTCCTACCACCACCCGGTGAGCCTCCACCACGTCGCGCGCGCGGTGCGGCGGGTGCTGACGGGCCGCCGGGGCGACCGGCACGCGATCACCACGACCCGGCTGGCCCGGGAGGCCGCCGCCTGCGGACTCCGCCTCGCGACCGCGGTGGCCCTCGCGCGCTACCGCCGCGACCTCTGGGTCGCGGTCCTCACGCCGAGCGCGGCGGCACGCTGAGCCCCAGCGTCAACGCCACGCGTTGCAGGTCGAGCCACGCCTCGCGTTTTGATTCCGGGGTCCGCAAGAGGTCCGCGGGGTGGTAGGTCGGCAGCGTCGCGCGGCCGTCCGCCATCGTCGTCAACTGTCCCCGCAGCGCCCGGACGCCCCGGTCGGTCCCGAGGACCGCCTGCGTCGCCGCGGGGCCGAGCAGCAGGAGCAGTTCCGGATCGAGGAGGCGGATCTGCTCCTCGAGGTATGGGCGGCACGCCGCCGTCTCGTCGGGTGCCGGCGGCCGGTTGCCCGGGGGACGGCACTTGAGCACGTTCGTGATGTAAACGTCCTCGCGCGCCAAGCCGATGGCCGCGAGCATCTTGGTGAGCAGTTGGCCCGCCGCCCCGACGAACGGATGTCCGCTTGCGTCTTCGTCCGCGCCCGGCGCCTCGCCGATCACGACGAGCCGCGGCCGCCGGGGTCCCTCCCCGAAGACGACGTTTGTCCGGGTCTCGCACAGCCGACACCGTCGACACACGGCCGCGGCCGACGCGATCGCGTCCAAGGGGTCCCCTGGGTCCTCGCGGCCCCCCGGGTCCTCGCGGTTCAAGGGCACCCAGGGGTCCAGAGCGTCGTCCGGGCCCGTGCGGATCGCCGTCGGTCCCTCCCCGGCGACGCCGACCGAGCGGGGGCGGACCGACGACGTCACCCCCGCATCCCCGCTCACGCGCGCCCCCCCCGGTCCATGCGAACTGTCCCCCGGGGTCCGTCGTGAGGCCGCGGACGGCTCCGTCAACGCGAGCCCCGGTCCCGGCAAGCCGGGGTCGCCCCCGACCGACCCGGACGCAGCGGAGCCGACGGGAACGGCGCTCGACGCCGACGGCGGCAACGCCGTGACACCCCCCCGGGCTTCGTCGGCCCAGTCGAACCGCCCGGCCGCCCCCCGCACCCATCGCAGGTAGAAGAGGGCTTCCGTGCGGGGGTCGGTCGGGGACACGCGCGGCACGGTACCGCTCGCCCACGACACCCGACGACGTCGCCCCGGGGCGTGACCGGGATGTGACACGGGGGGGCTACGTAAGGGCCCACACCACGGGCGGTTCCGACGGCGGTCGGACCCGCGGGGTGCGGGTCGGCACGGGTCGGCGATCGCGGTCGTTCTGCCCGGGTTTCCCGGGGCGCGACCAGGGATTCGTTGACACGCGTTCCTGCGCCTTGCTAGAACCCCGCCCGTGTCTAGGCAGGAGGTCGATGCAGGCGCCGCCTGCTTCGTCCTCTCGTTTGGGTGGTTCCGGGTACTTCCGGAGGGTTTTTCGTCGTTTCGCGGAGGTCCGTGACCACGGACCTAGGCGGGTCGCGCCGCCTAGGAGGTCCCGTGGGTCCCGGTGCCGATGCGTCCGTACGAAAGGATGGTTGCCGGATGAAGCTCTCGTTCTTGGTTGGTCGTGTCCTCCTCGGTCTGACGCCGGTCGTGACGCTCTCGGCGTGCATGCGGCACACCGCACCGGTCGGGGAGGGCCTCGCGGCCGCCTCGAACCCGGCGCCGGTCCGCCTCGCGCCCCCGTCCACCGCGCTGGCCCGCCCCGCGCTCGGCCTCGCGTCCGGCCCGGCCGACGACGCGGTGCCGGTTCCCGCGCCGGTTCCCGCCGCCACCGCCGAGGACGTCGCGGCCGCCGCACGGAAGGCCGAGGAAATCCTCGCCGCCAACCGTCGCGTGCTCGTCGACGAGTACGTCACCAAGGCCCGCGCCGCCGCCGCCAACGGCGACATCGACGGCGCGCGCGCGTGGTACGGCAAGGCCATCGAGGTCGATCCCTCGAACGCCGAGGCGAACCAGGCGTGGAAGAACCTCTCCGCCGACCGCGCCTCGACCGTCGAGGACTTCACCGAGCGCTCACGCCGGGAAGAGGTGATCAAGCGCGACGAGGCCGCCGCCCAGGTGGCCGGTCACGTCAAGCGCGGCCGCATGCACGAGTCGAGCGAGGCCTACGCCGAGGCGGTCAAGGAGTACCAGTCGGCCCTCGCGATCGTCTCGTGGTACGCCGACCAGTCGGCGTTCGGCGTGACGTCCGACTCGCTCGGGGAGTTGATCAAGTCCACCAAGCTGAAGGCCGCCCGCAAGGTGCGCAGCGACACCGAGGCCGCCCAGATGAGCGCGCAGAGGCAGCGCCAGCGCGACCTGGCCGGCGAGCGCCAGGAGCGCCTCGGCCGGATCCGCGCGTTCTTCCAGGAGGCCGACCTCGCCTTCCGTCGCGGCGAGTTCGTCACGGCCCGCGAGTACGCGAAGCAGGTCCTCAAGGAGGACCCGCAGAACCCGAGCGCGACGCGCCTGATCGAGATGTCGTACGACGCCGAGCACAACGCGCGCGCCGACTACAACACCCGCGCGTTCACCGAGGAGTACAAGCGCGTCTTCGCCGACATCGAGGCGAAGATCCTCCCCCAGGTCCGGACCATCGAGTTCCCGGACAACTGGGACGAGATCGCCAAGCGCAAGCCCCGCTCGGTCGGCGACGCCGACGACGCCACGGAGAACGAGAGCAAGCAGGCCATCCTGACGGCGCTGCGCGCCAAGCGCGTCAAGGGCCTCCAGTTCTCCGAGCAGAACCTGGACCAGGTCGTCACGTACCTCCGCACGGTGACGGGCCTCAACTTCCACATCACCCCGAAGGTGCGCTCCACGAAGTTCGAGGAGGTCAAGGTCACGATCCCCGGCCTCGACGACGTGACGGTCGAGGAGGTCCTGAACCTCATCACGAGCCAGTACGACCTCCGCTGGGAGCCGCGCGACGGCGTCGTGACGATCGCCATGAAGGACGAGGTCGCCGGCACCCTGCGCCTCAAGTACTTCGACGTGCGCGACCTCGCGGTGAAGATCCAGAACTACCGCGGCACCGACATCTACCTGGCGCCGAGCAACTACACCCCGCCCGAGCCGCCCGAGCTCCCCGAGCCGCAGCCGATCTACCCGACGGAGCAGCTCGTCGACACCATCAAGCAGATGGTCGAGCCCGAGTCGTGGAACGCGGAGGGCGCGAGCCTCGACCTCAAGGGCGGCACGCTGATCGGCCGCAACACGGTCGAGGTGCTCAACGAAGTGCAGACGCTGCTCGACGAGCTGCGCCGCAACTCGGGCCCGCTGGTCTCCATGGAGGTCCGCTTCATCACGGTCGAGGACAACTTCCTCCGTGACGTGGGCGTGGACGTCCGCGGCCTCGGCGACAACGCCCAGGGCATCGGCGTCGCCGGCCTCGGCGCCAACGCGCCGAACGACGACCTGTTCTTCGGCACCCCGGCCAACCCGCAGGGTGTCCCCCTCGGCGTGAAGCCCGAGCCGGGTTCCGCCGGCACGAGCAACGACTCCGGCGCCTTCTACAACGACGGCTCGGACGGCGCGTACCGCGCCCGCGTCGAGAACCTGTTCGACTCGGTGCTCGGCAACTCGAACACGCTGCTCGGCACGGGCGGCATGGCGCTGCAGCACACGTTCCTCGACGACACCCAGGTCGAGGTGATCCTGCGCGCGGTCGAGAAGAGCGAGCGCGTCCAGCAGATCACGGCCACGAAGCTGACGGTCTACAACACGCAGCGCGCCACCGTGGAGGTCCTGAACAAGGTCGCCTACGTCGCCGACTACGACGTCGAGATCGCCCAGGCCGCCAACATCGCCAACCCGATCATCAAGAACGCGATCGACGGCGTGGTCCTCGACGTGAAGCCGGTGGTCAGCGCCGACCGCCGCTTCATCACCCTCGAGCTGCGGCCCACGGTCGCCACGCTCGTCCGGCCGATCCCGACATTCTCCACGTCGCTCGCGTCCGGTCCGGTGACGGCGTCGGCCCCGGTCGTCATCCAGATCCCGAGACTCCAGAAGAGCAGCGTCCGCACGACGGTCACCATGCCGGACGGCGGCACGCTCCTCCTGGGCGGGCTCACGTTCTACGAGCAGGTGGACGCCACGAGCGAGGTGCCGATCCTCGGCAAGATCCCGATCCTCGGGTTCATGTTCTCGCGCAAGGGCCACTACGTGAACCGGAAGAATCTGATCGTCCTCATCTCGGCCCAGGTCGAGGTGCTCGATGAGCAGGAGCCGAAGGGGGACTACACGCCGCCCCTGCGCCCCGACGCCATGCCGCTGATGGAGTTGCCGGAGGAGGAGTCGTGCGAGTTGTTCGCGCCCCCGCCGGTCTGCGCTCCCCCGCCGCCAGTCTGCGCTCCCCCGCCGCCGGTCTGCGCACCCCGCGGCCGCAGGTAGCGTCGAGCGATCCTGGACCCTTGGGGGTCCTCGAAGGCCCGGGTGGCGCAAGCCACCCGGGCCTTCTGCATTCGAGAGATCCCCTTTGAAGGCCCCCCACGGCGGGGGTCGCGCTGGCCGCGGTACGGCGCCGCTCGAGAGGCCGTCGCGGGGGCGTAGGGCGGGGCTCGAGTTCGTGGGTGCTCGGCGTCCTCCGCGGCTCCACCCCACGGTGCCACCCCACGGTGCCACCCCACGGTGCCACCCCACGGTGCCACCCCACGGTGCCACCCCACGGTGCCCCCCGCGCGAGTTCCCCCCGCGCGAGTTCCCCGTTTCGGCCTTTCCGCTTGCGCGTCCCTCGCTGCGGGCGTAGCATCTCCGTGTCGGACTCGTTCCCGAGGGCACCGCGCGCCCGAACGCGCGAAGTTTGCCTCGATCCCGGTGAACGACCCCGCCTCCCCCGCCCGCGCCCGTTCCATCGCAGCCGGTTGCTGCGCGGCCGGTTGCTGCGCGGCCGGTTGCTGCGCGGCCCGCTCCTCCAACGCGGCCCGCTCCAACGCAGCCGGTTGGTTCCCCGCAGCCGGTACGGACATCGCGGACCGCCGGTGCGTCGCAGGCA
>Ga0335397_10010238_pt1 | contig 11607 bp, 6 predicted proteins | sample MAT04_FD_205740 | JGI IMG/M metagenome (GOLD analysis project Ga0335397, IMG submission 205740) | Freshwater microbial communities from Lake Fryxell liftoff mats and glacier meltwater in Antarctica - MAT-04 (spades assembly) (version 2) ...
GGCGCGTCCGCCATTCCGGTATCTCCGCGCCCAGGACCAGTCCGCGGTTCGCGCCCTTGTCGGCGATGATGCACAGGGCGCCGGCGGCGAAGGGCTCGCGGAAGCTCGGCCGATTGACCTCGATTCCAAAACGCACCTGCGAGACGGCCGCCGCTAGATCGACCTTGGCCCCGGGGCGGATGTCGTGGGCGAGCTGCATGACAACCTCGGGCTCGACGCTGAGCGGCGCCCCGAGGGGATTGATGCAGCGACGGCTGCCGATATGAATTTCGGGCGCCAGGATCGCGCCCCAGAACGGTTCGTCCAGGCCGAGGAATTTCTGGCCCTCAGATGCGGTCGCGCCGATTTTCCAGCCGGACACCTGTCCGCCCAAGGCGGCGGTCACCCTGTCCGCAATCGCGTGGGCCTCGGCCAGGGAAGTCGGTCGGCTCTGCGGCGGGGGGGCGTCCAGCAGGCGGCCTTCGCGGCGCGCCGCGACAATCGCCTCTGCAAGGGGACTCGGTTTGCTCATGTTGCAACCTCAGCTATGAGAGCGCTCGGCGCACGCCGCCATTGACGCCCGAAGTCATTACCGGAAGGAATGCGCAGGGTTTAATACGTGACCTTGCGTTCGCAACCCTATTGCGACGCTATCGGCGCTCCGGACGCTCCCGGCAGGAGGCAGGCCTTGACTGATGTGAACCCCGCCAAGGCGCCGTCCGTCGGGCTCTACAGCTACTATGTCCTCTTCATCCTGTTCTTGGCCAACGCCTTCAACGCTATCGACCGGTCGATCGTCGGGCTGCTGGTCGAGCCGATCAAGGCGGAGATGAACCTTTCGGACGCCTCCATGGGGCTGCTTACCGGGTTCGCTTTCGTCGTCTTCTATTCGCTGTTCGGCATACCGATCGCGCGCTGGGCGGACCGCGGGGTGCGCCGGAGCATCCTGGCCATGGGCATCTTCGTCTGGTCGGGGATGACCGCCCTTTGCGGCTTGGCCACAAGCTTCCCCGCCTTGGTGCTGGCGCGGATGGGCGTGGGCATCGGTGAGGCGACCTGCTTCCCCACCGCCCTGCCGCTTATCGCCGATTATTTCCCGCCCAAGCGGCGCACCCAGGCGATAGCGATCTTCCAATCGGCGCTCTACGTCGGGGTCGTGTTCGGCTCGATTATCGCCGGGGCGATCGCCCAGGCCCACGGCTGGCGTGCGGCCTTCATCGCCCTGGGCGCGCCAGCCATCATCCTCGCTCTGATCGTGCGGTTCACTATCAAGGAGCCGACCCGAGGCGCATTCGATCCGCCGGCCAAGCCCGATGCGCCCGCTGGGCAGCCCAGCCTTATGGCCAGCCTGCGCCACATGTTCAGCCAGCCGGCCTTCACCCTGTTGTTCTTCGGAGCGGCGACTATGGCTGTCCTGGCGGCGATCCTCGGCGCATGGGGGCCCGCCTTCTTCGTGCGGCTGCACGGCCTGGACCTGCGACAAGTTGGGCGGCTGTTGGGCATGTCCATCGGCCTGGGCGGAGTCGCCGGCGCGGTCTTCGGCGGCTATGTCGTCGGCTATCTGCGCGACCGCCGCGGTGACGAGCGTTGGAACGCCTTGATCCCCGCCCTGGCGGCCCTCGGGGCCGCACCTATCCTGTTGCTATTCCTGTTCACCCCATCCTTGCCCGTCGCCCTGACCACGGCGGCGGTCTGCTCATTCTTCAACTCGATCTACATGGGGCCGGTTTTGGCGGCGGCCCTCGGCCTGGTGCCCGCTCAGATGCGGGCGCTGGCCGCCTCGGTCATCCTTATCGGCCAGAACCTCATCGGCTATGGCCTCGGTCCCTTCGCCGTCGGCGTCATGAGCGACGCCCTCAGCCGGCAGATGGGGCCAGACGGGCTGCGCTACGCTCTGCTGATAGCGCCCGCGGCCGGCCTGATCTCCGGTTTCATCCTGCTCGCCGCCTGCCGACGTCTGCCTTCTGGATTCCCGACCCCGGCCGAGTAGCCCTATTCCCATCAGGGTTATGGCTGGGGACGGCTATTGCCATAGAGGTCCGGGCCCGCGGGCGCCACTATAGGCGCTGGATTACATGGAGACATCGTGACCGAAACTTTGACAGGCAAGGTCATCGTCGTCACCGGCGCCGGGTCCGGCATCGGCCGGGCGATCGCTGAGCATTGCCTGCGCGCCGGCGCTCAGGTGGTGCTGGGAGACATCGACCTTGGCCGCGTCGAAACCGTGCGCAAGGCCATGGCGGGCGAAGGGCTGGCCGAACAGGCCCTCGCCGTCGCTGCAGACATCACCGATCCGGTCCAGGTCGCCGCCCTGATGGACGCCGGCGCCAGCCGTTTTGGCCGGCTGGACGGCGTGGTCGCCAACGCCGGATTGTTCGGCGCCCGATGCCCGATGCTGACGGTCTCACCAGAAGCCTGGAACGGCTCGCTGTCGATAAACCTGAGCGGGGCCTTCTATACCCTGCAGGCCGCTGCGCGGGTGCTGGTCGCCCAGGGCCAGGGCGGCTCGCTGGTGGCGACCGGATCGTCGCAAGGCGTCCGCGGCCCGTCCGGCAACATCGCCTACACTGTGGCCAAAGCCGGGGTGCATGCCCTGGTCAAGGCCATGGCCATCGAGCTGGCTCCGGAACGGGTGCGGGTCAACGCCATCGTTCCGGGACTCACCATCACGCCTACGACCAGCGCCCAGCCTGGGTATCTGGAACAGGTTGCGCCCCGCCTGCCTTTGGGCTCGGCCGTCCAACCCGAAGAACTGGCCGCCCTGGCGGGCTTCCTCCTCGGCGACGCGGCCCCTCACATGACCGGCAGCCTCATTCCCCTGGACTCCGGCGTCACAGCCGCCTGAGCCGCTTTTCTTTGCAAGGAACCACCCCATGAAGGCCATCCAGATTACCGAATACGGCGAGCCCGAAGTCCTGAAGCTGACCGAAGTGGAGGTGCCGGCCATCGAGCCAGACGACGTTCTCGTCGAGGTCCACGCCGCCGGCTTCAACCCCTATGACGCCAAAGTCCGCATGGGCTTCCTGAAGGGGTTTTTCCCGCTCGAGCTGCCTGCCGTGCTCGGCTGCGACTTCGCCGGCGTGGTACGCAAGGTCGGCGCCGACGTCACCGATCTTAAGGAAGGCGACGAGGTTTACGGGATGCAGACCACCCTGCGCCCCGGCGCCTACGCCGAATACCTGCCCGTCAAGGCGGCGGTGACCCGGCGCAAGCCCGCCAACCTGTCCTTCGAGGAAGCCTCGTCCATTCCCATGGCGGCCCTGACGGCATGGGAAGGGCTGGTGGCCCTGGCCGGCGTGAAGGCGGGCGACCGCGTTCTGGTCCACGGCGCCGCCGGCGGGGTCGGCAGCATGGGCGTGCAGATCGCCAAGGCCCACGGCGCTTGGGTGGCGGCGACCTGCAGCGGAGCCAATGTCGATTTTGTGCGGTCCCTCGGCGCCGACCAGGTGATCGACTACCAAACCCAGGACTTCGCCAAGGAGGTCGCCAATATCGACATCGTGCTGGAGCCCATCGGCGGCGACGTCAATCACCGGTCGTATCCGATCATGAACCCCGGCGGGACCATGCTGGTCGTCCTGCGCGCCGACCCGGCGGAAGAGACCCGCCGTCAGAAGATGCAGGAGGATTACAAGGTCACCACCAAGGTGGTTGAGCACATTATCAAGCCTGAAGCGTTGGACGCGTTGCGCGACCTGATCGAGGCCGGAAAAATTCGCCCGGTCGTGAGCCACGTGGCGCCCCTGGCCGACGCCGCGAAGGTCCACGCCGAATGCCTTACCGGGTTCGGTCGCACCGGCCACGCCCGCGGCAAGACCGTCCTCAAAGTCCGCTGAATGAGCTGCCCTCGACAGCCAGTCTGTCGAGGGCATGACTTCCGGTTATGGGAGCGGCATTCGAACTATTACACATGTGCAATATCTTGCGCCCCGTCCGGTTGACAACCGGAACTCAAAAGCCCCCCATCACAGGAGCCAGAACACTTTGAAATCGGGGGATTTATGAAGCCTGTATCGAACTTCCGCCTGAGCCTTTGCGCCGGAGCCGCCATCAGCGTCGCCGCGATGATGACGCCGGCCATGGCCTCCGCCCAGCAGATGCTGGAAGAGATCACCGTCACCGCCCAGCGCGTTGAGGAGAACCTGCAATCGGTTCCGATCGCCGTGACCGCCCTGACCGCCGCTGCCCTCCAAGACCGCAGCGCCAGTTCCGTGGGCGACATTGCGCAATACACCCCCAACATGGCGCGGGTCGGCGGCCCCACCGGCGGCGCTGACGGCTACTACTACATCCGCGGGGTCGGCCAGAGCGACTTCACCGCCGCCCAGGACCCCGGCGTGGCGACCTATCTCGACGGCGTCTACCTGGGCCGTACCGCCGGATCCAACTTCGACCTGCTGGACATTGAGCGCATCGAGGTGCTGCGCGGACCGCAGGGCACTCTGTTCGGCCGCAACGCCGTCGGCGGCGCCGTCAGCGTCACCACCACCACCCCGAAGGGCGAGTTCGGCGGCAAGGTCGTGGGCACGGTCGGCTCGCGCAATCACGTGAAGATTGCGGGGATGGTCGAGTTTCCGGTGATCGCCGACAAGCTGGCCGCCAGCGTTAGCGGCCAGTACCGCCGCCAGGACGGCTTCGGCAAGAGCGGATATGACTCCCGCACCTACGGCGACATCGACAACCGCGCGGCGCGGATAAAGCTGAACTTCACCCCGACCGAGAATCTCAGCTTCCTGCTGGCGATCGACGCCTCAAAATACGACAACACCTCGGACCCGGTCATCAATCTGGGCGCCACTGAGGGGCCGCAACGCAGCCCGATCGGGGTGTCGCTGCCCAACGACTTCTTCCTGGGCGCGGGCAAAGGCCTCAACGCTGATCGCTCTAGCGATTTCTACACCAGCTTCTCGTCGGTCGACCCCGTCTACAAGCTCGATACCTGGGGCGTTTCGCTGACATCGAGCTGGAATCTCGGCGCGGTCAGCCTGAAATCCATCACCGCCTACCGGGCTCTGGACGAGCGGACCACAGCGGACTTCGACGCGTCGCGCTTTGTCTTCTACGACCAGTTCCAGACCACCGAGCAGAACCAGTTCTCGCAAGAACTGCAGATGACCGGAAAGACCTTCAACGAGCGCCTAAGCTTCCTGCTCGGCGCCTTCTACTACGACGAAAACGTCAAGCAAAACAACGCCATCTGCCAAGGCGGCGGCCCGCTGCGGAATGTCGATCAGTGCGTGCGCAACAACCAGCGCATCTCGCCGGACGTCAAGTCGATAGCCGGTTTCGCCAATGGCACGTTCAAGGTCACAGAGCGGTTCCACGTCACTGGGGGCCTGCGCTACACCTGGGAGAAGAAGGAACAGGGTTTCGACTTCGCCTGGGAGAACCCCTTCGCCATCGCCCGCCTGGGTCTGGTCATGCCCCCCGGCGGCGGCGCGCCGATCCTCGTGGCGCCCTACCCTACCCGGTTCGGCGTTCCGGCCGCCGATCTGGCCCGCTCCACGCCGCCGTTCTCGTTCTTCCCGTCCCCTCCGTTCGTAGTGGCTACCATCCCGCTGCCCTCCGGTCCCAACGCCGGCCTCAACAATGTGCAGATCGACAGGTCGTGGCGCTCGTGGACCGGCCGGCTGGCGGCGGAGTACCAGCTGGACCACACCCTGCTCTACGCGTCCTACAGCCGCGGCTTCAAAAGCGGCGGGATCAACCCCCGTCCGATCTCGCCCGTGGGCCTGACCCCCTTCGAGCCGGAAACCCTCGACACCATAGAGGTCGGCAGCAAGAGCGATCTGTTTGATCGCCGCCTGCGCTTGAACCTGTCCGCCTACTACTCGAAGTACAAGGCCATCCAGACCATCGTCAGCGATCCGGTGCTGTTCATCATCACCGCCAACGCCGGCGACATGAACCTCTACGGGGGAGAGCTGGAACTGACCGCCCTGCCCTTCGAAGGGCTCGAAGCGTCGGTGAGTGTTGGCTACACATCGAACGAATGGGACAGCCTGACGGCCGTCGCCCGGGCCAATGGAATCGATTATTCCGACGTCAGGAACGCGACGCCCGAGTGGACGGCCAACGTCGGTGTTCAATACACCTTCCCGAAAACCTCGGTCGGCGAATTCGCGGTCCGGGCCGACGTTCACTATCAGAGCGAAATCTATTTCGACCCTGCCAACTTCGCTAACGGCTATCAGGATGGCTACAGCATCACCAACCTGCGGGCTTCGTGGGTTGCGCCGAACGAACAGATTCGGGTCGCCCTCTACGGCACCAATGTGTTCGAGGAGGAGTATCTGAAAATGGCCCAGGACGTGCGGAACAGCTTCGGCACCAGCTTCGGCTGGCCGGGCAATCCCGCCGAATACGGCCTGGAGCTTAGCTACAAGTTCTAAGACTTCGCCCCGGGGACGGCCACCGTCGCTTCCCCGGGGCCTTTCGCCCTACTGACCAGAGAGATTTCCCGTCATGACCCTCGTTATCGACGTCCACACCCATATGTACCCTGAGCCGTGGCTGGAGCTGATCCGCACCGCGGGCAAGCCCCTCTATGAGGTTAAGGAAAGCCTCGACAGTCCCGACACCATCTACTTCAAGGGCACCGCCTTCGCGCCCCTGGAGCAGGGGCACTTCGACTATGAAATGCGCATCCGCAACATGCGTGAGGCCGGGGTCGATGTGGCGGTTCTCAGCCTGTCCTGCCCCAGCGTCTTCTGGGGCACGGCGGAGGTGAGCGCCAAGGCCGCGCGGCTGGTGAACGACGACTTTCGCGCAGCCCAGCAACGCTACCCCGACAACATCCGCTGGATGGCGTCTCTGCCGTGGGAATATCCGGAGGCCGCCATTGAGGAACTGGACCGCGCCTGCCGCAACGGTGCGGTGGGGGTGCAACTGCTCGGCAACATCAACGGACGCCACCTGACGGAGGACCTGTTCAAACCGATCTGGCAGGCGATCGACGACCGCGGTTTGGCGGTACTGATCCACCCCGCTGCGCCCCCCGGGGTCGAGCAGCTTGATCTGACCAAATACACCATGGTCGGGTCGATCGGCTTCATGATCGACACCTCGGTGGCGGTGATCCGCATGATCGGAGACGGCTTCTTCGACCGCTATCCAAACCTGACCGTGATCGCCGCCCACGCCGGCGCGACCTTGCCCTATCTGGTCGGCCGGCTGGACCGGGTTTACGAGACCACCAAGCGCGCAAGGGTCAACATCAGCCAGCCGCCGAGCGCCTATCTGAAGCGGGTCGCCTACGACACCGTCTGTTACCGCGACGATGCCTTGCGCATGTGCCTGGACGTCGGGGGCGACGGCCAGGTGATGTACGGGTCGGACTACCCGTTCAATTTCGGCGACATGAAGGGCATCCTGGCCATGGTCAACAGGCTGCCCGAGGACGTGCGCCGCAAGGTCCTGATGGACAACGCGGTGCGCCTGTTCAAGCTGGACGATCTGGCGAAGGTTTCGGCCTGACGCCAGAGGTGGTTGAGGGGCGCGGGGGCGAGGCCTCTGCGCCCCTTTGCTTTTTGCTGGCCAGCCGCTCAAGATCATGCGCGCGCCGTTACGGGGCGGGGGAAGCCAGAAGACGATGATCCGGGGAGGCCGCCCAGGCATCGCCGGCGTCAGGTGGGGCCTGATGCTGGCAGCAGCGATCACGCTCGTCGCCGGCCCTGCGCAGGCCCAGGGCCCCTTCGACCTGCCCGCGACCTCCGCCGCCGAGGCTCTAAACGCCTTCTCCCGGGCTTCCGGCCTGCAGATCCTGTTTCCCTATGAGGCCGTTGCAGGCCAGCGCGTCGCCGCGATACGGGGCGCCGCCTCCGCCGAGGCGGCGCTGACGCTCCTGCTCGAGGCTACAGGCCTGAGGGTGATGGTCCGCGAGGGCGACACCTTGGTGCTTGGCCCGGCCCTGGGCGCCGCAACTGACCCTGCAGCGACTCTGGAGCCCGTGATCGTCACCGCTCAACGGCGCGAGGAGTCGCTGCAGAAAACGGCTGTTTCCATCGCCGCCCTTAGCGGAGCCGCGATGGACGACCGCGGGGTGCGCGACATCGGAGACATCGCCCGGCTGACGCCGAACATGAACTTCCTGGACTCCACCGGCATCAGCGGCTCGCGGTCGGCGTTCATCCTGCTGCGCGGCGTCGGGCAAAGCGAAGTCTTCCTGCAGAACGATCCCGGGGTCGGCGTCTATGTCGACGGAATCTACCTTGGCCGCACCCAGGGCTCGGTGATGGAAGTGCTCGACCTGAGCCGGGTAGAAGTGCTGCGCGGTCCCCAGGGCACTCTGTATGGCCGCAACACCATCGGCGGGGCGATCAATATGATCTCCGCTAAACCAACCGCGGACGCCACGCTGGAGGCCTCGGTCGAGACGGGGTCCTTCGGAACCGCGAACCTGCGCCTCAAGGCGAACGGCCCTCTCAATGAGCGTCTATTCGCATCCCTGGCCGCGGCCGCCTTGCGTCATGACGGTTATGTGCAGGCTAGCCCTGACCCGCGCTGCCCGGCCTGCACGGGCCAATCGCTGTCGGACGAAGACACCCTGGTAGGACGCTTGGCCCTGCGCTGGGTCCCGGCCGACGGCCTTACCTTGGACCTGACCGCCGACGCGGCGCGCAGGCGGGCCCACGCGGTCGGCCGGCGTCTGTCCTACGTCGATCTCAATTTCGACACCCTCGACTACGGGCGGGCGGTCTCCACCAAGTGGGGCTCTCCCCTGCCCAGTTTCGTCAACCCCCAGCCCCACACTCACGCCTCGGCGTTCGCGGGCCAGGACAGCCAGGATATCGCCGGCGGCTCGATGACCGTGACGTGGCGCACCGGCGGCGTGACTGTCAAATCCATCACCGGGTTTCGCACCATAGCTGTGAAGAGCTCGGTCGACGGGGACGGAGCCCCTGTGGCCATCAATACGGTCAAGATCAACGCCTTGCGTCAGGACCAGTTCAGTCAGGAACTTCAGGCCGCCGGATCTTCGACTGACAACCGCCTACAGTGGGTCGCCGGCCTGTTCGCCTTCAGGGAGGATGCCGATTCCCGCCTTATTCAGGGCTGGCGCCTCGCCGAGAGCGGACTAACCTCGGACAGGGGGGCGATCCTCGACTGCTTCAACCGGTCCGATCCGCGCTACAGCTGCCCTGACCAGACACCATTTCTCTCGGCGCTGGGCGTGCGCAATTGGGCCGTTTTCGGCCATGCATCCTGGGCCGCGGCCCCCGCCCTCACCCTCACGCTCGGGCTGCGTTACAGCTGGGAAGAGAAGGCGTTCAGCGGCCAGGGGCTGCTGGGGGCCCCCCTGTCCCTGAAAAAGCAGTGGACATCGACGACGCCCAAGGTCGGCGCCCAGTACCAGGCGACGCGCGACGTAATGGCCTACGCGACCTACGCGGAAGGCTTCAAAAGCGGGACTTTCAACAACGGCAACGATCCCAGCCAGCCGCGCGATGTCGATCCGGAAATGGTCCGGGCCTATGAGGTCGGCGTCAAATCTCAGTGGCTCGGCGACCGCCTGCGGTTCAATGCCGCGGCGTTTCACAGCGGCTATGACGGGCAGCAGCTCCAAGTGTCTACAGGGCCTTCGACCTTCGCATTCGTGAATGTCGCCCAGTCCGTCATCCGCGGGTTCGAGGTCGAAGTCGTCGCCAAACCCGCGCCTGGGATCACCCTCGACGGGGGAGCCGGCCTTTCGGACAGCGAGATCACATCTGTCGGCGTCAACACCCCGGCGGTGCGGCGCGGAGCCCGGTTGGCGCTGGCGCCGCGGTGGACGGCCAATATCGGCGCAGCGGCGGAGCGCAGGTTGGCCGGCTGGGGCCTGCTCAAGATTCGGGCCGACTACAGCTACAAGTCCGCTCAGGAGGGGGATTTTCAGAACAATCCCCTGGCGCGCACCGCCGCTTATGGCCGCCTCGGCTTGAGGATGTCTCTAGGTCCAAATAACCGGGCCTGGGAGCTCGGCCTATGGGCGCGCAACCTTCTGGACCAGGATTATGAGACCGTCCGCGCATCCATAAATCCTGACTTCTTCGTCGTGTCGGTCGATGGGGAGCCGCGCACATGGGGCGCGTCGCTCACCGCGCGCTTCTGAGGCGCAAGGTTAATGCGACATTAATGCAACAAACTGCGGTTCATGATTTTGAGCCGTAGAGGACCCGCCGGTCCGGTCCGTTTCCTGTTTATCGGCGCTCGCTCAAAGCGCCTTCGAACGGGGGAAATCAAATGTCCAATTACAAGCCCATGGGGCTCAAGAGCGCCCTCCTGCTGAGCGCCGCCGCCAGCCTGATCAGCGGAACGGCCCACGCTCAGTCCAAAGCGGCGGACCCGGTCGAGCTGGAGCCGATCATCGTGACCGCCGAGCGGCGTGAAACGTCGCTTCAGACCACCCCTATTTCGGTCACCGCGCTGAACGCGGACGCCCTAGAGGTCCGCGGCGTCACCGACATCAGCGACTTGGCCAAATACACGCCGAACATGACCTTCATAACCTCGACAGGCGCCAGCGGCTCGCGGACGGCCTTCGTCTTCCTGCGCGGCATCGGCCAAAGCCAAGTGTTCCTGCAGAACGACCCGGGCGTCGGCACCTATATCGACGGCGTCTACCTGGGCCGCACCCAAGGGTCGGTGCAGGAGGTGCTCGACCTGGAGCGGGTCGAAATCCTTCGTGGGCCGCAAGGCACTCTATATGGCCGCAACACCATCGGCGGGGCCATCAATCTGGTGTCGCGCAAGCCGGACGCGGCGCCGGGCTTCGAAGGCTCGGTCGAGGCCGGAAACTTCGGCGCGATCAAGGTGCGCGCCCGCGCCAACGGCCCCCTAGCCGACACCCTGTCGGCTTCACTCTCGGTAGCCTATCTGAAGCATGACGGCTACGTGGAAGCCAAATCCAACCCTCTATGCCCGACCTGCACCAGCGAGGACCTCTCCGGCGAGGACTCCATCTCGGGCCGCCTGGCTTTGCGCTGGAAACCGTCGGAAGACCTCACCATCGATCTTACCGCCGACGCCGCAAAACGAGACGACCGGTCCATCGGCCGGCGGTTCGCCTTCTACGACGCCGCTGCGGACCAACAGGGCTACACCTTTGCCGTACAGCGCAAGCTCGGCGTGCCCCCCGGCGCCTTCGTCAACACCGACATCAACACCCATAACTCCAACATAGCCGGTTTCGACAAACAGGAGGTCTGGGGTCTATCCCTCACCGGGACCTGGGACCTTGGCGGCGCGACCTTCAAGTCCATCACCGCCTACCGCGAACTATCGGTCGGTTCCCCGAGCGACGGCGACGGCTCGCCGCTGATGCTGCAGGCGGCCCGCGTGGCGCAGATCGACCAGGACCAGCTGAGCCAGGAATTCCAGCTTACCGGAACCAGCTTCGATGACCGCTTCAACTGGACGGTCGGCCTGTTCGGCTACCGCGAAGACGCCACCTCGAACCTAGTACAGTACCGCCGGTTCGCCGAACGGGGTATTTTCGTCCCGTTCCCGGTCCCTACTGTAATCGACTGCTATGACCGCAGCCGGCCCCTGACTTCCTGCCCCGACCAGGATCCGACCCCCTCGGCCCTCAAGGTCCGCAACTACGCGGGCTACGCCCACCTCTCCTACGAAGTGACCGACCAGCTCAGC
>Ga0335397_10010241_pt1 | contig 11606 bp, 10 predicted proteins | sample MAT04_FD_205740 | JGI IMG/M metagenome (GOLD analysis project Ga0335397, IMG submission 205740) | Freshwater microbial communities from Lake Fryxell liftoff mats and glacier meltwater in Antarctica - MAT-04 (spades assembly) (version 2) ...
CGGCATACGATAATGATGCCCTGTTAACAGGCGGGAAACCATTCCGTAAGAAGAGGGATGTGATAACGCTCGTTGTGCTAACAAAGTATGCCGTCGCGCCGCCATACGGGTTTCACGATACCTCCGATTAGCAATCGTAATAGTAGTGTTAAACTCACGAACTTGTATCTCCCCTGTAGCGGTTACCAAAATTTTGTGAGCCGCAATATCCCACGTCAACTGGTAAGCGTTAGAAGAAATTTTCGTCTCCCATTTCCCAGCTTCGGACACAAAAGTAGGTTGGTAAACAAACCGAAACAACTCGTTTACCAGTATTCTTGACGGCACGCTCACGACGAATTCTCCCACACTGCTGTCAGAACAGTTCCCATATTGTCAAAATCTTCCAACGTTGGTTCCACAATTTTGATTACCCCTGTAGCGCCACGCAACCGTGCACTACGAATGAGCCCATCCAACCAAGCAGTACGATGATACGGTTTAGTTTGCCACGCAACCGGATCAATACTAACACTAACACTATATTGTTTAGCCATAAACCCAGTATAGCACATTGAAAGCAACACGTTAAGGGAGATTATATTTAGTTTTCACGCCTTTAAAATTGTCGTTAACTTCTTTTGCTGTTAACGCTTTATTATACACTCGCACAAACCCAATCTGACCACCCAAATAGTCATCATTAACGCTGCCCGGATAGCGGTTAGTACCGACGGTACTAACCCCGTTCGGCGCACCGTTAGAACCGATTGACCCAGATGCCGCAAGGACACCATTTTTATATAGGTAGCCGGTTGTACCGTCGTACACTAACACCATATGATACCATGTGTTTAAAGATATGCTTCCGCCCTGGAGAAGAATGTTACCACCACTACCCCACCGCCCTCCCGAAAGAGTCAGTCCGTTGAAACCAATTTGAGTAAAACTACCAGAAGTTCCTAAAACGGGTCCAGCGACTCCCGTTCTGCGCGCGACTGCTTCTAATGTGATAGGCGAATTGTTCGGAGTAGATACGACCGGAACGCTGGTTGCCCCAAATTGGTTAGTACCATTTAACACTAGCCCCCCACCGTTCGCAGCAGAATAGGTTCCACCGCCATATAGGGTAAAAGTTTTTCCACCACTACCCGTATTATTCCAATCAGTTCCACTAAACTGGGCTGAACTGTCCGCGTTATTAAAAGTGGCAGGGTTACAAACCGCTCCCGCCTCAGGATAAGGTTGTTGTTCAACCCCTTTGCGTTCAGACAACCGCCAACGTCCTTGGGTTGTGTTCCACCTGTAGGTAAGACTACTGGTCTCATACGTGTTTTGCCCAGCAAACCCTTCAGCCATAACTTTAACAAACCCGTCCGCCAACCGTGTTTTATCCACCCACCAACGAGACGTCGTGTTCGTTTTCAACGACCAAGTTTCTGGTTTCGTAAACGGTGCTGTGCACAAATCTCTATCACCTAACGCCACAGTTTGTGCGCCCAAAGCCAACCCTGTTTCCACAGCATTAGTCGCAACAGTTTTAGAAACTTCACGATTGTTTGTCGCAGCTGTCGTAGCTAACGTAGAAAGCGCAAGAACCGACATTACGGAGACAAACATTACAAGTATCATAGCTAGAGGCATACTGCCACGATTGTTGTCACACGGGGACGAGCTATTTCGCACAACACCCACCTTTCTCTTCCCTGTATAGTATCGGCGGGTTCTTGCTGACCCAACAGTCTGGCCAAAACTGTTAACATTTTGTGAACAGTTTTGGCCAACCGATACCGATAATATTGTGTGGTTCCGAAATGCCAAAAATGGAACCTCGTGATACAATTTAAAACATAACAAAATGTTCACCTATACCGTTCAAAGAAAGAGAATATTATGCATCGCAATGTTGGGTTGTCGACAACCGTTGGACTGTTCGCCGCAACCGTTTTCGCTGGGTTGTGTCCAGTTGGGGTCGCCCAAGCTTCAGAAGGCAGTGCTGGTGGTACTAGCGTTTTGTGCGCTAAAACGGTTGGCAATATGACGACTTATCCGAACAGAATGCCTAAAACTTGTTTTAGTGTTGCTGGCACTCCTGGGAAGAATATTGTCGCATTGAAATATAAGACGAAGTGGGGTGGAGAAACGGTGCGCGCCACCGGAAAAGTTTTTGTGGCCGGTGGAGATGATAGTAAAGTTTTACAAGTTTTGTTCACAAAACGAAAGTTGTATGGGGTTGGCGGGTATGCGTATTCTGTTGTGAAGTTGCGGGCGAACAGTCATAGCAAATGGCGTGTGTTTGCTCGGCCGTGGGTTTAAAGTCGTACAACCTTTTTAGGAAGAACGGTAGTGTCTAGTTTTGGGGCGTGACAGGTCTGCCAAATTTTGGCGATCCACTCTAATTGTTTCCAAAATTCGGTCAACAGGGGTTTCCTCAACCGGGGTTGAGTTTACAGGGGTTGAGGAAACAGGGGTTGAGCGAGAAAAGTTTTTCCAACTATCAGAATCAATCATACTCAACTTATCGGCAGGCAGTTCGCTCAACTTTAGGCGGGTACTGAATAAGCAAGGTATGCTCATCAAACCAGGTTGGCGCCTATGCGGCGTGTGCGAGGTTTGAGTGTTAGAGGATTCTCCCGCCATATTGCTCGCCCAAGCACAAGGGTGCAATAGGCCACTCCTTTACAACAACCCAAAGAAAACAGAGACGCTATGGGGTTTGCCCTTTGCTCGTGGCGTGTTTTTTCGAACGGTTTTCGTTAACAAGTTGGGTGCGCATTTTGCGAGAAACTTTGGTTTCAAAAATGTCGTCTTCTCCCACGGTGGTTGGTAGTTCAGGTTCAACAATGGTGGTGAGAAAGTTGAGGTCACAACTGCCAGCATCTACTTGTTTCTGCAACCGTTCTTCCACGTTGGCAAACTGTGGGATTCCGGTAAGGTTTACTATTTGAAACGGGTCGGTCTCAAGATCGTAGAACTCTACCTCTCCTGTAGCATATTTAACATACGTGTATCTGGTGTCTCGTACGCCACAGTAGGCGGGACGCTGTTGTGTGCGTAACCCTTTTCCTTTGAGCAGGGTGGCTGCCGCTTCTAGGGGAATGGTTTCTCGTTCCACTCCTGCGGTTAACGATATGCCCGATAATGTTGGTTTGGGCTCTAACCCTGCGACTTGTAGTATGGTTGCTGTAACGTCCACTGTTGTTGCCAGCCGGAGGTCTGTTCCCGGCGTGGGTACACGCATCCACGTCGGATATCGCACCATGAGTGGGACCTCGTTTACCAATGTGTGCGGTTGGCGTTTGCCAACGAACCGGTGGTCTCCCCACGCGTACCCGTTGTCGCCGATGAACACGAATAACGTGTTGTCAATGTTTCGATGTTCTGCGACGGCGGCAACAATGCGTTCTACGTTTGCGTCAACTCCCATAAGAGTGTCCGCTTGTTTGCGAACAATATGTTCTGTTTTCACAATTTTGGTGGGTGGTAGTTGTTGCATCCATTTGGGTTGAACGGTTGTTACCTTATCGTATGACGGGTTTTGGTATTGTCCGGCACGTTTCATTGTTTGAACAGTTTCCCAAGACGCTGTACCGCGGTATGGTCCTGCCTTGTATGGTGCGTGCGGCGCGAAGGGTGTGAAATATGCGAATAATGGTTGGTCATCTGGCGTGTCTTCAACAAATTTCGAGGTTGCTTTCCCTAACGCGTCGGTAGTGTACGTGCCTGCCCCCAACCCTCTTATGTTCGAATTGTATCCGGCGCCACCTTTTGAGCTTTCGAAAACGTTGAACTGGTCCCACCCTGGTGGAGTGTACTTATCCCCGTCGGTACCTGGGAATTCGTTGACGAGTTTCCCAAACAATCCGGTGCGATATCCTGGCGCCCCGTGAAGCCACACTGGTAACAAATCGTTTTCGTACCGTTTTAATGCTTCCCACCCTCCAAAACTTCCACCGTTATCCCACACGTTCGTTGCGGACGAATGTTTTCCCGTTAAGAGTGCTGCGCGTGCCGGACAGCATAAATTTGTGGAGGGTTGCGTGTTCGGATACGTGGTAGAGGAAATGTTATCAAAAAATTGTTTCACAAATGGCATTCCTTGTTCTGACCCTGCCCGCTGGTCATCAGTCATAATAACAACAATGTCGGGACGCTGTCCAACGGTTGGTTGGAACGGTTCTGCTACCGCAGGGTTTCTCAAATCTTTGGAAACAATCACACCGAAAACGAACGCGACAAGCAGGAGTATGGTGAGTGTCGGGCGGACCCGTCCAACAGTTTTTTTCGGCATAAATGTTGTTATCGGCATATTGTGCACACGCCACGACATTAAAGCGGGATCGTTAACGAACGTGTTTTAGTGTCCAACCAAGCGTATGAGCCAGGAGTCCCGTCGTGAGCAAGGTTCACAACACGCGTCTGATGGCTAACCGTATCCTCGGTGGCGGCAACACTAATAGTGCTGTCAAGAAGTTGGTGCCAGTGCCCTCCAACAACAAGATGGGGGTGCGTCCCTTCAACCGCGGCTCGCACTAGTTGGCGATTGCCACGAGATTCCACTAACAACTTTTGGGGGATAAAATTTTCCCAACTTTTTTCTTCCGTGACCCATTCGTGAGCGCCTTGTGGTGTGTCATGTACGACGAGTATGTCAACCCCTCGCGCCCCAGCGTTATCGAGCAAATGTTGCACCTGCCCATACGTGATAGCTTCCTGAGGCCACCAGGAAACCCCTTCAACACGCCGGTCTGAGTCAACAGAGACGGCACCACCTAACGCGCCGAAACGCACCCCACCCCACGTCCAAACTAGCCCACGTGGTGCCACCCACACGTTGGGACGCCACATCAACCATCCTGTTTCAGGGTCAACTGGTAGAAGTTCTATAATGTCGTAACAATCGTGGTTACCGGGCACTATGTATAGTGGCATCTTATTAGTTTCGACTAGGTCAGCCACCTTGTTTTCAAACGTGCGGCCGTTATCCCCCGGCCAAATCCCAAAATCGCCAACTTGAACAACATGGTCACACCCGTCACTATTCGCCTGAATTAACCCTTTGGAAACCCATGCAGGGTCGCCATGAGTGTCCCCCAAAAAACCTATTCGCATCCCTAATCCTTTCCCTAACTATATTATGTTATCATAGTATCGGATGTTTGGGGAGTTGCCAACAGTTTTTTAAAACTTCGGGGGAATGCGGAACGGGTTCACCAAGGTAACAGTTGTTCCCACGGTGAAAACCGTTTCCCCTCGCCGCCAGTTCGTTGTAACAGTACAACTCGACTTATCAAACAAGTGTTCCCAGACGGTTGCCAGACTCAAATACACTCCAGCGGCTCGTCCCAACAATGCAATATTGTTAATTTTTGAGAGCAGGTGATCGTTGAAAACGGTTTGACAAACACCATCCCCATCCAACTCTCTTTTGGCAACAAGATCATAAATTTCGTCAACAATCAATAACATTGGCTCTGGCGAGTGTTCTAGAAAGGTGAAATGGTTAACGTTTTGTTTTTTCATTTCACTATATCGAACTTGCATTTCTCGCTCAACTTGGGCAATTATTTCTCCCATTTTGCCGAAATCTGTTTCCAAGTTAACTTGCGGATTCTGAGAATAGTCTAAGTATTCTCCACCGAATTCTTTCCTATCAAATATTGTTACCCGCCAGTTGGGATGTCGCAAAGCGTGCGTTAACAACCCTTTCTGAAAAAAGGTTTTCCCTCTGCCGGGGACGCCTGTTACCCACATCACAGGGTTTCGGTCAACGTCCCAGTAGACAATGTTCCCCCTCAATGCGGTTCCTATTGGAAACTCGTTCCATGCACCCTTATTGATTGGGAATGGTTCGAAAACATTTGTTTCTTCAACCTTAGGGTCTGTAGGTATAATGTCTTCTGTGTTGGGCAGTGTGCCCCAAATAATGTCAACTAGCTGCAATGCTTGCTGATATGACATGTTTGGATATGCTTTTACGCTAGCGCGTGCTGCACGTTTACGATTCGTTTTGTTGGTCATAATATTTCCTTTTTAACCATAAAAACGTTCTCCCCTAAGGGTTGTTATGATCGGGAACATTTTTGTGGTTAAAAATTGTTTGTTAAATGTTATACTAACTTTTACAGCTTGAGCCACATTATCCGATAACGTTTCTCCCCGATCAAGCGAAAAACGTTGGAACGCTCTAGAGTTAGTAAGCGCTTACATACTCTATCGGCATATTTTCTGTTCGTATTTAAAAATTGCTCCAGCAACAGTTAACGGGTGGGGATTTGTGCGGTTGCGCGTACCAGGTTGTGGTCTGAACCCCGATAGTCTTCGTCGAACATGAATCCCTTGTGAAGTTGTAGGAAGATTTCCCAGCGCAACGATGTTTCAGCGTTTTTCGCCAAAATGTAGTCGATACGTGTGCCCACACCGTTATACTTGTAATGGAAAGCTTTCGGGGGGAACCCTTTATACTGCTGGGTTGCTTTGTTGCTGTTCACGGTCGCGAAAGCCTTGTTCACCTTTTTCTCCGCAGTGAAAGTGTCGACATATCCAGCGTCTGCGAAATGTTTCTGCGCGCCGTTTGGTTGCCGCGCGGCGAAAGAGTTGAGGTCACCCATGATAATCGTAGGGAGCGCTGACACCCCGAAAATAGTGTTACGCTGGTCAGCCCACCTTGCGATAGCGTCAGCGGAGTCCAACCGCATCTGCTCGATGGCTTGCGGCGGCTTGTTCTGAGTGATCTTGCGGTCACTAGGAAGATGCACTGACATCGCTAAGAACCGGGCGCCGCTGGACTTGTGTCGAAAATATCCCCAAGCAAAATATCGATCCAGCACACCACCCCACTGTGTGTTAGGTGTCAAAGATTTGGTGGAAACTAGCCCTGCTGAACGTGTTTGGACGGGGGCCCAACCGATGAAGTCCTCGCAGTCAAAATCGACGTAATCACGCCAGTAGACCTTCGTCTCTTTGTCCAAGTCAATGAACAGCCCTGGCATTGCCCGGCCTTCGTACTTTGCGCACTGGGCAGTCGGTGCAGGGAAGTCGGTGGGGCCGGTATAGGAGACTGGCTCAACCACATCGGCCTTGTAGAACAGATGACTTCCTTTGGTGCATGGCTTTCCGCGTTGGATGTGGTTGCCGTCGCCACCACCAGCGGTTCCGAACTTGGAGCAGTTTCCTACCTCGTCGTACGCAACGGTGTAACCGCCGGACTTCAGTAGGGCAGCCAGGTCTTGCCAGTGGTCCTTGCCCCGAAAATCATCGGTTGTGGCTTCTTGTACAGCCACCACGTCAGCGTCGGCGGCGATGATGTTGCGAGCGACGCGGGCGCGCCGGGTTTGCCAGGAGTACCGGTCCGAGCAGGTCATCTTGCAGATGTTGTAGGTAGCGAACTTGATGGGGGTTCCGCCCAGGTCACTAGATTTTGGGCGAGCCTTTTTGTTTCGGTTCTTGCTGGGACTATTCGAAACTGTTTCTTGTAGTGCACTACTGGTTTTAAGGGGGAAAGTGGTGTCTGTTAGAAGACTGGTATTGTTGTTTGCGGCGGCGCTTGTTAGCGAACCTGTCAACAATAGTCCGCTGAGGATGGCAATCGTCGCACGTGGCCACATAATTTTATCCTTTTCGCAATCGTTGATAGTTGTTATCGGCGGGGGCGGCCGATAACAACTATCATGTGTTAACCAGTTAGGGAAAATTTTGTCACTATTAAATTTTTTCGGCATAATGTTGTTTATTTTCATCATTATGGCGTCTATCGGGTTGCACGAGTATGGGCATTATTATTATGCTCGCAAATTTGGCGCAAAAGTTACCCAATTTATGTTAGGTTTTGGTCCAACACTTTTTTCAACTCGGCGTGGCGAAGTTGAATACGGTGTTAAAATGGTTCCTTTTGGAGGGTTTGTACGCATCCTCGGCATGTATCCACCTCCGGCAGCGGGTGAAGGGGATGGGGAACGTTATACTGGTTTCAAACGTCTCGCTTTTGAGGCGAAACAACAGTCTCAAGAAGAAACCGTTGATTGTGCTGAACGAGCGTTTACACGACTTCCTGTAACGAAACGTATCATCGTTATGGCTGCTGGTCCCATAATGAACTTGTTTCTTGCTACCATATTTTTTACTATTCTTATTGTTATGGTGGGACAACCTACGGTTAGTACAACAATTGAAACACCTGTCGTATGTGTGCCAACCGTGACGAGTGTTGGGGATACTCCAGCTTGTGTTCCTACGGTTGCGAAACAGGTTGGGTTACAGTCGGGGGACACGCTGATGGGTGTTGGGAGTATACCGATACTTGTGTGGGAAGATCTTGCCCCGGCGTTGGAGAAGAATGCGGGGAACACTGTTATCCGGTTTATCCGTGATGGGGAATCTAAAACGGTTCCCATAGTTTTGGCGCCGGTCGATTATCCGGTGACACGTCCGGATGGTACTTTTACTGGAGAAACGGTTAACCGGTTTTTCCTCGGCGTAACACCATCCGTTGTTAACGAAACTAAACCTGTTACCAGTGTGCCCAACTATATGTGGAATCTCACCACTCAAAGTTTTAACGCTCTCATTCGCATGCCTGAACGTATTATAGAGTTGGCTGATGCAATGATTACCAACAAGGAACGTAACGTGGAAAGTCCGATAAGCGTTGTTGGCGCCAGCAGGTTGGGTGGTGAGATCGCTGCCACCGACAACCCTGTGAACACAAAACTTGCTGGGTTTCTAATGTTAGCAGGGTCGCTCAACCTATTCTTATTCATGTTCAATCTACTCCCACTTCTTCCACTGGACGGTGGGCATATTGCGGCCGCAATGTTTGAAGGGGTTCGACGGCGAGTCGCCATATTACGGCACCGGCCCGATCCTGGTCCAGCGGATATCACAAAATTGTTACCCCTCACCTATATGGTTGCGGGAATGTTTATTCTAGTAGGTTTAGTTACCATTTTAGCCGACATTGTGAAACCGTTAACACTTGGTTAACCGTTGTTGTTGTCGGCTAAAATGTTAAAGGTGTGAATCTGGGTGTTCTACGAACGCTACTTTTGGGTTTGTCAAAGCGATGGCTTCCCGATGTTTGTTGGCGTGGTGGGAGCAGAAAGCTAGACTGGCACCATTAGGGTAGATGGCGGCAACCCTGGCTTGTGCGCCGCATTCTTTTGTGTCACAACGCACTAGAACGGAAAATTCGAACTCGGCGGAAGTTTCTGTAACTGTGGAAAGCATCAAAACCCTTTCAAATTGGTCACCGTTTGGTGTCCTTAGTGTTATCTAACGAAAAGTTTTGGGTACGGTATTTGTGCCCAAACTTTGTTTCTTACTTATATAACACAAGTGTACACGTTTTTGTTTCGGGACGCAACTTTGGTGCCGATATTGTTGGTATGAACATTTTTGTGCGCACACTGGTTGGTACTACTATTGTTGGGATGCTTATGGTTGGGGCTAGTGGATGTTCTTTTTCTGTGAAAAGTGTTCCTTCTCCTGTTATTGTTGAACCTGGTTTGGGAACAGGGTCGTCGACAGTGTCGCCGAATCCTCCTCAGCCGTTGGGTGATTGGTCTGAGGTCAAAGTTTTGGCTGATAGTGTTGTTGGGTTAGAGTTTAGCGCTGCGGTATCTATACTTGAGGATGCGGGGTTGGTGGCGCGTGTGGTGGAACGTGACGGCGTGCCTTTGATGGTGACTCAAGATTATCTCGAGTCGCGGGTGAATCTGGTGCTTGATGGGGGCAAGGTTGTGAAAACTACTGTTGGGTAACTGTTGGTTAGTTTCGGCTTAACCATTCTCGAGCTTCATCGTCCAAAGTGGTATAAATTTCGTGACGTAACGTTGGGTGTCGCGCCAAATTGTGGTCTGATTCTAAAAGTTTTTGTGCTGTAATGCGAGCCGCGGTGAGGAGTTCACGATCGTTGTTTAAATCGGCTACTTTAAGGTCTGATTCTCCTGATTGTTTTGATCCGAACACGGTACCCCAAGAGCGTAAGTTCAAATCTATTTCGCTAAGTTTGAACCCGTCAGTACTTTCCACGAGTGCTTTCATTCGGGTGCGGGAATCCGTGCTTTTGCCGCGCCCAATCAGGTAGCAGAAAGATTTGTGTGTGCCGCGGCCCACACGTCCACGCAGTTGGTGGAGTTGGCTGATACCGAATCGGATAGAATCTAGAATAACCATAACGGTAGCGTTAGGAACGTTCACACCTACTTCTATCACAGTGGTTGCAACAACAACGTCTAACAACCCGTCGCGGAAAGAGTTCATAACGATGTCGCGTTCGTCAGGTTTTTGTTGTCCGTGGACAAGTCCGATGCGTAGTCCTTGTAGGGCGCCCGTTTTGAGAGTGTTAAAAGTTTCGGTAGCGGAAGCGGCTTGCAACTTTTCTGATTCTTCTACGAGAGGGCATACTACGAACGCTTGGTGTCCCAAGGCAACCTGTTGGTGTACCGTGGTCCACGGTTCTTGTAAAGGGTTAAATAGTTTTGGTTCCTGATCAAACCAAAACGTTTCGATGGGGGTACGTCCGGGAGGAAGTTCGTCGAGGATGGTGATGTCAAGATCTCCGAACACTGTCATCGCAGCAGTTCGTGGAATTGGGGTGGCTGTCATAATAAGCATATCGGGTTTAGCGCCGTCAGGCCCTTTCGCTCGAAGGTTTGCTCGTTGTTCTACCCCAAAACGGTGTTGTTCGTCAATGACGACGAGTCCGAGGCTACGAAATTTGATTTCATCAACAATGAGTGCGTGAGTTCCAACAGCGATATCGGTTTCCCCAGATGCAAGCCTTGCGAGCGCTTCTACTCGTTTCTTCCCACGAAGTTTGTTGGTGAAAAAGTCGACGCGAATAGGAGTGTTATCCGGTTTTGTCATGCCAGCGGTTCGGTTAACAATTTCGGTGTACAATTGTTTAGCTAAAATTTCGGTAGGAGCCATCAGCGCGGTTTGGTGACCAGATTCGATAGCGGCAAGTAACGCGTTTAACGCCATCAACGTTTTTCCACTACCCACATCGCCTTGTAGAAGACGATGCATCGGATGTGCGCGAGTGAGGTCGGCAACAATTTCTTTAACAGCGCGTGTTTGCGCACCTGTAAGGGGGAAAGGTAAATTGTTTACCAGGTTTTCTGACAATACTCCTGTGGGTTGATGCGCCACACCTAGTTCCCCAGCGTTCGCATTTTTGACGAGAAGTAACGCTGTTTGCATACGAAACAGTTCGTCGAAAGCTAAACGGGTGCGAGCTTTACGCGCATCCTCAATGTTGGTTGGGAAATGGATGTTCCGTAAAGCAGTCCACCGGTCCACCAAACATTGTTCTTCAACAATGTTGGCGGGTAAAGGATCGGTAAGAGTTGGGATACGGTCAAGTATTTCTTCTGCGGCGCGTCGAACATCCCACGTAGAAATATTGTTCTTCCCCGATTGTGGATATATTGGGATTACGGGAACCGTAGTGTCTTCGTGAGGGTCTAGAATAGGGTTGATCATGCTCCACGAGTTGCCAGCCTTATATTTTTCGGGTTTCCCAAACATGATAACACGGTCTCCTTGTTTAAACCGTTTCCCCTGCCAAGCGGCATTAAAATAGGTTGCCGTAATAGTGCCAGTGCCATCAGTAACTTGGATACGTG
>Ga0335397_10010245_pt1 | contig 11603 bp, 11 predicted proteins | sample MAT04_FD_205740 | JGI IMG/M metagenome (GOLD analysis project Ga0335397, IMG submission 205740) | Freshwater microbial communities from Lake Fryxell liftoff mats and glacier meltwater in Antarctica - MAT-04 (spades assembly) (version 2) ...
GCCAGCGCGGATGGCGCCACTCATCTTCGGTGGCTCGGTGGCGAGCCACCTGGCCGGCGCATCGGTGGGCCGTGAGGGCGCGGCGCTGCAGATGGCCGGCTCGGTCACCGACACCGCAGCGCGGCTGGCCCGACTGTCGGCCACCGACCGCCGCACGCTCATCGCCGCCTCGCTCGCCGGCGGCTGGGGGGCCGTGTTCGGCGTGCCCATCACCGGCATCGTGTTCATGCTGCAAGTCACCCGCCGCCACTCCCTCACCGCGCTCTTCCCCGCGGCCGTGTCGGCCTTCACCGGCAAGCTCGTGGTTGACGCCCTCGGCTACGACATGGGGCATCGCCCGCAGCTGCCGCTGGCCGAGTGGACCATCGGCCTGCCGTTCAAGCTGATCGTCGCCGGGCTGGTGTTCGGTCTGCTCGCCCGCACGTTCGTGTGGTCGCTGCACCTGGTGAAGGCCAAGGTGGCCCGTTGGGTGCGCTGGCCACCGGCCCGCCCGCTGCTGGGCGCCGCTGCGACCATCGCGCTCGTCGCGTTGGTCGGCCGCGACTACCTCGGCCTCTCCACCCAGCTGCTCGATCCCACCTTCAGCGGCGCCACCACCGACTGGTGGGTACCGCTGTTGAAGCTGCTGTTCACGGTCATCGCGCTGGGCACCGGGTTCGTCGGCGGCGAGGTGCTCCCGCTGTTGGTCATCGGCGGCACCATGGGCTCGGCGCTCGCGCCCGGCCTGAATGCCCCCAGCGTGCTCCTGGCCACCACCGGCTCGGCCGCCGCCTTCTCGTCGGCCGCCAGCGTGGCCCTCACCGGCGTGGTACTCACCGTCGAGCAGTTCGGCGCGCACGCACTGCTGCCCGCAGTCCTGGTGTGCGTCGCCGCCCGAGTGGCCGCCGGCCGCCCCGGCCTGTACGTCACTCACTGACCCGTCTTGGTCGGAGTCTCACGCAGCCTGGCCACGGGTAAGGTCGCAACGTCATGTCAGCGCCGCACAACCCAACCGTCACGGCCTCCGACCTCGTTCGGGGCAGGGGCGTCACGCGGATGAAGCGGATCGCGCTGGGCTTCCTGCTCGCGGCCGCGGCGCTCTTCCTCCTGGCCAAGTGGCGCGAAGACGGACACGCCGCATGGGGCTACCTGCGCGCGTTCTCGGAAGCCGCGATGGTCGGCGCGCTCGCCGACTGGTTCGCGGTCTCCGCGCTGTTCCGCCACCCGCTGGGCATTCCCATCCCGCACACGGCCATCATCCCCCACCGCAAGGACCAGATCGGCGACAGCCTCGGCCAGTTCGTGCAGGAGAACTTCCTCACCAAGGATGTGCTCAACGAACGGCTCGCGAACGCACGCGTCGGTCAGCGGCTGGGCACTTGGCTCGCCGAGCCGACCAACGCTGCCAAGGCCGGGGCCGGCGTGGCCGATGCACTGCGCGGCAGCCTGGAGGTCATCGACGACCGCGACGTGAGCAGCGCGCTCGAAGGGCTGATCGAGCAGAAGGTACGCACCACACCGGTCGCTCCGCTGGTGGGGCGCGCAATCGACCTGGCGATGGAGGGCGGCCACCATCAGCGCCTGCTCGATGCGGTACTGCTCGGGCTGGCCGGCTTCCTCGACGACAACCGCACTACGTTCCGCGAGCGGCTCGAGCAGGAGTCGCCGTGGTGGGTGCCCGAACCTATCGACGACAAGATCTTCGAAAAGCTCTACTCGGCCGTGCACCGCTTCTTGAACGACGTGGGCGCCGACAGCACCCACGAGGTACGGCAGTCGATCGACCTGCGCGTGCAGGCGTTCGCCAGTCGCCTGCGCGCCGACCCCGAGTTGATGGCGAAGGGCGAGGAACTGAAGCAGGAACTGCTCGACCACCGCGACGTGCGCGCCTGGTTGGAATCGCTGTGGGGCGAGGTGAAGCGCACCACGCTCACCGCCACCGGCGACCCCACCAGCGAGCTGCGCCAACGCATCGACCAGTCGCTCGTGCGCCTCGGTGGCCGCCTGCGCGACGAGCCCGAGCTGCAGCAGAAGGTCGACGACTGGGTTCAGCGCGCACTCGGGTACGTGGTCGACCACTACCGCGGCGAGGTGGCCGAGATCATCAGCTCCACGGTGCAGAAGTGGGACGGCAAGGCCACCGCCGAACGCTTGGAGCTACAGGTCGGTCGCGACCTTCAGTTCATCCGCATCAATGGCACGCTCGTCGGTGGCCTGGTCGGCATCATCATCCACACGGCCAGCAACCTGCTCGGCTAGCGACCCCTGACTGGCAATGCTCGCCCTGTCGCCGCTCGGTCCTCGGTGAACGGGCCGTTCGTTTGTGCTGCACCGTGTCTCCGCCCGGCCAGGGTGGTCGCGCCTTTGCAGGATCGCCGCGAGCGACGCTCTCAGCGACCAGCAGCCCGCAGCACCGCCACCGCATCCGGCGCGAGCACGTCGACCACCACCGCCACCGGCTTCTTCGGCCCGGTGACCGCCTTCAGCGCACTGCCTCCCGAGGCCGAGGCCGGCAACCCGGTGGTGAGCACGCCGAAGCGGGCGGCCGGGTCGACCTCGCGCACCACGGCGCCCTTGGCAATGGCACGCCACAGCAGTTCGATGCGTTGCGCGCCCGGCCGGTTGGTGGTGCGCCCACCCACCACTTCGAACCACCAGCGGCGGCCCTTCGAGTCGACGGCCGCCAGCGTGGGCGCGACGCCCGGCAGCACCTTGCCCTCGTCGGTGACGTCGAGGAAGCCGGCATCGGCGAGCAGCGACTTGGCGAGGTCCTTCGCCGCCCAGCCGCCCTCAACTGGGTCGGTCACGCGGCCGTCGCGCGCCCGCAGCTGCACTTGCGGCAGCGCCAGTTCACGCTCGATGCGAGCGGTCGCCGCGGCCGCGTAGCCCGCGTCGGTGTCGTAGCCCACAAAGTGACGGCCGGTTCGCACCGCGGCGACGCCGGTGGTGCCGGAGCCCATGAACGGGTCGAGCACCAGCTCGCCCTCGTAGGTGTTCATGTGGATCAGGCGCTCGGGCAGCGCAACCGGGAACGGCGCCGGGTGCCCCACCCGGGCAGCGCTCTCCGGCGGGATCTCCCACACATCGACGGTGGCTTCCATGAACTCGTCGCGGCTCATCGTGCTGGTGGACGGCAGGCCCAGCGCAGCACGCTGCTTCGCGTCGACGGCACGATCGAAGCGCCCTTTCGACGCGATGATCACGCGCTCGCTGAGGTCGCGCAGCACCGGGTTGGCCGGGCGCTGGAAGCTGCCCCACGCGCAGTTGCCGGCAGCGCCGCGCTGCTTCACCCACACCACTTCGCCGCGCAGCAGCAGACGCAGTTCGTCCTGCAGGATGGTGGTGACGTCGGCCGCCAGCGAGCGGTACGGGCGGCGACCGAGGTTGGCCACGTTCACCGCGATGCGGCCGCCGGGCTGCAGCACGCGAGCGCACTCGGCGAACACGTCGCGCAGCATCACCAGGTACTCCACGTAGGTAGCGGGAATGTGGCCCTCGCCGAGCGCTTCCTCGTAGGCCTTGCCGGCGAAGTACGGCGGGGAGGTGACGACCAGCGCGACCGAGTTGTCGGCGATCTCGCGCATGTCGCGCGCATCGCCGACGATGACGCGGTCGACCGATTCAGTGACGCCGATGGTGCTGTCGGACGAGATCTCCGGCGCGTGGAATCGCTCGTAGAACGGCGACGAATCGTGCCCTTCACGCTTGCCCACTCCGAACGCCGAGGTGCGCGTGCCGCCCTTGCGGGGAGGTTTCGTCACGCGGGGTTCTCCTGCGCGGCGGCGCGCATCATCCGCTCGACCGGCGCCTGACGCATGTCGGGATGGGTGAGGATCCAGAAGCGGTCGGTGCGGATCGCGTCGACCACCTGCTCGGCGATACCCGCGGGGTCGACCCCGTTCTCGACGCCGTCGGCCAGCACCGTCTGGATCATCTGCCCGATCTCGTTGACCGGCCCGGTGGGCTCGGGGCCGAGGCGGTCCTGCCACTGTTGGCCGGTCACCAGGTTCGTCTTCACGAAGCCGGGGCACAGCACGCTGACACCGACCGGCGACCCGGTAGCGCGCATCTCGAGGAACAGGCCCTCGGTGAGCGCGACGACTGCGGTCTTGGTGGCGTTGTACGCGGCCGCGCCGGGGAACGCGATCAGCCCGGCCATGGATGCGGTGTTGACGATGTGGCCCTCTCCCTGGTCCTGCATGATCGGCAGGAAGGCGCGGATGCCATGCACCACGCCGTACAGGTTGATGCCGACGACCCACTCCCAACTGCTCATCGGGCCGCTCCACGGGTCGGTCTTGCCGGCGACGCCCGCGTTGTTGCACAGCACGTGCGCGGCACCGAAACGCTCGAGCGTCGCCTGCGCCAACGCTTGCACGCTCGGCTCGAGCGACGTGTCGCACACCACCGGCAGCACCTCGGTGCCGCCCTCGGCCAGTTCAGCCTCGACCGCGCGCATGCGCACCTCATCGACGTCGGCCAGCACCACCTTCATGCCCTGCGCCGCGAACGCGTGGGCGAGGGAGCGGCCGATGCCGCTGGCCCCACCCGTGATGACTGCAACCTTGCCGCTCAGATCCTGCACGCGGCCACGTTACGCGAGCCCTGCGCGCCGCCGCGCGATACGCGCTACAGCGGACGGCCATCGATCTCGGCGAGCACCTGGCCGATGATTTTCGTCGCCTGGTGCGGTGCCAACTCGTCGCCGCCTTCCGCCTCGGCCACCTCATGTGCGAATGCCTTCACCGACGGCGTACCGCCGACCAGCACGTGCCGCAGGGCGTCGGCACCGGCCGCGGGGTCGTCGAGCGCGTCGACGGCTTCCGTGACGTGCTTCGGGTCCTCCGCCACGGCGTGCACGACTGCCATCGCCTCGTCACGACCACCGGGGGTCGACACCGTTTCGCCACGGTCGGGGTTCTGCGTTGCATCCCACTCGGCCAGCGCCTCGATGTAGCCACCCTCACCGGGGCGAATGGTCATCGACGTCGGGCCGACCGGCGCGCCGTCGCCCGTACCGTCGATCGGCTCCTCAGGCGCCTCGACCGGAATGGTGAGCGAGCCGTCCTCATTGCGAATGATGTCCATGCCCGCCTGTACCCCGCCGCGACCACATCGAACCATCGCCGACGAGTGGCGGCTACATCCCTTTGCCGAAGTCGCAGGTGCGCCACTTCTCGGGGGTGAGGCGCACCAGCACGGTGTCGTCGTCGCTCGGGTTGTTGTCGGCGTACCACTTGCCCAGTTCGGGGCCGAGGTAGCGGCTAGCCAGCGACAGGCCGTCACCGTGCTCGGACACCACCTCCACCGGGCCTTCCACGCTGACGTACTGGTAGGGCGGTGTCTCGGTCTGCACCGTCATCGTGGCGCGGCCCGCGGCGCGCAGCAGGCGAGCCTTCAGCGAGGTGCCGCTCATGCTGATGGCCACCTGCCCGTCGGCCCACTGGTACCAGATGGGCAGCGCCAGCGGCCCGTGCCCGGGGTGTTCGATCGCCAGTACGCCCACACGCACATCGGCGAGGAATTGGTCGCGCTCTGCTTCGGTCATCGTCATGTCAGCCATGGGCACAGTGTGGCAAACCTCGACCGTCCCGAAGTGCGCGATCATTCGTCGATGGAACTGGAGACGGAACTCGAGAGGTTCTTCGACCCGGATGCGCCGGGCGATCGTTGGCGCATCGTGCTGCGCCATGTCGACGACGACACAAAGGACTGCTGGCACATGGAACGCCGGCTGGGGTACCGCGACGCGGAGCTCGGCGAGATCGTGGTGCCGCGCGACAAGGCCACGTTCACCAGCGACCTCACGTCGGTGCCTCAGCTGTTCACCTGGCTCGTGCCGCGCACCGGCACGCACCTGGCCGCGGCGCTGGTGCATGACGCGCTCACGCCGCCGTTCAGCCAGGACGGCCAGTACGACTGGGAACTCCCCGACCGCCCCATCACCCAGCTGCAGGCAGACCGCGTGTTCCGCGACGCGATGCGCGACCTCGGCACGCCGCACGTTCGGCGCTGGATGGTGTGGAGCGCCGTCACGGTGCCCACGGCGCGCACGGTGTCGAAGGTGCGTGCCTACCTCGGCTACGCCAGCCTGTTCGCCATCGCTGTGCTCGGCTGGTTCGCGACGCTCGACCTGTTCGATCAAGGCCAGTGGTTGCCGTGGATGGCCGGCCGGCCCTGGCACACGGAACTCGCGTTCGGTGGCGCGATGGCGCTCGTCATCCCGCTCGTCCTCGCGCTGCTGTGGCCCAAGGGCACTCGCACTGCCGGCGCCATTGTCGGGGTGGGACTCGCCGCGCTGCTGCACGTCACCGCTGCCGTGGGCGCCGTCACGTTCGGCTACCAGTTACTCGAGTATCGCCAGCGCGTGTGGACCGGCAAGTACGCCGTGCTGAAGATCGCCGGCACCATCGCCGCGCTCGGCCTGGTCGCGCTCACCTATTGGATGTTCCGCCGCTACAAGGGCTGAGCCGACGCCGCGGCAGCCAGTGGTCAGCGGTGAGCGTGTCGTTGGAAACGGCACTTCGGTTTCGGGAGCGACAACATTTCCTGCACTTGGTGCAGGGAATCTTGTCGCTGCGCAAACCAAGGAAGTGGTCGCTCGATCGGGATCGCGCGAACGAACCCCACACGACGGCGTTGCTGCCGGTGACGGCACTAACCTGCCCGCAACTCCGACCCCGATTCGGGTGCTGCGAAAGGTTCAGACGTGTCACGAGGTCTCCACTCACCCGTTCAGTGGTTGCGCTGGATCGGCCGCAATTCCAAGCGGCTCGCCATTTTCCTCCTCGGAACGACCATCGTCGGCGCCGGGCTCGCCATGCTCGTGCTGCCGGGGCCGGGGCTGCTCATCATCATCGTCGGCCTGGCCGTGTTGGCCACCGAATTCGCATGGGCCGAACGAGCACTGGACCGCACCACGGCGTCCGCCGCCACCGCCGCTTCAAAGGTCACCAACAACGCTGCCGGCCGGCGCGCCCTGGTGATGTCGGGCGTGTGCATGGTCATCGGTGGTGCGCTCGTGGTGGCTCTGCTGGGCGACCATCGCATCATCGGCGTCAGTGTGCTGGTCGCCGGTTTGATCGGTCTCGGCACGCTGTTGCCCGCCGTGCAGCGATGGATCGAAGACCGCACCAAGCCCTCCACTGGCCAGTCCTGATCACCGCCTCGTAGATTTGTTCCCATGTCGTACCGGTACCTGTGGACGCCCTTGCAGCTGGGGCCGGTCAGCACACGGAACCGCATCGTGTTCAGTGCGCACCTCACCAACTACGCACGCGACGGCAAGCCCACCGAGCAGCACGCCGCGTACTACGGCGCGCGGGCCGCAGGCGGCACCGGGCTCATCATCACCGAAGAGCACAGCACGCACCCCACCGACTGGCCCTACGAGAAGCTCATCCACGGCTTCCACCGCGATGTCATCCCCGGCTACAAGGCCATCACCGACGCCGTCCACCGCCATCGCGTGCCCATCTTCGCCCAGATCAACCACAACGGCGGCCAGGCCTCCAGCATGTATTCGCGCCTGCCGGTGTGGGCGCCGTCGGCGGTGGCCGACCCGCTGTTCCGCGAGGTGCCCAAGGCAGTCACGCATGCCGAGATCGGCGAGATCGTCGCCGGATACGCGTTGGTGGCCGAACACTGCGCCGAGGGCGGCTTCGACGGCATCGAGCTGCAGTGCTCGCACAGCTCCATCGTCCGTGGCTTCCTCAGCCAGGCCACCAACAAGCGCACCGACGAGTACGGCGGCAGTGTCGAGAACCGTGCCCGTCTGCTGGTGGAGATCGTCGCCGCGGTGCGCAAGGTCATCGGCAACCGGCTCGCACTCGGTGTGCGGCTGTGCGGCGACGAGCTCATCGAAGGTGGCACCACCATCGACGACGCGGTGCGTTTCGCCCAGATCGCGGAGGCCACCGGGCAGGTCGACTACATCAACACGTCCATCGGCGTCGCCACTGCCAGCCTGTTCATGATCGAAGCCAGCATGCACATCCCGCCCGGGTATGCGCTGTTCATCCCGTCCGCGTTCCGCAAGGCGGTCGACCTGCCCGTGGTCGGCGTCGGCCGGTTCAAAGACCCGCTGCAGGCCGAGCGTGCCATCGCCGAAGGCCACTGCGACCTTGTCGGCGTGGTGCGCGGCCAGATCGCCGATGCCGACTTCGCCGCCAAGGCCCGCGCCGGTGCCACCGACGACATCCGCCTGTGCCTCAGCTGCAACCAGGAGTGCGTGGGCCGCATGGGCCTGAACCGCTGGCTCGGCTGCATCGAGAACCCGCGCACCGGCCGCGAGGCCGAGCCGCTGGTGGGCATCAGCGCCAAGCCGAAGTCGGTCATGGTGGTGGGTGCCGGCCCGGCCGGGCTGCAGGCAGCCATCTCCGCGGCCCGCGCCGGCCACCGCGTCACCGTCTGCGAGAAGGAACCGCAGGCAGGCGGCCAAGTGCGCCTCGCCGCCAGCGTGCCGAACCGAGCCGAGTTCGGCGACCTCATCCGCAACCAGCTCACCGAGTGCAACCGCCTCGGCGTGCGCATCGAGTACGGCGTGGGCGTCTGGCCGGGCCTGGTGGCCGAACGCTCGCCCGACCACGTCATCGTGGCCATGGGCGCCGAACCCACCCGCCCGTGGTGGGTGGCGGGCGACGCCGAACAGGTGGCCGACGTGCGCGCGGTGCTCGACGGCACCGCCGAGCCGTATGGCAGCGTGGTGGTCATCGACGAGATCGGGTTCCACCACGCCACCTCGGTCGCGGAACTGCTGGCCGACCGCGGCTGCCAGGTGGAGGTGGTCACGCCCGGCATGGTGGTGGGGCAAGACCTGGGCATCACCCTCGACATGGAGAACTGGTGGATGCGGGCGCATGCCAAGGGCATCGTGCAGAGCACCGACCTTGTGCCCATGGGCCTCGCCGGCGGCGAACTGACGCTGCTGCACCACCCCACCGGCGCCAACCAGACCCGCCGACCCGACTGGGTGGTGCTGGCTGTGCCGCCCAACCCGGTCGAGTGGCTGTACCACGACCTGGTCGCTGCCGGCGTCAGCGTGCAACGCGTCGGCGACTGCGTGGCCCCCCGCCGCGCCCACGCTGCCGTCGTCGACGGCGAACGCGCCGGCGCGGCCGTGTGAGACGCGACTGCCAGCGCGACGCACCAGCGCCGTCATCGGGCAGACTGGCGCGATGAGTAGCGCACTGGTGGCGGTGGTGATGGGGTCGAGCAGTGACTGGCCCACCATGAGCAAAGCGGTCGACGTGCTCGCCGAATTCGGCGTTGCGCACGAGGCCCAGGTGCTTTCCGCGCACCGCATGCCCGACGAGATGTTCGCCTTCGCCGAGGCCGCCGAGGGTCGCGGAGTGCGCGCCATCATCGCCGGTGCCGGCGGCGCCGCCCATCTGCCCGGCATGCTGGCCGCAAAGACCATCGTGCCCGTGCTCGGCGTGCCCGTGCCCAGCCGCCACCTCGCCGGGCAGGACAGCCTGTACTCCATCGTGCAGATGCCCGCCGGCATACCGGTCGCGACCTTCGCCATCGGCGAGGCCGGCGCCACCAATGCCGCGCTGTTCGCCGTGGCGCTGCTGGCAGCCACCGACCCGGCGCTGGCCGCACGCCTCGCCGAATACCGCAGCCGCCGCCACCACGACGCCGCCAGCAGCAAGCTGCCGCCCGCATGAGCTCGCAACCGATCACGCCCCCCGCGATGCTCGGCATCGTCGGTGGCGGCCAGCTCGGCCGCTACTTCGTGATGGCGGCACGCACCATGGGCTACGGCACCACCGTACTCGAGCCCGACCCGTTGGCGCCCGCCGGCAAGGTAGCCGATGTGCACCTCGTCGCCGCCTACGACGACCCAGCCGCCCTCGACCAGTTGGCTGCTACGTGCGCGGTGGTCACCACCGAATTCGAGAACGCACCGGCCGCCGCGCTCGAGCGCGTGGCGGCGCTGATCCCGGTGCATCCCTCGCCGGCGGCCATCGCCATCACGCAGGACCGCATCGCCGAGAAGCAGTTCCTCGACGACATCGGCGTGGCCGTGGCGCCGTACATGGTCATCGCATCCGCCGAGCACGTCGCCGCCGCTCGCAACTTCGAGTTCCCCGCCATCCTCAAGACGGCCCGGCTGGGCTACGACGGCAAGGGCCAGGTGCGCTGCGGCTCGCACGACGACCTCGCCGCAGCCTGGGACTCCGTCGGTTCCGTGCCCTGCGTCCTCGAGCAGCGCCTCACCCTGGCGCGCGAGCTGTCAGTAGTGCTGGCCCGCGCTGCCGATGGCAGCGTGGCCTGCTACCCCGTCTCGCAGAACCAGCACGTGCACGGCATCCTCGATGTCAGTTACACCCCGGCCAACCTGCCCGGAAGCGGCCACGCCGATGCCGCGGAACTGTGCACCTACATCGCCGAGGAACTGCAGTTCGTCGGCGTCATGGCGGTGGAGATGTTCGTCATCGACCGCAACGTACTGGTCAACGAGCTGGCACCGCGACCGCACAACAGCGGGCACTACACGCTCGACGCGTGCAGCACTTCACAGTTCGAGCAGCAGGTGCGCGCCGTGTGCGGCTTGGGGCTCGGCGACACCAAGCTGACGGTGCCCGGTGTGGCGATGGTGAACCTGCTCGGTGAGCTGTGGGTGGCCGGCGAACCGAACTGGCAGGAGGTGCTCGCGCAGTCGGCGGCACACCTGCACCTGTACGGAAAGTCCGAGCCGAGGCCCGGCCGCAAGATGGGTCATCTCACCGTCACCACTGGCACAGCCATGGGTGCCACGAGCCTGGCGCGACGCCTGCGACGGCAACTCACCGCCGGTCAGTGACGTCGGGCTTCTGGGCGCCCCAGGATCTCTCGGGTGATCGACCTTGGGTCATCGTCGATCTCGTCCAACAGATCCGTGACGTCGCCTACCGTGTCGCATGGCCAACGACCTGACACCAATGGAGGCGGTGATCGTCGAGGTCGCTACTCGCCGGCACGTCCACAAGGAGGAGGGGGTGCTCGTGGGCCATTTCTCCGCCGACCGCAAGAAGGCCGCCCAGCAGCGAGAAATGGCGCTCGCCCACTTTCCGGACCAGGCCATCGAGGTCACCACCGGCGTTCGTCCCGCCGCCGAGTTCACCCGCTCCATCACCTCGCTGGTGCAAGGCGGCGCGCTCTCCGAGGCCGAAGGCAACGACTTCCTCCGCGCCGCCGGCCTGCTCTGACCGGCAGCCACTGCCGGCAATCACGATTGCCGGCAGCGGCCCGGATCACGAACGGCGCCTACGTACTGCGCGGTCGAACTGGCTGAAGCGGTCGGCTCAGGCGACGACGGTGCCGAAGATCTTGCCGATGAGGTAGGTCACCGAAGCGGCTGCGACCACGATCAGTAGCTGGCGGGCGCCGCCCCTGACGACACCGGAGCCGCTGGAGGATGTGATCCAGCCACCGACCGCGACGCTGGCGATTGCAGTGAGCACGATCGACGCCCACATCGCGGTACTACCGGATGTGAGGAACCAGGGCACGAGCGGCACGAGCGCACCCACCGAGAACAATGCCAGCGACGAGAGTGCCGCAACCCGCGGCGAGCCCAGGCCGTCGGTGGTGATGCCGAACAGCGTCCGCGCCGCGAAGTCGAAGAACCTGTCTTCGTC
>Ga0335397_10010246_pt1 | contig 11603 bp, 5 predicted proteins | sample MAT04_FD_205740 | JGI IMG/M metagenome (GOLD analysis project Ga0335397, IMG submission 205740) | Freshwater microbial communities from Lake Fryxell liftoff mats and glacier meltwater in Antarctica - MAT-04 (spades assembly) (version 2) ...
AAGGGTGTCCAGGTCGGCGTCCACGCGGACCTCCTGTTCGACGTTGGCTTCCAACGCCGATCCTGGGCACCCTTCAACGCCTTCTCAGCGCAACACGCCGACCAAGCCCTTGGAATCGATCATCTAGAGGACGCCGCGGTGGAGGGCCTCGCCGACCAGGTCCTCGCGTGCGCGTTCTCGGTCGCCCAACAGCACGCCCGGACCGCGCTGGCGACCTTCCGGCGCATCCGGCGCGAGGCGCGCAAGGCCGGCAAGTCAGTGGAGACCTTGGACGGCAAGCGGCAGATCTTTCAGGTGAGTGACCCAGCAGCGACCGTGCGGTGGCCGCGCCGCGCACGCGTCGATGTGCTGCAGGTGTTCGCCCGGCACCCCCGTGACGAGGACCGCGACAACCTCGTCGCCTGGCTGGAGCAGGAGCGGATGGGGCCGCACGACCGGGCCTGCAGGGCGTACGACGCCGCGGTGCTGCTCGACCCGCGACCGGTCGTTGTCGGGACGGCGGCGTCGGACGGCACGGTGGTCGCCGGCTCCGGCAGCTACCTGCAGCACCTGTCCGCGGAGCCGGAGCCCTCCGCGCGGGCGTCCCAGCAGCCCTCGCCGTGGCTGCTGGTGCTGGGGGCGCACCCGCCCGGTGAGGAGCAGCAGTACGCGACGTCCGCGGTCGAGGCGCTGCTGCGGGTGTGGCTCGAGCGCGGTGGGAGGGTCGCCCTGGGCGGTCACCCGACCTTCGTACCCATGGTCGTGCAGCAGGCCCGACGCATCGTGCCCGGCGGTCCGCGCCGGGTGCTCGTCTACCAGACGGCGTACTTCCCGCCGAGCCCGGCCCTGCAGGGGGCGGGCGACGCCGTCGAGGTGGTCGGGACGGAGGACGCCGGGACCCGGGAGGCGTCGCTGACCCTCATGCGACGCCAGATGGTGGGCGACCTCCCTGACGCCGTCGTCGTCGCGGTAGGCGGTCGTACCGACGAGGACGGGCGACACCGCCCCGGTCTGGCGGAGGAGGTGCAACTGGCCATAGAGGCGGGGCTGGCGGTCCACCTGCTCGGCGCGACCGGCGGTTGGACGGCGCAGGCTGCTGACCGGGCACGTGCGGACACCTACGCCCAGCTGCGCAACGGGCTGAGCCGGCAGGACAACGACCGGGCGCGGACAAGTGAGGACTTTGAAGGACTCGCCGAGATGGTTTGGAAGCACGCCATGGGACGTGGCTGAGCCCACGCTCGATCTCTGGTCCTGGGCTCAGCTGCCCCGTGGCAACGCCTCCGCGCGGGCGATATCAGCGGCGATACGGTCCGCCCTCGCCTCCGCCGGCGCGATCACTTCGTCCTGCAACCGGGCGACCAAGTCGTCGACGTCGGCGTAGCGCATCAGGTCCGCCAGCTCGTCGTCTCCGAAGGCGCTGGCCATGGTGATCGGCAGCTGCACACCGGCGCGCGCGATCGGAATGATGGGCACGCGCGGGTAGAGCCGACGAGCCTGCAGGACCTCCGAGCGCACCTCCTTGGCCGAGGTGAAGTCAGCGATGACGAAGCGCGACAGCCCAGCGAGCACCACGACCGTCTCGGCGTAGTCGCGCGCCGCCGGCCGGTCGAAGTCAAAGACCACGGCGACGTGTCCCCGCTGCTGCAGCGCCATCCTCACTGCATCGAGTACAGCTTTGTCGGAAGGCGCGAAGCTGCCGAGCACGAGCACCAGCGAGGACGTGACAGAGTCAAGGACGGTGCGCACCCCGGCGCCGCCGAGCATGAGGGCCAGCAGCTGGGCCGTGAGCAGGTCGTGTGCCCGCAGCGTCACCGCTTCGTCGGTGGTCCGTGCGATCAGCAGGTCCTGGCGGGTGTGCTCGTCGGTCTTCAGGTCCCAGGCGGAGATCCCGTAGACGTGGGTGTCCACGAGCCGAGCCCCGCGCAGATCGCTGTTGACGAGGGATGCGTAGCGCAGATCTGCGCCGTCGAAGTTGGCACCCTGGCAGCGGGCGCCCTCCAGGACGGCTAGGCGCATCCACGCCCCGCGGAGCGTGGCGGCGGACAGGTCGGCCTCACGAAGGTACGCCCGGTGGAAGCGCGCGCCGGACAAGTCGGCGCCCCGGAAGATCGCTCCACGCAGGGTCGCGACCTCGAAGTTCGCCCCCCCTGGCTCGCGCCCCATCGAAGCGGGCTCCGCGTGCGGTGACGTGCTCGAGGTTGGCCTGGTCGAGGACTGCGCCACTCAAGTCGGCGCCCTTGAGCTGTGCTTGCTCGAGCTGCGTGCGCACGAGCTGTGCGCCGGACAGGTCGACCAGCAGGAGGTCGGCGCGGTCCAGCCGCGCCCCGGACAGGTCGGCACCGGAAAGGTCGACGGGCGCGTGGTTGTGCTCGGCTCGCCAGCGGTTCCACGTGTCGACACCCTCGCGGAGCGCGGCCAGGTGCTCGACGTCAGCCACGGATGCGGATGCCCTTGTCCATCGGCCGAGCGTACGAGCCATCGGGCCGTTCGAAAGCGCTGTATCCTCCGTCGGATCGCCGCAACACCTGGCAGGGTGGCGAGCCGGAGAAGGGGGCCTCATGGCCCGGATCCACCGGTGATGGCGGCTCACGCCCTACGTCAACCGCCTGGCCAACCCCGACCTGCCCGCTCTCCCGGAGCCTGGCTGACCATACTGGCCAGCTCCGCTAGCGGCCCGATCACCACCCCGGCCTCGGACTGGAGGAGCTGCCAGGTCTGGTCGTCGTCCAGCCAGTCGTCGGCGACCATGAGCCGCGCTCCGGCGACGGCCAAGGCGCGCACCTCGTCGATGAACCCGATCCCGTAGGGGCAGTCGGCCGGTGGGTGCGGCGGGGCGTCGGCCAGCACCAGCACGTCATGGGGTCCCACATCGGCCACGAGCTCGGCCGCCCGCTGCACGGCGTCCTCGAGAGCCTCCTCGTTCGTGGCGCTGCCTTGGCCGCCCAGCGCCAGGACGGCGTCGGCTAGGTCCCCGGGGTCAGTGAAGGGCCCGAGCCGCCGGATCAGGAAGGGCGGGTGGGTATCGTGGTCGGCGTAGGCCACGACCCTCAGTTCCATCTCGCCGGCCGCCAGCGCCTGCCGAAGCACCTGGAGCGCCGAGGGGAGCTTGCGGAACATGCTCCCGGTGACGTCTACCAGGACGGTCAGCCGCCGCGGCGCCGCCGGGGACGCGGCTACAGGCCGCGAGGGCGGAGTCAAGGCGCACGCGACCGAGGAGACGAACTGCGGCGGCACCCGGCCGGGGCGGAACCCGCCGGCTACCAGGACCGGGGTCCCAAACGTCGCCCTGTTCCGTCACTGGTTCTAGCCGGTCGGGGTAGTCGCAGTGGTTGACCACCCAGGTGGCGTTCGGTCGCAGGAGCCGCGCGTAGCGAAGACCCATCTCCGTCGCCCCGGCATCCTTGCCGGGCTTGCCCTGCTTCGCGGGTGCGCCGGTCCCGGCCTTCAAAGCGTGCCGGTCCTTCGCCTCAACCACCAGAAGGTCCCGGCTTAGCTCCCCAGCCGTGCTGACCACGAGATCGGGCGTGAGAGGGTGCTGGCCGTTCTGCTGCGGACGTAGCGGCTCCCGCCACACATCCAGCTGGATATCCAGGTCCCTCCGCTGCAGCTTCGCCACAGGGGTGGGGGAGCGGGTCAGGTCCAGGGACCACGACCGACCGGCCCGCTCGAGCCCGGTCAGGGCACTTTCCCAGCCTGCCCGCTCGGTAGCGTCGAGGGTCGCGCACAGCACCCACACCTCGTAGAGCAGGCTGCGCTGCTTCCACAGGGGCAGGTTCAGGAACTCCTCGATGACCTCGACGAGGCCTTCGACGTGGGTCGTGCCGACGGGCGTGCGGACGTCGTTCTCGAGCCAGGTCGCGGCTTCGTCGGCGGCCCGAGTGAGGTCTTCAAGCCAAGTGCGAAGGACTGCCGGATCCTCGAATTTTTCCTCCAGCTCAGGCCTCTTCCTCAACGCGTAGCGGCGGGTCCGGAACATGGCCACGAAGCCGGCCAGGCCTCCCAGATCGTCGTCTCCGGAGTAGTCGGTGCGCGCAACCAAAACGGGCTTGAGATCCCGGTCGACCCCAAGTTCCGCCACGTCCAACACTTCTGTGACGTACCCAGGATGAACGGACGTCGCCAGATAGCCTCGGTCGGCAAAGCGTAGGTGCTTGTTCCACGGCTCGTCGTCCCGCCATGCCTGCGGGCTCTCCTCCGGCCGTAGCAGCGCCATCAGGTCCAGCTGTCGCATCTGCTGCGCAAGGAGGGATTCTGCGGCTGCCACGAGGCGCGCGGCCGACGACTGCGCGGCGGCCAGTTCACCGGGAAACTGGGACAGGCACGCCATACCCACCCAGGGCAAGTGCAGGACGGCGTCGGCTAGCGGGAAACCCTCCGACCAGTTTGTCAGCGGCCAACTCCCGTATAACTCACCGTTGTCGGCGAGGACGAGATCGTCCAGCCCCCGAACGTCGATCCGGCTCAGCGCCATCACTAGGGCCTGCCGCTCCAGGTGGCGCACCTTGGACAGGAAGGCCTCACTTAGTTCTAGACCGTTAGGCTCGACCTCCCCTCGGCGCAACGTGAAGGTCTCCGTCCCCGTCCCCGTCGTGGTCGCGGCGTGCCGAGTCAGACGCGCGTAGATCTCCTCGACCATGGCCAGGAAGTGGGATGCGTAGCGCAGCAATTCGTTGAGCAGTGCCGCGGTCGACGGAGCCGCGGCACTCAGCTGGTCGGCGAGCAGCCGGCGCAACTTGGCATCCCGCTTCGGGTCGGTCGCTGGGATCGCGGCCGCGTGCTCCAGTCCGCCCAGGTCCAGAGCGAAGGCCGCGAACAGGTCGTCGGCAATGTCCCATTCCCTTTTATGGGTTCCGATCTCGAGCGCCTCCACGACTACGAGCGCGAGCCGGTGACGGTCTGCTTCATCCCCCATGGACCGAGGTTAGGGCAATGGAGCGGCGCCTGAGCGGTGGCGGGCGTTCTACTGTTCACGCTGAGCTGCTCCTGGCGCCTATCGTCGGTTCCTCCGCAGTGGCCTAGGCCGGCGCAGTCACGAGCACCGTCGCCGCGCCAGCCAGCCGGAGCCAAGTCGTGGTGGACTAGAGCCTGTTGACCGCCTCGGTGGACGACACCGGCGCCGGTGCCGCTATTAGCCAGCCGACGAGCGGGGCCCCGTCACGCTCCAGGCACCAAGGACGGCCTCGGCGCTGCAGGCCTCATTCGTCAGCCTTCGACTCGACTCGTCGCCCGGGCCGGGGATGGACGAGCCGTCACCCTCAAGGGCGGGAAGGCAGCGGCTTCGCCTGGCATCCGCTGGCTGGGTCGCGGTGTCCCGGCCATGGACCTTCTCAGGACCGGCAAGGTCCTTCGCACCCGGCCCGAGCACGACACGTCGCCCTGAACGCACCTGCTCCCGTGCGCCGACCACAGGGCTCGTAACAGCGACGCGTGGTGGTGGTCGCCTCGCTGCGAAGCGTGGACAGGCACTGGACGCGCCGTCGAGGAATCTCACCGCGCCGAGCGCCATGCAGCCGTCGGACGGCTTGGGCTGGATCAACGGGCGACTGCACGAGGGGTAGCTGCAGGGTCCCGGCTGCGGCCGTGGCGCGCGCTCGCTGGCCGCGGAGGAGCGGTGCCGGCGGTCGGGCAGCGAGCCGGACGGCTGGTGGGAGTTCACCCGAGCGGATCTGCCGCTGCTCACCTCCCGCAGACCGCAGGTGGTCCGCACGGCGCTACGAGCGGCCGCGCGGGCGGCTCGCCGACTGGGAAGGGTCGGACACCGATCTCGGCGGCGGAGTGGTCGCCCGGCCACCCGGCCCGTGCCGGAATCGCTCGATCAGGCTGGTGACGGGCGCAGACGTCGGATGCGCTCAGCCCTCGCGTAGCTTGCGGCCGCCTCCCTCGACAGGCCCAACTGCTCCTCCACCTGCCGGCGCGCGTCGAGGACGGACGCCACCTCGAGGTGCTCCGCACCGAAGGCCTGCTCGGCATCCCTGATGGCACGGCTGTACGTGTCGGCGGCGGCGTGCAGGTCGCCCACCTGCTCCTGCATCTGCGCCAGCGCGCGCAAGCGCCGGACGTGCAGTGGTGTCGCCGAGGTCTCCACCTCGGCCATCGTCGCGACGACCTGCTGCATGAGCGCGAGCGCCGAGGTCAGGCGGCCGGCCTGCTGGTGGTCGTCGGCAAGGTTGCTCATCGACGCCAGCGTGTCGGGATGTGCCACGCCGAGGACCGACTGCCGCGCGGTCAGTGTCACCTCGTCGAGCTCGAGCGCCTCCTCGATGCGCCCAAGGCGGCGGTAGTCAGCCGCGAGGTTGCTCATGGAAGCCAAAGTGTCCGGGTGCTCCGGGCCGAGGACCGACCGTCGCCGGTCCAGGACCTGCTCATCCAGCGCACATGCCTGGTCGGCGTCACCGAGGTCGCGAAGGTCGGCGGCGAGGTTGCTGGCAGAGGCAAGCGTGCCGACGTGGTCTGGTCCGAGGACCGCTCGTCGTCGGGTCAGCGTCTCCTCGTCGAGCCGGCGCGCCTCCTCCGCGCGCCCGGACCAGCGCAGCCGAGCCGCTTCGGCGTCCATCACGGCGAGCTCTTCGACCTCGACGTCGCCCTGTGATCGAGCGCTCCCCGTCCGCTCGTGAGCCCTCGCTAACCGCTCCGCGCTGAGGACCTGCGCCGAGATGCTCGCTTTCCCGGACAGGACGAGGCCGACGACGTCACCCGTGGAGTTCAGGCGCACAGGGCACCCGGCGGCGGTCATGCCGCGGCCGGCCAGGGCGCCGGGCGGACCGGACAAGATCCTCAACACCGGACTCGTCCCCTCATGCCACCTGGCGGGGAGCTGCTGAGGGCCCGACTCCGACAGGACCGTCACCGAGACGAGGTCGCCCCGCTGAGCGACCGCCAAGGGCAGGGGCCGCGCCGCCTGCGTCGGCAGACGCAGGAACGCCAGATCCTCCGAATCGTCGAGATGCACGCCCAGCACGGGGATGCGGGCAGCGCCCCCTTCACCCGCATAGGTCAGGTCGTCGACGGTGAAGTCGTCACCCAGCGCGTGAGCCACGGTCACGGCGAGGTCCTCCGCCACCAGGAAGGCGCCGGCCAGGGTGCCGCCGGCCCTTTCCAGCCGTCCCACCGAGGCGTCCATGCGTACGTCGCCAGGCCTACCCGTCGGCGGTCGTGCCGCTACGGCCTTGGCCGCAGCCAGGACCGGAGAAGCCAGAGCCTGGATCACTTCGGGCAGACGGGCGCGGTCGACGTGGAAGAACGTCGCGTCGTTCGTCCTGTCCAGACCTGCGGATCGGGCAGGTCGGGGCGGAGGCTGTTCGGCCACGGGCAGCAGCGCACCTGGGCGCAGCGCCAATTGAGCGGACTCGAAGGCGTCAGCCCGGACGGAGAATCTGACGTCCTTCATGCCCGCACCGAGCCGGTCGCGCAGCATCCCGGTCAGCCTCACCAGCTGGCCGACGAACCAGGAGAGGTACGCCGGGAAGGAGTCCCAGGCTTGTCCGGTCGGGGACCAGCCGAGGTCGTACGGCGTACGGCCGGTAGCGTCCACGAAGGCGACGTGCGAGTCCGGACGGACCTCGACCGGGACCTGCGTCACGTCGATGCCATCGCTCAGGTACCTACGTACGGGCTCGGCGAAGAGGTACTCGCAGTGGTTCTTGACGTGCCGGTAGATCGCCTCCGCGGCGTCGGTAAAGTCGCTCCTCGATGAGGGCGCGGCCGGTAGCCCGAACAGCGCCCGGTCCTGCTCGTCCGTCGGGGCGACCTCGCGGTGGAACTCCCTCACGTGGAAGGCGAGGGCGACGGAGTTGAGCACCGCACGAGCTGACTCGGCGTCCAGGGCGTACATGCGTTCCGGGCTCCTGAGCACCGACTGCACCGCCGACACCACCACTTCCCTCAGCACGGCCGGGTTGGTCACGTCGTGCACGTCGACGCGATGCCCTTTGACCAGCCGGTCCAGGTCCCGCCCGTACGCGGGCGATCCGAGGTAGAACCTCACGAGGTAGGCCGCCGACCCGGTGAAGTGGGGATGTTCTGCGACGGCCCGATCAGCGGATCGGACGAACGTGTCGACGAGGTGCTGCACCGGGGGCTCGCTGACGTCGACGTCATCGCCCAGCACGATGACCTCCGGCCGCGTCCGCGGGTCGGCCGTCCGATGCACCTGCACCACGGTGTGCGGAACGTCCACCGCCTGGGTGAGCTGATCCTCGAGCCGGCGCTCCTCGGCTGTGGGGAAGATCCGGCCCAGGATGGTCACCGGGACCGTCCGGGCCTCGATCGACCGCACCTCGTAGCGGCGGCCGGCCAGGGTGCGCAGCACCACGGCTCCGTCCAAGCCTTCCAGAGCAGCCGTCGAGCCCGGCTCAGCGCGCAGCACCGCCCGGCGCTCGTCCCCGTCCGGCCCGCTCCATGTCGCCTCGACCAGCAGCGGCCGCGTGTCCGGGACCTCCATCCTGGCCGCGAGCCGCTCCTCCGGCCGCTCGAAGCGGATGCCACCCGGCAACGCCAGCACGTAGACGCTCGCCAGGGGCAGCCCGGCGGGCGCCACCTCCCCGACGGCGTCCGGGAAGCGGTCGGCGGTCAGCAAGTCGGGAGGGACCACTCGATCGACGTGCAGCGCGACCGCCGCGAGCAACCGGCGTCCAGCGGGGTGGGCCAGCGCTGCGGGCGGCAGGCGGCGCCTGGCCTGCAGGAACCAGCTCACGACCTCGTCGGCTCGGTCGGAAAGGCGCATGGTCGTGAGGGCGCGCTCGAGCGCCGCCCCGACGTCGTCGACGTCGCCGACGATGCTCGCCCAGATCACCCGCTCCTCGAGCTGCACCATGTCGGAGTGAAGGCGGTGGGCGTCGAGGACGACCGCTCGAGCTGCGGACGCGACGGCCTGGTGTGCAGGCGAGGACAGCTCGGCCCTCAGATCGGCCAGCACAGCCGGGCGGAGGGTCAGCTGGGCGGACGTCGCGACATGGGCGAGGCGGCTGAACCAGAGGTCGGCCTCGACACCGGCGGACAGCGGCTGGCCGGTGGCCGACCGGAGCCCGGGCACCCGCTGACGGAGCCGTCGCAGGAGAGGTGGCTCGACGACGGTCGCGACGCTGGCGGCCCGGGCCAGCACCCGGACGTCCTGCTGTCGTGCCTGGCGCGAAGCGGTGGCGGCCTGTTCGTCAGCCACGGCCGCGCCCGATGTCGGCCAGGGAGTCCCATGAGACGGTGCGCGCGGCCTTCCTGAGCTTCGCCAGGATCTGCTGCTCGCGGTGGGGCACGAGCAAGGTCACGTCGGAGCCGACGGACTGGGCCGCGCTCAGGAACTGCTGCCACTGGGAGGGTGACCCCGTGGTGGCAGCCGGGGGGCGTGCGGCCCCGAGGACGGACACGACGAGCACGGGCCGACCGCCGTCCCGGCTCAGCGGCCACTTGGCCATCGTCGATGGCGGCCGGTCGGAGGCCCACTCGACATCGACCTGACTCGCCCCGACCACGTGCTCGACCTCGGCCACGAGCGTCGCCACGTCGTCGAGGTAGGGCAGCATGGCGGCGCTGACGTCGGCGATCACCGTGACGCCATGTGCGGTGCTCAGGTCCACCGTCCGCGGCAGCGTCACCATCGGGCGCTGCTCCGCGACGAGGTCGATGATGAGCTCCAGATCGACCTCGTCGGAAGGACGGGCTCGCCGCACCAGCATGCTGATGGCCGCTCGCAGGAGCGGGGCCTCGACAGGCGGCTCGTAGGGCACCGCACCCAGGCCGGCATGGGGCGGATCGAGCGGTTCCTCGGAACCGATCGGGACATCGAACGGCTCCGGGTCCAGCTCCTCGATGACGGTGCGACGATCAGGGGCTGGAGCGCCGTCGAGGTCCGGTGCCGAGCTGTGCATGGTCTCGGTGCGGCTCGGCTCCGGCGGGGCGGGTCCGGCGCCCGGACCCGCCAGAAGCGCGGGCTCCTCCCGGGGCGCGGCAGGAGGGGAGGGGGCGGTCAGTCCGAGCAGCTCCACGAGCTGACCGAGCTGCTCGCCGGAGCTCAGGCCGAGCCGGATGGCTGCGGTCAGGGCATCGCCCCAGCCGATCGGGCCAGGGGAGTCAGGCACTGCGCTGGTCATCAGGCGGCGCCTTGCGCAGCGCGGCCTCCTCGATCGCCTCCCACAGGTCGCTGCCCGGCCTGGTCCGCGTAGGCGGATGCTGGACGAAGGCGATGCACGCGCGCACGGTGTCGAGGTACTCCGCCACGGACGGGCTGCGTCGCCCCGCCAGCTCGGCCAGCTCTGCCAAGTACAGGGTCCGCTCCGCGACGTCGATGTAGAGGGTGTCGTCGCGAGCGCCGAGATGGGAGACGGCGACCTGCTCGAGCACTGTGGCGTGGGGTGATTCCAGCTCGAGGACCACGCAGCGGCGGAGGAAGGCAGGCGGCATCGTGCGTTCTCGGTTGCTCGTGATCACGATGAGGGTGTCACGGGTCGCAGTGACGGGCTCGCGCCCGGACACCGTGATCGTCGCGGTGTCGAGCGGGCCCAGCAGATCGTTGGGCAGGTCGGGCTCCGCCTTGTCGATCTCGTCGATCAGCAGGACGGTGCCGTCCTGGGCGCGTTCCGGGTCGGTCCGTGCATCGGTGCCTGCGCGCGCCATGGCCCGCGCCGAGCCGGGGTCGAAGGCCCACCAGAGGACGCCCGGCACGAGATAGGCATCCGGTCGCTCGTCGAGCCTGCGGGCCTGGGCGTCCGCCAGCCGCTGGACGGCGTCGACGCGCGCGACCAGGTCCTCGAGGCGCGTCCGGGACGTCACGGTCGACGACAGGTGGGCCCAGCGGAGGTGCTTGGCGACGCTCGCTGCGAGAGTCGACTTGCCCGACCCGGGCACGCCGGTGACGAGCAGCGGTCGCCGGGTCGCCAACGCCACGTTCACGGCGAGGACGATGCGCGAGTCGTGGTAGACGTACGGCGACATCCCGTTCCCGCGGCCCGGGTCGAAGGCCGCGCCCGGGAAGGCCGCCGTCATCGTCCGGCGTCCTCGAGCAGGTCCATCACGAGATCGTAGTCGTCCCGGATGGCTTCCTCCTCCACGCGCGTCAGGACGGGTGTCAGGGGCAGCAGCTCCGGCGAGGGAGCCGGCGGCTGGGAGCCCTCGCAGTGGTGCACGATGAAGCTGATCCGGGGGTAGGCCCGCTCGAGCTCCTTGAGCACCGTCCTCTGCACGGGCCCGGGCATCCAGACGTACAGGTCAGCTGATTCCCGCAGCCGCACCTCCAGCTGCTCGTCGGTGAGCGGTCGCCCGCGCGGCGCCAGGCGCTGCCGGAACTCGCTGCGCAGGCTCTCCCGCAACTCGTCCACGACGCCGTGCGTGTTCTCGATGGCGAAGTGACGCGGCGGGACGCGTGCGAGGTGCGCCCGACGGATGTGGAGCGGCACGGTGAAGGACGGCTCCTCCGAGCGCAGACTGGTGTGCGCGTAGCCGCCGGCCGGGCGGCGTCGCGTGAGCAGCGCTGCAGCCGCCGTCTGGACGGACAGCGGCGCGAGCTCTTCGACGATCTCGCGGCGAGCGCCGGAGGGGAAGGCCGTGCCGAAGCCGTCCATCAGCTCCAGGGTCGAGGTCAGGTCACCGCCCGCGACCCGGTGCTGCACCATGGCCAGCGCCGCCTGGGCGGC
>Ga0335397_10010247_pt1 | contig 11602 bp, 15 predicted proteins | sample MAT04_FD_205740 | JGI IMG/M metagenome (GOLD analysis project Ga0335397, IMG submission 205740) | Freshwater microbial communities from Lake Fryxell liftoff mats and glacier meltwater in Antarctica - MAT-04 (spades assembly) (version 2) ...
ATATAGGCGGCGAGGGCACAGGCATGGAATAGGTCGTCGAGGATGTCGTCTTGTTGAGGTTCCATCGGGTGACTCATGCGTGATCCGCGCCTCCGGCGAGAAATATCTCGAAGTCGCCGAAATAGCACCTGCCCCAATGGACCATGTCTTGCGTGGTGTCAAGCCATAGCTCGTCGGAGGCATTTGCCCCATGCAGGCGGATGGTTGATAGATAGGTCATCACGACGGACGTCAAAGGACCAAACACGGGACCGTCGATACCCCAATCGTCCATATCCTCGTCAGGGTTCGTGCGGCCATGGTAAAGACGCAGGTAAAGCTTGCCTTTGCGAAGCTTGGTCGCTTTCGTGACGAGAAGTCTGTGAGAATGGGTCATATTCCGACCCTCCCTCTGCTGGGTTTCTCAAAGATCATGCACACGTCGTGGAGTCCGGGGATGAAGGATGAGCGATAAACCTTGTGGCTACTGCTGGCTCCATGGCTGAAGCGGATGATGTCAGTACAAGGCTGTGTCAACCCGCACTCGAAGGCAAGCCGCTTGGTGTGATAGGTGAGGGGGGCGAAGCCTATCTCTCGATCGGAGTAGTCCCCCATGAGGATCGCCAGTTTGCCGTTTGGCTTCAGGGCTCTCGTACAATTGCGGATGAACTGTCCGTAGCGGCGCAAGAAGTCATCGAGTGTCGGCGCTCGCGATAGGTCGCGTGGATCATCGGCATAGAGCTTCTGGCGCCAGTAAGCCGGGTGTGCCCAAATGAAGTCGAATGCACCTTCTGCGGAAAAGACGGTTGGATCGCAGGCGTCGAATCCATCATGGATGTCCCACGACAGACAGGGGAGTCCAAGCTCTTCGCACACGTCCCGGCAAGTGCCCGAGCCGGCCATAGGATCGAAGACCAAACTCGGCTTGAAGTATTGCAGCAGGTCCTTGATGAGATTGCCGCCGCAGTTTCCGGGATAGGCCCGGTTGCCGTAGTTGCCAGCCTCGTGGTTGTGGTAGAGGCTGGTGAGGTGAGGGACAGGGCTCGCGTTCCTCGGAGCTTTCGGTAGCTTGGCATAGACCGTGTCTTCTCGGGTTGGGGCCAGGCGGATGGCGCGGTGGCTCATTCGTGCCGCATAAAACGGATTGATGGTCGAAGCCAGCCTAGTCATGGTGAACCTCCGCCTGGTTGGCTTCAATACAGGACAGCCTTCGTTCGTCCTGCTGTTCGTCATTTAGTTCGTTGATGTAATGACGGCACGCTTGGGCGAGGGCTATGTGGAAGTCGCGGCCGTTGCGGTCGCTCCAGTGCATGGCGTCGGTCAATAGGTCGATGAGATTCGATTCAATGACATCGTCGCCGTATTTCGCAATCGCTTTGTCAGCTCGCTCAGCACGTTGTAGGTTGGTCGTCATGGTTAGATTCCTTTCCTGGGGTTGAAGAGGCGGGCGCATCCCTGCACCCGCCTTTGGTTGGTGAGTTATTCCTTCTTCTCTGAAGCCGTCCGCAGAGTGGTGCGGCCGTCGAGCGGGACGCATTCGAGCTGGATGTTGAACCCGTTGCCGTCTTGATGCGCCCAGGCACTGCCAATTCTGGTCCAGAACGCCTTCTTGCCTTCGCGGTCGCGGACCTGGTAGGCGATATGGGTCGGAGCCTTGGAGCCGGTGTTGGGTGTGGTGTTCGTGTCTGACATGATCTGTCTCCTTCGTTTCGTTGTGTTTCTGACCGCGACCATCGCGGCCTGATGGCACGCGAACAAAAGCGGAACCAGCCGGAGCGCAGCGCGCAGGCCAGTTGAAAATCGGGGGAGACCTTTAGGGGGAACCGATTTTCTGCTTGCCTGACCGGCGACCGCTTTAGAGTGCCATGAAGAAGGCCGTAGTGGTGGGCAGACACAAGCCTCTGACAACGAAGGACAGTTTGGCAATCTGACACGAATGTCCATGAACCGGCTGACAGGCTGTGCCATTCTGAGACACTTCAGGTCAGCAAGCCGCGTTAACGAAAGCTAAAAGGTTCTGGCCATAGAATGCGCCATGCTGCGCATTATCCAAAGCACGGGGTCGGCTCACGCGAAGAGCTATTACAGCACGGCTGACTACTATTCGGAGGGGCAGGAACTCACCGGACGGTGGCGGGGCCAGGCGGCGAAACTGCTCGGCCTGGAAGGGGACGTTCAACAAGCTCAATGGGATGCGCTCTGCGACAATGCTCATCCGGGAACCGGCGATAGGCTGACAGCCCGCCAGAGAAATGATCGAACGGTCGGCTACGACTTCAATTTCCATGTGCCGAAGAGTCTGTCGCTGCTCTATGCCACGACACGCGACGAACGGATTCTCGATGCCTTTCGTGATGCGGTCGATGGAACGATGCACGACATCGAATCTGAGATGGCCGCTCGTGTCCGCAAGGGCGGCAAGAATGAAGACCGCCGTACCGGCAATATGGCCTGGGGCGAGTTCATTCATTTCACGTCACGACCTGTGGATGGCGTGCCTGATCCGCATTTGCACGCGCATTGCTATGTGTTCAATACGACCTTTGACGAAAAGGAAAAGGCCTGGAAAGCGGGCCAGTTCCGTGGCTTGAAGCGGGACGCGCCCTATTTCGAGGCGGTGTTCCATTCGCATTTGGCGCACCGGTTGAGTGACCTTGGGTTGCCGATCGAGCGCACGCGAAAGGGCTGGGAGCTAGCGGGCGTCCAGCAGGATCTGATTGAGAAGTTTTCCCGCCGCACGGTCCAGATTGAAGAGAAAGCCCGCGAGCTGGGTCTTGATAGTGCCGCGGCGAAGGACGGGATCGGAGCCAAGACTCGCGAACATAAGCAGAAGAACCTAAGCTTTCCGGAATTACAGGAGACCTGGCAAAGCCGCATGACGGCGCAAGAACGGCAGGTACTGGCCTCTCTGGAACAGCGAGTTGGTGGCGATGCGGAACCTGTCGATGACAACGCCGCTGGCCGAGGGCTGGACTATGCGGTCGGGCATATGTTTGAACGCAAGTCGGTCGTGCCGGAGCGCCGCTTGTTGGCGGAAGCCCTGAAACACTCGGTCGGCGAGGCGTCCGTGGCGGACGTTCACCGGGCCTACGAGCGCAGCGACTTGATCCGGGGCGAGCGGGACGGTCAGCAAATGACCACAACCCGCGACGTGCTAAATGAGGAACGCCGTGTGATCGGCTTCGCGCGCCAGGGGCGTGGCGCCTGCCGGCCGTTTGCCAAACGGCTTGATCGTTTCAAGCGGGACTGGCTCAATGACGCGCAAAAGAGAGCCGTCAAACATATTGTCGAATCGCGCGACCGGATTATTTTGCTGCGGGGTGCCGCCGGCGTGGGCAAGACGACGCTACTGCAAGAGGCGGTCGAGACGATTGAACAGAGCGGAACGCAGGTGTTTGCATTCGCTCCCTCCGCCGATGCGAGTCGCGGGACATTGCGCGAAGCCGGATTCAAAGATGCGGACACGGTGGCCAGTCTGCTCAAGAACGAAAAGCTGCAAGGCCAGGTCGCCGGACAGTTCCTGCTGATCGACGAAGCGGGCCTGCTCGGCACGAAGACAATGGCCGACGTATTCGATCTGGCTGAGAAGCTTGACTGCCGGGTCTTGCTCGCGGGGGATCGCTATCAGCATGGCTCCGTCGAGCGCGGCGCGGCGCTGCGGTTGCTGGAAGAGGAGGCGGGGCTTGCCCCGGCCGAAGTTAAAGAGATCCAGCGCCAGGCCGGCGCCTATAAAGCTGCCGTGAAGGCGCTATCCGAAGGACGCGTGGGCGAGGGGTTCAAGCGGCTCGATGATCTGGGCTGGATTCGCGAGATTCCCAACGAAGAGCGTTATCAGAAACTCGCCGCCGACTATGTCGAGACCGTCATCGCCGGCAAGACGGCCTTGGTTGTTTCTCCGACCCATGCCGAAGGGGACCGCGTCACTGCCGAAATCCGCAGGAGCTTGCGCGATGCTGGCGAGCTGTGCCGCGACGAGCGGACATTCAAGACGCTCCGCAATGCGAACTTGACCGAAGCGGAGAGGGGGGACGCGGTGAACTACGACCCTGGCGATGTCCTGGTGTTTCATCAGAACGCCAAGGGCTTCACGCGCGGTGATCGCGTTGCGGTGGCGCAAGGCAAGAATCTTCCGCTCGATCAGGCGACGAGATTTCAGCTCTTCCACCCGGCGACGTTACAGCTCACGGCGGGGGACGTGGTGCGGGTGACGCAAAACGGCCTGTCCGCCGATGGCAAGCACCGGCTGAATAACGGGGCGCTGTTTCGGATTAAGGGCTTCGCCGAGGATGGCAATATCCAACTCGACAATGGCTGGACGATTGGAAAAGACTTTGGGCATCTGGCATATGGCTATGTCGTGACGAGCCATAGCAGCCAGGGCAAGACGGTCGATCGCGTCTTCGTCGGCCAGTCGGCCGAATCGCTGCCGGCATCGTCGCGAGAACAATTCTATGTATCCGCTTCGCGTGCGAAGCAAAGCGTCACGATCTATACCGACAACAAGCACGATCTGCTCGATGCCGTCAATCGGTCGGACGTGCGGCTCAGCGCGACCGAACTGACCAACGGGCCATTGGACCGCGACGTGGTTCCGCTGCGGCAGCATCAGCAAGAACGTGTAAAGGAATTACAGACTATTCAGGAAAAGGAGGACCGGGCTTATGAAAGGTAGTCTGCTGGAGAAATACGCATCCCATCGACCCGCCGAGCCGGCGAGCGCAGCGCCGGCGGATGCCGAAGGGCTTGACGATCTGGGCGCATTCGGATTCCTGCGAGGTGTCCGCGATCGGTCCATCATGTTGGAGCTGAAGCATAAGGACGGGCGTGTCTCGGCTTTTGGCTATGCCTGGCTCGATCATGTCGAGTTTGATCCGTCGGAGGGCATCACGCTGCATTTTGGCGGCAGGATTATTAAGATCACGGGCCGCAATCTAAACGCCGAAGTGCAACCCAATGTGCGGCTGCTGGACGCGATTTTGCGGCACCGTGTGCCGTGGATTCGGGAAGCAGACGCGCCGACGGCCTTGGAAGCCGGTCGTCATGCCACGGTGATCGAAGAAATACGATGCTAATGGCGGGAACCCGCCTTGCGCCGGCCCCGCTTTTGTGCTAGCATTGAATTAGCATCTAATTCAGTGCGAAGGAAATCCCATGCTGAACCTCGAACACGGCATCGACTCGCTGACCAATTTCAAACGGCAGACGGCCGAATATCTGGAGCAACTCCATAAGACTGGGGAGCCAGTCGTGCTCACCGTCAATGGTAAGGCGCAGGTCGTCGTCCAGGACGCCAGCGCCTATCAAAAGCTGGTCGAAGCGGCAGCGAAAGCCGATCGCGAAGAAACCATCGCGGCGATCCGCGAGGGCCTGGCGGATGTCGCCGCCGGTCGCACTAAGCCGGCCAGAACGGCACTCAAAGCCTTGGCGAAGAAGTTCAATATACCCGTCACGGACAAGTAACGTGAAATTCCAAGTCCGACTGACTGCGAAGGCCGAGCAGGACATTGGGGGCGTGCTCGCCTGGTTTCAGGAGCAGTCGGCCGAGTCAGCGGGCGCCCGCTGGTTTGCCCAGCTCATGGCCCGGATCACGACGCTCGAATCGCATCCCGAGCGCTGCGGCCTGGCGGCGGAAGCCGAGGACCTGGGCTTGGAAGTCCGCGAACTGGCATTTGGCAGGCGGCGGGGCCGCTACCGATTGCTGTTCCAGATTCAGGGGCGGACGGTTTTCATTCTGCGAGTGCGACACAGCGCGCGGGATGCCATCTCGCGCGACGATCTTTAGCCGCAACTGCCAGAGCCGCGCGTCGGACCTATCTGACGCGCGGCTCTGGCCTCGTTCGGGAAAGTGAAGCCGATGTTAATTCCACCTTCGGCGACAGCAGGCGAGCAGACTCAAGCCGCCAACGATCAGCATCGCGAACGAAGATGGCTCGGGCACCGCCGTAATGATTCGCACCTGGTCAAAGTTCAACTGAGTGCTCAGGATCGTAGTGACCGTTTTGCGGTCGGCGCTCAGCGTGATGCCGTCAAAGGTATTGATTCCAGCCATTCCGACCGCCAGTTCCAGCCCTTTGAGCGGGTCGCGGAGAGTGTATTCCGACCCTGAGGCGCCCAGCAGCCCATCGGTGTTGTCGAGACTGGTTGACAGAACTTCGATACCGAGCACGGGCCTGTCAAAGGTGATCGATCCGGACAACGCGAGAGCCAACTGGGGAGTGCCCACCGGGTCAAAATGGAGCAGCCAGCTATCGACATGTGTTCCGGCAGGAATGGTGCCCGGCGTCAGATTGATCGAGGAGCCATTGGGCACGGTTGACGGAGCGGAGATATTGACGGCCAGATCATTCGCCAAAGTTTTATTCGACTGCTCGGCGAAGGCGAGAATCGACGTGTTGCTCTCTAGAAAGCCAAGTCGGACGTTGGATGGCGACGAGACAACGACGATCGCACCGGTAGTTCCGACGATCGCTGCGTGCGATGAGGGACACCATCCCAAAAAGACGATTATCGCAAAGGCCGTAATAGCTCTGACGCGCATCAGGGCCTCAAGGTGACTGAGCCGAAGGAAAAGTGGGAACTGTTGTGACGGAGTGGCAAGACTGATGTGCTGCAAAGTAGGCATTGAATAAACCTCATAGGTTGCGGAGCGAAGGAATAGTGCACGTTGTCGCCTCGCTGTGATCGCAGACTCTCTTGCGGATGATGGCAAGCGCAGCGTGCCGCAATGGCCGAATAATTCGGCGCTAACCACAGCGGTTGAAAAAGAAGCCGCGAAAGAGGTGTAGAAGTCGTCGATCTAGTCGATCGACCTACGGGTTGCGGCTGAGGCAGGTGTATTTCATTAGCAGCAGGAAAGCCCGGGCTCCCGGTCTTACTTTCTTTGAATCCACGGATAGCGGTGCGGTTCGATCAGGTGACGGAACGTCCAGAACACGCGATACGCCAGGCCAATCCGGTCGTCGGCGGCGAGCCGGACTTTGGTTTCTCCAATGTGCGAGCGGACCGTTGCATGGCTAATGTCAAGCACGGACGCGATCTCTTTATCCTTATGGCTCTGGATGACGAGTCCCACGACTTCGGCCTGGCGCGGCGAGAGTGCCAACCGGCTCACGATTTCGCACCACTCCTCGGGAGTGAACAGCGGCGGAAGCGAAGGATCGTGAATGATCGCGGTTTTACGTCTCGCCATGCTTTGCTCTGCTTGTCGGCTCATAACCGGGCGACGGACACCCGTCGCCCGGCCGCATCCATCGCGGTTTGCGCACCATCCTTGCTGATGAGCCGAGGATACACGGACGCGGAAAGCTTGCGCATCCTCATTTCCCCCATCATCATTTATGATGATGTACGGCCTTCGACGAACTCGCGAAAGCATGCAAACACGCGGTAGGCGAGTCCGATCCGATCGACGGCATTCAATCGCGACTTGGCGATCTTGATATGCGTGTACACCGTCGATTCCTCGACACGGAGAATTCGGGCGATCTGCTTGTCTTTCTTGCTTTGAATGGCCAGACCCACTACCTCGGCTTGCCTGGGCGATAAGGCGAGAGTGCGGACGATCGTCCGCCATTCTTCGGGAGTGAAGAGCGGCGGGCGACTTTGATCGTCGCGGGCAGGGATGGAGTATCGCGGGGCCATAGAGATTTCAGCGTGATTCAGTCGCCGTCTTGCTCGGTCTGGAAAACGTCCTGGTCGTCGTAATCGAAGCTGGTGTCGCATTCATCGCAGCGCACGACGTTCCACGGATCGGAACGGTCAGGGCCAACAGCATCAGCGGGAATCTCGACGCGTGCTTCGCAGGTCGGACAAATGACATAGAACATGGGCAAGCCTTTCGGGTTGTTGATGTGTTCAGGCCAGGTGAGCGGTCCGCCTGAGAACATTGGCGATGTAGGCGTTCATTTCTTCGGGTGAGAATTGGTAGGGATAGAATCCGCCGCTGGCGAACCAGCGTTTCAAGACGAGTGCGAGGGCACGGGCCGTCTCGTGATCTCCTTCACGCATCGCGTCGTACATATCGAGATAGGTTTGGTTCGGGTCCATGTGCGGGCGTCCTCATAAGTAGATGAAAGAAAGAGCCGCCCGCCGGAACGCTCCGGCGGGCAGCGTGTCGGGTGGTCTATTCCGTTGGCTGCGGCTGCAAGCCGTGCAGATAGTCAACGGCCTGGCTCGCCAGTGATGCGGCCGTGAATACTGCCCGTTTGTCGCCCTTAAGAATCTCCAGCCAATTAGCGATATAGCTGGCGTGGTCCTCGCGAACTTCCGGCGTGATCTGTAGATCAGCACAGAGAAAAGCGGCACCAAGTTCCGCGACCAGCTCTTCTGCCGCGTAGCCTTCGTCGCCCCAACGTTTGCGGCCGAGGTCTCGATTGAGTCTGGTTTCGTGGCGGGTCCAGTGCGTCAATTCGTGAATCAGCGTGGCGGCGTGGCTCTCGGCGTCGCGAAACGTCTCAAAGGGGGGCAGTCGTACATAGTCTTCCTGGATGGCGTAATAGGCTCGGTTCCCGCCATAGCGAATGTCCGCCTTGGTGTTGGCACAGAACCGCTCGACCAGGTCGATACGTTCGATTGTCTCCTTAGGGGGCTCGGCCAGTTGATAAAAGCGTTCCGGCAGTCCCTCGCATTGCTCGGCGTTGAATACGGTGTATTCCCTGAGGAACGGAATTTCCTGCTCGATCTCCTGTCCTTCCTCGTTCTTGTCGGTCTTCTTGAATGTGTTGGCGTAAACGACCGGTGAGCCGTGCTGGCCTTTCTTCACAAACCCGCCCAACTCTTTGGCCTGCTGGAATGTCAGCCAGAACGGACAACCAAACCCCTGAAGCTCGGCCGAAGCCCAGAGCATCAAAACATTAATTCCCCGGTAAGCGGTTCCCTCGTGCCGCAGTGGTCGCGTAATCCGTCCGGCAGCAAAGTCGGCGTTCCAAGGCTTGAGCCAAGGCCGTGTGCCTCGCTCAAGCTCTGCCACGATCTGGGCAGTCACACGGGTATAAACGTCGGTCCGTTGGGTTTTGCTGGTCGTGGTCGTCATGGTTTCGGTCTCCCTTGCTGAATTGCTCAATGTCCCCCTGTGCGAAACGCACGCGGGCGTTCTCCAGCGCAGGGGGGACGAAGTCCGAAGCGCCAGGGGGAGGGCAGTCAAGGACCGCCGGCGTGGAGGGGCACCCGGTCTGCAAGGAGCGCAGCGGATGAAGATCGGGGAGGAGGCCACAAAGGCGGCGTGGCTCCGATCCTTGACGGCCCGGGGGATGTGCCCCCTAAAACCAATAACGCGAGAAGCACGTTTCAGTCACCGCAGGTGTCGATCTTAGGCCGCAAGGCCGGCGCACCATGCGGGCGGAAGGGGCAACGGCGTCCGGCAGGACCGAAGCGAAGGCGCAGCCCAAAAGCACGCGGTCGCCGCAGGCGAGGTGCTAGGGAAAGATTGGGAAGCAAACGAAATGGAGGAGGAATCTAGTTTGTAAACCTGAATGAAAGTTGGCAGGCGAGCGTATTGGAATAGAGCTTCGTTTGGTAAATGTCTCCCGACGCGCCCCAAATTCTAAGTGCGCCGCACGGATTATTGGCACTTTGAGTCAAGAAATTGACTTGGAGGTCGGTGGTGTAATTTGAAGCCCGCACCGTGCCGGCGAATGGGTAACCGTCGTCGACTTTGCTATCAATCGCCTGTGCCTGGATAGTTGAAAGATTACTTTGGGTGGTCGGGCGGCCACTACCGTTCGTCGAGGCAATTCCGGCCAAGAAGAAATAGTTACCTCTTGGAACGTAGGGGGTCTGCCAAGGTGAAGGGAAGCCGCCGGTCACGCCACCAGCTGCTATCCAGTTATTATTGCCTATGACCGACGCGGGAAGAATTGTTCCCATGGTGGCAGTCGTAAGGTTTGAGATGGTACTGCTCGTGAACGAGCCCTCAATGAGCAATGCGAAGGACAGGTCTTGCCAGAACATCGCCCCTTCGCCCCCAATGCCTGCTAGCGCCGTTGCGTTGGTATTCCCATACTCGATCAACTGATTGCCATGTGTGATATAGGCAGTATCCGGTCGCGACGACGGAAACGTAAACCCAGCGTCGTCGGCCTGGGCTTCCGTCATGTCGCCCGGCAAGGCGTTGTATTTTAGCTGGAACGTCCCTACTGCTGTTTTGTATTTCTCGATCTGGCCAATAGCGGAGCGGATTCTAAATCCTTCGATCAGATCACGGCCAACGACGATGCCACCGATGACCAACCCAATGATCACGAGCACGATGGAAAGCTCAATAAGGGTGAAGCCACGACGTCCCATAATGCCGCATAGTAGCGTGGAGCGGTTAAGAATCTCTTAAGCGGTAGCACGCCGAGTAAAGAATTCGCCTTGCGCTGCCTGTACCCGAGATGTCGATCAGCAGCCAAAGGCCGACGCAACAGGCGGGCGGAAGGGGGCATGCGTCCGAAGGACCGAAGTGGAACGTAGCCCGAGAGCACGCGATCGCCGTGGGCGAGGTGCTGCAAGGGATAATCACCGCCGAGGGCGTTGACGAGTGATTAAGTTCACGTGAGGCCCCGCTCTGTCTTCAGTAACGACGCCCGGGGGCAATGTATGGCGATCGTTTGTGCGCCGAGAGAACAGGTGCCGAAAATCAGGTAGCGGTCAACTGGCCAGCGTTTGAGTGGAGCGTCTCTCAGCGACTTCGCCTGGCGCGGACGAACAGGCCTATGCCGATAGCGCAAATTGCCAGAGCGAAGGACGAGGGTTCGGGGACCGGCAAAGTCACAATCCAGCCTCTGCCCGAGCCTGGGCCCGTATAAAGGCTGCCATTGCCGACGATCTTCCGCCCGTCGGCACTGATCCCAGTGACTAAGGAAAGCTGGGCGTTCGTCAAATCGACTCCCAGAGATGGCAGCCAGGTGTTCAAGTCCACCATTCCGAGTTGACTTGTCCACAGAAACGCAGAATTGCCACTGGGGCCACTACTATACCCAACGACCACTGATCCATCGCCACTTACGGCGGTTGCCACGCTGGAGGTGTCTCCCGGCAGAAATCCAAGGGCGTGAAACTGAGGGGCCGCGCCACCGCCACCTAAGTAGGCTTGGGGATCAATCTGCCAAAGACCGGCAATTGAGCCGTCCTGACCGCTAATAGTGCCGACAACAGTGGCGCCGTTTTCGCTGATCGCATTGGCGCTTCCGCCCGCCAGAAACGGCAGCGGAAGTCGTTGCATTCCATTCGCTGCCGACCAGATAAATGGAAGTGAGGAATAATCGACGGCGACGTAAGACTCGCCATTCTCCTGGTACGCTGCGATATGCACATCGCCCCATCCGACGACGATAGCGCCATTTCCACTGACGCCGGTTGCCGTGGATTGATTGCCTCCGACAAAATGGCCGATGATCTGCGAAGTTCCATCTGTTTGCCAACGAGCCGCGACCAGCCGATAGGGACTATTGGACACAGCAACCTGGCCCACGATTACCGAACCATCGGCATTGACTGCATTGGCGGGCCCGTAGTTCACTCCGTCGGCGGGCACGGGCAACAGATAAGCGGGATCCGCGTTTTTCCAGACCGTCGGACTTTCCGGGGCGCCTCCCCAGTTGGTAATTCCAACGACGGTGTGCCCATCCTGACTGACAGCACT
>Ga0335397_10010251_pt1 | contig 11601 bp, 9 predicted proteins | sample MAT04_FD_205740 | JGI IMG/M metagenome (GOLD analysis project Ga0335397, IMG submission 205740) | Freshwater microbial communities from Lake Fryxell liftoff mats and glacier meltwater in Antarctica - MAT-04 (spades assembly) (version 2) ...
CGCACGGCGAGGCATGATGGTGGGTTATCCCTTGACTGCGCCCGCGAGAGCGAACGAGCCGCCGATGCCGCGAGACACGAGAACATAGAGAACGATGGCGGGCACCGCATAGACGAGGGAGAACGCGGCGAGCTGCCCGTAGGCGATCGCACCGTACTGGCCGAAGAAACTGTAGATGCTGATCGCGGCGGGCTGCTTGCTCGGCGACAGGAGCAGGATAAACGGCACGAAGAAGTTACCCCAGGCCTGGAAAAAAACGAATATCCCGACCACGGCGATGCCCGGTCGCATGAGAGGAACGACGATCAGGCGCAGGGCCCCCATCGCCGATGCCCCGTCGATCCACGCCGCCTCTTCCAAGCTGATGGGCACCGAGTCCATGAAGTTCTTGGTCATGAAGATCGCGATCGGCAGGGACGACGCGGCCATGAAGAGAATCGTGCCCGGGATCGAGTCGAGCAGATTGAATTGGACGAACAGGCTGTACACGGGCACCATGATCGCCGTGATGGGCAGCCCCGTCGCGAAGAGCACCCCGTACATGAAGGGCTTATTGAATCTCGCCTGATAGCGGGACAGAGGATATGCCGCAAGCAACGCGGCGACAATCGTGATCACGGCCGTGCCGACGGAGATGATGAGGCTGTTCCACAGCGGAAGGAACGTGAGCTCCGGAGTGAGAACCGCCGCAAAGTTATCCAGCGAGAACTCCTCGGGAAACTTGGTCTGATAGGTGGCCCTGTTGTCGACCGACGCGAAGATGAGCCAGCACAGCGGGAGCAGAAAACAGGCACCGATCACGACGAGAACGGCGTTGGCGAGAAACCTCGTCACGCTCTTCTTCGGTGACGCGACGGACACGGGTCGATCCGATGTCTTGACTCCCGACACGGCGGCGGTGGCTGACATCGGCTAGTCCTTCTGGGGGCGAAGCGCCCGGATGTAGACGACGGAGAAGATCGCGCCGATGATGAGCATGACGGTAGCGATGGCGGTGCCATAGCCGATGTTGCTGAAGCGGAAGGCCTCTTTATAGGCGAGGATCGGCAACGTGGTGCTGTCGTTGCCCGGTCCTCCCGCCGTCATCACGTAGATGAGGGTGAATACCGACAGCGTGAGCAGGCTGATGAGCATGGTGTTCGTCACGATCGTGTTCTTGATCATGGGGATCGTCACGTGCAAGAGGCGCTTGGATCCGCCGGCCCCGTCGATCATTGCCGCCTCGGTGATCTCCGGCGGTACGTCGTTGAGCGCGGCCTGATAGACCATCATCGAGAACGCCGTGCCACGCCACAGGTTTGCCAGGATGATCGCGAACATGGGGAAGCTATACAGCCAGTTCGGGCCGGTCATGCCGAAGTTCGCCAGAATCTGGTTGAGGGTGCCGTCATCGCTGAAGTAGGCGTAGCAGACGAAGGCGGCGACGATCTCGGGCAGGATCCATGCGGAGACGATGATCGTGCCGACGGATGCGGTGACCTTCTTGTTGGCCTTCTGCATCAGGAGAGCGAGACCGAGGCCGAGGATGTTCTGCGAGATCACGGCGGAGCCGAAGGTGAAGATCGCGGTCAGCCAGAGCGAGAGGGGAAACACGGGATCGTTGACGAGATTGACGTAGTTCTCGAAGCCGATCCACTCCGGGTTGCTTGCGTTGACCCCGGTGAGCGAGGCGTTCGTGAATGATCCGTAGATCGACCAGATGATCGGTCCGGCGAGAAAGGTGATCATGATGAGAATCGCCGGCGCGAGCGGAATCATCCGCACGGCCTTGACGATCCTGCGCACCCGGCGGCGGCGGGAACCCGAACTCGGTTCCGGCCGCCGCAGTTGTGTGTCCTGCGATGCAAGCACTTCTGAAGTCACTGTGTTCCTGTTTCCATTGATTCCGAAGGCACGCACCTGGGTGTTTGCGACTGCTACTTCTGAATGACGCCCTCGGCGCCGACAATCCCTTCGATCGCCTTGTCGTAGGCCGCTGCGGCTTCCTCCGGCGTCGCCTTGTCGGTGATTACTGCCTCGTTCGCCTTCTGCACCTCGGCGGAGATCTGGTTGTAGTCACTGGTCGCGGGGCGGAAGTGCGTGACGGCGACAATGTCGGTCACAGCCTGGACGAAGGGGTTGGCGGCAACGTAGCTCGCGTCAGCCGCGACGTCCTCACGGACGGCGATCTGCGAGTTCTCGTTGACGTACGTGAGCGAGTTGTCCTTGCTCAGTGCCATCGCCATGAAGTCGAAGGCGAGCTGGGGGTCGGCGGTCTTGGCTCCAACAGCGAGCGTCCAGCCACCCGACATGCTGACTCCGCCCGGCTCCTGGCCGTCCTGGGTCGGGAACACGGTCGCGCCCATGTCGTCCACGTACTCTGGCCATTCATACGACCCGCCCGTCTGCCAGAACGACGGAGTGTAGCTGCCCTCGATCGTTGCACCGAGAGTCGCATTCGGGAACATCTCGCCGAAGACGCTCTTCCAGATGTTGGGATCGAGCGCCTGTGCCGGGGTCAGAGCGAGTTCCTCGGAGTAGAGCTCGTCGACGAAGGCGAGGGAATCGATGAAGCCCTGCGAGCCGGTGACCCACTTCGAGGTCTCGGAGTCGTAGAGAGAGTCGCCGCCGAGTTCGGTCCCGTAGAGCAGTTGGTAGAAGCCCTGCATGTTCGACCCCTCACCGGTGCCGGTGCCGGCGTAGAAGTTGAACGGGACGACGTCGGGGCTGCTCGCCTTGATCGTGCGGGCGGCATCCATGACCTCATCCCAGGTCTTCGGCTCCCACGGGAGTGCGATTCCGGCCGCCTCGAACACGGGCTTGCTGTACCAGACCGCGCGGGTGTCGGTGCCGAGCGAGACGGCGTAGATGCTTCCGTCATCGCCCTTGCCGGCTTCCTTCGCCGCGTCGGTGAATTGTCCCCAGTCCTCCCACTCGGAGACGTAGTCGTCGAGGTTGAGTAGGTACCCGGCGTCCGCGTCCGCTCGAAGCGCCGTGGTGTCTTCGTAGAAGATATCGGGCGCGGTCTCTGCGGATCGCTGGGACAGCGCGAGCTTGGTCTTGTAGTCGTCGTCTGTTGCGGCAATGGGCTGCAACTCGACGGTGACGCCCTCGTTGGCCGACTCGAAGTCCGCCTTGACCGTCTGGAAGAGGGTGTCGAGGGCAGTGAAGGCGTCGGTCTTGATGTAGGCGACCTTCAAAACCTTGTCGTCGCCCTCTGCGGGCGCGTTCGTCCCCGCGCATCCGGAGATTGCTAGCAGCCCGCCGATGGCGAAGGCCGATAACGCGATTGCTGCTCTCTTTTTCATGGTGCTCCCTTGCTCCAAAGTGCAGGTGGTCATGCGGAATGTTGGTGCTGATGCACTTGAGAGAAGAGGGTGCCTCGCTGCCGTGCCTCGCGGTAATAGTACATCGATTTGATAAACATCCTCAAGCAACGCGTGAGGACTTCCCGGCACCGCCACGGTGCGCGCCTACGCGAGGAGCAGAGCCTTCGGGTTCGGTGCCAAAGCGCGATCAAGTACGAGGCAGGCCGCCCCGATTGCGCCGACGTCCTCCCCCACGGCCGAGCCCGTGACGGTGATGCGGTGGATGCTCCTTGTGGCGCGGAGCTCCTCGAGCAATTCGGGGATTCGGCGCAGGTAATGCCCCGACAGGCGTGACCAGAATGGCCCGCCGAACACCACGCGGTCGACGTCGAGAATATTGGCGACGACCGCCACCGCCTTCGACAACCGCACCGCGGAACGCTCCAGGATTTCAATGGCCGTCACGTTGCCCGCCTCCGCGGCGTCGCACAGTTCCGTGAATCGGGAATCGACCGTATGCGTGTCGCTCGCGACTCGCGTGTCCCTGAGGACACCAAGGCGTTCCGCCTCCTGCACGAGCGCCTGGGGCATGCACGTCACCGCTATGCACCCTCGCAGGCCGCAGAAGCACGGCGGCCCGGAGGGATCGGTAACGATGTGCCCGATCTCTCCGGCGTTTCCAGAACTCCCCCTGACCACTTCGTCGTGCATAACGAGCCCCACCCCGATTCCCGTACCGAGATAGAAGAAAATGAAGCTGCCGGCGCCGGACTCCCCACCGGCCCACATCTCCGCAATCGCGGACGCGGTGACGTCTTTGTCGAGAATCGCGGGCAGGCCGATGCCCTCCTGGAGCGCCTCCCTCAGTGGCACCCGATGCCACCCTGCAAGGTAGGGAGGATCGACCACTGTGCCCTGGACGCTGTCGATCGGACCCGGCGCGGCGATCCCCACGCCGCCGATCCGGTCCCTGGGCACACCGGAGTCGTCGATCAGCTGGGCGAGCGCCGCAACGATCTGATCGATGACCAGGTTCGGATCCATCACCGCGGGCGTCGGGAAGCTTGACCGCCTCACCACGCTGCCGGTGAGATCGAGCATGACGAACGTCATGACCGTCGGGTCGAGGTGGACTCCCAGCGCGTATCGTCCACTGGGATTCAGCCGCAACATCGTGCGGGGTTTGCCCGGCCCAGAACTTGTCTTGCCTGCTTCCTCGATGAAGCCACCGTCAAGGAGGCGCCTGGTGATGTTGGAGATAGTCTGCGGCGAAAGCCCAGTGGCGGTCACGAGCTCGACGCGGCTTAAGCCTGTGCCCGATCGCCGGATCGCGTCGAGGATGACTGACTGATTGAAGTCAGCCATAGCCGGGAGGTTGGTGCCGCGACGCGCCGGTGCGTCCTTCTGGTCGCTCATGTCACGACGCTAGCGCCTCGACGCGGAGAGTTATTACTTCGAATGGCGAAAGGACCCACGGCGCACGGCGGCACTGTATCCTTCGACCCACCAGTTGGCCGAGACAATTTCAATCACGCGGTTCCTGCGATTCAGCCACCGCCGCGAAACGAGGCAGCGATATGACAGTACTTCTCGCAAGTGACGGCGACGTAGCTCTCATCCGTGGCGGGCAACGTGTGACTCTCAACGGTTCGACCGGAGACCTTTCCATCACCTCGGTGACACTGGACGAATCCACGTTCGAGATGAAACTGGGACGGGCGGGCTCGGTGCTCGAATTCCGGCTCGAGGGCGTCCTGTCGTTCGCGCTCTTCGATACCGGGGTGCTGCAGAGCGGCCCTAACGACCGCGAGGAGCGGAGATTCACCACCCGCCTCGAGCGCTTCTACGCCGTGCGGCGCGGAGCGGGCTGCGTGTCCGTCGACCTCCGGGATGCCCATCCAGTGACGTCATCGATCGTTCATGAAGACGGCGACCTAGTGAAGCTCACCCTGACATTCGCAGGTGACTCGACGGCCGAATCGACGATCCGGCTCTCGCTGAACGACGTTGCCTTCCCCGCCTTCTCGGGCAGCACCGCCGCATTCTCCGATCCCGTCGACGAACGAACTCATCTGATTGCCCTGTGGGCGACCCAAGTCGGCACCCTCGACGGCGTCGACGTTCCGGGATCGGTATTTCCCACCCTCAAGATCCCGGAACGGTGCTACGGAACGCTGAATACCTTCTTCGATCCGGATACCTGGAGCGTGCTCAACTGCTTGAGCTTCTCGGGGGACGGGTATCTTGTCGCTGAGGCCCGCAAGGTCATCGAACGCGTGCGTCGCCACATCGTGGACGGTCGCGTGCCCCACCACTTCGACGGTCACGAGCCAACATACGTCGCAATGTCGGGCGCGAGCCAACCTGGCCCGAACATCTTCTACTGCCTCGCAGTGCTCGATCATGTCGCCGCAACGGGCGACCTTGATTACCTGCGGGAAATGTGGGACGACACGCTCATTGCTCTTGTCAGCGCGCTGTTGCGTACCCTCGATCCGGAACAGGATTTGCTGTACTCGGCTGGACCCCTCTGGATTGACGTCTTCCGGCGCGAGGGCTTCACGCTCGACACCAACGCGATGGCAGTCCACTTGTTGACGCGCATGAGCGACGCAGCCGAGCACCTGGACGACGCGGACTCGGCATCGGAATGGCGTCAGGTCGCACACCAAATAAGTGCCGCCGTCGAGGAATTCTGGAGAGGCGACCACTACGCGACGGTACTTCCGGGCACCGGCGCCGACCTCGACATGCTCGATTCCGACGACGTGCTGGCAGTCCTCGCCGGCATCTCAGCCGATGACCGCGCGCGCACGGTCTTCGAGCGACTCGACGGCACGGGCATGCACCCGGGAGGCCGCGGCACGTGGGTGAGCGCGCGACCCTATACGGCCGACCTCTGCTACGACGGAAACATCGGCGATTCAAGTTGCGCGTTTGCGCGCATCTGGTGGGCGGAGATGCGGGCGCGGCGCGACCATGGCGACCGCGATGGATTCATCCGGTTGTTCGAGCCGGTCAGGAACGACCTCCTTTTTCACACCTGGATGGGAGAGCGGTACGACGAGGCTGGCACGATGACACGCGCGGATGGTTACCACGAATACCCCGGCGTGGTCGATATCCTTCTGCGCGAAGGCATCTACGGAATCGTGGTGGACGTTGCCACGGTCGACCTCCGCCCCATGCGCTCGGGCGACTTCGCCTTTCGCAGCGGTGGAATTGCTGTCGAACGCGCGGGCCGCGACTGGCGGGTGATGGTTCCAGGCGTCGGAACCAGAACGTTTTGTTTCCATGACCTGACGCCGGACGACCGTTACCTCTGGCTCGGCACCGTCGTCACGGTACCGAGCGCAGGGGCAATCTCGGTTCGCGGGCAAGCCGGCATCGAACACGAGCTCAGCTGGGCACTCGATTCCGGTGCTTACTAAGACGCCCTCGTCCTCCGCTCGCACGCTCCCATTTGGGGTAGTCGCACGTGGGGCAGAGATGACGTGGATGAGTAAATGATGACCTTGTGAACCCGCTTTGAGCGCTATCACGAGCCCTCTCAACCTCTCCCCCATGTGCCCAATCCGTGCCGTCGGACGGGCCGTGACTGACCCCACCAGTAGGCTTCGGCCATGACTGATCCCCAAGACATCCAGATCGCTGGTTCCAAGTTTTCACAGCTGCTGGACCTGGCGGCGAAGCTGCCTGGTGTCCGCATCGACAGAGCCGCATATCTTCGATCCGCACTGAAGCGGCATTGCACCGAGGAGCAGATCGCCCAAGCCATTGGAGAGACCCCAGCCTCCGCAGGGATCCCCCTCAAAGTCATCACCGAGGTCGCGAACACCTCTATCGCCTACGAAACCAGCAAGACGACGGGCGTATCAACGCTTGCGGGTATCCCTGGTGGGCTCGCAATGATCGGCACTGTGCCGGTCGATATGGTGCAGTACATCGGTCACATGCTGCGTATGGCGCAGAAGCTCGCCTACATCTACAGCTGGCCAAACCTGTTCGTAGACGACGGTGACGAGATAGACGAAGCCACAAAAGGCATCCTCACGCTTTTCGTGGGAGTCATGGTTGGAGTTCAGTTCGCCCAAGGCGGCGTGGCCAAGGTCTCCGCGATGATCGCCGCTCAGGTAGTTAAGAAGCTTCCGCAGCAGGCACTGACTAAGGGCGCGATCTACCCCATCGTGAAGAAGGTGGCGGCATTCCTCGGGGTCGCAATGACGAAGAAGCTATTCGCAAGTGGTCTAGCGAAAGCAATCCCAATCGTTGGCGCAGTCCTTTCGGGCGGTCTGACGCTCGGCACCTTCCTGCCAATGTCGAAGAAGCTGCAGAAGCACCTCTCCAGCTTGGAGCTGACGAAGCCTGGGCACAGAGGCCAAGTTCCCGAGGACGCCGAGATCGTCGACCTCGTAGTAGTCGAGGAAAGGGTCGAAGAAGCCGATGCGGAGCCGGCTGCGGGGCAGGATTCGGAGGACAGCTATGTGAACCAGGCGGTCGAGCGAGATGTTGACGGCATCGACCCGAACCCAACAGCGCGCGTGGCCGGGAAACACTCTTGATCAAGTTCACGGACTTCTTGCCCGTACCAGAACCCGGGCTCACGAAAGTGAAGTTTAATATGCGCGCTGGGGACGGGGGTGGCGAAGCTTGGGATCTTCTCGTTGACGATCACGAGGAATGGCTCAACTTGAGTCGTTACCGCACGAAGCAAACCAACAACAATATGGGCGGTTCCCGGTATTTGTTGTCGTTCGCCCAGTATTATCCGTACGGCCCGCAGTACTTCATCTTCGGCGGGTTCTTCGAGGTAACCCCGCTCGTCCCCGAGCTTTTGAACAACCATGGCTATCGTTTGACGCCACTCCCCCTACACGCGGAGTACATCAAGCGTTTGATCATCAAACTCGACCGACAGACCGATGACGAGCACGCTCAGGATCCCGACCCTGGCCGTTTTTCGCCCCATCTGAAGCCCCATATCCTGAATTCTATGCGGTGGGCCGAAATTAACGTGACCCCAGAAGTCCCAGGTCCGCCTCAGACTTCCGCGTCGGTGTGGTCGGCGCGGGCTAGCTCAATAACGGACGAACGGCCCGCTTAGTAACTCGAACCATGCTTGTGCATGTGTGCAACGCGGTCATCCGCGTCCTCAAAATCGTCCTCGATGTCCGCGATGACAATTGCTGTGCCGTAGACGACCGCAGCATCGCTGCCCGGTGCAGCCGCTTGGTCCGCGTCAAGCAGCAGTGGGCTTTGCAAGGTCGCGATCTCGTGCCATCCAGATCGACCGTTCTCCGCTAAGTCCTTTGCGGTGGACAGGTCATCAGTGATCGCCGCACCGATGACCGTCAAGATGTTGCTTAGGGCAGAAACATATTCGATTCCAGTGTGAGCGGAGGTGAGTTCATCCAGTTGCGCTTTGAGGCCGACAAGTCGGTCCCACGATTCTTCGAGAACCCGGCCTTCCTCGTCGGGGATCAGAATGCTCCCGCGGATCGCGATGATCGCCGCGATTGACGAGAGTCGACGAGCTTGCTGGAGATAGGTTCCATAGGGACCGGAAATTGGTGTCGCAGCGATCGAGCCTGCGAATGCGGAAGGCGCTCTACGATCGCCGAGTGGGAGCACCCCTTGATGTGCAACTTGGTAGATCGAGGCGGGCAAGTAGCCGTCGGTTGAGCGCAGTCCAATCCATATACGTCGGTCTGGCTGTTCAGCGGCGGCTCGAGCGGCATCCGCGAGAGCCGCGAGAGCGTTTAGGTGAGTGAGGACGCTCTCTCCTTCCACAATGATTGCTAGGTCTCCGGGCGGCCAACTCATCATCGTGTGGTCGGAGGAGCTTGGCACTACGGTGATGGTGAATCCCGAGTCGGCGAGTGCGAGTCGCATTCGTTCGGCTTCTTTCTGCAAGGCTGCGGAAGAGCGCTCGGTCGCGACGGTAGCTGCGGCGGCGATTCGAGCGCTTCCCGCGTGTCGTCCAGCAGCGGCCCGCATGGATACGCGGACTGATGTGTCCGATCCCGCGCTGGCGGACGCGACCATACGCAATTGGCGGAGACAGTCAAGTAGCTGAGTGCAATCCGGCGGGTCGGGGAGGTAACGTTATCGGTCGAGTTCGAACAATGCACCGACCTTGGGGATGAGGCTGTCGAGAATTCCAACTGTCAAGATGGGGCGCACCTCGGCGACATCTGCCCGTGCAAGGTTTGGAATGACGTGCTGGAGCAGCGATCGCACGACGGTGACGGCGTCGCTCTCGACGGGATAGTCACCGAGAGTGCCAGGCACTTCGTCCGAGTAGCTCTCGTCTGTCGGAGAGTCCATCTTGGAAAGCAGCGCGTTCACTGATTCGAACCGACGAACAATCGCTTGTGGTACAGCCCGATCGCCCAGGTGGGCGATTGTGACCTCTGGGAGCAGGTCGATGAGTGCCCCGAGTGCTTCAGCCTCGGCCGCAAGCTTGGACGTCAGCGTGCCCGCGCCGTACTTTCGAGACAAGGCTCGGGCCTGGCCTCTGTTCTCGGAGACTTCGAGGGCATGGGGTAGATTTTCCCGTGGAATCGCTTTGTCAACGAGCGGGTAGTCGCCGAGCGTGACCAGACGCCCGAGGGCATCAACTGCACCTACCCGGGCGATCAACGCTGTCGGCGCAAGAGCGAGGGCAAGTCGGCAGACCTCAACGACAGCCTCGTTCTGGTTTGGCTGTAGCTCCTCGTCGATGAAGATCCACCTGCCATCCACCCCGTCGTCTACACGTTCTAGCGAGGCTAGCCACGGAGTTTCTGTCGCGATCCTTCGAAGGAGGAGCTGCTCGCCGCCGGCTGTGACGACAGCGCGTTCCGCAAGTTCGGGTGCCGCGCGGCGCAACGCTTCCGTCATGTTAGCTGAGTCCTGCAGCGGCCACTCAGTCAGGCGTGCGCCAATTGCACCCGCCGTGGACTCCAGGGCTGTGACGTCAAAACCGCGAAGTACGGTGATGGCCTGCAACAGGAGTTGCGTTGAATCATCATCGGGGACCGCGGCGGTCGTGAGTTCTTCGACCAGCGCCGTGTCGATCTTTTGCCACAAGGGTTGCAGATCCGGATCGGTCGGGACGCTGCGGAGCCGCTCGACGGCTGCCACGATCTCGAGTTTGAAGAGCTGTTCTGTGTCGGGGCGCGGCTTTGTGCGGGACATCGTGAACGCAGTCACAGCGTTGCCTGCATCAACGTCACATTCATCGAGGATGAGCTTCCAGTCGTCGGCCCGCCGTCGCAGTCCATCGGCGCGGAAAGCGGATGCGACTGCGATGAGCGTCTGGAGGGTGCGATCGTGTGTGATGCGCTCGGTTGCGGCCTGGATCAGTATGGCCTGGTCGGCCCCGGATTCGAGTGCGCGCCGGAGAAATCGTGCGAGTTCGGCGCTGGTCACCAGGGGGACAAGGCGCTGGAGAGTTTCGTGCTGTCCGAAGGGGTGAGCTGCCCGGGCGAGTGCGGCAGAGCGGATTTCGTGCAGCGGCCGTATGAGATTGCCCGAGTCCTCAACGATGAGGTGCTCGTCGATGAGGCGGCGACAGGCGGCGATGAATGCGCCGCGATCGGCGTCCAGACCGGATTCGATAGCGTGTGCAGGGACGGCGACGCCGTATTGGTTGGCACACGATGCAAGCCCGAGGATCTCAAGCTCAAGATGTCGACTCTGGTCCACTTCGCGTGCGCGGACTTGTGCGCTGACGACGGTGTCAAGATTCACGCCTTCGGTTAGCAGAGTGACGTACTCAAGTAGGAGGCTGCCTGCGCGCTCGGCTGGTTCCCGCCATCCGGCCCATTCGGTGAGAATGTTGGCCCGGTAGTCGCGCCAGAGTTGCTCTGCGAAGGCGTCGTCAAGCATGGGCGTTATCGTGGCGATGGTCGACAGTAGCGGGACTGGGAAGCGATCTTCCTCCCGGATCGAAACAAGGGTGATCACATTCGGCAGATCCGCGAGCCGTCTCAGTAGTCGATCGAGCAGGTCAGGGTCATGGCGCCCTGCGTCGTCGATATGGACTCCCACGGGGGCATAAGCACTCGGCCGCAAAGACTCAATGCGTTCGGAGAGCAATGCAACGGCATCGCGCCCGGTGCGCCCGGGACTGCTGCACAGTTAGGTGACAGGTTGTAGTCACGCCGCCACTGCGGCGGTCGTGTTCATGATGACCTCGAATTCAACTGGGGTCGAACGGCCGAGTGCCGCCTGTCGACGGCGTCGGTGGTAGGTGCGTTCAATCCAGGTCACGATCGCAATCCGCAGCTGCTCGCGGGTGGTCCAGGTGTGGCGGTCGAGGACGTTCTTC